>Ga0114931_10012235_pt1 | contig 10061 bp, 9 predicted proteins | sample 2SBtaG_FD_89579 | JGI IMG/M metagenome (GOLD analysis project Ga0114931, IMG submission 89579) | Deep subsurface microbial communities from Kolumbo volcano to uncover new lineages of life (NeLLi) - 2SBTROV14_V59a metaG | ecosystem: Environmental > Aquatic > Marine > Volcanic | place: Kolumbo... | reverse complement strand
CGCGTCAAGCCGGCGACGGGTGCGAACGATCAGCAGCCGCTCGAGCGGCAACCCGAGCTGTGCCGCGCCCGGCGGATAGAAATCGCCGTCCGTATCGACGTACAGCAACCAGCGCCGCGCGTCCGCACACGGCGACTTGTCGACATCCGCACCGCCCGCGTGGGCCTTTTCAACATACAGTCGCACGCCGTCCAGCGCCGGCGGTTCTGGAAGCGCATCCCGGACGCATCCGCTCTTGATCATGCGGGCCGCAATCCACAGCGCCAGCGCGCGGGCCGGGGCGGCGTCACCGGCGGTACGCAATTCGTGAACCGCGCCGGTCAGAATCCCGCCGCCCAGCGCATGATCGAGCTTGTCCATGCCCGTGGCGCGCCGCTGATGCGGAGGCGTCCAGCGCTTTCGCAATTCCGACAGACGCGTTCGCAGTTCCGCAAGCGACTGCGGCGACGTTGTAGCGGCCACGGATGACATCATGCATTCCCCTGACGCAGGCGAATCGGCCCGGGCGTCGTACTCCGACGCACAAGCTCGCCGCTCCGTTTTGTTACGGTGCGGTCGCCGAGAACGGCGGCGTATCTATCAATCCGCCGCAAAAGTAGCCTGCGTGCCAGACATCGCTCATGGTGCCGCGGTAACACAGTCGAGGGCGGCTGTGCCACACTTTCGCAGCGAACTTCTATACCTAATATAACCCGAACACAGTGTTGCCGCAAGAAATTCTCAAAAATCACGTTCTCCGAGCGCAGGCGACGTACGCGCCCCGCGTCGGATCGAGCCGGCGGGACGCCGCGCGGGGTTGAAGGTTGCGGCGGATGGCTTGACAGCGCGCGCGGGCGTCGAGACAATCGCGGGCGAGTGAGTAGGAAGAATTAGCGTCGCGGCGGGATCACCACCGCACCAGCACGCCGGCGCACCGGACCCCCCGCAGGCGAGGAGACCTGTCTGATGGAACAGCCGTCCACGCATATTCGGGTGAAGCGCGCCGAAGCGGTGTCGATCGTCGAGTTCGCCGATCGCAAGATTCTTGAGGAATTGTCGATCCAGGAGATCGGCGATGAGCTCGAGAAGCTTGTCGACAGCGAGCCGGGGGTCAAGCTCCTGTTGAATTTCCAGAACGTCGATCATCTTTCCAGCGCGGCGCTCGGGATGCTCATCACGCTGAACAAGCGGGTCAAGGAGCAGGACGGCCAGTTGAAGCTGTCCGACATCAACCGCCAGATCTTCGAGGTGTTCAAAATCACGCGGCTTAATCGCGTGTTCGAGATTTATGACACCGCGGACGAGGCGGTTTCCAGATTCGACGCGTGAGAATCGCACGCACGTGCGAGCGCATTCGAGGGCGAGAATGCCGGTGCCCAGCGACTTCGGCGTGCGGGAAAGTGATCTGAACGAGATCACGGTCGCCAACGACCTGCGCAGCGCCAAATCGCCTGAAGACCGCATCCTCGAAGAGCTGGCCGGCAAGAACTACAGCCCCGAAGCGCGTTTCGCCATTCGCTTGGCGCTCGAGGAAGCGCTGACCAACGCGGTCAAGCACGGCAACCGCAACAATGCGTCGAAACGATTGCACATTCGCTACCACGTCGACACGCAGCGAACGGTGATCGGCGTGTGTGACGAAGGCGCGGGATTCGCGCCGGCGAAGATCCCCGACCCGACCATCGAGGAAAACCTCGAGCGGCCTTGCGGGCGCGGGATCATGCTGATGTGCGCCTACATGACCAAGGTGCGTTACAACAAGTCCGGCAACGAAGTCTGGCTGCTACGCGTCAATCAGCCTGAGCACGGCGCGTGCGACGGGAGAGACTAGGCCTACGCCATGAAGATCTCGCTGAGACAATCCGGACGCGCCCAGATCGCCAAACTCTCCGGCGAAGTCGGCCTCGAAGAGGGAGCGGAACTTCAAACGCGGCTTCTCGCGGCGATCGACAAGGACACGCCGCATCTGATTCTCGAGCTTTCCGACCTCGCGTTCATCGGCTCGCCGGGGCTTTCAGCGCTGCTGGCCAGCCGCGCGACTGCGCGCGAGCTCGGCGGCAGCATCCAGATCGTGAGCCCGAGCGAACAGATCGGCGGCCTGCTCAAGGTCACGCAGATCGATCCGCTGATCCGCGTCCATCAGAATCTCGAGTCCGCAATCCAGGCGACCATCGACCGGCCGAAATAGGGGTATTTGCCCGCGTCGAGCGATTCCGATCGTTCCGCTATCGTGCGGTGCGGAGAATCGGGATGGGCGCGGCTCATATTGCGATCGTGGATGCGAATGCGGCGCGGCAGCTTCGGTCCGGTCGCAAACGCGTCGAAACGCGTTTCTACCGCCGGCGTCGGCTTCCGCTGGGGCGCGTGTTCGCGGGCGATTCGATTCATTTCAAAGTTAGCGGCGGCGATATTATTGGGACAACGCGGGTTCTGCGGGTCCAGGAGTACGCCGACCTGACCCCGAGCGACCTGCGCGACCTGCGACTGCGGCACAACCGGTCCATCCTCGCGCCCCCGCAATACTGGCAGCAGCGCCGACGGTGTCGATACGGAATCCTGCTCTGGATCGGAATGCTGGGACCGGCGAAGCTTCACAAGCGACCGGCTCGGCAGTATGGGACCGCGTGGATTCTGCTGGGACGCGCGGACGGCTGAGTGGCCGGCGTGAATCTCGACGAATCGCACCTGTTGAAGACAGCGGATGAAATCACCGGTTGGAAAACCGGTGCCACAGATTCCGCCCCCACGAGCCACGCCTCTATATCTCAAAATCGCCCGCGGCGGGCTTGGCAAACCCTCTCTACGGGCTATACTGTTTCGTTCGACGTTGTCAGGGCGGCAGCGAACTATCGGTAGCTCAACGGGAACGAGTAGAATATGCCCACCGTCAATCAGTTGATCCGCAACCCGCGCCGCAAGCCGCGCGAAAAATCCAGCGTTCGCGACTTGGGCCAGTGCCCGCAGCGGCGCGGCGTATGCCTGCAAGTCAAGACCCAAACGCCGAAGAAGCCGAACTCCGCGCTGCGCAAGGTCGCCCGCGTGCGGCTGACGAACGGCAAAGAGGTCACGGCGTATATCCCTGGCGTGGATCACAACCTGCAAGAGCACTCGATCGTGCTGGTTCGCGGTGGCAAAGTCCGCGATCTGCCCGGCGTCCGCTATCACATTGTCCGCGGCGCGCTCGACACACAAAGCGTGAGCAATGACAAAGAAGGCAAAGCCCGCAATCGTGGGCGCAGCAAATACGGCGTCAAGAAGAGCAAGTAACCCGCGCAGGACTTCGGCGAGACATGGCGTACAAACGATTCACCGCATCGGTATCGCAACTGGTTCCTGACCCGCGCTACAACAGCAAGCTGGTCAGCAAGTTCATCAACTGTCTGATGCTCGACGGAAAGAAGTCCGTCGCGCAGCGCGTGTTCTACGGCGCGATGGAGAAGATCGGCGAGCGGATCAAGGACGTTCCCCCGTTCGAGGTCTTTCAGACCGCCGTGGACAATATCAAGCCGAACATCGAGGTTCGCTCGAAACGTGTTGGCGGAGCGAATTATCAGGTGCCGATCCAGGTCAACGCCAAGCGTCGCCAGTCGCTCGCGATCCGCTGGATCCTCCAGTCGATCCGCGGCAAGAAGGGCAAGCCGATTGCGCAATCGCTCGCGAATGAGATGATGGCGGCATACAAGCGCGAAGGCGACGCGATGCAGATGCGTCAGAACGTACACCGCATGGCCGACGCCAACAAAGCCTTCGCCCATTTCGCGTGGTAGCACGCATGTCCACGCTGCTCGTGGCGTGGCGTTTGGTTCCCTCAAAGAAACGACGATTCGCCGAGGAGCGTAAAGCGTGTGGCCAGCGCCGGCGGGCGGGCGAAGCTCCTGCTGAGCCATGGCTCGCGGCCGCCCACGCGCGGCTCGCTGGGAAGCTCGCTCTCCCGAAGCTCGCCCTCCCGAAGCTCGCCTTGCCGTGGTTTGCCGTCCTGCTCTTGTCGCTGTGCGGCTGCGCCCCGTACGCATATCGCGCCTGTCCGCCGCACGTCACGCCGGCGCTCGGCAAGATGGTCGACAAGCACGCGATCATTCCCGTGCTCTACGCGACGGATCGCCGGCCGACGGGAGCGCATTCGACGGCGCTGTACTTCGGCGGTGACCGCTCCAGAGATGTCCACTACGGCACGTGTCCGGTCAGCATTCCGCCGCGGCACGGGTGCGGGCGACTCGAAGCGGCGCTGCTGGGCATCGGCGAAAGCCCGCGGCGGCATGTTTCGGCGCGTGCGATCGAGCCGAGCGATCGGGCGGCGTTCGTCGGCGCACTGCGCGAGCGCGTCGCGAAATCCAAGCGTCACGAAGTGCTCGTCGTCATACACGGGTTCAAAGAGTTGTTCGTCAACGCGGCCCGCACGACCGCGCAGCTCGCGCACGATGTCGAGTTTGACGGTGCGGCGGTGCTGTACAGTTGGCCGACGCAGGGCTGGCTCGCGAGCTATCTTGTGGATGAAAGCAACGTCAACTGGACGTATCCTCATCTGGTTGAATTGATGACGCTGCTCGTCGAAGAGTCGGGTGCCGAGCGGATTCACATTCTCGCGCACAGCATGGGTTGCCGTGTGCTCGTGTTCGCGCTGCAGGAATACGCACGTCGGCATCCCGTGGGAGCGACGCCCGCGTTTGACCAGATTATCTTCGCCGCCGCCGACATTGATGCGGAGATTTTTGCGCGGGACTACGGTCCGGACATTGCTGGTTCCGCTCGGCGTTTCACGATTTATCGTTCGACGGCGGATTGGGCGCTGGGCGCGTCACTCTGGCTGCACAAGTACACTCGGCTCGGCCGCGAAGGACTGCCGGACCCGAGCACGGCGTGGGCGGCGCGCTATAACGTGATCGACGCGACGCGGATCGACCGCGGCATCGTCGGGCACTTTTATTACCACGCCAGCCCGACTTTGCTCGACGACCTGAAGGATGTGTTGCGTGACACTACCGCCGAACAGCGCGGGCTGTTGCGGATCGGGGACGAATTCCGGATCGATCCGAAGCGGCTGCGCAAGCAGTGGGGCGTCGACACGGTTCCGATCAGGGCGCGCTATCGGCAGGCATCGTGAACAGCGACGCCATCAGATCGATTCCATACCACAAATTCGCAACGCGCAGATTCTCGTCGGCGGCGTGCTGATTGTCGTCGTGGTTCGCGATCGGAACGATCACCGCCGGCTTGCCGAGCGAATCGGTGAACAGGTAGAGCGGCAGAGACCCGCCGAGCGACGGCAACAACACGATCGGGCCGTCGGCGGCGCGCTCGGTCGCGGCGATCACGCGTCGCACGATCGGCAGATCCATCGAGGTGCGCGCGGCGCGGTAGCCACTCTCACGGATCACCTTGGCGATATGGGCGTGCCTCAGACGCGTGTCGAGCGGCGGGTCTTCGCGGACGATCAGGTAGCCTTGTCGTCGGATGTGCGCCTCGACCAGCTCCTGCATCGCTTGCGGGTGGTTACCCTTAACCAGGCGCATGCCGAGGGCGGCGGTCGCGACGCTCGGTATCACGTTCCGCGTCCGCGACCCGACACGCGCCGTTTCGAGTCCGCGAATGTTCAGCGACGGCAGCAGCAACCGCTCGGCGTACGGCGCGTTATCCGCCTCGCTCTGGGCGAGCCCCATTTCACGCCGCAGCGCGTCGTCGATATTCGGCAGGTTGCGCAGCGCGGTCCGCTCGACAGTGCTGAGCGGCGCTACGCTGTCGTAGAACCCGTCGACGAGTACGCGGCCATGCTCATCCTTCATGCTCGCCAGCAGCCGCGCGAGCATCAACGCGGGGTTGGGCGCCCAGTTGCCGTAGTGGCCGCTGTGCAGCGGTCGCGTCGCGCCGTAGACGGTGACTTGCAGGCCGGTCACGCCGCGCACGCCGAATACGAGTTGCGGACGCCGGCTCTGATGGACCGGTCCGTCGCAGATCAGCCAGGCGTCGACGGGGTCGATTTTCTCGCGAATCTTTTCGAGAAAGTCGCGCAAATGGGTCGAGCCGGCCTCCTCTTCGCCTTCGAAGAAGAAGATCAGGTTGCTGGTAGGCGCGATGTTCGCGGCGTGCAGCGCATCGAGAGTGGTCAGGATCGCGGCAAGCGGCGCTTTGTCGTCGCCGGCGCTGCGCGCGTAAATCCGCCATTCGAGATCAATCGCCTCGGACGGTTTTGGAAACGCCCGCGGCTTGCCTCCGCTCTCGATCGCACGCGTGTAGAGCGCCGCTTTCCACGGTGAGTTTGTCCACTTGGCGGGATCAACCGGCTGCCCATCGTAGTGGAGGTATACGCCGAGCGTGCGCTTGGCGCCCGGACGGGCGAGCATGCCGTACACGATCGGCGATGCATCCGGGAGCGTGAGGAGCTCGGATCGCACGCCTCGCTTCTCGAGCGCGGCGCGGATCATTCCTGCGTTTCGGCGAATGTTTGCGTGGTCGCTCGCGACGTTGGGGAGCGCGAGCATCTTCGCGAAATCGCGGAGAATGCGGGGACCGTTGTGGGTCTTGTACTCGCGCGCCGCTTCTATCGCGTCGGACCCGAGGGCGGGCGCCGCGAGTAGGATCAGCAATGGTAAAGTGCGCCGCATGGGATCCCCATGGTTTTCGATTGAAGCCGCATGTCGGTCCGTGACAGAATCCACGGGCTGCGAGGCCCCTCCGTAGCGTCGTTCCCCCGTGGGCGACGTAGAATGGCGACGGCTCTCGCCGTGACTACGTCCGCCACGGGGGGCGGACGCTACCTTTTCCACGGCAAACCCGATCCGCCGATTCTGTCACGCACCCGCCGCATGCTCCGAAGCGCGGCGGGTGGAACCCGCCCTACTTTGCTTCGAAGCGGATGTCCGGCAATTGCTCGCCGTTCGGGCCGGTTACGCCGCAGCAAAATCCCCAGCCGCCGCCGCCTTGGCTGATTTTGAGCATGAGCGTGTTCCAGCCTTGCTGGAGGTGGACATCGACCTTGTCCTGCGCGAGCGTAATGCCGCGAAAGCTGTTGTTCGAGTGGACGATTCTCTCGTTGAGCCAGACCTGGACGCTGTCGTCGCTGCCAATCTCCAGGCGGGCGGGCTGGTCGCTTCCGGAAAAGACGCGCGTGCGGACGTAGGCGCAGCAGTTGTTCCCGCCGATCGCCTTGGATAGATCGAAGATCCATGGGCTGGTCGCGTTGGTTGTTGAGAGCGGACGCCAGGCGACGTCGGACGATCCGCTTTCCGGTGCGAACGGCGTCTTGAGCAGGTCGCTCGCTTCGACATCCTTTCTTGCGTACGGACCCGAGACGAGCCACGTCATGCCGTAACCGCTGAAGCGCCGGATCGAATCGAGTGCGTGCTGAGCGCGCTTCTTCGTGGCGTCGGCGACGTCCGCGGCCAAGACCGTCTGGATCGCCTTCGTTGCATCGTCGCGGTCGACCGCGCTGACCGGGATCGCGAGGTCGGCGATCGCCGCGCCCGCTTCGCTGCGGAGCGCTTCGTTTTCAAACTGTTTGCACGCGAACGCGAGCGCGTCGGGATGCGGAATCTCGGCGACCGCGGCGAGGACGAGTTTGCGCTCCTCATCGCGCTCGGCCAGCTTCATCGCACCATCGAGCAGCGCGAGCGTGTCGGCGAGGCCGCGCTCGCTGGGCTTGCGGGCCAGGTTGACGAAACCGCGCAGCGCCAGGACGCGATGCGTCTGGTTGTCGCTGCCGGCGGCGATGGCGTGCAGATCGTCCATCACCTGCGGATCGGGCCAGTCGGCGAGCGCACGCACGGCGGCGTCGACCACTTCGGCGTTTTCCATTTGCAGTGCCTCGCGAATCGTCGACAGCGCGTGCGCCCCGCCGATTCGGCCGAGCGCCCGCACGAGTGCGACGGATTGCAGCGAGTTGCCGCCTGTTTCGGCGTTACGCAGTGCGGCGTTGAGCGGTTCGACGCGGCGCGAATCAACTTCAACTCGTTTTGCGACGTTGACGACGCAGTCGACGGCGGCTTCGCGGGTCTCTTCGTCCGCGGCGGCGGTCAGCAAGGCAACAACGCGCGCAAGGTCCTCGCCGGGCGCTAACTTGCCCAGCGCCTCGAGCGACGCGACGCGCACGACGGCCTCCTCGTCCGCCGCAGCGGCGTAAATCGTCGGCAGCGCCTGAGTAGCACGCCGCGCCGCGAGGGCGCGAATGAGTTCGCCGCGATTGGCGGGTTCGGCTTCGGCGTCGCACAGCCGGATCATCAGATCATCGATCCCCGCTCCGGGTACGTCGGCGAGCGCTCGACGGGCGGCATCGCGCTCGCGTCCTTCGGTGTTACCGGCCACAGTCGCCAGCGCGACGAGATCGGTTTCGCGACCAAAACCGGATATCGCTTGCAGGGCCGCGATACGGACCGCGACATCGCTGCTGTCGAGCGCGTCGTGAATCGCGCTCCGGGCGCTGGGACTGGCGCGATGCGCCAGTACGTCGATCAGCAGAATCTGAAACTCGCCGCCCGAGCGCCGCAGCTCGGCCGCGAGCGCGTCGCTGACCTCGTCTCCCGGAATCATCTGCGCCAGCCGCGCCGCGATCGTGCGGTATTCCGGATCAACGTCGCCGCGCACAATCTCGAGCAGACGCGGGAGCGCTTCATTCGCGTCGGCCAGCGCCCAGCCGCGCAGCGCCGCGCGTCGCGTCGAGCGGGCCGCGGACGAGAGGTAGATGTCGTGGTAAATGCCCGCGGCTTGTGCGGCCTGGTCGCGGTTGAGCAGGTCGTCGGCGACGCGGATCAGGGTCGCCGCCGCCGCTTCGCGACGCGTCGCGTCCGCACCGCGCCACACAGTCGTGAGCGATTGGGCGGCGCGCTGCCCGCCGAGCGTACCGAGCGCGGCGATCGCGGCGGCCGCGGTCGCGGGATCGTCGGCGTTCGCATAGTTCACGAGCATGTCGGCGGCGTCCGTGTCGCGGCGAGCGGCGAGCGCATTGATCAACGCCACGCGCCAAGCTGAATCCTTGGCATACTCCAATTCGTCACGCAGCTTCTCTCCGGCGCGCTGCGACGGATTGCGCTGCAGCGCTCGCCGGGCCGACTCGCGCACGCGCGGATTGGCATCGATCAAGAGCAGCGCCAAACGCGACACGCACTCATCCGCGCCGATCCGTTCGAGCTGGCGGATCATCCACACGCGGGCCTCGGTCGGAACGCTCGGCCCGAGCCGCTCGGTCAGCGCCAGGCTGATCGCGCGGCGCTCGACCTCGGCCCCGGGCCGCGCCGCGCGCGTGCAAAGTCGCTCCAGCTCGGCCTGCGGCTCGCGACGGTCCGGCGGGTTTTCGGCGGCCATGCCGGGGATCAACGCGTCGATCGTCGCCAGATCGCGGCTGACCATTTCGGGTACGTGCGTTTCAATCCGCGTCGTGGTCGGTGCGCACGCGAGAGGCCCCGCGAGCGTGAGCGTGGCGCATAGGAGTGCGATGCGTTTCATGTTCTGATTGCTCCTTCGCAGTCTCATGCGTGCAGCCGATACGGTGCGCGCTTCGGACGATCGAGCCAGCGGGCGGCGGCGTCATCGCCGATGATACTTCGGGTCTCGGGATCCCAGTGAATCGTTCGCCCGGTCCAGAACGCGATGTTCGCGAGATGACAGACCGTGACCGAGCTGGCGCCAATGGCGACATCGGCGACCGGCCCGCGGCGTGTACGGATGCAGTCGATCCAGTTCTGATGATGATTGTCGCTGACGTAGAGGCGAATGTCGTTCGGTCCGATCAATTCTTTGCCGATCGCATCGGGCCAAGTGCGGAAGTATCCGCGATTGACCTCGACTTTGCCTTCTGTGCCCGTGAACAGAATCCCGTTCGCGCCGCCGTGGATCATCGTCACGCCGTTGGCATACTTGAAAATGAGCGACTCGTCCTTCTTGGGATCGGGTGTCTGGCGAATAGCCGGGATGTGCTCGGGCGGAATGATTTCGATCGGCCCATTGCCGTCCATGCCCATGCCCCATTGGGCGATGTCATAGTGATGGGCGCCCCAGTCGGTGGTCATGCCGCCCGAGTAGTCGCGCACGTGTCGCCAACCGCCGGAGTAGTTGCCGCTGCATCGTTCGGCGTTGTAAGGCGACCAGGGCGCGGG
>Ga0114931_10012234_pt1 | contig 10061 bp, 9 predicted proteins | sample 2SBtaG_FD_89579 | JGI IMG/M metagenome (GOLD analysis project Ga0114931, IMG submission 89579) | Deep subsurface microbial communities from Kolumbo volcano to uncover new lineages of life (NeLLi) - 2SBTROV14_V59a metaG | ecosystem: Environmental > Aquatic > Marine > Volcanic | place: Kolumbo... | reverse complement strand
GATACGGTTCCCGATCTGCCGGCGTACTGGAGCGTTACCAGCGGCTAACAGTCCGCCCAAAAACTGCTTCGTCGGCGAGAGCGTGGCAAAATTCGTCAGCTCAAGGAGCCGAATCGTGGACATATCCTACAGATACGCCGAGATTTGGCGACGCAGAGCTGGCGAATTTTGACCGCTCGCAGCCAGAATGAGTTTTTGGGCGGGCTGTTTGGGTCCACATGGCAATCGAGTGGACCTCCAAGAACCGGCCACGGCGTTTCTCAGGCGCCGTGGTGCGGATGCTCGGAGAGATGGTCGCGCAGTGCCGTCGGTGTGTTCGTCGAACTCGCGAATCGAGCCGCCTGCCGCCGGCCGTTTCAATCCGTTAATCTTGGACGATCGCTCGCAGCCACAAGTCAGGAAGTGCCGTTATGCAAGGTGTCGGGCGATGAGCGATACGGTTGCTGGGGAAGCGTGGCGATTGCCGCTGCTTGACGTCGGCGGCGAAGGCCGTTACCGGTGGGCCTGGAACCTTAATCCCAATCGCTACAAAACGATTGGTCCAAACCGTGGGCAGCCGATTCCCCGCTTGATTGTGGGCCGGGCGGATGCGATTCCGCTTCGCGACGCGTGTGTCACGGTCGTGTTGGTCGAACGCACTCCGCTGTCACGAGCGGCGGCAGGCGAGATCCGGCGCGTCGTGGCTCCCGGTGGACTTGTCATCTTGCGGCATGTCCCGTATCCCGACCGTGACCGGCACGCCATGGCGGTGCGGGAAATCCAAGGCACGGTAAGACGCGCTCAACGGCGGATCGGGCGAACGATCGTTCAAGAAACGTTGATTCGCATTCACCATCTGCCGCCAACCAACCAGCCGCCCGAAGCGCGTGAAACAACCTGCGTCGCCGAGGCACTCCGAGAGATTCTGTCGCAGGACGACGAGTCGTAATCTTCGTTGAAGACAGACGACTTGGCGCTACCTGCGATGGTCCGGCTTGCTGCAATCGGCGAGATTCGGTTGCCGCCCTGCGCATGCGGGAAATCCCGACTCTTGGCCCCCGATCGATCGCGACGTTGCGCAGCCTTCGGGCGGTCAGGCAGACAATCGACAACGAGACACCAGTTCGACAAGCTCGTGGGTTCGCCGCGGATCAAGACCGCTTTCGCGCCCCTCGCGGCACACGGCCCCACGAACCGCGACGTAATCGGGCTTCAGCGGCAAGACGGTGGGAATGGTCGTTCGAGAAAGCGATCCGCCCAGCACCATGAGCATCCCACGGGCTTGCACCTCGGCAACGAACCGCGACAGCCGATTGAGCGGCCAGTGCGTAAGCAGATCGCCCTGTTGCTTGGACCATGTATCAACCAGCACCGCCGCGCACGGCAACTCCCCGGCGACGCGCAACACTTCGGCCGGCGGCGGCGCGTCGGCCAGTGACCAGTCCGCATAAACCACCGCCACCGCGGCGGTCTTGGCCGGAAGGCCGGCAACCAGTGTCTCGAGGCGTGTCTCCCAATCCTTGAGCCGCGCGCAGCGGGCAAGCCCGCATTTCGCGTATTGAAACCCCATGCCGCGTGCGGCGACGGCGCGAAGGTCGGCAAACTCGGTCAGCTCACCCAACGCGACGCTCGTCAAGGCGCGACCGGCGACTTGCTTTGCGATTCGCGCGGCCACACGCGGTTCGACCGCACCGAGCGAACCACGGCGAGGTTCCTTGACGTCGATCAGGTCCACGCCGGCCTTCAGGGCTTCGGCGGCCTCGTCGACATCGCGTACGCTAACCAACAAACGTGTCATGCCTGGGCGTCCTCGCGTCGCGCGCGACGAACTTGACCTAGTCGACGGTTCAGTCGATTCACGACGTCCAGGCCGATCGGCTCACACCAGGTTCCGCGAATGACAATATGTCCGTCGCACCAACTGCCCAGAGTTGGCTCCACCTCGATGTGCTGCCAGGCTTCAGCCCGTTCGGCCAAGCGAACCACCACGGTCGACGTTTCAGATGGCCGATTTCGCTGGCCGGGTAAAAAGCTGTCGGCTTGCCCCAATAAGAAACATTCGACAACGTCCAGGGGCACGTGCAGCGGACCTCCGCGGCGCAGGTAAACGAGCAACTCACCGTTGGCATAGGCCAAGCGCGGTTGTCGCCATTGCCGGGCAAGCAAGGCCAACCACCCGACCGCGGCAAAAAAGACCACCCCGGCCACCGCGCGGACCCAAACCGCGACTGGCCAGCCGAGCACGCCGAGGGCCAAAATGATTGCCACGATCGCGATTCCCCCCGCCACGATCATGGTGGCCCCCACAACGCGGCGGTTCGCTCGTAGCCAGACCTCTCGCATGTAATAATGTGCTTTCCGAAGAACCGAGCTAATCGGGTGATTCAACAACTAACCATCCGCAGTCCATGCCGGCAATCGCCCCGCAAAGCGGCTCTGGTCAAGCCTATCGACCAGGTTCTCAAATGCCACGGCATTGGCTGATTGTCACCGAATCGTACCACAAACGCCCCCGGAATCACGAGATGTCGCCGCAAATCAGAATCGCCGTGAAGCAACCCACCGCGGAGAAGCTTCGCCGGCCGCTGAGCCGAAAAGCCGCCGCGCCGTTGATCCTCATCTTGATGCTTTTCGGCGGGCCGGTTTCCCGAGTGCTGCGGGCCGACGAAGCGGCGGCCGCTACTAACGCGCGACCGCCGGCCAACGAGCGGGAGATGCGCTTCTGGCTACAGAACATGAGCTGGTATCACCACTTCACGCTAGCCGAGATGATGGCCGCCACGGGCCTTTCGCGGCAGACGATTACCGCGGCGCTCAAGCGATGGGACATCCGCCCTGAGACAAGGCCGAAGCGGCCCGCGGACGCCGGCCTGCTTGTGATACCGTATCCCGGTGGCCGGCATCCGCGGATTGGATTTCGCGAGGGAGCCGTGCGCCCGCAGCGGGAAACAAAGGCCAGCATTTTCACGCCATGGGATGATGCGAGCTATGTCGTCCTCGACGTACCCGAAGCGATCTGGTCGAGCGATGGCCTTCTCTACCTGGCGCATACGCATATTGACACGATCTGGGACAAGCAGGGCATCAAGCTCAAGCCGCTCGAATGGCAACGGCACGAAAACGGCCGTTTGAACCTGACGCGCACGCTGCCCAGCGGTGTCGAATTCACCTCCCGGCTGCGACCCGACGGGGACGTGCTGTGGATGGAGATGACCTTGGCGAACCATTCACACGAGGGGCTTTCCGACTTGCGGGTTCAAAACTGCGTGATGCTGGCCGGCTGCAAGGGTTTCACGGCGCAAACCAACGACAACAAGGTCTTCCGCAGGCCGTACGCGGCCGGCAGCAACGTACGGGGCGATCGCTGGGTTATCGTGGCGTGGGAACCTTGCCACCGCGCGTGGGGCAATGCGCGCTGCCCATGCCTGCACAGTGATCCGAAGTTTCCCGATTGCCCGCCCGGCGAAAGCCGGCGCGTCTTCGGGCGGCTTTCGTTCTACGAGGGAACGAATCTCGATGCCGAACTTGATCGCATCGATGCTACCGGATGGCGGCAAGCACGTGGGCATTGAGCGGGTGTTGCTTGGATGGGCCGAAAAAACGAATTTCACCGCTCGGAACGTGCGGCGTGTAACGATTGTTTGGCGCGGCCAAGCGACGATCGTGCATGTCCGGTGTGTCCGAATGCGACACAGCCGCCCTATCTGATCTACGCTTGTTCGTACTGGTCGCGATCGCATCGCGTGGGGACAAGAAGGCCAGCCCCCTGATTGGGTAGGCCGGCATGATCAAGCAGGGCGTTCGGATGGCAACCGGTGACGGGCGCTTACTGAAAACCTGCATTCGTGTATAACAGCCCTCAATCGCGCGACCCGACTTATTGTCTAGCCGGTTTTTCCCAATTCTAAAAAAAAGTGCGGGAAAGGCTGGTCGCGAACAAAGCGGATTCATTCGACGTATTTCGCGAGGGTAGCGCAACGATGTCTGACGTGACTTGGCAGGCAGGCCAACCGGCCTTCGGCGATGGAGCAAGGATGGCGGAACGACACGCCCCCGGACGGGCCGCTGACAAACCTCTGATCGTTGCTATCGTGGTGCTGCTTGCGTTCTACGGCTTGTCCGGTCTTGTCGGTTGGCCGCAAGCCGCGACGGCGATGATTACGCAGTCGCACGTCGAGCACGCAACCGCCCATCACGGCGACGGCAATCTTGCCGAAAGCGGCAATTCGGCCCACGCGGTCGAGGCGAGCAAACCTCAGCCGCCGCCGGTCTATGCCGTATTGCCCTTTGTCCTGTTGTTGGGGGCAATCGCCGTTTTTCCGCTCGTTCCCAGTATTGAACATTGGTGGGAGAGCAACCGCAATCGTTTCATCGTGTCCGCCGGACTTGGCCTGTTGACGCTCGCTTACTATCTGCTGGTGCATCCTTATGCCGTCGAACGCCATTTTCTCGGACATGGTCTGGCGACCCCCGGCAGCGGCCTTTCGCTCAGTCTTCCCTGGACCGTGTTCCAAAACGCGATCTTCAACGAATACATCCCGTTTATCGTCCTGCTGTTCAGCTTGTACACGATTAGCGGCGGCATCCGCATCAGCGGCGATTTACGCGCCCATGCGGGCACGAATGCCGCGTTTATTGGCGTCGGCGGGCTGATGGCCAGTTTTATCGGCACCACGGGCGCGGCGATGTTGCTGATCCGCCCTTTGCTGGCCACGAATAGCGAGCGGCGCCATGTACGGCACACCGTGCTGTTCTTCATCTTCGTGGTTTGCAACTGCGGCGGCTGCCTGCTGCCGATCGGCGATCCACCGCTGTTTTTGGGCTATCTGGCCGGAGTTGATTTTCTTTGGACGCTACAGCTTTGGCCTGCCTGGCTGTTCGTCAACGGTATGCTGGTGGCGACTTATTTCATCTTGGATCATTTTTTCTATTACCGTCACGAGACTAAACGCGATATCTCGGTCGACGAAAAGGTTACCCGACGGCTTCACTTCGAGGGGATGGCGCGAAACGGCGTCCTGCTGCTGGGCGTTATTTTGTCCGTGGCCCTGCTTGATCCGAGCAAGACGTTTCCGGGCACTGATTGGCACCCCTGGCTCTACTTACGCGAGATTGTTCAAATCGCCTTGGTCGCTATTTCATTGCTGATCAGCCCACTCGGCGTGCGGCGAGCCAACCAGTTCAACTACCGCGCCATTATCGAGGTCGCCGCGCTGTTCTTCGGCATCTTTATCTGCATGCAGCCGGCGCTACAGATTCTTGATGTTCGGGGGGCAAGCCTCGGCTTCCATACGCCGATGCAATTCTTCTGGATCACCGGTTCGCTCTCCTCGGTGCTCGACAACGCACCGACCTACCTGGTTTTCTTCAAGACGGCGCAGGCCCTGCCTAGCGAAGGCACGGCCGCCATGGCAGGCGTGGCGGTCGGCCTGTTAAAAGCGGTTAGCCTGGGTGCCGTGTTCATGGGCGCGATGACCTATATCGGTAACGGCCCGAACTTCATGGTCAAGGCGATTGCCGAAAAGTCGGGCGTCCGCATGCCCAGCTTCTTTGGCTATTGCCTATGGAGCTTTACGGTGCTGGTGCCAATCTTCGCGCTGACGACCTGGATTTTTCTGTAGTCACCCTGGCGCGACAGTCGCTGCGTGGCCGTCTTGGTCGGTCAAACCAGCACCCGGCCAAACTACGGACAAGCGTCGCGAGTTCCCGGGGTGCCATACCTCTTGAACATGCCGCGGGTTGCTCGTAGACCTTGGTTCCTGCCACGAACCGACGTTGAAAAGACCGAGAGAGCGGCTAGAAAATTCCGGGCAACTCCTTTACGATTGAAGCTCCGCTTGTCAGCGAGACCGCTTGCCGGATCGGTCCGGACGGGCGATCGCCGGCCCTCTGAACACGTTTTAAGTACGATTCGTAGGGCGTATAGCTTCATGCCGCTTGAAACCTCGACCATCATTTCGACCGACGCGGACCTGAAAAGGTTTTGCGACGATCTTACCGGCGCGCGGACGATTGCCATCGACACCGAGTTTGTAGCCGAACACAGCTATCGGCCACAGCTTTGCATCGCCCAGGTCGCCGCCGAGGGTCGCATGGCAGTGATCGACGCCATGGCCATCGAGTGCATTCAACCTTTCTGGGAGTTGCTAGCGTCGCCGGGCCATGAAACCATCGTTCACGCCGGGCGGCAGGAAGTAGTCTTTTGTCTCGATGCCATCGGCCGGCCGCCGACGGGGTTGTGGGACGTGCAGTTGGCCGCGGGATTGGTCGGCCTGGATTATCCGGCGGGCTACAACACGCTGATTCGCGAACTGCTCGGTCGCGCGGCGACGAAGACGGAAACTCGTTCTGATTGGCGGCGGCGGCCGCTGTCGCAGCGCCAGATTGATTACGCCTTGGATGACGTCGCGCATCTCGAGCCGCTCCGCGAATCACTGCTAAAACGCCTAGGCCAGCTAGATCGGCTCCCGTGGTATCAAACCGAAATGAACCGCTGGCTGTCGGATCTTCAAGACGCACTAACCCGCGATCCTTGGCGCCGCGTGGCGGGCAGTTCGAGGTTGTCTCGGCGTGAGCTTGCCGTTGTCCGTGAGCTTTGGCACTGGCGTGATACGGTGGCCCAACAACGTGACTGCGTCGCGCGTCGCGTGCTACGCGATGATCTGATCGTTGAACTGGCGCGGCGAAAAAGCGCCGACTTGAAGGTGATCGGCGCCGTTCGGGGCTTGGACCGCGGTGATCTGAAGCGATGCCGACCCGAGATTGCTGACGCGGTGCGCCGCGCGATCGAGTTACACCAAGAAGAACTGCCGCAGCCCGTTCGCCGCGACACCAAACCTCAGGCGGCGATGGTGACCCAATTTCTGAATTCGGCGTTGACAAGCATCTGCCGCCGCGCGAGGGTCGCCCCCGCGCTGGTCGGAACGGTTAGCGACATTCGCGAACTGGTGGCGTATCGCCTCGATCCCCGTAGCGACGGGGACCAGCCTCCTGCCTTGACGCAGGGATGGCGCGCCGAGGTGGTCGGACGCACGCTGGACGATCTGTTGGCCGGCAAGACGTGCATCCGCATCGAAGACCCACGTTCGCCGCAACCGTTGACATTCATTCCTGCCGCGCCAGGGAACCACTCGCTTGGGCGTCCTGGGTTTGCTGACGGCTCCGAGGCGGACGATTGAAGTTCGTGCCGACGTTTTCGCCCGGTTGAGGGGCGTCTCATGGCCCGAACCATGGCATGGTCACGCTACGGCCGTCCGGCGATGAATCGCTTTGTCATCAGCCGCCAAGCCCCGGGGGCAGGGCATCGAAGCCGAGCTGCGATTCGCACCATGCGGCCATTGCCAGCAGCGGGCGTTCTTCCAGTGGTCGGCCGATTAACTGCAACGCACAGGGCATCCCGTCCGCAGCCAGCGAACAGGGGAACGAAACCGTCGGCAGGCCCAAATAACTCAGCGGTGAATTCAATCGCGGATCACCGGTGGTCGAAAGATCGGCGGGCGCCGTCGTCGGCGTGGCGGGTGCGAGCAACGCATCGAAGTGGGCCATCGCTTCAACGACATCGCGGCGCATGGGGCGTTGCCACCTGAGCGCTTCGGCGTAGTCGACCGCCGTGGTGCACAAGCCTTCGTCGATCAGCGAGGCAATCCGCGGGCCATACGCGCTGCGGTGCGTGGCAAACGTGCCGCGATGGACTTCGGCCGCCTCGACCGCCATGATTCGCCGATGCAGCGAGCCGACGCGCCGCATCGACTCGGGCATATTGATCGTTTCGACCGTCGCCCCACCGTCGCGTAGTCGCTCGATGGCGGCAAGCGTCTCGTCGCGTATGGTGGCGTCGGCCTGATCGAGAAATTCGCCGACCAGGCCGAGTCGCGGCGCGAGCGAACGGCCGACGTCTCGCAAATATTCATCCACCGGCCTGTCTTGGGAAAGCGGATCTCGCTCGTCGTGACCGGCAATCGCCTGAAGCACGGCGGCCAAATCGCTGACGCGACCGCCCAAAGGGCCGATATGATCCAAATGAAAACTGACCGGCACCACGCCCGCCACGCTGACTCGGCCGAAGGTAGGTTTCAGCCCGCAAATGCCACAGTAGCTTGCTGGGCGGTTGATCGACCCGCCGGTTTGCGAGCCGATCGCCGTCAGACACATGCCAAGCGCCACCGCCGCCGCGGATCCGCTGCTCGAACCTCCCGGCGTATGCCGCAGGTTCCAGGGGTTTCGTGTCGGGGGCGGATCGAAGCAGGCGAACTCGGTGGTCACGGTCTTACCCAGAATCACGGCTCCCGCCTCGCGAAGCCGGGCCACGACCGTAGCGTCGCGCTGAGCCATATGCCCACGCCGCAACGTCGAGCCGGCTTCGGTCGGCCAACCGGCCACGTCAACAATGTCCTTGATTCCCACCGGAATTCCGCTGAGCGGCCCGCGATCCTGTCCGGCGGCCAACTCTGCCGCTGCCCGCGCCGCCGCCTCTCGTGCGTCTTCGGCGTCCACCAGAACCCAGGCATGGATCTTGTCGTCGAGCGCCTCGATGCGCGAAAGACAATCTTCGACCACCTCAAGCGGCGAATAGCGACCCGCGCGAAAGGCTTGAGCGTGTTCCAGAATCGATTCAGAGAGCATCGGTCGCGTGTTTCCAAAAGGGCGGGGTTGTGTGATACGCCGAAAAGATCACACGCTAAAACGATGGTCCACACGTCGGCGGGTCTACACGCGACAGAAAGGCGCCTCGGTCAGCGGCATCGCCAAGCCGCGGCGCCATGGCCGGTTTTCCCGCCGACCGTGATACGATAAAATCGCCGTTCGCCCCCAGGACGAGAAGGAAAAAACCTAAATGATGAGCGAATCGAACCACGCGTCGGATGACGTGTCAAGGATTGCTAGGTTTCGGGCCGAATTGGTCGACCCGTCGGCCTTCATTGCCGCGGGAGCCGTGGTCGTTGGCCAGGTGATGCTTGCCGAGGAGTCGAGCGTTTGGTTCAACGCCGTGTTGCGCGGCGATTGCGAGCCGATTCGCGTTGGCCGGAGAACCAACGTTCAAGATGGCTGCGTCCTACACGCCGACCCCGGCTTTCCCTGCACGCTTGGCGAAGGGGTGACGCTCGGGCACGGTGCCATTGTGCATGGCGCGACGGTTGGCGACCACGTCGTCATTGGCATGAAAGCGGTTGTACAAAACGGCGCGGTGATTGGTGAAAACACAATCATTGCGGTCGGTGCCGTGGTTACCGAAGGCGCCGAGATTCCGCCCGGCTCGCTCGTGATGGGAATTCCCGCTAAGGTCAAACGCCCGCTTCGCCCGGAGGAGATTGATCGCATTCGCTACGGGGCCGAGCATTATGTGCATCACGCCAAAATTTTCGCCGCCGCACAAGGGGCCCATGAAGCGCCGCGTTAGCCCACGCCGTTTGCGTTGAAACTTGAGCGCGTTTCAACGTGTCTGTTCAACGTGTCTGTTCAACGCGTCTGCGTGGTAATCCGGCCATGCGGTCTGCGTGACGATCCACAACGCTCAGCCCGCTTGATGTCCACAGACTTCGGCCATCAGACAGCCGGCGCCCGACGCGCAGGTCGTGCAGCCACCGCCTTGCGCTTGGTCCGTGCCGCAGCCCGGACCGCAGCCTTCGGCCAACGTATCGCTGAAGCGACGTATCTGTGCCACGGTCTCGAAGGATTGTGCCAGTTCGTCGAGCGCTTCTTCGAGCCGGTCGTTTGTTTCGCCGAGAAAATAGAAGAACAGCGAACGACCGTCGAACAACAATTCGACATCGACCAACACGGCTTCGATTCCCAGCTCGTTGATTCTTTGCGTGCAAGCCGCCAAGGCCGCTTCGCGGTTTTGATGCAGCCGGGCTTCGAGCAACTCGTCTTCCGCGGTCATGCCACGCAGAAGCTTGCCGTCGGCGCGGTCTTTTTGAGCGTCGTCCTCCGGCGCCCTGAGTACTTCGCCCACTTCGAGCCCCCGGGCGGTGCGGACAATCACCGGCGCCCCACGCGGATAGCGGGTACCGTCCACGGCGGCAAACCGCCCGACGTGGGCCAACGCCCCCACGCGAACCAAGTGTAAACGGGCCATCATGATG
>Ga0114931_10012233_pt1 | contig 10061 bp, 7 predicted proteins | sample 2SBtaG_FD_89579 | JGI IMG/M metagenome (GOLD analysis project Ga0114931, IMG submission 89579) | Deep subsurface microbial communities from Kolumbo volcano to uncover new lineages of life (NeLLi) - 2SBTROV14_V59a metaG | ecosystem: Environmental > Aquatic > Marine > Volcanic | place: Kolumbo... | reverse complement strand
GCGCCGACAGCCATGGACCGCAAGGTCGCGGCGATCACGGCCCACATCTCGGTGTGGCCGGTTCCACGGTCGAATCTGATCGCCCTCTCCTACGCCTCGCAAGATCCAAACTGGGCGGCCAAGTTCGTGAACGCACTGCTGGACACCCACCTGCGCATGAACGCCGAGCGCAACAACAATAGCGAGACCGAAGCCTTCTACCGCCGGCAGAAAGACCTGGCGGCCAAACAGTTGGCAACAGCCAACGATGCCCTTACCGCATTCCGCGAAAAGGTCGGGACCGACCTGCTCAGCCAGGATGAAACCACGCTACGCGCCCGCCTGGCGCAGTTGGAGCAAGATCTGACCACGTCGCAGACTCAGTTGGCCGAACAGCACGCGACCGTCGGTTTTCTGACCAAGGAAGTCGACGGGCCCGCGGGCATCGCTTCCTCGGCCGGCGCCGCAGGTCAGGCCGCCGCGACCATCCAGCAGCGCATCGTCGATCTGGAGCTGCAAAAAACTCAACTTCTCGGCCGCTACGCGCCCACCAGTACCGTTATCAGCGACCTGGACCGGCAGATCACCGACATGAAAAAGCTTCTCAACCCACATGCCGCCGGCATGGTTTCGACCTCGGCTGTGCCGGTCCAAGGCACCGTCGCCCTCAACTTGGTTCAAGCCCAAACACAGCAGGCCGCCTTGAAAGCGCGCGTGGGGGATCTCAAAGCCCAGATCGCCAAGTACACGGACCAACTGGAGAAGCTCGATTCGGTGAGCGCACAGCGCGCGCGCTTGCAAAAGGACGTAGCCTCGGCGACTAACGCCTACACGACCTACGTGGGGAAACTGGAGGAAGTACGCTTTACCAGCGCGCTCGACGCCTCGCACATCCTCAACCTGGCCGTCGTCGAACCCGCCGATATCCCGTCGACGCCGGAACCGTCGGCCGGGCTTTTGCAGATCCTGCTCGGGGCGTTCCTGAGTTTGGCCGCCGGACTCGCCGTTGCGTTCGTCGTCGACAAGCTCGATCCGACCGTCAAGAGCGCTACGCAAGCCGCCCGGGCAACAGGCGTTCCGGTCATCGGGGAGATCCCCTCCTAGGAATAGACGACGATGTATCTCGAGCACTTCCAGCTTAGCGCCGAGCCTTTTTCGCTCACCCCCGACCCGGCCTTCCTGTTCAAGAGCGAGGTGCACAGCGAGGCTTTGGCCGCGCTCAAGCTCGGGCTCATCGAGAGACGCGGGCTGATCGCGATGATCGGCGAGGTCGGTACCGGCAAGACGACGCTGTTGTACTCGCTGCTCAGCAGCTTGGGGCCGAGGATCCGTACCGCCTACGTCTCCAACAGCAAATTATCGTTCGACGGCCTGCTGCGCAGCGCTTTGAAGGATTTCGGCTGCCCCGCCGACGGTGCCACGCGACTTGACCTGCTCGATAGTTTGAATGGCTTCCTGCTGGACTGCGACCGCCTGGGACACACGGCGGCCCTGGTCGTCGACGAGGCGCAAAACCTATCGGACGAAGCCTTCGAGGAAATCCGACTGCTGTCGAACTACGAGACTTACAAGCGCAAGCTCCTGCAGATCGTACTCGTCGGTCAACCCGAACTCGACACGAAACTACGGCAGCCCAATCTACGTCAGGTCACCGAGCGGGTTGCCGTGCGTGCCCACGTCAATCCCCTGAGCAGAGCGGAATCTCTCGAGTATATCCGCCACCGGCTCGCCGCCGTCGGAGGCGACTCGGATATATTCACAGCGGGTGCGCTCAAGCTCATCGCCAAGCGATCGCAGGGGATTCCGCGCCGTATCAACGTTCTCTGCCACAACGCAATGCTGTTCGCGTACGGCCGCAACACGCAGCAAATCGACAAAGCGATGGTGGTGTCGGCCATGCGCGAGCGCGAAGGCCGCGGCCTTGTCGTGCTGGGTCGGCCGGCCGGCGGCAAACACCGTCCGGGTGCGCTGGCGCGTTCCCTCGACTCCATCGGCACCGCGGGGCTCGCTTGGGGCCTGGCCGGTTTTGTCATCGGTATCTTCGGCGCCTTCGTTTCAATGTCGGCGATGAAAGACATGAATGCTCCGCGGTTGCCTACACCGAGGACTGTAGCAAAGGCCGCCGATCCGGCCCGCGACGTCCTCGCCGCGGCGCGGCCCAACAGCGGCATACCGATCCGAACGGCCGCAGAGGCCGTCAAGCCCGCGGCCAAAGTCGCGCATATCGAGTCCGCGCACGCCGAGACGTCGCCTCCCGGTCTCGGCCATGCCGCTCCCGTCCAGAGTGAACCCGGGCATGACGCCGTGGTCGCGCAAAAAGAACCCGTGCAGAGCGACGCCGATGACCGTATCGCCGGCATCGTACGTCCTGCGCCGCGGCCGGAAACGGCTGCGCGCGAGCAAGCAAAGCCCGCCGCCTCTACTTCACCGAAAGAGGTGCCCGTGGCGGCCAGAGCCAAAATCGCAAGCAGCAGAGGGACCGGGCATGTCCGTGCCCAGGAGCAGCGACTCGCTTCTTTGACACCAGCGGTGGCGAGGCGTCCGGAACCGAAGGCTCATGAAGCCGCGCGCACCGGTGCCGACACGGTCGCACGAACGCAGAGCCGTACGCCGGCACCAACCAGCGTGGGCAAGGTCAAAGGCCGAGTGCTTACCGTTGCCAAAGGCGCTACGCTGACTGAAATGGTACTGTCGGTATACGGCGATTACTCGACCGCACTGATCGATCGCGTTCGCCGGGCGAACCCGCAGATCGACGACCCCGACTTCATTCTCGCCGGCGACCATTTCCGCTTTCCTTCGACATCAAAGACCGTCCCATCCACCGGAGGCACAAGCCGTGAGTGAATATTTCCGCATCCTCAACCGAGTCGAGCAAGAACAGGGCGACTCGGACCTCAACGCGGGCTCGAAACCGTTGACACGCACGTCGCCGGCTGCACCGTCGCGCATCAAACGTAACCGAAAGGCAGCGGTGGCACGCCCCGCGGCCGCCGAGCGCTTGGCACAAGCGACGGCGAGCACAGGCAATGTCGCCGCTGCTCGTAAATCCACTTCGGGTGTGCAGAAGCGCATTCCGGTCACAAGGGCGAAAGAACCGATAGATCGAGAGTCGCCGAAGAGGGAGTCGTTCGCGCGGGCATTCGATAACCTACGGGCCATCGCAGCCGGCACCCGGCTGCGAAGCGTCGTGATCGCCGCCGCGTCGGGGGCGGAGACGGTCGAACCGGTCGTCACCGGTCTGGCCGAGGAAGCTCACCGGCATCAATTGCAAGCGCTCACAGCGACGTTGACGGCTGACGAAGGCGAATACGTCCTGCGCGAGCGATTCGTATTCGAGCCGGACCGGATCAGCGACGGCACGCCCCCACGGTCGGAAAGCCGGCCGATCTCCTTCCACCTCGGGACCTCGGATCTTCCGAGCACGCTTACCGACTGGATCAACAAAGCGCGGGAGGCTCACGATCTGGCGCTTCTTCACGGGCCGGCACTCGGCGATTCGGTCGACGCCGCGTTGATCGCGCGAGCCACCGACGGCCTCGTCATCGTCGTTGAGCCCGGCGTCACCGCCAGCCACGACCTGATCGGGGCCGTAGAGCGGGCGCGGTCGGTGGGTTGCAATATCTTAGGCCTGGTTGCCGCCGGCGCACGCGACGAACTGCCGAGCTGGATGAAACAGATTGTGGGGTGACCGACCGTCGGGTAGTGGAAACACAGCAATGACTCCCAAGCGCAAAGCCTTAATGACTCTGATTACGGTCTGCGACCTCGTCGTAGTTACCGCGATGCTGATCCTCGCGATCGGAGTGACCAGCCACGCCGGCGGCATCAAGGGCTGGATCGAGGTGCTCAAACTCAAGGTCGCCGTCAGCAACGTCCTTTTCATCGCTGTCTACATCGCGTGTTGGCACTTCGTTCTCCGCAGCTTCGGCCTCTACCGCTCCTACCGCCTTTCGCCGGCGAGCCGCGAATCGCGCGACCTGGGGCTGGCGGTATTGATCGCCGTCGCACCCCTGGTTCCCGCCGACTTGGTCTTCAAGTTCGAGTACGTCAACTCGCAGTTCCTTACCGCATTCGGCTGCTTCGCCTTCCTGGGGCTGGCGACCGAGAGGAGAATCCTACGCGCCGCGGCACGCCAGTTGCGCCAGCGCGGACACAACATCCGTAACGTGGTCGTCGTCGGCGACGGAGCCAAGGCTTTCGGCATGTCGTCGAATCTCGCGCGCAGGAACGATCTAGGCTACCACGTCCTCGAAGTGATCGAGATCGACCGGAAGAAACTGTCCGAGTCGGTGGCGGCGCTGAAAAGCGACCTACTAGCCCAGCTCAGCAACGCCATCGAGGCCCAGCCCGTCGACGAAGTTTTCGTCGCGCTACCGCTGGATAGCTCGCAGGCCCTCATCTGGCCGGTGATCTCTTTGTGCGAGGAACAGGGCGTCATGGTCCGGGTGTTGGCTCGCGTGGCGGATTTGGCGTGGGGACAGGCCGTCATCGACGAGCTGGGCGGCAAACCCGTCATCACCATCTTCAGCGGCCCGCCGGAGACGCCCAAGCTTTTGCTCAAGCGTGCCCTCGACGTCATCGTGAGCGCGATCGGCCTGGTGATTCTTTCTCCCCTGTTTTTGGCTGTAGCCATCGCCATCAAGCTGGACTCAACCGGGCCGGTGATCTACGGACAAGAGCGCGTGGGTTACAACCGGCGTCGCTTTTGCGCTTGGAAATTCCGCACGATGGTGGACAATGCCGACAAGCTCCAGGACTCCCTCGAAGGACTCAACGAAGCGCAAGGCCCCATTTTCAAGATCAAGGACGACCCCCGGATCACGCGCCTCGGTCGCTGGCTACGGCGCATGAGTATCGACGAACTCCCCCAGCTCGTCAACGTGCTGAAGGGAGAGATGAGCTTGGTCGGGCCGCGCCCGCTTCCCGTCCGCGATGTCGACCGCATCGACGTTCGCTGGCACAAGAGACGTTTCAGCGTCAAGCCGGGCATCACCTGTTTGTGGCAGGCCGGTGGACGCGAACCGACTTTCGACGAGTGGATCCGATCCGACATGGAATATATCGACCACTGGTCACTGACCCTCGACCTGAAGATTTTGTTCAAGACGATTCCGGCCGTGCTGAGCGGCCAAGGCGCGCACTGAAGAGCGACAAAGGATGCAAGGAGCGAGCGTCACAGTCATCGTGCCGTGTTACAACGAGGAGGCCGGGCTTCCCTCGTTGTTCGACCGTCTCGATGCGATGCACCGGCAATTGCCGGACTGGGGTTTCCTGTTCGTCGACAACGGTAGCTCCGATGAGACGTTCACGGTGCTGCTCGAGGCCACCCGTGACCGCGATTGGCTGGGCGTCCTCCGCCACAACGAGAACCTCGGTCTCGGCGCCGCCCTGAGAACGGGGTTCCTCAACGCTACGGCGCCGATCATTTGTACGATCGACAGCGACTGCACCTATCCCCCCGAGCGCTTGCCGGAATTGGTCGCAAAGCTCAACGAGGGTAGCGAAATCGTAACCGCTTCGGCCTGGCACCCTGAAAGCAGCGCCGCGGAGGGCGGCAAGGTCCGCATCTATCTGAGCCGCATGGTCTCTTCGATCTATAAGCTCCTCATCGGCCAGGACGTCTATACCTTTACATGCCTGTTCCGCGCCTACCGGCGCGAGACCGTGCGAGGCATTCGCTTCCGCGCCAACGGCTTCGCCGCCGTAGCGGAGTTGATGCTGAGAGCCATGCTGTCGGGCTCTCGAGTGGGCGAGGTCCCGATCCCTCTCGGGAAGCGCTACCATGGAGAATCGAAACTCAAGATCGGCGACGCCATCGTCGCGCACCTCAGCCTGTTGACGCTGACGGCCTTCCTGATCAGCTCGCGTTACCTGAAACGCACCGTCACCACGGTGTTGAGTTGAGGGCCATGTCGCCGGCGGACAGCGAAACCATACTTCGGGGGGAACCATCATGAGAGTGGCCATCGTAGGTTTTGGAGGCGCCGGTTCGGCGCATCTACAGGCACTGGATCGCGTGCCGGCGGCGCAAGTCGTTGCGGTCAGCGATCCCTCCCCCGCCGCACGAGCCCGCGCCAACCAACGAGGGCTCGCCGTCTATGCGACGGCGTCCGAGATGCTCTCCCACGCCCGCCCGGATGTAGTCACGATATCCAGCCCGCCATGTGAACATCCCGATTTGACCCGACTGTGCCTGGAAGCCGGGGTTCACGTGATGTGCGAAAAACCTCTGGCCATCGCCACACCGGACGCACTCAACATGATGAGAACAGCCAGCCGGGTGAAACGTCATCTGCTGTTGGCGACCAAGTTCCGCCACGTAAGCGACGTACTCGCCGTGCAGCGCGCGATCGCCGACGGGTTGATCGGCGAGGCACTGTCTTTCTCGATCAGTTTTTGCAGCCACGTAGATATGACCTCGCGTTGGAACAGCCGCCAAGAGATGTCGGGCGGGGGTGTGATCATCGACAACGGTTGCCACGCCTTCGATATCGTCTCCTTTCTGTTCGGAACGGTCTCGGGTGTGCATGCCTCGCGCCTGCGCCCGTTGCAGGATCTCGAGGTGGAGGACTCGGCGCTCATTCAAGTGCAGGCGGCCAACGGCATCATAGGATCGATCGAGCTGAGTTGGAGCTATTTCACGGGCCGGGACACGTACCTCACCGTGCAGGGGTCCGAAGGTGCCGTCGAGATCGGCTGGAAGACCTCGCGCATTTGCGGCGCAGACGGTACTTGGCGAGCCCTGGAAGCCGGTCGCTACTGCAAAGTCGCTTCGCACCAGGCCATGTACGAGGCGCTCGAACGGATGGTAAGCAAAGGCGGAGATCCGTGGATCAGCGCGGTGGACGCGCTGCGCACGGTGGCGGCGGTCGAAGCGTCCTACCGATCTCTTCAGAGCGACGTGTGGGAACGAGTCGAGGTCAAAGACTTCGGCGACGAGGGCGCCGGACGAAGGAAGCGCGCGTGACGCCCAGCCGCGTTACGGACTCTGACAGCAACCTCCCGGCGGCAAGAATTCACCCTACCGCTATCGTCGAAGAAGGCGCCGAGATCGGTGCTGGAACCTGCGTATGGGACAACGTACACGTTCGCGCACCCACGAAGATCGGTCGTCGGTGCATCGTGGGCGGCAAGACCTACATTGCCTACGGGGTCACCATCGGCGACGGCGTCAAACTCAACGCCAATGTCTACGTGTGTACCGGCATCCGTATCGACGACCGCGTTATGGTCTCAGCGGGCGTCACCTTTACCAACGATCGCTTCCCGAGGGCGTTCGACTCCTCCACCATGGAGCTTGCCGCGTCCGATCCCACCGAGGAGACTCTCGAGACGGTCGTACACACAGGCGCCACCATCGGAGCCAGCGCGGTAATCGGCCCCGGCATTCACATCGGCCGTTTCGCCATGGTGGGGATGGGTTCGGTCGTGACCGCGGATATTCCCGATCATGCTCTCGTTTACGGCAACCCGGCCCGAATACACGGATGGGTGTGCGTTTGCGGTCTGCCGCTCGAGACGGCGGACACGCAGGCGACGCGGGCACGCACCGTGCCGCAACGGGCGGTTTGTCTTCGCTGCAAGCGACGCTACAAGGTCGACGGAGGAAGCCTGACCGAAAACACCTGAGCGCGAGAGCGTCCGGGCAAATCCGTACCCATCATGATCCAACTTTACGCGCGCGACCACTATGCGGGCTACGGCATCGCGACGGCGCTGTCGATCGAAGGGATCGCGTGGCGTGCAGTCGACACACTCCACGCCGCCGGCGGCCCTCTCATCGTCGCGGCCTCGGACCTCGATGAGAACGAAACGACTTTTTTGGCCAAACGACGCTGTTTGGTCATCACCGGCGGCGAGGTGTTCGCACGGCAGGCGTTTTACTGCCACGGCGTACGGATCCGCAAAGGCCTTTGCCGTCTCCCCCTAAAGCAGGGCTTGTGGCAGGCATCGGTTCGCGACACCGCGGAGCGCTTCGACATCAAAGATCTCCGCGTGCCGTCGACTACGTTCTGTGAAGCTCGACCCGATAGCAGTGTAAGCGTGCTCGCGACGTTTCGGTCGCCGCTCGCAGCGCGAACGCCGTGCCCGGCGTTGCTCCAGGGCGGGGATTGCCTGTGGGCGCTATTCGATCCGGGCACGGCACTGAGTCGTTTGCTCACCGAGTCGTATCTGCCGGGGCTCGCCCATGGACCCGGCGACGGAGAGAAGCCTTCCTATTTTTCACGCGTGGTGTTCGCCGCCTACTACGCCGCTCCCGAAGCTTTGCGGCGGGTGTTGCGCAGGCGAACCTACGCGGCGCTGCGCCGCAGGCTGGCGAAATACGGAGATCTTGCCTCCACGTACCCGGCGGACGCCACCGGCTGGCTGCTCGTCGCGTGGATACGAGCGCTCGTCGGACTGCTCGACCCGTGCTCGGCGATCGGACTGTCGCGCTGGCCCTACCCCTACACGTCGGCGGCAACCATCACCCACGACATCGAACCTTCGATGTATGCGTACACCACGGGGCTGCCGTCGCTGCTCGACCGAGTCGAGCGCCTCGATTATCCCGCCACCTTCAACCTGGTCGCCGAACCGGCTGCGCGCTTACTCGACCCGGCAACGGCCGAACGCCTACGAGCCCACGCCGTCGGCTGCCACGGGCGCACACACCGAGGCGACCCGGTGCGCGCCCGCGCCGACGTGCTCGACGCCGATCTGCAGCAAAGCCGTTCGATCGTTGCCGACACGACCGGGCACCGCGTAACCGGCTACCGGCAGCCACGACTCGATCGCTCCGCCGATCTGGTCTCCGCGCTGGACCGTACCGGGTGGAACCACGACTCCTCATTCCCCGACGTCGACCGGGAGAATACCCGCGGTTTCGGCGCCGGGGTGAGCCTCAACCTCCCCTTTCGAGCACCGATCCCGGGCGAGAAAGGCCGGCTCCGGCCCAGCCGTTGCCTCGAACTGCCGTTAACGGCTCCGGACTGCATCCAGCCGCTGTTCGCCGGCGAGTCGCCCGCGGATCTGCGCCGAACCGTCCGGCGCAAAGCGGATTACATACACGCCACCGGATCACTGTACACAGCGCTCGTGCATGCGGGAGTGTTCGGCCGGCGCGACAGCCGGGTGAGGGAAGACCACCTCGTCTACATGCGGAAACTCCTCACACGCGACTCGCTATGGCTGGCGAGCATCGACGAGATCGCCGAATGGTGGCGCCGTCGCGAGCGGGTGTGTGCAACAATGGAAGACGGTCGTGTGACTGTGCGCAACGCGGGGGACAGCGAGGTCGTGGGATTAGCGGTCGTCGTCGGCGAGCAGTGCTATCCTGTGCCTCGTTTGGGCGCCGGCGAAACGCACACGTTCGAGATCCCCGGCTCCGCCGGTGAACAGGAAGCCGGAGAAGAGGAAGCCGACGTACGGACGGCAAAGAGACACTGATGCAGACCAGCCCCGACAGATCGGCTGCGGCCATCCGCAACGCCTCCTCGGTTCCGTTGCACGTGGCCGTGATCGGCGGTGGGATCGCAGGGCTTTCGTGCGCCCACTTTCTGCAACAACAAGGGCACCAAACGACCGTTTTCGAGAGCGGGTCGCGTCTGGGCGGGCTCGGCGCGGATTTCGAACACGAAGGGGTGAGTATCGACAAGTTCTACCACGTCGCCCTCGACAGCGACGAGGATCTGATTACGCTGCTCGCGGAGCTGGGCATCTCGGACCGGCTGATGTGGAAAGAAACCGGCATGGGGTTCATGGTCGGCGGACGTCTGTACGGTTTCAACGGCCCCACGGACCTTCTACGTTTTCGCGCGCTGTCGCTCAGCGACCGGATCCGCACGGGTCTCGGCGCTCTTTTCATCACGAAGATCAAACGCAACGGCCTCGACCTCGACAACGTGCGCGCCGTCGACTGGCTGCCGCGTCTGTTCGGGCGCAACGTGTTCAAGAAAATCTGGGAGCCGCTGCTCACCGCCAAGTTCGGCGACCTACGTCACAAAGTGCCCGCGTATTGGGTCTGGAACACGCTCAACCGTGAAAAAAACGGCGGCCAAGAAGTCAAGGGTTGCCTACGTGGCGGATACCGGGGCCTC
>Ga0114931_10012231_pt1 | contig 10063 bp, 10 predicted proteins | sample 2SBtaG_FD_89579 | JGI IMG/M metagenome (GOLD analysis project Ga0114931, IMG submission 89579) | Deep subsurface microbial communities from Kolumbo volcano to uncover new lineages of life (NeLLi) - 2SBTROV14_V59a metaG | ecosystem: Environmental > Aquatic > Marine > Volcanic | place: Kolumbo... | reverse complement strand
TACCGTACCATCATTGACTGTCCATATGCATTCTTCATTTACATCCGTTTCACCAAATACATCAAAATTGGTGGCTGCGTCATTAATGGTAAGGGTAGAGCCATTCCCCACACCTCCGTTCATTACGATCAGACCGGTGGATATGTTATCACCGATTGACACCAGAGCCCCATTGCTTACCACCAGGTCAGCCCCCGCTGACAGCGTTAAATCATGGGTAAAACAGGTGGTTCCGTTTACCGTGGACCCGATTCCGTTAATGGTAAGTGTGGCATCTGTAGGATAGGTAGGCCCGGAAGGGTCTCCATCGCCAATGTTGAGAACACCGGTTCCTGAAACAGTAAGGGTTCCGTTAATGGTGAGGTTTGAAATAATCCCTGCTCCATTGCTGCCTCCGTTAAATTGACCGGCCGTAATAGTCAAGTCACCATTAATAGTACCAGTACGATCGGTAGAGTGGTTCACAATCATATTAAATATGCCTCCCTGAATGATGATATTCGAGTTAATTGTGTAACCAGCATTATCTTCACCCGTATAGGTTCCAGCATTATTATGAACATATGTACCTGAGGTAAATGTAGTGCGGTCCCCTTCTATAGCTGTTGTAAAGGTTACTGAGCTATTGATTACCTGATCATTCTGAGAAACACCGGTATTGGCATAGGCCACCTCCCATGTATCTACTGTAGGTTCGCCGGAAATAGTTTGATTTGTTGTGCCATTGAATGTGAGGTTCGTTTTTCTCGCTGTTGTTGTTGCCTCCATATCAAATGTAGCTGCATTATTCATGGTTAGATTGCCTGCAATATTGAAGTTGTGTGTTCGGTTTGCTGGAGCACCTCCCATGACCGGTACACCTGATCCTCCTTCCACGGATAGAATATTGCCGCCGGCGTTCAAAGTAACATTGCCGGTTACTGATAATGTAAATGCCGCGTTCAGGTCATCAGCAGTTCCAGCAGGATTGAAATTTGAATAAGGTAAACGTAGTGTTCCTCCTCCCCCATCATCATCCAGAGTGAGAGTAGCAATGGTTGCGGCATTCGTAACCCCCTTGTCCGGATTTAGATCTACAACATGACCGGAACCGATAAGAACAATATCCGTAGCTACACTTCCCGGAAGAGTAGCTGCTGCTGCACCAAGGTGACTGACAGTTGACCATGTATTCGGGTTGTTCCATGCGCCATTCTGACGACTATAATATGTTGTTTGAGCAGTTGCGACATATGATGCACCAATAAAAAGAAGGCAGAATATACATCTGTTCATGAAATTACTTTGGTGGTTAACCATTAGAAAAAAGACTTCGTATTCAAATTAATCAAAAATATGATATTTGAACTTGTTATCATACAATTTAAATGATTTTTGATCAAGTTATCTCTTTAGAACCGCAATTTAACGGCAACATTTATCAAACGCCCTGTCAAGTTATTAGGGACAGCGAATTGCTGTCCATTAATATCTGTTATCCACGCATAGGTAACCGCATTGCGTATCCCTAAAAGATTGTATAGCTGGAGGTTTATCCTGAGATCTTTGATATCGCCCTTAGTAAAAGACATAATTTTGGAAAACCCGACGTCCATGCGGGTGAAAGAATCGCCTGAAAACACGTTCCTGTTAGAAATGTTGCCCGGAGGACCAAATGGAAGGCCACTGCTATATTGAAAGTTGAGATTGACCCGATACGTAGGATCCCATGGTACATGATCCTCAAACAAAATACCAAACTTTAGCCGCTGATCAGTCGGCCTCCTACTATATTTTTTATCCAGGCCGGTAATTTTTTCTTTAGTCGAAGCAATAGACAAGCTGAACCAGGACTCTGTTCCGGATATAAATTCTCCTCCAACTCTTGTCTCGGCCCCTAAAGCATAACCCCGTGCGGAAAGAGTTGGTAGATACCGTATTTTAACATCTTCAAAAGTATAAGGTATCTGGTTCCAAAGAAATTTCCCATAAATAGCCGAAACAATCTCAAAAGGGCGTCCCCACCAATTTATGTGATAACTCATCCCTGTGACCAAATGAAACGCTGATTGTGGTCGAATGTTTTTATGTAGTTGACCTTGATCATCCCTGTATTCCCGATAGACGGGTGGCTGCTGATAGAGTCCGGTTCCCAGAGAAAAAGATATGCGATCATTTTCCGGAAGCCTATGGTGCAGTTGAAGCCTTGGACTTACCAGCCATCGTTTATTCAACGAATTGTAATTAATGCGGAAGCCATAATTAAGCCTGGTACGATTATTCGACCATTCATGTTGTATATATGCTTGTGGCATATTCGTATTGAATGAATTTCGGGATTGTATTGAAGAGGTTACACTTGGATAATCCAATGAATCCAGAAAACCGTATTCATTTAACTGATCATTAAATTCCTGATAACTATAGGTGATCCCAAAAGCCAGATTATTGGTTGACGAGAGCTTATACTCGCCCTGAAGGTCGAAGTCTATGAAATTGGCTTCAAGTCTATTTCTGGAAAAATCAAATGTCGTACCTATCCCCCTGGTGACCAAACAGCTATTAAAAGTGGGCGAACCCTGGTTTTTGTCAAGATCACATAACCGGTACCCCCCTTCCAAATCAATGTTTTCTCGTTCACGAGACCGGGCATACGACACAATCGTGTTCAGCTTCAAACGTTCCGAGGCCATGGACGAAAGTTTGATTGCTCCCTGGACCAGGTTGTAATCGTATTGCTGCTGACCATCGAAGGCCACATTGAACCTAAGCTCATTATTAAAGCTTCCAAACGTAACCTCGCCCAATTTCGGAACCACTTTATATCGGTTAGCGGCATACCCAAACAATACTTCCAGTCGCTGCTTATCATTGATCTGAATGTCCCAGAGGTTTTGAATATCGGTGAATGTGGGCGTATAATCGCCCGTAATATCCTGGGTATTTAGTATATATCCGGTGCGTTTATGACGGATTCCAAGAATGGATGTAACAGCACCATTTTTCCAGCTATTTTCATAATGTCCGCTTCCACCAAGTAATCCCAAAGTGAACGATGCCTGTTCTTTTTTCGGTCGTTTATAGATAACATCCAACACCGAAGACATTTTGTCACCAAACCTGGAAGACCAGCCACCAGCCGAGAAAGTGACCGATTGAACCATGTCTGTATTAATAAACCCGAGTCCCTCCTGATTTCCTGACCGTGCCAGAAATGGTCTATATATTTTAATTCCATTGACATACACCAGGTTTTCATCATAGTTGCCACCCCTGACCGAGTAAGATGAAGCCAGCTCATTGTTGCTCAACACCGAAGGCAGGGTGGCTAACACTCGACTTATGTCTCCACTAGGTGAAGGAGCATTTCGAATGGATTGCAGGTTAATGGACTCAAACCCGGAATTAACAACCCGAGTTACATCTGATCTAACGGTAACATTTTGGAGAACAGTGGATGCCTTAACCATTTGAACATCAAGCACCAGCCGGTCATTATCCACCTTTATGGTTTTGATGATCTTCTTATATCTTACATGGGAAAACGAAATTTTGTACGTCTGTCCTATTTGTAGTGTCAATTGATAAAATCCTTCTGTATCCGTTGAAGTTCCGGTATTTGAGTCCACATAAACGTTCACCTCCGTTAACGGTTGATTGAGGCTGTCCGTCACAATGCCTGATACTGTCTGACCTTGTCCCTGAAGGTACTGGAACAGTACAGCCACGACCATCAGGTACCTCATACGGTTCTGGCAGTAGCGTTTTTTAATAGCGAGATAGTCTCTTTCGGAGATTTTGATTGAAAAATATGATTGCCTGCCACCAGTACATCAGCACCAGCCTGAACCAATTCAGTGGCATTCTGATCATTTACCCCACCATCCACTTCAATCAGCGTACTGGAGCCTCGTTGCTGAATAATGGCCCTTAACCGCTTAATCTTATCAAATGAATTCCTAATAAATTGTTGGCCTCCAAATCCGGGATTCACAGACATGATGAGTACCATGTCTAGCTGGTCAATGATATCTGTCAAAGCCTCCACAGGTGTATGGGGGTTTAAGGCTACCCCCACCTTACAATTGGCACCTTTGATCAATTGCACCACTCTGTGAAGGTGGGTACATGCTTCAGCATGAACAGTAATCAGGGAAGCACCTGCCTTACTGAATGATTCGACATACCTTTCTGGTCGAATAATCATGAGATGAACATCAAGTGGCTTTTCAGCATATCGGGCAATGGCCTTACAAACGGGAATACCAAATGAAATATTAGGAACAAACTCTCCATCCATCACATCAACATGAATCCAGTCGGCTTCGCTGCCATTAATCATTTCAATTTCCCGTTGAAGATTACCGAAATCAGAGGATAGAATGGAAGGGGCTATTATTGGTAGGTTGTCACTCATAACAGAACAAATTTATATGTTTCTACAGCATTGTTGATTTCAAGTACGATCAAATAAATTCCAGCCCTCAACCCAGCCGTATCAAATGTCCGGTCATTGTCCTGCCAGGTAAAAGAATCTGTTGAGGCTTTTATCTCTTCCCCACTTCTATTATAAATAGTCCATTTCAGTTTACTATTCTCCACCGGATCATTTATCCGGATATGCACCTTCTCACCCATTTTTGCCGGTATCGGAAAAATATCAACTTGTTTTTCAGACTGTGTTGAATTAACAAAATTTTGCACAGCACGAAATGAGGGAACTCCGTAGCCAAGGCTATTATCAGGAACCCCGGCCTGGGTTGCTGAATTTTTCAGCGCCTGCATCAACTCAGTGCTTGAAAGCTCTGGAAAGGCCTGCCATAAACCCGCAGCTAATCCCGCAACCTGTGGAGTTGAGAATGAAGTTCCACTATTGGCAACCAAGGATCCATTTCCATTGATGACAATCACACCTGACCCTTGAGTTACAAGATCAGGTTTGGTTCTGCCATCAGCAGATGGCCCCACAGCACTAAATATAGATTTGTCAAATGAGCTATTGATCGAGCCTATTGATAAAACTCCATCTGCATCAGAAGGAAATAAAATTTTTTGCCAGGAGGTAGTGCCTTCATTACCGGCAGAAGCAATTACAAGCATCGCTTTTGAAGAGGCCTTCTCAGCAGCCTGCGTAATTATAGCAGTTTGTCCATCCAACTCATCTGTGGTATAATTCATGGATGGATCATCGAACAGGTTATATCCCAAGGATGTAGAAATAATGTCAGCTCCCAAACTATCCGCTTTTTCAGCCGCAATCAACCAGTAGTACTCCTCTACTCTGTATTCAGATTGTAGATCTTCAGTATTTAGAAGAGCATAGCAGGCATCGGGAACTATTCCGGTGTATGACAGGGAATCAGATTGCGCGGCCAGAGTTGAAAGTACCTTTGTTCCATGGTCCTTATATGCAGGATCAAAAACATCGGTTGAGTGACTTAAAAAATCATAGGTATAAATCAATTGGTTGTTGATTAGAAGATGCTGAAAGGGATTCAGGGTTGAGATACCTGTAAATCCTGCATCCATAATTGCTATAGTAATACCGGCCCCGGTATATCCTTCCTGATGCATCAAAGGAATATCCATAATCTGGTTTTGAAACAGAGTATCGCTACCAAATGTGGTTATATCATTGAATTTAGTACTGCCCGTCAACCTGCCTCCTGAGGCGCCAGGTGCCACAAACTCAACAGACATTACATAATTCTTCAACTTGATGGATTCTGCTTTTGTCGGGGTCATGGATACCAGGGCACAATTCAACCATTTACTTGTTTCATGAACATTAATCCCTTCTCCTTTAAGGTCACTTAAATAAACCGGGTCTACCGGCAAGTCTTCTTCTATGATGGAAACTCCTTGTTTGATACGACGATCAATTGATTTTTGAGAGAGAAATGTTACAGGATTGTTGGTACTGAAGGGTGTGTTTGACTTAGAATTAAAGTAAATCGCATACCGGTTTTCCTGCGCCTGAATCAGCAACGAGCAAAACAATAATAGGAATAGCACAGGAGTGAACTTATTCATTCCCAACCTGTAATAATTGTTGTTCAAATAAAATACCAGACTCTACGGAAGGGCTTGAGCATGTTTCGGGCGAGCAATACTTTCGAACAATATCCTTCTTATAAACAAGCCCCACTTCCTTACTATACACCTCTACCCTATAGTCATCCTGTGCAATCATCAAAGAGTCGATTAAGTCATTTTTAAACACAGTAACCGTATTGTCGTATGTAATACCATTAGCTTCAAAAGGTGCCCCCAGATTCTTCATTTCATACGTATCCCGTGATTTCCCATTTAGGCCATTCCCATCCCAGATGCGATTTTCTTTAAGAGGAAAACTCAACTTAATGTAGGGTTGGTTTCCTTCAACATTTACCGCTAGTCGCAGGTTTTTATAAGTCCACCAAACTGAATCAGGAATCCATGGATTTCCACTGCCCTGCCGTACAAATCTATTCAGAACCATGGCCAATACATTGTCTGCCGTACGGAATGTATCTGCAACGACTTCTTTCAACTGAAAAACGCTGGAATCCGTTGAAAAATCCGGGTTATACGTTACCGATGAAACCTGATATATCCTAAACATACCTTGAACAAGAGGAAAATATGAACCCCCTGCCTGATCAGGATCAATGTCTATTGTAGAAGTACATCCCATCAGGAAAATCGCCCCTACAAACCATCCCATTGTCGCGTGGTTGGGCAACATCAGCTAATGGATTCCCTGAGCTTACGCGTATATTCACGAAGTACAGTTTTAAAATCCTGGCCTGTACTATTCATTTTGTTGAGAATCCAGACTGCAGCAAAAGCATGGGTGAGACGCTCTCCCGCGTCTTGGCCTTCAATATGAATTTCGGGCTCTTTCTCATCTGCCAGCGCCAACTCGACGAGTTCTAATTCCTCCAAAGAGAAATTATCCACCAGGGTTTTGATAACAGGTATATTCATGTCAACAAGCTTTTAATTAATCTTTTAACTGGTACAGCATTGAAACCAGCACTTCTTCTTTATTTGCCGATGCGGAATCTATAATTAGGCCTTCTTTAAAGGTTGCAAAAAATGGAAGATTGGTAACACCGGCAGCTTTCCTTGACAGAGGGTTCTCTTCAGCATTGACATCAATAAAAGATATATCTTTATACCTCTCATCTTCAGAAAGACGCCTGAACTTAGGTGCAAATAACCGACAGCTGCCACACCAATCAGCATAATATTTTACTCCGATTCTTTTTTCATCCTTGATTTTTTGAGTGAAAGACTGATCACTGATTATGTCTACTGCCATGTTGTTTTTACACAAATATAAAATCAGGAGATTATTATAGGGTGACTTTTTCTTTACTTTGCTTCATCTTCAAAAGATTTACACCATTGAAAAAATATGCTTAAAACTACCGTCAAGTTAAGTCATGTGACTAATTTGAGCGATGCCCGATACGCATCGGCCATGGGTATTGAAATGATAGGATTTTGCCTTGATCCCAATGACGAGGATTATGTAACCATTGAAACTTGTCAGGAAATAGCATCCTGGATTTCAGGTGTGTCGTTTGTAGCAGAATTGGAAAATTTAAAAGGTAGTTATCACGATCTTCCAGAGATGTTTTCATATGTTGAGACCTCTGAACCTCAATTAATCCAAACTCAAATTCCCGCCATCTACTTTATGGATTTGTACAATATAGAAATAGATGAAGTATTTGGCATTTTAGATGAGGAGATGAATGTAGAATTTGCCATGATGGTGATAAAAGCACCATTTAGGAAATTAAAACTCCTGGCTGATAGAGTTTATCAAATGGCACGATCTCATAAGCTTTTAATCCAAACGGAGTGTAATCCCTGGGTGATAGATTATGTGTTTGAAAACATTAATCCGTATGGCCTCCAAATCACTGGCTCAAAGGAAGAACGGCCTGGTTTCAAAGATTATGATGAGCTGGAAACTATACTGGATTACCTTGCGGCCGATTGATCAACTCTAACAAATTCGATCCATCCGGACAAGACTGCACCTTTGAGTTAATTTCAAACACATATGCTCCAGCCTTGCCATTGACAACATGTTGATTGTCCTTGATCATAATCGATGACCCTTCAGGAAGTCCCACTACCACATCATTCTGATTCAAAGCCAGGAATTCATTGATCCGTTGCACCCTGGACTCTCCGCCGTGGCTTGGTATTGATTCATGGGTGAAATGAGGATTTATCTGATACCCTACAAGATCAAGAGCCTCAAAGCTTTGAGGTTGGACAATAGGCATATCATTCGTGGTTTTTATTGTGGGTGAAGCTATGTTAGATCCAGCACTCCATCCTAAGTATTTGGATCCACTTTGAACAGCACTTCGAATGGCCTTCAATAGATCAAATTTATGCAATTTGTTTAATAAGCAAAAGGTATTTCCTCCACCTACGACAATACATTGAGATTCCAAAATGGCATTGACCTTATCATTGATGGTATCAATTGAGATGACTCTGATGCCCAGATCCAGGAATGCCGCATTGACTTTTCTTAAATATGTAGAATAATGGACGTTTACTGCTGCATATGGTATAAATATAGCTTCATCCACTCCGGCAAAAAAATCCTTCAAATAGGACTTTGGCCAGGATAAAAAACTCTGACCGGCCATAGTTGAATTACTTAACAATAAAATTTTCATGATTTGTCAGTTTTATAACCTATTCTGCAAATCACTCATTTTTAGGGATAACAATTTGGCATAAAAACAGTTAAAACAGTAGTACTAAACTAAAAGGAATATGAGGAAAATATTAGTTCGTTCGATGAATAATATTTTTGGAGGAAACAAAGAGTTTTCCTCCTTCCAGGTTATATTGTTTTACCTGGGTGTTTTTATTTTGTTTTTGGCAGTCTTTCTTATCAGTTAATGAATTCCAGAATTTCCGAGGCACGTTCGTTTAAATCATTTTGTTTACCATTTGATTTCTCCACCAGGTAATTAAAAACAGCTTCGACCTGCATGAAGCTCAGTATTTCTTCTGATTCAATCATCTGGTTAACTTTTTCAATAATGGCTGGATTGATAGGTAGACTCCCGGGTTTATCTTGAATTTTGATGAGGTATTTTACTCGGCTAAGTAATAATTCTTTCTCAATGAATGGCATAGAAAGTGAATTTTGTGCAATTTAATTCAAGTGTTTTAACCCGGCAATAATTGAACAATGAATTCTTTAAAATTCATCTTTTTTTTCAGTGAATTATTAAAAAAATCAAATTGATCTTTTTTGGCTTATGACTTAGGCTTATCAACTGATTGGTTCTTCATATTGGTGCCACGAAACCTTATTTCAACATTTTTATCAGAGAAGGAACTGGAAATTTAATACTTATCATATCTTTGACTCAGTTTAAAGTCAACACAAGATATGTTAGCAATTACTATTGAATGGGGCGCCAATCTGTTTATTACTATTGTTGCTATAGTTATCGGCATTATTACCGGCCTCTCAACTACAGATTATCTCAAAACAAAGGAGAAGGCCGACAAGGACTAAATCTCCTCCTCAATTTACCTTATCTTAAAATTTCTTTAGTAAAAACTGTACCTATTACCGGTTAGCAGCGTTTTTAATAACCTGTTCAGTGTGTTTGCTGATACTTTTTTCAAGCTACCAAATCCTCAACACGGCTATTCATGTGAAGTGGTGCCCTGCCGTGGTAGTAGCAAAATATCACCGAACAAAAAAAGAGATTCGAGATGAAATAATCCTCATTAAGCAATCTCAACATAACCTTAAACATTTTGAATCGAACTACTAAAGATATTTTGACCAAAAATTTGTTTATGCCTTTCTCCGGATCAAGGACGAACATATTACCGCTGAGATAAACAGCGCCAAATTTTATAAATGTTTGGCAAAAATCCAGTCCTTTAACCCGCGTTATTCATGACACTTTCAAGAATTACGATGTTAAACCCGAAATATGCAATAGAACTTTCTATTCCGATCCAAAATAACTGTGAATCAGCCACTTTGTTCGAACTATGTCTTTAACCATCCCCAAGGGATGCTTTGCATCCATAACTC
>Ga0114931_10012230_pt1 | contig 10065 bp, 2 predicted proteins | sample 2SBtaG_FD_89579 | JGI IMG/M metagenome (GOLD analysis project Ga0114931, IMG submission 89579) | Deep subsurface microbial communities from Kolumbo volcano to uncover new lineages of life (NeLLi) - 2SBTROV14_V59a metaG | ecosystem: Environmental > Aquatic > Marine > Volcanic | place: Kolumbo... | reverse complement strand
CTCTTCCTTTCCAAGTTCCATAATAGGTAGGCTTTTCCATTATCTATCTAGAACCTAATGTTAATATGAATATTTTCTATTTGTAACTCCTGTAAGTATAGTCAATTTAATTTTATTAAGCTTATTGCAAAATTAGTCTAGCATGCACACCTCCTCTAGACGCATTTTGTAGTTGTACCACAAAAATGGGATCAGCAGAGCTTTGGTCTTGTTTCTCATTTTGCAGTCTCGCAAAATTGGTCTTCGGATCTTGATGTGACCGTCTTGATGTGACCAATTACGTGCTCTACCTCTGCACGGATAAATAACTTTAAACAATTGACTTCATGATATTTCTATCAAGATGGTAATTATTCTCACGACATGCAGTCTCAGAGATGAATGTACAAGCAAAGCATGCAGCACCTATTTGTGTTGTGGCATCTAATTTTTGCTCCATACATATTGGATCATTGGAACAACTATTCACTTGATGATTGAGAATGAATTCAATGAAATCGGGTATTTTCTCGATTAAAGATACTAATCCCCCCATGGTACCATCTGCTGAATTTCCAGTAGTATAGATAATTATACCACCTTCTGGGAATTTGCTTGAGACATAAACTCTCTCTTTCATAGATGCAGAGGAAAATCCAGAGTATAATGTGATAAGGCGGTTTAAATAGTGACTAAGAGTGTGCCACCAAATAAATTTGGCATTACCTTCTGTCATTTTAACACCCTGATTAGATACATCATCAATATAATCCTTTAATGACTGATTTAGTAATATGAATGAACCTTTTTCAAGAGAGATAAATATTCCCTCACCAAAGCTTTGTTTCCCAAAGTACCATGTTCTTCCTCCATCTTCTGTTACCACCTCCACAGGCTTTCCACTTTCTTCCGGTGAAAATGGAATTAGGCGATTGAAGGATTTCAGGACGGATACCTCTTGAAGCAACGATATAGGTGTTGCAAAGAATTGCAGTGATTTTACAGAAAATTTGATAATAGCTTCGTTATTTACTTCAAAGAATTTGTTCATAGAGGGAAGTTGGCTTATTCTTATCGATAGATCACTACCCGATGCAAATTGGTAAATTGTGTAGAATTCTCTCTGTAGTTCTATTTCGTATTCTTTTTGGTACTCCTCAACTCCCTCCAAATCGTCGAGGCTTCCTAGATCTTTAGATTGCTTCGCATCATTTCTAATTGCATCTAATATTTTATCTATATCTTCTTCGGTAAATTTACTTTCTATATCTTTACTTAGGAATTCTGACTTTCTATAATTTATAAGTAATTTTTCTCCAGTAATTTCCGATTCATCATATCCCATTGACTCAAGGGTATTTTTCATGTTATTATATATTATTTGAATGATTTCAATTTCCTCACTAACAATTGGTGGGATTGTTAGAAGAGTTATAATATTTGGCAACCAAACCATTGAAGACTGTTTTTGCAGGACAGATACTTTTTGATTACAAGAAGTACGAGGCTGTCCCCGACTCAAATTGTAAGATCCGCGACATTTATTACTTATTCTTTGATAAAGTATGTCTCTAAATGTGCTTCTTTTGTTACAAGATGGACAAATGATATTGTATTCAGAAAGCACTGAACCAAAGATCTGTATATAAAACATACTATTTTTGCAGGAAGGAGATTTGCCTTTGTGCAGTTGAAAGCTCCAATCAAGATCATCAATATGACCGTTCTTACAAACTAGGAGAAATCGAATTGAATTCCCTCTATTTTTGCAAACTGGGCATTTGTCTTTAAAATCCTTCGAGGTATACAAAATTGAATAGTCCAGTTTTCTCTTGTTTTTGTGATCTCCATTGTTATTGCATAGTAGATAACGAGGGAAATGAGTAGTCTTATACAGAATTTTGTTGTCAGGTTTGTTCTCCAAAGCATTATAAGGGGCTTCAAATATTTCGCCTTTACCTAGAACATTTTCTAATCTCACATCACGTATTTTGTATTTGCTAAAAGAGTTGATTTCCAATTTAGATTTGGGGAAGGGAATTATTACTGATCCGCTAGGGGTTTCTAAAATCGAACCAGGACAATTTGTAGTGATTAATTGGCTAATTCGCACCCCAACTGCATTTTGCCAATATTTATCAGGAATTCTAGGTTGCATTCCAATCGTTCCTTCCACATCTCGAAGGGAATATGGAGCTAAATGATAAATAACTTTGAGATTAGGGTTCAGTTCATGTGCAAATGATCCCAAAACTACGTGATTTTTAGGAAGATGGAATAGGGTTGATTCATTCCACCGTAAATTCATATCCGTTTGGGAAGCCTTTTCGGAAATTTTTCTCCATCTATCAATACTATTCTCAAAAAATGTGCTTATATTTCCTTTTAGATTTTTGTCTACATTACTCTGTGACTTTAATCGACTTAGTATCAGATTAACCTTAGATTTTATTAGGTCATTAATTGGATTCGACGGGGAATGATGCGAAGGTAGTATTGCAGAGGCTTCTAGAAACTTATCAGAATCTAATCTTAATAGAGAAGATAATACAGACCCACCAGCTTTTTGAATAGATTTTACGGTAAATGGAGTAACTGTTGAAGGTTCGACTTCGATTTTAATTCTCCGGTGATAGCCAATGAAGTTTTCATAATGACCCATATCTCGTGGTGTAGATTGTTTGTAGACCAGAAATATTAGACCTTTATTTTTTCTCCCAACTCTCCCTGATGCTTGAATATATGAAGCAGTAGTTTTTGGTTGACCATAGATAATCATAGTACTTAATCTCGAGATATCAACACCTGTTCCAAACATTGATGTAGAAAAGACTGCAGGAATTGTATTTGGGTACTCTTGATTCAATTCTTTTATTACGCTAGGAAGCTCTTCTGCCGATTTTAATCGACTTGAAATTTCCAAATCTTTAGTATGGAAATCAGGCTCTTTAGTCCATGCAGAGAGATATTTGAACCGTTCCACAATATTTTGACCAAATGCTGCTCTTGTACCAGATAGTTCTCGAATAGAATTAAAGTACCCAACAATTGTCCAGTACTTGTCTAGTAAATCTTTAGGAGATGTTTGATTATTGCTTTCAGCAAACAACCGTAGTGAGAGTAACAACCTCGCCCAAACACGGATATTTGCAGTTAGAACTTTACCACCTGTTGGAAGAATGCCGACATAGATTCTTCCAGCAGTTTCATCGTTGGGATCAAATTTTTCATGAGTTCTTACAAAGAACATGTCGTCAATCTCTTTACTCGGATATGGGAAGATTCTTGTTTTTCGTTGAAAGACATTATGAATTAGCATTTTTGCTTGGTTTATTGTTGCAGTTGAAGCAATATATTTTGGTTTTTGGGCGAGTTCATCAATTGCAGTTTCAAATGAACCAACCATCGATCCCAATGGTCCATTGATTAGATGCAGCTCATCTTGAATAATAAGTTGAGGAGGAGGAATATTGCTGATGCGAAATCTTCCCTAGGAGTGTTTTCACCGTGTCTCTCGAACCATTTTTTCTTTTTATCAAAATGATCTACTTTTCCAAAAATTGCCCCACTCTCAGGTCTGAAAGGAAGAATAGCAAATTTATCTACTGTTGAGACAACAATGCTTGGCAGACGATGATATATTTGTTCATCACATGTATAAATATTCAAATTAAAGAATTGCTGGAATTTATTATCTGCGGTCAAAAATGGATATGGAACGTATGGTTCAAGTTTATTATCCTGATTGAGGATGAATTCGAAATATCGAAACTTATTCAACATACATTCTGGATTTATGCAGAAAATATCAAAATCAAATTCATGCCCTTTTTCAGGTTTTTTGATAAAATACCCAGGTCTTAGAATATTTGCAGAGAGATTTTTAACACCTCTTATTTTCTCAAAACATTTGGAAATAAATTTCTCGATTTCTTGAGAATCGAGGTCCGTTGCAACCTCAATTTCAAGCTGTAAAACGAAATTTGGTTGAATTTTTAATGGGATAAGATCAGGAGCAAGCAATTTGATATTTTGATCTTCTGAGTAAGCATTAATCTCATTTGTAATTTTAGAAATAGTTCCTTTAAACGAATCTAAGGTACTTGTGTACCGAACTAAATAGAAAATTCTATGATTGCCCTTTTCTATTGCTTTTATAGAAGAGTATGACAAAATAGTGTTGCATGCAGGACAGGTTAGTATTTGTGCAGGCTCACCAATATCTGACTGTCTATTCTTGTTTGGATTTTGAAGCAATTGAATTGCTCCTAAATTATTATCGGAGGGAGAAGAATATAACTTATTAGGAGTCATCCTTCCACCAACCCATATTCCGATACTAAATGGCGTATACCCCCATATTATTTTCTCCTTCCGTTCCATATGCTTAGGGATCCAACCAAAATCACTGCCATGAATACTATAAATTCGAAGATAATTGCATGCAATAGTAAGTGCAGCCGTTCTCCTAAATTGCTGTACAGTTAATAGTCGTAGAGTATAACGCGTTATTATTGTAGTTCCAATACTTCCAAAGAAATCTTTTTTGGATATTGCAGTTAGTCTATGGTACGCAAGAACAAAAGCCATGATTCCAAGATATACTTCTGTTTTTCCTGCACCAGTGGACACCCAAAGTAAGTCACATGTATTTTTGTTTTTTGAATCAGGAACTACAATAGATTCAATGACTAATAAGATGAAAGCCATCTGAAAGGGTCTCCAAATGAATTCAGTACTAGATTTCCATGAATTTTGGATTGCGATTGCCTTATTTGCGAAGCAGAATGCTAAGTATACACTTTTGTCGGTTCTGATTAAATCAATTGAATTTTTCATGGATTCAATAATTGATGAGTGATAAGAGATTTCATCATCTTTAACCTCACAAACCCAGTTCTCATATTCATAAATTAATTTACTAAGCTCCTGTGCGAGTTTCTCCTGAGGGTAATTTTCCGCAAGGTTTTCGGTAGATAAATCAGGGAAATCTTGTGTATCTACAGTGTAATTCGGAGCATTTTCCAAATATATAGGGATGAAAGTAGAACGATAATCAGGTTTCGAAAATTCAGTGATGACATCTTTAGGTAATTCTTCACGTTGAAACCAATAAAATGGGTATAGATTTTTCACTTCATCAGTACTAAATCGCATGGGGTCTATTTCCCCCCAATATACAGAACAGAACTTACCTATTGCGTATGTTTTACGTTGTGAATAAAATTTCTCTATAACTCTTGTCTCTTCACTAAATTGAGTGAAACTTTCGAAATCACCAATAGCTAGTTTTGAATTTGTATCTTTTAATTTCAGCCTAATTTCAGGTTGAAACATAGCATGAGTAGCTTTCTCAGGTGGGAAATTGTACCCATATTCATTTACTAAGTAAATTGAAACCACCCAACCTTTTGTGACATTTTTTGGTCGGATTGCCAATCTAAGGTAAGAGGAGGCGGTATCAGGATTTATTTCATTTCCTTGTAAATCAAAATATATGTCATTTTGTTTGGTAGGGTCTATATTCCTTGCAATCTTATTTTGGGGAGATCTTTCATACCAATTCAATTTTTCATCTGATTCAGCTGTATCCTCTGAATCGGGAGTATCATCTTGTGGCGTTTCATTAGTATCCCCTGAATCGAGAGTATCATCTTGTGTCAATTCATCTGTATTTTTTTCCGTGATTTTATTAGACAATTTCCTGGATACCCAGGGGTCAAAAATTTCCTTATTTTCAGGACGAACATCTACATCTCTTATTTGTTTATATATTCCCCAGGTAATTAAAGCATCTAGAGAACTTGGGTTCTCCTTCAAGAAAATTTTTATGCCCATAGAACTAGGTCGGTCAAATTTTTTGTAAGTTATTAATTGTAAATCTCCATCATCTTTATTATCCTCAGATGAAGTTATATTAAGAGAATCTGTATAATCCTTAGATGAAGTTATATCAAGAGGATCAGTTAGGACACTAGAGTCAATCTCGTCTTCTTCAGGGAGTTCTTCTTCTTCTTTATTTTTAGTATTACCAAGGTCCTTTCCAACAAGAACTCCAGTCATATATTCAAATAAAGGACTGTAATATATTTGCTCCCCTCCACCATATCGAGGATCGTTCATCTCCCTCCATATGGCATCTATCATATGCCATTTCATGAAGGAATTTCGTTTAAGTTTGTTTATAAGACTTTTGTGGCTAAAGCAGGATTTTATATATTTATAGTCAAGACTTTTACGACTTTTATTAATGATTGAATTTCAACAGGATTAATCGGAATGTCATTTATTGAGGCAATTTGATTAACTGTTGTCGTGAATGAATTTCGAATTAGTTTCCTAATAATTTTTCCAATTTGCTGGTGAACTTTTTTGAGTTCCTTCATTGCTCTAATAATATTATTTACTTCCGTATTGTCATACCCTAGTTCCAAGATCTGATTAGCTGCATCAACAACTTTTTCCGGTTTATCAGGAAATCGTACTTGTCCTTGGACCCACTTTGATGTTGTATTAACCTCCCTACGTACATTGTATTCTTTAAATTTTGAATTTAACTGACTTATATCATAGTTAGCAGATTTGGCAATAAATTTATCCCAGAAATCTTCTAAAATAGAAATATCATTACTTCCTTTAGCATAAAATAGGTCAATTATTGTCTCAAATAGCGGTGTCTGTTTTTCATTATTAATTAGAACTAATTCATCTCCTATTTTTACATCTTTACCAAGGATCTCTTCATAATCATTACCGAGTGATCTAATAATCCTTGATTTTTCATGTATTGTGTATTCTCCAAAGTTGGTTGTTAATTCAATTTTCTCCCCTGAAAATTGTGAGCTGTACCTATGAGTGAGCAACAACCCATCTTCCTTATCATCGTGAAGATCCGAAAAATCAATATCTAATGAAATCTGCTTCTTACCTGTTTGTTTTTCAAGTATTTCCTTTAAGTCAATGCAATGTTCTCTCACCTTTGGATCAGCACTAAATGACATCCTGTGGTGAAATACGAGCATTTCAAACCAACTAAGCATCCATACACAATCGAGTGAGGATATTTTGTAGAAGAAGACATCTAATAGATCATCTTGAATGGTAGGGAAGTTCATAAAAACGTAATAATAGCTTGAATCAAGGTTGATATTCCAGAAATTCTTTAATTTGAGGATAGTAATTTGACCTTCATGATATTTAATCATGTTTTTGAGTAGCTCATCGACTTTCCTTCTCAAAATATCGTTCCGTACAAATATAATTACATTCTTTTTAGTGAGAAGTAATGTTTGGAGATATTGAAGCAGTGTGGCAATCTTGATCAGTTCGATGTCATCTGTTTTAATGTTGAATTTACTACTCAATTTTTTATTGAAGTTATCCCATCTTTCTAATGGAGTTTGTGTCCCCTGAGGCAACCATTTCATTGAAAGGATTTGACTATAGTCCTTAAATTCAATCAAAATCGAATCAAAGTAAAGAACATTAGAGATAATTTTAGAAATATCTGTAGGTGGCAGATTATTATTCCTAGGTAGAACGCTAGGAAAGATCAAATACTGATACTTACCCAATTTTCTTTCGTGTTTATATGGAGTGTTTTCCAACACTAATGTAACTTCACCTGGAACAACCATAATAGAAGGGGGAGAAATTTCATGATTACTCGTTTTATCCAAGTTGCCAATATGGTGCTTTATCCCAATTCCTACACCATGAATATCTACACCATGAATCTGCTTTTCATCCTCTTCATTGTACTTTCCAATTTCATAATCCTTTTCAAGCTCTGATGAAATACTATGGTTTACAACTCCAACATGTTGGTGAATAGATTCAACTTTTGATTTTACCTTTTCATAAATCTCAAAATCATATGAATTCTCGGTCCCATTTATGAAATTATAGACACAAATTTGTTCCCACTTCTTTACTAAATCAGATGCATTTTCAATAAAACTCCTATTCTCTAAGTCTTCAGCAATTTTCTCTAAAATGGGAATTCTGTTGATTCTATCTACTCTTCCAATTCTTTGTATCAATTTGACGGGGTTCCAAGGGATATCATAATTAATAATTTCTTGGACAAATGGAATATCAAATCCCTGGGAACCTGCATCAGTACTGATTATTATAGGATTCATTGACCATAGATCCTTTTCTGCAATATTTGGCATATTTAAGAAATAATTTTTGTCTTTTGCATTTGACTTCCCTGAATATCTAAATACCTCATTAGAATAATAAGGCTTTAAATCTATTTTATCAGATTTAAGCAATTTATCTAGTCTGTCTGCAATATAATTTTGTGTATCAATAAATTCTGTAAATATGAGTAGTGGAAGCTTAAACGTATCATTTTGAAAATACATTTCGACATGTTTTTCCAAATATTCATATTTTTTCGAATTGTATGGAAATGACTCGAGAGTCGATGTATTTTCATCGATCTCAGGATTGATTTTATGTAACTCTTCTAATGTGATTAATTCTGTATCAATAGTTTTTGTATTAGTAAGTAAATCAAATGCTTGACTATCAAAATCATTTGACTCTTTATCATCCACCTCCCAGTCATCATCGCTACCATTACTTTCTTTTTTGGATGATGTGTTTCCTGAATATTTTTTATAAGATTTCCAAAATGAATATAATTCACTAGAAAGTCGTTTTTGCAATCTGGAAATCCGATATGATTTAAAAGCTCTGTATTTTTTCTCAGTCTCTTCTTCTACTTGTTTTCTGATTTTTTCCATCTCATTTCGGATATTAGTTATAACTCTTGTTTCTCCTAGATTTTGTGAATTTTTACCAAATATGGCTATTGGATGGACTTTGTATTCCAACACTTTAACTTCTTTTACATCTTTTCGCAAGGTTCTTGTTGTTATTCTTTGAATATTGCTCTTAACATCTAAGGCAGCAAAAACCCTGTCTTTCAGCTCTTCAATTTTGAATGAGACCTTATTATAATTATATTGATCGAAAGTATAATATCGTAATCTCTCAAATATTTTTACAATTTGGTTAAGAATCAATTGATTAGATTTGGATATCATATTAAGGTCTAATAACCTTGCAAAGAATAACTTGAATTCATGATATTGATCATTTTTGTTTATTCTACTAGGGAATTTGCCACGAAAATCCTTGATGAAGTTTTGTATATCTAGATATTCTTTTTGGGAGAGAGCTGTTGAGGAGGAATCTACTATATCGGAATATATTTTTTGAAGGATGGTTAATAGAGCCTGGATCTCAGAAATCTTAATAATTTCGTAAAAAGATATATTTCCAAAAGGTGTCATCGCAGCTCTAGCTAAGTTATTAAAATAATTGTCTATTAATCCAAGCAACGAAAATAATTCTAAAGGACTATTTCCTTGTGGTGTCGCAGTCAGTAGTAAACTAAACTCAGATTGTTTGGTTAAGTGTTCTAAAACTTTAAAGGTATTTGTTTTACTACTATAGCTGGTGCGTTGATTGTCAATATTCAATTGTAAGTTACTTTGTGCCTTTCGAGAATAGTTATGGACTTCATCGGCAATAAAAATATCCCATTTAAAGTTGAGCAGATCTATGATGTTTTGATTAGGAGATTCTCTCGTTGGTTTATTTTTTCCATCCATATTTTTCTTATTATTTTCAGATAATCGTAAATGTCTTGCAAGTAAATTTATTGATACAAAGACAAAATTAATTACATCATTCGACGGTGAGAAACGATCATCTAGTGATTTTATTACCTGCACTTTATACGCATGACTAAATTTTGATCGATTATTAGTTACTGTGGGAAATAGTCGGCACAACTCATTTACCCATTTATTTTGAACTAATTTTGGTGGACCTGTGATTAAGATATTTCGATAGTTTTTGTCAAAAGCTAAATAAAATGAAGTCAGAAGTGCAGAATACGTCTTCCCCAGCCCAACAGCATCAAATATTAATGCCCCTTTTGAATTAATTAGGAATACAAAATTTGAATTTTGGTGTTCGAAATTAACCATATCACTGGCATATCCATTTAACGAACCACTTAGAAAACTTTTGAACCACTGTATTGCTTCCAAATTCCCTCTTTTG
>Ga0114931_10012229_pt1 | contig 10065 bp, 12 predicted proteins | sample 2SBtaG_FD_89579 | JGI IMG/M metagenome (GOLD analysis project Ga0114931, IMG submission 89579) | Deep subsurface microbial communities from Kolumbo volcano to uncover new lineages of life (NeLLi) - 2SBTROV14_V59a metaG | ecosystem: Environmental > Aquatic > Marine > Volcanic | place: Kolumbo... | reverse complement strand
CAATTACTTTAAAAAATTGGGTTTTTATTTTTATAGTTAGAAAAACCCAAATCAAATTATTACTATTTCTTAATCATTTTTTCCAATCTGTTAACATAAGCTCCAAAAGCTGTCTTCCCTTTTTTAGTCAACAAATATCTTGAAATTGGTTTTCTTTTGACAAAACTTTTATTTACAGCAATGTAACCGGCATCTTCTAATTTTTTTAAATGTGTGCTTAAGTTTCCGTCTGTTGTTCTGACTTTTTCTCTAAGAAAAATAAAATCAGCCTCATCTACCGATATCAACACCGACATAATAGCGAGACGTATTCTTGAATGTATAACATCATCTAATTGGTGATAGTCAAATTCTTTCATGTTTATCCCGTGATTAATTCTTTTTTATATTGTTTGAACATAAAAACTCCGGGTATTATTAAAAAGAAAATCATCATAGCAGACATCAATAAAAATGTATATAATCCTGTCCAAAAAAACATAACAATTGCACCAGCCCACCAGCCGAGGGAAATTAGAGATATCCAAGTTTTTCCATATAAAATACCGGTTATCAAAAATCCTACAGCCATTATATTTGATATTAACGGATTTATGTAAAGGGGATTATATGCACCTGAAACTGATCCGACAAACCCAATGATTGTCATTGCAATACCGCAGCCAATCCAGACGGAAGCAAGAATTTTTGCAGCAAATGTTTTCGTCTTTGATTCTCTTGCACTCCTACTTTCTGTAATAATTGTAATAACCCAGCCTAAACCCATCAATAATGGCCACATCCAATTCATTACAGATTGAACATTACTTTTAATTGAAAAATAAGAACCGATAAGACCAATTGTTACAAGGATCCCCCATAAAATAAATGTCTTACCATTACAAATAACAGACTTTCGACTATCTGTCATAATTTTTTTAATAAAGGCTAATTCTTGTTTTGGATCTATAGTTTCCATAATAACTCCTATTTATAAAGTACTTTGAATTACAAAGCTAAAATACAAAAAATAGTAATTGTTGTCAAGCAAGTAATTTTAAATGTGTTTTTTTTACCTTGCTTTTATATGAATAAACTTAAAAGCCCAATTTCTTTAAGAAATTGGGCTTTTGTTTTTTATCAATTTATATTTTATCTATTCTAAAATTAATTATTACCTAACCATTCTTTCCAAACATCAGGCTTATTTCCTAAACTGAATTTATTTTCATCTCTTACAATAGGTGTTTTTATTAATAACGGGTCTTCCAATAATTCTTCTTCAATATTATAGTTCATATACTCAAGACCTCTTTTTTTGTATTGTTTACTTTCTTTGTCTATCAATTTCTCCAAGGAAATTTTTGACGAGATGTTATTTAGTTCGCCTTGTGCCAATCCTTTTTCCGTTAAATCTCTAAAATGAAAATTGATGTTTCTTTCTTTGAAAAATCTTAGTGCCTTTTTTGTATCGTTACATTTTTTAGTACCGTAGATAATAATATTCATAAATTTATTTTATTTTTTTATTAAAATATTTTGTGTCCTTTTCGCCCTTGGGAATCTGCTTTTTATCCCCGTTTTTGTAATAGCAGCTGTTCCTAATATTGTGTTTTTATATTTAACAACACATTGTCTGCCATTAAGGGATAATTCCTTAATTCTTCCACCGCCTATATATGTTTTTAAATCATCCGAAGATTTTAATTTATAAATACTTTTAGTAATGTTCTTTCCCAATATTTCCGCTGCCTGTGAGTGTAAAATTGTATTTCCGTGGTTATCAACTTTACCGAATCTTACACCAAATCTATGAAATATATCAAGATTATCAATCTCAAAATTTTTATTAATGAAAAAAATATTATTTCCGTTTATGGTAAATCTAAATTCCTTTAAAACATCTTCATCAATTCCAAAATCTTGATATATGTTTGCTAAAAATGATTTTATTTTTTGATTATCAGGGTTAAGGGTTTTTGATTTAATTTTGGTTTTAACCTGCTTGGGAGATTGTGTTGATTCTGTCTTGATTAATTTAATTATAAAAAATCCGTCGGAATCATTTTCCCAGGGTAAAATTCTTTTTGCAAATTTTAAGGAAGGGTTTAATTTCACTCCATTATATTCTGTTAAAGCATGATGAGATTTTACAGGCAAACGTATTTCACAAACTTCAAGTGAATATTTATCTAAAATTTTATTTAAAATAATTTCATTTTCTTCTGGGGTTAGTGTACAAGTAGAATAAACTAATTCACCCCCAACCTTTAACATTTTAATAGCTGAAATAAGAAGCATATATTGTAAATCTCCTAATATTTTTGCTCTTTCAAGAGACCACCAATTATTTATCTCATCTTTTTTGTGAATTATTCCGAGACCGCTACAAGGAGCGTCAACAAGAATTTTATCAAAATATTCAGAGAAATATCTGTTAAGCCATTCTCCCCTGTTATGTGTTACAGCTGCATTAACTAAATTAATTCTATCAATATTATAAACAAGCATGCTAACACGGTTGTGTTGTATTTCGTTAGCAATTAGTGTCCCCTTATTTTCCATCATTTCACCAAGCTCAGTTGTTTTGGAGCCGGGTGCAGCGCATAAATCCAGTACCTTATCTTTTGAAGTAGAAGAAAGAACAAGGGGCGGTATCATTGAAGAAAGCCCTTGAATATAATACTGACCGATAATATGTTGAATTGTTTTCCCAACAATTTTATCTCCTTCAACTACCTTCAAAGCATTTGGAATATTTTCAATTTCTTTGCAGAGTATTCCGTATTGTTTTTCAAGTGATTCAATTAAATCCAATTTATTAGTTTTTAGTGTATTAACCCTTAAATAAATGGTGGGGGTTTTTTTTATAAACTCTTCGTATTTATTTACAGAGTCCTTACCGTATAAAGAAGTTAAATATTCTCTTATTTCGTTATTTACAAGGCTCAAAGTTATTAGTATCTGGTAAGATTTAATGAATGAAAAATTTCATTTGTACCCGGATAGAGATTTAGATTCGATTTAAAAATCTTTTTATAATCGGTTTGAATTTTAATCAATATTGAATCAAGGTATTTCTCATATTCAGTTAAGATATTTTTTAATGCTGAAATATTATTTAACATTTGTGTTTTTTTACTTTTTTTCTGCTGTCATAAACTAAATATTTAGCTTGGTAATAGTTGTCAACATAAATGAAAACATTTCCTTTAACATCCAAGACTTAATGTTTACCAAAGAATCCTTCTCCAATAATTAATGGTTTTCCTTTATGTTCATACATGCAGCAATCTTAGTTAATTAAAAAATCATCAGGAAAGGATTTTAAGCCGTCATTGCTCAGTTTTGTTTTCCATTTACTAATGAAATCTTTTTTGTTCAATTTAATTTATTCTTTTTTGTAAGTAGATATAAAATCACTTATAATTTGTTTTAACTCATTTTCATTCGAATATCTTTTTAAAGTCAGTAGTTCATTGTCGCAACCGGTAAGCATTGCTGTAACTCTTTTAACGTTATTATGAGCAAGTGCAAGCACCGGTATTTTCTTTTGATAAAGCGTATATGAAATTTCGTATCCCACCCCTGTACTTGAGCCGGAAACTTCTGCAATTAATAAATCGCTTTGCTCAATCCAATTTATATCACGCATAAAAATTTCTGTGTCAGTGATATCCTTGGGAGTATGAAAATATTTATTGAGCTGCGAATATGCTACGTGGTTAAGTAATGAAACGTGTTTTATAATTTCCAAATAAAAATGCTGATAATCTGTATTCCCGCTTATTGGACCCGAGCAATAGATTCTCATTTTATTTATTTAATATTTTATTATAAAATTTTTCGTATTCGGGTATTACAATTTTTTTGTCAAAATTATTTTGAACTCTTTTACGGGCTGTTTTTGAAAATAGTTCATATTTCCTTTTATTAGTAAAAAGTTCAACAACATATTTTGCCATTCTGTTTATGTCGCCAATCTCAGCAATAAATCCGGTTTCATTATGATTTATAAGTTCCGGTAAACCGCCGACACTTGAGCTTACAACCGGAAGACCACACGACATTGCTTCTAAAGCAGCCAAGCCGAAACTTTCGGATTGGGAAGGAATTAAAAATAAATCTGATGCATTTAGTATATCTACAAGTCCATTTTGTTTACCTAAAAATTTTACATGATCGCACAAGTCTAATTCCCTACAAAGTCTTTCGCATTCAGATCTGTCCGGACCATCACCCACTAACACCAGCTTAGCCGGTATTTCTTTTCTTACTTTTTCTAATATTCTAATAGTTTCGGGGACACGTTTTACAGGCCTGAAGTTTGAAGTGTGAACAATTACTTTTTCATTGTTGGGTGCAATGTGTTCTCTTAACTTTGAAGTACCGTCCGGTTTATAAAGATTAGCATCTACAAAATTATTTATTACAGATATATCTTTTTCAATATTGTAGTTTGTTAGAGTTTTTTCCTTTAAAAATCTTGAAACCGCCGAGACACCATCACTTTCTTCAATACTGAATTTTACCAAAGGAAGAAAAGATGGTTCTAAGCCTACAAGTGTTATATCGGTACCGTGCAGAGTGGTAATTATTTTAATATCTTTTTTGCCCTTGAGCATTTTTTTTGCAAGGTATGCACTAACAGCGTGAGGAATAGCATAATGAACGTGAAGAAGATCAAGTTTTTCAAATTCTGCCACTTCAACCATTTTACTTGCAAGTGCCAAGCTGTACATTGAATGTTCAAACAAGGGATAATTACTCATTTCAACTTCGTGAAAAACAATGTTTTCAACAAACTCTCCAAGCCTAAATGGTCTGGCGTAGCTTATAAAATGAACTTGATGACCTTTTAAAGCCAACGCCTTACCAAGTTCAGTTGCAATAGCACCGCTGCCCCCATATGTAGGATAACAAGTTATTCCTATTTTCATATTAAATATTTAATTGCTAAAAATGTGTTTGTTAAATTACCAAAAAATAATTATTGTTTTGGTAATGGTTTGTCAACTAAAAGTCTGTGATCTAAATTAGCAATTCTTAACGCAATTCCATAGACGAGCCAAGACATTCTTTTTAATTTTTTAAAATTTATTTTATCTATTTCGTCTGTATCTCTGTGATAATCTTTTCTCATATCATCAAAGAAAAATACAATCGGTATTCCGTGCTTGGCATAATTATAATGGTCGCTTCTGTAATAAAATCTATTGGGATCATTCGGATCATCATATTTATAATCTAAATAAAATTTTACTGTTTTAGAATTTACATCCTCAACAATTTTTTTCATTTCTGAGCTTAGCTTATCTGAACCGATAGAGTAAATAGAATCAGTTGCCATTCTTCCCACCATATCAATATTTATTTGAGCAACTATTTTTTTTTCTTTTATTAGTTGAAGATTATTTGTTAAGTATTTTGAGCCAAGCAATCCTTTTTCCTCTCCGGCGTGAAAAACCACAAGAATTGATCTTTTATTTGCTTTTGTTTTTGCAAGCGTCTTTGCTACTTCCATAATAGTTACAATTCCCGAACCGTCATCGTCTGCTCCGTTATAAACTTTACCTCCGATAATACCAAGGTGATCGTAATGTGCGCCTATAGCAACATATTGGTCTTTTAATTCGGGGTCAATCCCTTCAATAAGACCTATAATATTTGCACTTTCTCTTACTTCATTGCTTCTGCTATAATTAAACTTTAATTCACCTTTAAACTTAATAGGCTCAATATCATTTTCGTTTTTTATGTCTTCTTTTAATTGATCAAAATCTATGTTTTGTGTAATAAGTAATTTTTTAAAAGATTCTATATTTAAATAAGCTGAAATAAAATTTTGCTTTTCTGTTTTTTCTTTTGCGGCAAGTCTGAAACTTGGTCTTTTTAAAAACCCTGCAAGTCTCGGCCAGAATGATAAAATCCTTTTATCTGCTAAAATTAATGCACCGGCTGCACCGTGTTTTTTTGCATTTTTAAATTTTATAGTTGCACCTGAATATTTTGACTTTTCTTTTCCTTTAAAGAAGTCATTTTTATCACTCTGGGGTTCACCACTTAAAATAACAACAAATTTTCCTTTAACATTTAAATCTTTATAATTATCATAATCAAATTCCGGTGCAGTAATTCCGTATCCGACAAAAACTAATTTATATAAAGAATCTATTTTTTCTACACGAGTATCTCTGCTGAAAAAAAAATCATTTATGAAATTAAAAGTTGTTTGTTTACCGTTTTTATTAAAAGTGAAATTAGAGTTTGCGTCTGTTTTTGAAACATTTACATCAAATTGTTGAAGGTATGAACCGTCTTTAAAAAATGGTTTTACTCCGTTCTTCTTAAGTTGACTTATAATATAAAGTTGGGCAAGTTTTTCGCCTCGTGTTGTAGCTTCACGTCCTTCAAATAAGTCTGAGGCAAGTACACCAAGATTAGCTTTTATATTTCTTTGTGTAATTATTTTACTTACATCCTGCGGAAACACAACTATTGAAAATAATGTGGCTGAAAAAAGCAGTAAGAATTTTATCCTTCTCATTTTGTCCTCATATTTTTATTTTCTTTTTAGATAAAACTATTATAATTTAAGTTTTTATAATAATAAGCATAAAACAATCATTCAAATAATATTTGATAAACGGTTATGAAGATACTTGTAATCGGTCAATCGGTAGTTGATAAAATCAATTCATCCAAAAATAAAATAACTCAAGCAGGAGGAATTTATTATTCTATACTCGGACTTAACTCAATATTAACAACCTATGACGAAGTTACTTTGATTTCTTCGGTTTCTAAAAACAGCTACAAATATTTTGCCGATGAATACGACAAAGTAAATAAAAAATATTTGAATTGGAGTGACATAATTCCTACAGTTACACTTAATATTTACAATGACAGAGAAAGAGACGAACAGTATGACAGCATCAATTCATCTTTATATATAAGAAACAATCTGTTGAATGAATACGACGGAATTCTACTGAATATGGTAAGCGGTTACGATATAAGCTTAGACCAATTAAAAAGGATGAGACAAAATTATAAAAAAACTATTTATTTGGATGTTCACACAATGGCTCGAAGACTTGGCAAAGATATGAGACGGGAATTCAGAGTGATTCCTAATTTTTTAGAATGGGCTAAAAATGTGGATATTATACAAACCAATGAAACAGAGTTTACTTGTTTAATCGATAAAAAAAATGATATTGACATTGCAGAATCAATTTTAAATTGCGGTGTTAAATATTTAATAAAAACGATGGGCAATAAAGGAACCAGGGTATATTCTAAAGATGGAAACGAGATAAAATCAGTATTTCTTTCGGCTGTTAAAGTTAAAGTGGGGACATCTGTCGGTTGCGGTGATGTTTTTGGGAGCGTTTTTTTTTATAATTATATTAAGAAAGAAGCTCTAAATAATATTTTAATTAAAGCTAATAAAGCATCCGCTTTTGCTGCATCTTGCAACGATGTTGAAAGTATGAGAAAATTAAGTAATGAATTATAATTCCGGAATAATAAAAAAAAGAATATTGGTAACGGGAACCAACGGTATGCTCGGTTCCAACACAGCTAAATTTTATTCTGAAAGAGCAAATATTGAATTGCTCACTACTGCAAAAACTAAAAACGAGTTCGCAAATAAATTTGACGAAATTATTTGTGACATAACAAATAGGGAACAAGTAAAAAAAATAGTTTTAGATTTTTGTCCGGATTATATAATTAACGCTGCTGCTTTTACAAATGTTGATCTATGCGAGACGGAAAAAGAAACTGCTTGGAAAACTAATGTAAAAGCCGTTGAATATCTTGCGGAAGCATGCCGGGTAATAGATGCTCATTTAATTCATATTTCATCCGATTATATTTATGACGGAAAAAATGGACCTTATTCCGAAAATGATACTCCGAATCCTCTTGGTTATTACGGAAGAACAAAATTAGCAAGCGAAAACGTATTAAAGATAAGTGGGATAAAATATACTATTTTAAGAACGAATGTATTATATGGAATATCAGAAAGTGGGAAAGCAGATTTTGTATATTGGGTAATTAAAAATTTATCAGAGAATAAAGAAATTAATATTGTAAAAGATCAATTTAATAACCCCACTTTTGTCTATGATTTGATAAGCGCAATTAACAAAGTAATTGAATTTAATAAAAGCGGAATATTTAACATTGGCGGGAAAGAGTTCCTTTCAAGATTTGATTTTACTAAAAAAATATCGGTTTATTTTAATTTGAATAAAAATTTAATAAAGCCGATTTTAACGGCAGAGTTAAACCAAAAGGCTCTAAGACCTTTAAAATCAGGACTTATAACATTAAAAGCCGAAACACAATTTGGTTATAAACCCCACTCCATAATAGAATCCTTTGAAAAAATAAATAGGGATTTAATTTAATGATTGAAAAATATGATGCTTTTATATTTGATTTAGACGGCACTATCTATAAAGGTGAAAACCTAATTCTTAATGCAGATTTAACTGTAAACAAATTAAAAGAATTGAAAAAAAATATGCTCTTTGTTTCAAATAAAACAACGGGAAGTATAAAAGATTATCTTGTTTTTTTAAAAAACAAAGGAGTGAATATTTCCGAAGGTGAGATAATTAATTCAACAATTGTAATTAAAAATCATTTGTTAAAATATTATCCACAAAAAAAATTCTTCGCTATCGCTGAACAGAATTTTATTGATGAATTATCAGAGGCCGGAATTGAATATTCCAAAAATCCGGCTCTTATTGATATTGTTATAATAACATTGGACAGAAAATTAAACTATGCTAAACTTGAAACCGCAGCAAAAGCGTTGGAAAGAGGAGCAAAATTTTTTGCTGCAAATATTGATAATACTTGTCCGGTTGAAAGTGGTGAAGTTTTAGATGCCGGTTCTACAATTTCTGCTCTTGAAAAAAGAACACACAAAAAATTAGAAAAACATTTTGGTAAACCCTCTGAATTTATGATTGATGAAATAAAAAGTAGATTGAATATCAACTCTAAAAAGATATTACTTATAGGCGATAGACTGGAAACAGATATTTTAATGGGGAATTTACTTTCCGTAGACACAGCTTTAGTAGCAACTGGAGTTACAAACTTTCCAAACGGAAATGTAGACATTCGGCCCACTTATTATTTAAACTCTGTGTTTGATTTAATAAAACATAAAAAATTGCTGAATCAATAAACAGCTAAAATAATTAATATCTCTTTTTTTTACCCATCATATTTTTGTGTTTATTCTTTACTCTAATTACTATTTTAAAAAAGACAACTTTACCCCAACCTTTTGGGAGTCAAAAAGGTCTAATGTTCAGTAAAAGGAATAATAGATGGCGTTATCTGATAAAGATTTAATCAATGAGTATTTACAAGGGAATTCACTTGCTTTTGAGGAGTTGGTTTACCGTTATGATAGATTTGTTCTTTTAACTGCAATACAGTTTTGCGGTAATGAAGATGATGCTAAAGATATTTATCAGGATGTTTTTATTAGGGTAATAAACGGATTAAATAAATTCAAATTTAAAAGTGAATTTTCAACCTGGTTGTATAGAATAACAGTAAATGTTTGTTTAACCCAGACTAAGAAACAGAAAAAGAAAAGAGAAGAATATTATACTTCTACTAATAATGAATATGATGAAAACATTTTAGATGAAATTATGATTGCTGATACCGAAGAATTTTCACCTCAAACAAGAGCTGAAAATTCTGATATTTCAGAAAAAGTTGGCGAGGCAATAAATTATTTATCACCAAAAGAAAGAATGTGTTTTATACTCAAACACTACAGCGGCTATAAAATAAGAGAGATAGCTGAAATGATGAAGTGTAAAGAGGGAACAGTAAAAAAATATTTGTTTGACGGAATTAGGAAATTAAGGAAACAACTTAAAAATTATGAGCTTGTATAAAAACATATTAAATCAATTTTAACGGGATTTTAAAATGAATCACGAAAAATATAAACAATGGATGGTACTTGAACATTACAAGGAATTATCCGACAAAGAAAAAGCCGAACTTAACTCTCATTTAAAAGAGTGT
>Ga0114931_10012228_pt1 | contig 10066 bp, 3 predicted proteins | sample 2SBtaG_FD_89579 | JGI IMG/M metagenome (GOLD analysis project Ga0114931, IMG submission 89579) | Deep subsurface microbial communities from Kolumbo volcano to uncover new lineages of life (NeLLi) - 2SBTROV14_V59a metaG | ecosystem: Environmental > Aquatic > Marine > Volcanic | place: Kolumbo... | reverse complement strand
TGACCGGGGGGGCGGCCCCGATGGACGGGTGGGGCGACCTGCCGGTCGCCCTGACCGGGGGGGCGGCCCCGATGGACGGGTGGGGCGACCTGCCGGTCGCCCTGACCGGGGGGGCGGCCCCGATGGACGGGTGGGGCGACCTGCCGGTCGCCCTTACGGAGGACGCACCCCGGCCATATGGTTGCGGGACCACCCAACGGAGAGACGCGGCATGGTATCCCGGCGCTCCTTTCTCGGTAGCTTCCCGGTGGCGGCCGCGGCCGTCGGGTCGGGACCCGACCGGGCGGAGACCCGGCCCGCTGCTTCACCGACCGATTCAACGGACCCGACTCCGCCTCCCGAGCGGTTCGACCCCTGGGTCGAGGTCGATCCCGCCTCCCTGATTCACAACGCGGGCGCCGTCACGGCCCTGGCCGGCGACCGACCCGTCCTCGCCGTCATCAAGAACAACGCCTACGGGCTCGGACTGACGAGGGTAGCACGTACCCTCGAGCCTCTGGACCACATCGCCGGGTTTGCCGTGGTCAAGACCGACGCCGCCCTACGGCTCCGCGAGGCGGGCGTCCGCAAACCGGTCCTCCTCATGGGCCAGTTTGCCGACGCCGACGCTGCAGATCTCATCCGGCGCGACATCCGTCTCTCGCTCTGTACCGACGGGTCCGGAGCGCGAGCGGCGCAAGCCGCGCAACGGGTCGGTCGGCCGGCCCGGGTGCACCTCTACCTCGACACCGGCCTCGGCCGGATGGGCATTCCGGCCCAGCGGGCCCAGCGCTGGCTCGAAATACTGCCCCGTACCCACCTCGAGGTGGAGGGCATGTTCATGGCGTTCACCGAGGACGAGGCGTTCGATCCCGAGCAGCTCGATCGGTTCCTCGCCGTCACCCGCACCGCCGCCGGCCTGGGCATCGGCCCCGGCCTCCGGCACGCCGCCTCGTCGCACGCGGTCTTCCACTTCCCCGACGCCCGTCTCGACCTCGTGCGGCCCGGCATGGCACTCTACGGCGCGTTTCCCGATGACGCCGCCGCCGAACGCCGGATTGCCGCGGCCCGCGGGCTTCAACTCCGGCCCGCCGTGCGGCTTCGGGCGCGGGTGGTGCGGGTCGAACACCTGCGCCCCGGCGACGCGGTCAGTTACGGTCGTGCCTACATGGCTGCCCGTCCCGTGTGGACCGCCACCTTGCCCGTCGGCCACGCCGATGGGGTCCCGCGCCGGGCCGTGAACGGCGCCCGGGTGCTCATCGGCGATGCAACGTTCCCCGTGATCGGCGCCGTGAGCGCGAGCCACACCATCATCGAACTGGGCGAGGCACCGGTGGTGTCGGTCGGCGATACCGCTACGTTCCTCGGCCCCGACCATCCCGACATCCATCCCAACCGGGTGGCGGCGACGACGGGGACGTCGGTGTACGACCTCCTCATGCATCTCAGTCCGTCCTTGCCGAGGGTGTACGCGCGGGGGTGACTGCGGCGGCGCCTGTCGGTTATGCCGATCCGACCAGAGGATCCCGGGGGGAGGTTCCTGCGATCGAGCGGGTCCCGGTTCCCCTCGAAACCTGCCGATTCGGGGGTGTCCCGCCCTGAAAGGACGGGCCCGGCCGAGGTCAGGTGTCCTGACGGACCCCGGGCGTGACCTTCGGGGCGCGTCCGCATTCGAAAGGTTCAATCCAGGCCAACGCGCATCAACGTGCGCCCGGCTCCATGCCGGGCGAATCGGGACCGGGCCGTCAACGCCCCGCCGGGAGAGCCCGACCGATCCCGGGTGCGTCCTTCAGGACGCTCCCCTCGGCCGAGCGCGGGCGTCAGGGTCGCGCTCGGATTGCGGCCTCCCCTCCCCCGCCTACCGCGGCCGCAACGTCACCTTCGGCAACACCAGCCGCTGCCCGGCCGCGATCTCGATCTCCGTCTCAAACTCGCGGTAGCCGAACAACACGATCCGCACCAGGTGTTTCCCGGGATCCAACGGAAGGTTGACGCCCGGCGTCACCCCCATTGGCCGCTCGTCGATGAACAGTCGGGCCGCCGGCTCGGAACTGACACTGAACAGACCGAACCGCGAGACGGGACGTTCCGGCACCGCCGGTTCGCGGGCCACGGTGTCCCGCCCGGCGGGCGCCGTTTCGACCGGGGCCGCGGTCCCCCGGGGTGCCGGAGAGGTTTCGGTGGAATCCACCGCGACGGTCGTCGGTTCGGGGCCTGGTTCCGACACCGTAACCACCGGGCCGGCGGACGGTGCGGTTACGGGCACCTGGTCCGGGTTGGTGAGCGGTGGTGCTGCCGTATCGCTCACCGGAGACGGGACGACGGGGAGTGCGGTGTCGGGTGGTGCCTGGGCCGGCGGGGTGGACGAATCTGCGGGGGCCACGCCGGTTGGCCGGACGCCCCCGACCAGCGCGCGCCCCGGGGATTCGACCCGGCTCACGATGCTGATCGTCGCGGCCAGCGCCAGGATACTCGCCGCCCCGGCGGCGATCCCCACCCACGGGAAGGGGCGCGGCGGACCGATCGGCACGAACACCCGCGCGCGTTCGGCGTGTGACGCCCGGGGTTCCTGAATCGCAACCGGCACCGGTGCCGCGGCCATGCCCAACCCTTCGACGTAGTCGGTGATCCGCGGGAACCGGGCCGCCGGCATCGGATCGAGGGCCCGCGCAATCGCCTCGGAAACCGACGCCGGAATCTCCGGACGGCGTTCGTGGACCGGGATCACCGGTTCGTGATGCCGCTCGCGCAACTCTTCGGGATCGTCGGTCCGGAACGGCTGCACGCCGGTCAGGCACTCGTAGGTCAGGAGCGACAGGGCAAACTGGTCGGCGCCGGGCCCCACCGGCTCCGGATCGAACTGCTCCGGCGCGAGGTACTCCGGCGACGACGCCTCGTCGGGCGTGCGACGGGCAAAGAGCGCGACGTCGGTCAGGTGGACCCACCCCTGCGCATCCACGACGATGTTGGACGGGGTGAGATTGCCGTGCACGACGCCCCGCCGGTGCATGTGGTCCAGTCCGCCCGCAATCTGTTCGATCCAGTTGACGCAGGTGGACAGCGGCATCGGGGAATCGTCGCGCATGACGTCACTGAACGAACGGCCGGGAATGAACTCGCTCAGATACCACAGACACACGTCGCTGATCCCCCATCGCAGGACCGGCACCACTTGCGGGTGGCGGAGCTGCACCAGCCGCTCGATCGTCTGCACGAACACATCCTGTTCGTCGTCCGTGAGCACGCCCCGCAGGAGCACCTTGAGCACCCCCTGCCGGCCGTCGCTGCGACTCCGGGCCAGGTACGTGATCCCCCGCTCGGTCTGACCGAGGATCGATTCGAGCTGGAACTCGCCGGCCAGTTCGTTGGCAATCCGGGTCTTGACGTCCACCTCGCGCTCGGGCTCCGGTTCCGGCTCGGGTTCGGTGATCGCCCCCCGACGCGGAACCAGCGCATTCAACAGCATGAGGCCGCACAGTTCGCACTGGTGCGTGTCCGGTGAAATCTCGGCGGCCGAACATCGCGGACACACCATCGTCGGCTGGAGGGAACGGCGCACCACGGCGATCCCGCCGGGACCGGGAGCCTCGACCGTACGGCGCACGGTGGCGGTCTGCTCGATCCGCCCCGCCACGATCCGGCTCTGGAACGGACTGCCGCCGATCGCCACGCCGTTGACGGTGACGGCGATGTCGTCGGTCCCGGCCCGCATCGGCGTGTAGACCGCTACGTACGTCCCATTCCCCCGATCGGTCACGTGTACCGGGGTCCCCACGTTGGCGCCCATGACCTGGACATCCACCGCGGCACCACCCACCGTCAGGTCATTGTCCAGCGCATCCCGGGCCAGAATGGTCATGGAGGACGGTGTCCCCACCGCCCCCGCCGGCACGGTGGCGCTGCAGTGGGTGGGACTCACCCAGCCGGGCTCGACGGTGCTGGTGAACGGCCCGCCCCGGATGAGTTCCCCGTTCAGGTTGATGACGATCTGATCGATCCCCGCGCGCTGCGGGGTGTAGGTGGCGGTGAACGTCCCGCCCTCCTGGTCGAAGATGGCGACACTCGATCCGAGGTTGGCGCCCTTGATCATCACCTCGACACCCTGCCGATCAGTCAGCGGATTCCCGTAGGCGTCGCGCGCGGTGACGGTGATGGTGGTGGGCTCCCCCGCCCGCCCGTCCGGAACGAGCGCGGCGGTCCGGTCCGACGCGGCCCGACCCGCCGAGACGGCCGCGGAGACGGGGCTGTCCCCGACCTCCTCTTCGTCGACGTAGATCCGCACCGAGTCGGTCCCGGCGATGGTCGGCACGTAGGTGGCGGTGTAGGTCCCGTCGCGGTTGTCGGTCACCTGGAGCGGCGTGCCGGCGTTCGCCCCCTCGAGGGCCAGCCGCAACGTCTTGTGACCCGCAACCTGGTTTTTGTAGGTGTCCCGAAGGGTGACCACGATCGTCGTGAGATTACCGACCGTTCCCGGGGGGAACGATGCGGTGGTCTGTCGCAGGCTCGGTGGCCCCGGTTTGACGATGCTGGTGAACGTGCCGCCCCCTACCCGCTTGCCCCCGACCGTGATCTCGATCTCGTCCCGGCCCGCAGTGGTCGGGGTGTAGGTGGCCACAAAGGTCCCGTCCTGGTTGTCGGTCACCTGCAGCGATCGACCGTCGTTGGCCCCGGCCACGGCGATTCGCACGAGCTGGCCTCCGTGCGTGACCTCGTTGCCGTGCACATCGCGCATGGTCAACGTGATCGTGGACGGCTGGCCGGCCCGGGCCGTGGGCGGGACGTTGGCCACGGTCTGGCTGGCGTCGGTGGCCCCCGCCGCAATCCGGCTCTGGAACGGACAGCCGACGAGCGGACTGCCGTTGATGGTGATCGTGATGTAGTCGGTGCCGGTGCTGGTGGGGGTGTAACTTGCGGTGTAGGTACCGTCGCCGTGGTCGATGACCTCGGGCTGGGCCGAGTTGGCCACCGAGACACTCAGCTGGACCCGGTCGCCACCGGTGCGCGTCTCGTTCCCCGAAGCGTCGCGGGCAGTGATGGTGATGGTGGACACCCGCCCCGCCCGGCCCGACGGGATCTCCGCAGTGGAGTGCACCGAGGCGCCACCCACCCCGATGACCGGTCGCAACGGTTCGCCGCCGATGTGCGTGCCGTCGATGGTCACCGCCAGTCGGTCCGTTCCAGGACGGACGGGACGGTAGGAAGCGGTATACCGTCCGTCTTCGTGATCGACCACGGAAACGGGCACGCCGTCGTTGGCACCGGTCACGATCACTTCGACGTCGTGTCGGCCCTCGGGCACGTTGTTGCCGAACCGGTCGCGCGCCTGGATCGTTATGTCGAGCGGTTCGCCCACCACCCCCGCATCCGCTCCACTCGCCACGGATTGCAGCGGGTCCACCACCCCCGCCGCCACGTGGTAGTCGAACGGACTCTCGCCAAGCTGTTCCCCGTTGATGGTGACGAGGATCTCCCCGTCGCCGGTCGCGGTCGGCGTGAACTGGACGAGGTAGGTACCGTCACCATTGTCGGTAATCCCGACGTCGTCGTGTTCGTTGAGGTCCACCAGGGACACGACCACCGTGTCGCCCCCCTCGGTGCGGCGATTGCCGAACGCGTCATGCGCGGTGATGAACACATTGGTTCGGGCTCCGGCCCGGCACACCGACGGCAGCATCGCCACGGTCTGCTCCGCGTCGGTGGAGCCGGGCGCCACGGTCGACGCGATGGGGCTGTCCCCGATCGCCACGCCGTCGAACTCGACGGTGAGGTAATCCGTCCCCGCCGACGTCGGCACATAGGTCAGGATCCAGGTCCCGTCGTCGCGACGTTCGCTGCGGAGATCCGCCCCGTCGTTTGCCCCCACCACCATCCCGTCCAGGATATGATCGCCCGCCGGCGCCGCATTGCCGAAGCGGTCACGCGGCGTGACCTCGATCCTGGTCGGTTTCCCGGCCACCCCGTCGGGTACCTTCGCCACGGTCTCGGCCGGGACGGCCCGGGCCGGAGCGATCGTGAGGGGAGCGGCCGGCTCGACGGGTGCCGCATCGTGGACGAGTACCCGGAAGGTGTCCTCGCCGACGTGGGCCGGCGTGTAGGTGCATGCGTAGGTCCCGTCGCCCATATCTTCCACTTCGACGGGCGAGCCGGCGTTGACCCCGTCCACTTCCACCACCACCTGTTCCCCACCCTCCCGAACCGGGTTCCGGTACCCGTCCCGCGTTTCGACAACGAGCGTACACGGTTCCCCCGCCGCCGCCGCCTCGGGGACCCGGATCGTGGTCCACTCCGGCACCAGCGGGCCCGGCTCGACCTCACCGGCAAACGGACTGCCGTTGATCGCCGCGCCGTTGACCGTGATCGATATCTGATCCGTGCCCGCCACCGTGGGCGTGTAGCTGGCCCGGTAGGTGCCGTCGCCCCCGTCGACCACGTCGGGCGTCACCCGGTTCGCCCCGCGCACCGACACCTTGACCCGATCACCGCCGCTCTCCAGCGCATTGCCGTGAGCGTCACGGGCTCGCATCACGATCTCCGACACCTGTCCCGCCGTGCCCACCGGCAGCGTCGCGGTCGTCTGGGAGGCATCGGCCGTGCCCGCCGAGATAACGGTGTCGAACGGACTGCCCCCCACCGCCGTCCGCCCCAGCTTGACCACGATCCGATCCACCCCCACCGCGGTCGGCGTGTAGGTCGAGGTGTAGGTCCCGTTCCCGACATCGGTCACCGTGGGCCGGGCAGTGTTGGCCCCGGTGACATCCACACTCACGCGGTCGCCGCCGGTCCGCACCCGGTTGCCGAACGCATCCCGGGCCCGCACGCTCACCGTGATGCCCTGTCCGGGTGTCCCCCGCTCGGGAACCACGACCTCGGTCTTCTTGGCGTTTGCCGGACCGGCGTGTACGTCGCTCTCGAACGGACTGCCCGCAATCTCGAGGTCGTTGATCAGGACCGTGATCTCGTCGGTCCCGGTCCGGTTGGGAACGTAGTTCGCCGTGTAGGTGTGGTCGCCATTGTCGGTGATGATGACCTCGGCGCCCTCGTTGGCCCCGGCCACCGTGACCGCCACCCGTTCGCCCCCGCCGACCAGCGCGTTCCCGTTGGCGTCACGGGCGGTAATCACCACCGCCGTGATCCGGCCTGCCGCCCCTTCGGGGACCGTGGCCGACGTCCGGCTCGGGTCCGCCGGTCCCGGACTGACCACGGTCTTGAACGGGCTCCCTTTGACCGGGACGCCGTTCAGGGTGATCGCCAGGAGATCGGTCCCCGCGGCGGTGGGCGTGTAGGTCGCGGTGTAGGTCCCGTTCCCGACATCGGTGACCGGAGGGCGCGACCGGTTGGCCCCGGTAACGCCCACCACCACCCGGTCCCCACCCTGTTTCACCCGCCGGCCCTTTGCATCGCACACCGTGATCGCGATCGCCGTCCCGTTCCCCGCTGACCCCTTCGCCGCCACCTTCACCCGGGTCCGGTGGGCGGCCGCTCCGGTCGGCGATTCGGGAGGAGGTGCGGCGCCGGCCTCGGTGGCCACGTTGGCAGCGATGGAATACCCGCACAACTCACAGACGTCGTGCTCGCTCGAAACCTCGACGACGGTGCAACAGGGGCAGATCATGCGTTGGCCAGACGATCCGGGGCGGGCGGTGGTTGGCAGTCCCTCCGGGGCCGACGACCCCGAACTGAAAAATACGGTGCATTGGCCGGTTCAACCAGCAACAGCGGCCGGCAGGGGGAACCAGCGGTTGAAGAATACCCATGCGGTCCGGATGCGTGGGGGTCGATCCGGGGAGGGCCCGGTTCCGTCGGACCGGGAACCCTGTTATCACAATAGCGTTATCCGTGGAACCCGCGCCACTCCCCGTCCCAACGCCCCGGAGACCGCATGGCCCCGTCCGACTCACTGACCTGGCTCAAGGTGCTCGACCCGGATGGGCTGCCCGAGGGTCGGGTGATGCCGGTCACCTGCCGCCATCGCACAATCTGCCTCACCCGGTTCGAAGGCACCTGGGCCGCGCTCGACAACCGCTGTCCCCACCAGGGCGGCCCCCTCGGCGAGGGCTCCATCGAAAACGGCTGGCTCCGCTGCCCGTGGCACGGGTGGGACTTCCACCCCACCACCGGCCTGCCGCCGGGGGGATACGACGACGGGATCGAGACGTTCCCGGTCGAGGTCCGGGACGACGGGATCTACGTCGGCTTCGAACCCGAACCGCCCCACGTCCGCACCATCTCCGACCTCATGGTCGAGACGATGGTCGCCTGGGGGATTCGCCACGTCTGGGGCATGGTGGGCCACTCCAACCTCGGCCTCGCCGACGCCCTGCGCCGGCAGGAAGAGGCCGGCCACCTCACCTACATCGGCATTCGCCACGAGGGCGCCGCGGCCTTTGCCGCCTCGGCCTACGGCAAGCTCACCGACCGGCCCGCCGCCTGTTTCTCCATCGCGGGTCCCGGCGCCACCAACCTCCTGACCGGCCTCTGGGACGCCAACGTCGATCGCTCACCGGTCCTGGCACTCACCGGCCAGGTCGATACCCAGGTCCTGGGACCCGGAGCGTTTCAGGAAGTGGACCTCGCTGCCGCCTTCGGCAAGGTGGCCCAGTGGTCCCAACCCGTGCTCCACACCAGTCGGCACCCGGAACTCGTCAACCTGGCCTGCAAGAGCGCCATCCTGAACCGCGGGGTCTCCCACCTCATCTTCCCGGATGAGGTGCAAACCCTCCCCGCCCCCGACGGTGCCGCCCCCGGCGGGCCCGCCGGCCGCCTCACCGAACGCACCATCGCTCCGCCCGCCCACGCCCTGGAGCAGGCGGTCGAACGACTCCGGGCCGCCCGCCGGCCGGTGATCATCGTGGGGCACGGAGCCCGCTTCAACATGCCGGCCATCACAGCTCTCGCCGAACAACTGCGATGTCCCGTGCTGACCACCTTCAAGGGCAAAGGGCTGATCTCCGACCACCACCCGCTCGGCTGCGGCGTGCTGGGACGCAGCGGGACCCCGATCGCCAGCTGGTTCATGAACGAGGCGGATCTCCTCTGTGTCTTCGGTGCGAGTTTCAGCAACCACACCGGCATCACCCCCAAGAAGCCGATCATCCAGGTGGATTTCGATCCGATGATGCTCGGCAAGTTTCACGCGGTGGAGGTGCCCGTCTGGGGCGAGATCGGGGTCACGGTAGAACAGTTCCGGGCCGCGCTCGCCTCCGGCACCGCGGCCGAAGATCAACGCGACGACATCGCCCATCGCTGGGAGCTGTGGCGGACCGAGAAGACCCGTCGCCTCGCCGACGACCGCGGTCGCGGAGTCAATTCCGCCTCGGTCTTTGCCGCCCTCACCCGCCAGATCGCCGAGGACGCGATCATCGCCGTCGACGTGGGCAACAACACCTACTCGTTCGGGCGCTACTTCGAGTGCACGCGCCAGGCGGTCCTGATGTCGGGATACCTTGGGTCGATCGGGTTCGGATACCCCGCCGCCCTTGGCGCCTGGGCCGCAACGCAGGAAGACGATACCCCGTTTGCCGGCCGGCAGGTGGTGGCCGTGACCGGAGACGGAGGGTTTGGCCAGTATATGGGGGAACTCACGACCGCGGTGAAGTACGACATGAACATCACCCACGTCCTGCTGAACAACTGCGAACTGGGCAAGATCAGCAAGGAACAGCGCTCGGGACAGTGGGACGTGTGGCAGACCTCGCTTCACAACCCCGACTTCGCGGCCTACGCAGAGCTGTGCGGGGCGATGGGCCTCAGGGTCACGGACCGCGGGGGCCTGGACGATGCCCTCCGGCGCGCGCTCGACCACGATGGCCCGGCCCTGGTCGAGATCGTGACCGACGCGGAGTTGGTCTGACCGTGTCGGCCATCCTGCTGTCGCTTCTGCTGCTCCAGTCGGCGGGGTCGGCGCCCGCCACTTCCCCCCAACGGGACCAGGCAGGACCGGCTACCACCATCGTCATCCGTCACCCGGACCGGGCCGGTGAAGATCGCGTGGTGTTTGAAGCCGACGGCGATCTCTACCTCGCCCATCTCCGCAACGACGACGCCCGGCCGGCGTTGCAAAACGCGGTTCGTCTGACGGACACCACCG
>Ga0114931_10012227_pt1 | contig 10067 bp, 6 predicted proteins | sample 2SBtaG_FD_89579 | JGI IMG/M metagenome (GOLD analysis project Ga0114931, IMG submission 89579) | Deep subsurface microbial communities from Kolumbo volcano to uncover new lineages of life (NeLLi) - 2SBTROV14_V59a metaG | ecosystem: Environmental > Aquatic > Marine > Volcanic | place: Kolumbo... | reverse complement strand
TTTTTGCTTGAGAAGATTTGGATAACAAGGAGGACGGAAGATTTGCGACGCAACCCAATTTGAAGTTTGGTAGATGGAAAAACGGATCCAGGTTGCCTATGTGAATCCGTGTCACGTATCCGTTCGACCTGTGCCATTCCTAATTTGTGGAATCATCGCTGCCACCCGGCCCAATAAGAATTTTCACGGAGTCAGCCACCATCGCGCCGAAAACACCCACGCCGTCACGGATATTGCTGGCCTGTTGACCGTCCCGACCGAACCCGGATGCTCCGGGCCACAAGAAACCACCTGCCGCCGGATCAACCGAAAAAACTCGTAAATTCATGACCCTGGCCTCTTCAGGTGCGCAATTGAACCAGGGCCGAAAGGCCACGGTGGTTCGGTCCGTGTGCAAAAATCTGAGCGGGTTAAATACGGAAATATTCGTGTTTATCTCTGAACACTCCGGGATAATCTCGCCAAAAACATAGAAATCCTCTTCTTGGTTTTTCCGCCAGACAAATTCCACCGGAACGCTTTCAGGAAATTCTTCCTGGTCGCCCGGGCTGGTCAGGACTGGCCGCATCGGAACGGTTGTTATCGCGGACACGGTCCTGGATCCGCCATCACTTGCCTCGAGCAAGTACGTTTGACCCGGCGTTACCTGCAGCCGCGCCTCCACATCTCGGTAAGTTCCCGGAGACACTTCACCGAACTTCACGGATTGGCCGCCGCCCGTGACGTGGACGGACGCCCCCGAAATCGGTAAGTCAAGGTCACCCAGGCCCAAGCCATCGGATCGCACCACGTTGGTTGCTTCACTGATGAGAATGGTTTGCATGCGGTTGTCCGGGTTCAGCACGGCTTGCACAAGAAGGGGGTTCACCTCACCTTCGATCACGGGATTCTGGCCACAGGCGGTCAGGATCAAGGCCAGGAACAAAAGGTTGGTTCTTTTCATTTTGATAGGCTCCTCAGAATTCAAAGCTGACACCAAACGTCGGAATAATCGGCAACATGGGCGTTGTCTTGCGTTCGAACTGGCCGTTCTTAAATTCCCAATCATAATAAAGCACGTTGCGCCGGTAGTAGGCATTCACCACCTGAACATAAGGCAAGATGGCCCAGCCGCGCTTCTGAATGCGTTTCACCAACCCCAGGTCAAGCCGGTGATAAACGGGATAGCGCACCTGGTTGCGGCGGTTGCTGAAATCTCCGGCGGGAGAATCGATGCGATCAACCAGATGCCATTCCCCGGTGAGCGGGTCGACCACCCTTTTCTGGAACAGAACTTCCGTGGGTGTGAATGGCTGGCCGCTGGCTAATACCCAGCGAAAATTTAACATCCAATTCTTGCCAAGATGATACTTGCCAAACATGGTGAAATTGTGTCGTTGGTCCGAGAAGTTAAAATACTCATGACCGTGGAAATTGCGTTTTGAAAAGGCCAGTCCGTAATTCATCTCAAAATTCAGACGGTCTCCGAGTTTCTTGACGCCGACTTCGAGACCGTAAGCCTTGCCGCCAGCCTGTTCAAAATCGGGTCTGCCATTAACGGCCCGCAAAATGTTGTGCAGTTTTTTGTAGTAGGAATCCACCGAGACCTGCCATCGATTCAGATCCCAGCGCAAGCCAGCAATAAAGTGGTCCGCTGATTCCAGAGGCGTGTCGTTCTCGGTTGGAAAAAGGATCGGCAGGAAACGAAACAGCCCCTCTTGTGCCGAGGTCGCCAGCCCCTGGTGGAAGCGGCCGTACGCAGTCTTGAGCTCGATATCAGAATTGACTTGATAGTTCAAGGAGACGCGAGGGTCAACCACTGCCTTGTTCTGGTAATCCCGATTCTCCAGACGCAACCCGGGACGTAGCGTGAGGCGATCACTCACTTGCCACAAATGTTCTATGTACAAATAACCATACTTGAGCCTGCGCTTGAAATCGAAATTAGCGGGGGCCTTATCAAAAAACAGGATGAGTTCATTCTGTTCAAACTGCGTAAACAGATTTTGCCAGGCATAATCCATGCGCAGGAAGCTATAGCCAGCGCCAAAATTCCAGACCTGATTCTTGAAGCGGCTCAACGTCGCATCGAAACGAAAGGTTCGGTCATGAATGCTCACGTCAGTATCGACATTCTGAAGAAAATCAGCCTGATCACTTATACTTTGAACCAACTGTCTCGTGTCATCCGTTGCGTTGAAGCCAGCTTCAAAAACTTGTGATAAGCTGAAATCGGACGGGCTGGAACTTTGCGAGAATTGCACTTCAAAATGATTGCCTGGCGAAAACTCGTGCAACCAATGCGTTGTGACGATGAGATTATCCCAAACAATGCGATCGTTGTTAGTTTCGGTGTAGCCGTCTCCGGGGCGCAAGACCGTCGACGGAGCATCGATGTCGGGAAAGCGGTCCACTGTCTTGTTTTTGAATTGGTCGCGGGAAAAAAAAGTACTAAAATAAAGCAGATCTTTGGCATTGGGGTGGAAAATGAGTTTGCTGTATAGATCATAAAAATAATAAGGTACGCGTTTCCCCGCAAACAGTCTCGCCGCCACGTCATGGTAGGTTCGTCTCGCGCCAAAAACGAAATTGAGGTTGGGGGCCAATTTGCTGATGGTTGTGAATTTAGAACTTAGCAGGCTTAGGTTACCAAAGCCACTCACCGTTTCCGGCGAACCCGTGCGAGTCTCAACATCGATGACCGAGCTCAGGCGGTCACCGTAGCGTGCTGAGAAACCGCCGAGGGAAAGGTTCACTTGCTCGATCAAATCGGGATTAAACGCGCCGGCGAGGCCAAACATGTGGTAAGGGCTGTAGACCACCGCCCCGTCCAGCAGAATCAGATTTTGGTCGGAATCTCCACCCCGAATAAAAAGCTCATTTGTAATATCGTTAGGGGAGCTGACGCCGGGCATGGTTTGCAGTGCCCGAAACAGATCCGGTTCACCAACAGTCGGAATGTCGATCAACCCGGACCGACGGATAGCGCGCACGGATGGATCCAGTTGCATTTGTTCGGGTACGCGCTCCCGGGTCGAAACGACCTTGACTTCTTCCAGCTTAATGACCTTCGGTCTAAGGCGAAATGTCACGTAGGTGGCCTTGTCCGGATGTACGGGCACCTTGTGTCGCATGGCGATATCGAAACCGATCATGCTGGCTTGGAGGTTCTGCTCACCCACTGGAACACGGACGGTGAAAAAACCGCCGCCATCGGTGGCGGTACCGTACCCTGTACCCGGGATTTCAATATTCACATCTGACAAAGGGTCACCTGAGATGGAGTGAACCACGCGGCCCTTGAGCGCACCATAAAAACGCTTGATCATGCTCTTTTGCGTCAGCACAATTTGGGAGGACGATTGCACGATGAAACCGATTTTGCTCTTTTCAAGCAGTTTTTCCAGAATTTCCATGGCCGTTTTGTTCTTTAGCCTGGCTGAAAAACGACCGGCCGCCTGCAACAACTCGTCGTTGTAGACGAACTCAACGCCTGTTCTTTCGGCAACTTCCACCAGGACCTGCCGCAAAGAAAGGTCGGACAAATTTAGTGAAATTTTTCGTTGCAACGGGCTATCGCTTTCAGCTTCGGAACCGCCGGGCCTGATGGCGGCCTGTGACGAAATATGGCAAAATAGGAAAAAAATTGTAAAGTAGTATCGCATTTCAAACTCCATTAGAATGAGCGCCCGAGAGATGCAAAAATGGGACGCTGCGTAGTTGCGCTTTCCAAATCTTGTCATAACCCGTGCTGACCTGCTTCTTCTTCGGTTTCCGGATGAAGATGATCGTCGCCCTGGATTTTACGATATATGCCAACTCAAAGTCCTTGATAATTTCGTTCAGGATTTCGGTGGCATTTTTCTGCTCAAATTGCTTTGTCCCCTGCACTTTACTGCTAATGAGAGTAGAGTCAAAAACCAGTTGAGCGCCGGTGAGCTGACTGATACGTTTGAGCGTCTTAGGCAAGGTTGACTTCATAAATTGCACGGAGACTCTTTTTTCGACAGGCAACATTTTTTTTGCGGCATGCTGCTTATGGTCCTTCTGCGGAGCGGGCAGCAGTCCCGGAATAAGCAAAAAAAGAGCTAACGCTGTCGGAAGTTTCACCAATCTGCTATCTTTCCGTCATGATCTCGAAGACGCCGTCGGAGTCCTGGTACTGCCAGCCAAATGTTAGGCATATGGCTGAGATGACTTCATCGAAATTCTGTGAAGTTCGAAACGAGGCAGTTAAGGTCTTGCCGCCAACACGCCGCGGGTCAAAACGAATTTGGACATCAAACTTGCGCATGAGTTCGCCGAAAACAAGGGACAAAGGCGTGCGTTCGAATTCCAGTCGACCATGCAGCCAGGCGAGATGCTTTTCGACGTCGACTTTCTCGGGTGGTGTTGGAGGTTGTCCAGCTTCCAGACGGCTCAATTCGCCGGCTTGAATAATGACCCGTTCCGGCTGAGTCGGCCGCTCAAGTGAAACCCGCCCGTGTTCGACGACGACCGCAACCCGCTTCTCTCGCGAGTAGACGTTAAATCCGGTGCCCAGTACGGTTATGAGTACATCCCCCGTACGCACCAGAAACTTTCCCTTACCCGACTGCACTTGGAAAAATGCTTCACCAGACAACGTGACCTCACGCTTCGTCTTCGAATATGTGACAGTGCTGCCAGCGTTCAATTCGGCGACTGACCCGTCCGGCAATTCAATAGTGCGAATTTCTCCGTTGGCCGTGCGCACCGTAACGTTCCGGAAGGCCACCTTTTGGATGGTCCAGTAGGACGTGATCACAATCAGAAGCCCCGCGGCCAGGCGGAGAGCAAACGACCATTTGTCTCGACGCGTGGACAATTTCGGCCGATGCAGGGGCGGAACGGTACTCTTCCGTGACGTTTCCGCCTCCATTGCCATCTGCAAACGCTGCCACTGATCTTCCGGTATCGGTGGAGCCACGATTTTACCCGTCAGCTCCCAGACCTGTTGCAACTCCGAAAACTCGGATGAAGCCAGGTCTTCCTCCGAAGGTTTGGAGCTGGTAACATTTTTTGACAGAAACCTTGCGATCAAATTGAATTTGTTTGCTGGACTCATGGGTCTTTCTTGCAGTTACTCAGATAATTCGACTCACTGAGGTGACGGATTTGAGCTGCTGTTATCTTCTCTTGAGTCGTACGATTTTCGCTCTCGTCGCATTAGGGTCTCCCAGTTTCGGTTATTAATCGTGCTATTTAGAATGGCGTCATCCGTTACCTGAAAAGACACCCCTAATCACAAATACCCCTATCGAGCCAGATTTTTTCTGAACATCCGGAGCCAAACTCATCCCGTTTATCGCATGATTGGTCTTAAACATTCACGCAACAGGCGCAAAGCACGCCCCATTTGATTTTCTACTGTTCTGGGTGAAATATCCAATTTTTCCGCAATTTCACGATACTTTGAGTCCTCGTAGCGACTGAGGACAAAGACTGAACGGCAACCGGCCGGCAATGCATCGATACATTTTTTGATCCTCTCCTGCATTTCATTATTCTCGGCCAGCGCGGATGTTCGTTCCCCTGACTCTTGTTTGTCCGTGATTTCTTCAAATCGCCCCTTTTGCAGGTCTCTCTGGTAATTTAGCGCGGCGTTTTTCGCGGCCCGGTAGAGGTAGGATGAAATGGAGGCACCGGGTTGCCAGGAATGCCGGTTTTTCCAGATCTTTAAAAAGATGTTCTGAATGAGATCGTTCGCCGCTTCTTCGGATTGCAGCATGTGCCAGAGAAAGCGGAATAGTTTTGGCTGGAATTCAATGAAAATCTGCTCGAATGCGCCTTCATCGCCTCTTTGAACGAGCTTGACCAGACTGTCTTTAACCTCTGGCATATCTGTTCACTCGGCATTTTTTCGCTTATAACAGAAGGTCGAATGTTCCTTGCGAACCTTGATTCAGTTCGACGGAAGTGTGAGCAGCGGTAATGCAAGCATAGACAAATCTGATTGCAAATACAAGATTTTTTGCAATGTCAACTTTCGGATGGCCGCCACCGGAATAGATTTCGTCGGAGGGTTGTAACTTTTGGGACAGGGGTCATCTAATAGAAGCCGCTCCGGTCGCCGGCAACACATACGGGGTAGGAGGCGCATCCTGCGCCGAACAAATGGCGCCGCCCTTGGTATTGGTTGAGCCGGGTGATTCGCGGCAGGATGCCGCTCCTACCAAGTCTGAAAGGTCAGAGATGTTGAAATCATTGATACCGGTCGCTGTTCTCTTGTGTGTAACACCCCTCTTCTCGCAGGAGCTTGCCTGGCGAACATTGGCAAGCCCTCCCTCCGCCGCGAGATACGACGACATGTATTTTGTGTCGCCCAATAAAGGGTGGGTCGTCAACAGCACAGGACAGATTTGGCACACGGAGGATGGGGGTACATCATGGGAAATGCAGGCTCAATTGTCTGGATATATCCGAAGCATCGAGTTTGCCGATTCCTTGCATGGGTGGGCGGGTACGCTTGGTTTTGATGTTCCCATTTTATTTAGAACACAAGATGGGGGCCGAACCTGGACGCCGTACCAGATCTTGCCAAATGGCTCTCCGCCGCGTATCTGTGGCATCTCAGTGGCGAGCGATTCGGTGATTTATGCCTGCGGCGCTTTCGACGGTCCGGCGGTCATTCTGAAAAGCGAAGATGCAGGTGAAAGCTGGCAAGCAATGGACTTGCGCGCCCAGGCCGGAACCCTGATCGATGTGCATTTCTTTTCTCCGGACACCGGCATCGTGGTCGGTGGCGCTCCGTTTCAGCAAATCACGGATTTGGCAAAGTTGCACGCCGTCGTGTTGACGACTACAGATGGCGGTGCTTCCTGGCAGGTACGCCACGCAGGAACGAATGACGGCCAATGGGGTTGGAAAATTTTCTTTCGCAACCGGCAGGACGGTTACGTCTCGATGGAAAGCGGCGCAATGGGCATGATCCTCAGGACGGCTGATGGCGGCCTCTCCTGGACCGAGCAAATTGTTGCCAACAATAGACGGTTACAGGCCATCGGTTTCTTCGACGAAAACCTCGGCTGGGTGGGAGGGCACAATGTCAGCAGCGTGACGACTGACGGTGGCAACACTTGGCAAACCACGAAACTATCCGACTTACCCCAAAGCGACGGCCTCAACCGGTTTCTCGCTTTTGGAGATTCTTTGATGTACGCGTCAGGACGAAAAATTTTGAAGTACTCGCGGGACAACGTAACCAGTGTTGCCGATGAAGCGGTACCTCAACTGCCGGAATCTCTCCTTTTGTTGGAAAATCATCCGAATCCTTTTAATCCAAGCACTACGATTTCATACACGCTGCCGCGGCGGGCGCCAGTCAGAATTCGGATTTACAACGCGTTGGGGCAGACCGTCAGGCATCTTTTTGACGGCGTCCAGAACACAGGTGAGAAGACCATCCTATGGGACGGTGTGGATGATCACGGGCAAATTCAATCATCGGGTCTTTACATATACCGCGTGGATGCGGGCAAGTTGGCCGAAAGCAACACCATGCTTCTGGTCAAATAGAATCGGCGTGGATTGACTTCGATTCAGTGAGCCTTAGTCGTGGGTTGCTTGCCGGTGCCGGTGCCGTGCAGCAAACGTACGAAACCCTATTCGTCAAAAAAATCTTCCCTAGGTATGGACTTTCATGTTCAAGAGGTGTCACTATGAACAAGATTTTAGGGTGGCTCAGTCTGCTATTTCTCGTTTGTCTATTCTGCGAGTCTCGCGCACAAACCTTCACCAACGCGTCAAACCTTCTCGATCCAAACCAGGGCGATGCCCTGAGCGCCAGCGCGATCGACTATAACAACGATGGACTTGTGGACATCTATCAAGAGGGGAGGCTTTACTTGAACCGCGGTGCCCTCGGTTTCAAGAACTATCTCATGACCGCCGGACTCATCGAAGGTGATGGGATTTTCGGCGCCGTGTTTGGCGACTACGACAACGATGGCTACCTTGACATTTTTTTTGAAGATTTCACTTCACCAGGGCGGCTCTATCGCAACCTGGGCAACCGCCGGTTTCGCCAGACCAATGACGTTGCCAGATTTTCCCCCGGCATTTTTGCACAAGGTTCGGGTTGGGCCGATTTCAATCTCGATGGTACACTGGACCTTTACATCAACAACGACCTCGGAGAAAACCTGCTCTTCAAGAATCTGGGCGATGGCACGTTTGAGGATATCAGTCTGAAAGCCGGCGTGGCGCAGGTTGGCAACTCCTATGGCATGGCCTGGGGGGACTTCAACAACGATGGCTTTCCTGATATTTTTGTCGCCACCTGTAGTGGTTTTCCTGACAAATCGATTAACCACCTCTTGCGAAATAATGGCGATGAGACCTTTACCAACATCAACGTGGAAGCGGGTGTCAACGACTCCTTGTCGAGTTGGGGTGTCATCTGGCTGGATTATGACAATGATGCGTTGCTGGATATTTTTGTTGCCAACATCGCCGGTGCCGGCTATGCGGGGAGACCGCGTGCAAATGTCTTATACCACAATCAGGGCGATGGTACGTTTGTGGACGTGGGCGAAGCCGCCGGCGTGGCAGGTGCTACATTCGAAATCGGGTATGCCGCCGGGGCTGCCGATTTTGACAATGACGGCTGGATGGACATCTATCTGGCGAATGGCGATCACAGTCCGCATCGTTTGTTTCACAATAATGGTGACGGCACGTTTTCGGACATTGCCGTGCAGGCAGGCATCGTCGAAGATAGCGATCTCGCCGTCGCTGTCGCCGATTTCAACAATGACGGCTGGATGGATATCTTTACGCCGGGCGATAGCGGCAGCAACTTGTGGTTGAATAATGGTGGCGATAACCACTGGCTGACAGTTTTCGCCAGAGGCACAACAGCGAACTACCATGGAATCGGGGCCAGAATGGAGCTTTACGCAGGGGGTACGAAACAGATACGCGAATTGAACGCGGGGGATAGTTTCTGTTCTCAGAATATGAACCTGGCAGCACATTTCGGCCTCGGCACCCTCACCATGATCGATTCCCTCATCGTTAGGTGGCCCGGCGGAAATGTGGACAAGCATTCGAGTTTACCCGTCGATTCGACCATAACGGTGGTTGAAGGTCTCATGCCAAATAATCCGCCGAAGACATTTAACTTGATTGAGCCGGCAGACGCAAGCACAATTGGAAATACCTCGTCACCCGTGCAATTCAGATGGCAAGATGCGTTCGACGCGGAAGGCGAACCACTCACTTATCGCCTGCGCCTCTCCGGCGTCAACATCGATACGGTCATCAGCGGTATTAGCGACACGGCGATCGAAATAGAACCGACATTATTTCAACAACACACCATTTGCTCGTGGACGGTTGACGTGCAAGACGCCCACTCCGTAACGGCCAGCATGGATGTATTCAGCTTTGCAGACGCGCAATGCGAAACACCGCACGCTTTCAGTATTGTTGCGGGAGCGCTGACAGACGGCCCAACTGCCATCCGTGGTTTGAGCTTAGTTGACATAGACGGTGACAAGAACCTCGACATCTACGTTAGCAACGGTGTGGGCGATAATGCGCTGTACCACAATCAGGGAGACTTGACTTTCGTGCGATCGCTGGACGCCCCACCTGCAAATGATGAAAGCCGGTCGGGTGCGCACACCTGGGGAGATTACAACAACGACGGTCACATAGATCTGTTTGTCACGGCGACCGGACAAAGCAATCAGCTTTTCCAGAACAGCAATTCCGGGTTTGTGAGAATTGTGTCCGGCGCTGTTGTCAACGATCAGGCGGTTTCGCGAAGTGCCAACTGGGTGGATTTTGACAATGACGGGTTTCTTGATTTGTCAGTTGCGAATCGCAGTGACGCCAATTTCCTGTTTCGAAATGCCGGCGATGGCACTTTTGAGGAGATCACATCGGGAGAATTCGTTGCCGTTTCACCTCCAACCGTCATGATGGCCTGGGCAGATATTGACAACGATCGCGACGCAGATGTGTATATTGTGAACGGCGAAAACAACGTCCTGCTCATCAATGAAGGAGGGAATTTCAGCCGAGTGACTGATGGAGAACTTGCCGGTACGACTACGCAGGTC
>Ga0114931_10012226_pt1 | contig 10067 bp, 10 predicted proteins | sample 2SBtaG_FD_89579 | JGI IMG/M metagenome (GOLD analysis project Ga0114931, IMG submission 89579) | Deep subsurface microbial communities from Kolumbo volcano to uncover new lineages of life (NeLLi) - 2SBTROV14_V59a metaG | ecosystem: Environmental > Aquatic > Marine > Volcanic | place: Kolumbo... | reverse complement strand
TACGCATGCAGCACCGCATCGATGCACGACGATTTCCGCCCTATGACCGCGCATTACTGCTGAGCGAATTGCGGCTGTTCGAGCACTGGTGCCTGGATGGCTGGCTGGGTCTCAAGCTGTCCCGCGCAGAACGACACTTGCTACAACATGTATTCGACACGCTGATCGACCAGGCCCTGACGCAAACCAAGGTTTTTGTCCACCGCGACTACCATTCGCGCAATTTGTTATGGCAGGACACCGCTGATAACCCCGGGATCATCGACTTCCAGGACGCGGTATACGGCCCGGTCACCTACGACGCGGTTTCGTTACTGCGCGACTGCTATATCCAGTGGCCCGATGCCCTGGTACGAACGCAACTGGCCCATTTTCACCGTGCGTTGTGGGATCGCCGTATCATTCGCGCCGGCGAACAACAGTTCGCGATGTGGTTTGATCAGATGGGCGTGCAGCGCCACCTGAAAGCCGCGGGCATTTTCTGCCGACTCTGGTTGCGCGATGGCAAGATCGGTTATTTGCAGGAACTTCCGCGCACGCTGGGCTATGTCCTGCAACAAACGGCTGCTTACTCGGTGTTTTCGGCGTTTGATGAGCTTTTGCGCCGCCGCGTAATGCCGGCCCTGGCGCAAAAAACGCTGGCGTCGTGAAGGCCATTTTGCTCTCTGCCGGGCGCGGCAAACGCCTACGCCCCCTCACCGATCACACGCCCAAACCCTTGCTCGCGGTGGCCGGCAAACCGTTGCTGCAGTGGCACATCGAGGCCCTGGAAAAATCCGGCTTTCACGACCTCGTGATCAATCTTGGATATTTGGGCGAGCAAATCCGCGAGCGTTTCGGCGACGGCCGCGAACTGGGTGTCCTTATTCGTTATTCAACGGAACCCCCCGAGGCCCTTGAAACGGGTGGCGGATTGCTCAATGCGCTGCCGCTATTGGGTAACGCACCCTTTCTCGCGGTCAATGCCGACATCGTAACCGACTACCCCTTTGCAAAACTCGCAAACGCCACCCCGCAATACGCGCGCTGGATTTTGGTCGACAATCCGGCGCACAATCCGAGCGGCGATTTTCGCATCGATCACGGTCAACTAAGTCCCAGTGGTAGCGGTGGCGCCAAGCATACGTTTTCCGGTATTGCCGTGTACCACCCGCGCCTGTTTGCAAACCTGACTGCCGGACGATTTTCCATTACGCCGACGATCCAGCAGTTGGCGCAGTCGGGCAAGATCGAAGCGGAGCATTATTCGGGCCTTTGGCTGGATGCGGGCTCTCTGGCTAGTCTCGAGAACGCGCAGGAAATATTCTCCGCGAGACTGGGATAAATGTGGTGTTGTCTGGCCTGCGCTGCCTGGATTACCCCTGCATGGGTTTTCCAGGGTGGTAACGATTAACGCCGAAAGAATTCGCCTTCGGCTATAACGCGCTGGTGCCGGCGAGAGACAACAACAGGGAACTTGCGGTGGGTTTTTTGCTTGCCGTAGTCGTGCACCTCATCCTGCTTTGGCTGGTCCGTATTCCCCAGTCCAATCACCCTGAACCAGCTCAAAAAACACTCCGTCTTCATCTCGTCGCCGCACGGCCTCCAGCCGAAATCAAACCACCAGCCCAAGCGTCTGCGCAAGCCCCCATCATCGAGCCGCAACCCAAAATCCCGGAGACAGAGACACCATCGCCACCAGCACGCAACAAAAACGCCACGGCAAGCCACCCCGAACCGGTGGCCACGGAAGGATCAACACAACCCGCTCTGGACGTGACGGTAATCGCGCCGCCAAAATCGGTTAATAAATTGGGCGTGCCCAAGCAACCCAACGCCATGTATCTGCACCGTCCCATCCTACCCACCCAGCGAGCGTTTGCCGCGCTGCCGAAATCAATCTGGAGGCCAAACAAGGTAGTCAGTGTGGACCGCTACTTATCCAGTGACGGCACACCAGAATCGGTGACGCTCTGGGACAATGGCGACATCGTAATCTGCCGGCGCCAACGCTATCTGTTCGATTCGGCCCTCGATGCTGCACAACTTACCCTGTGTTTCACGGTCCAGGATCAACGCTAGCGGCGAAAGTTTCTCGACACCGTCCGCGCAAGCCGATACCCTTGGCGCTCGAAAATGCCAACAGCGACGCGCCATTGCTCCCGCATATCCTGACCAAGTTGCCAGACGGTTTGCTGGCTCTTCCGGCGAACCGTCTTCACGAAGTGCTGCCCTCGCACACTTTGCTTCATCTTGACGGTAAACAGACGCAACCGCTGTTTTTCTCTCTTCTACAGCATGGCAACGAAACCACTTCCTGGGATGCGCTGCGCCGGCTCCTGAATCGCTACTCCGGCCAATTGCCGCGCCGCCTGGTGCTCTATTTCGGCAACCTGGAAGCCGCCGGTCAGGGTAAACGTGTACTGCGCGGACAACCGGATTTCAATCGCAACTGGCCGGGTACTGATTTGCCGCCGCACCCGATCCAGCCGCTACTGGGCGACATCGCCAAATACGTACGTGGTCTCGCGCCATTTGCGGCAGTGGATTTTCACAACAACAGTGGCTCCAACCCGTATTACGCGGCGATCAATAGCGTCGATCCAAAAATCCTTGGACTGGCATCCTTGTTTGCCGATATTGGCGTACATTTCTCCTATCCCCGCGGGGTGCAGGCCATGGCGTTGCTGAGCGCCTGTCCGGCGATCACGGTGGAATGTGGGCGCGTCCAACAAACGGATTTCATTGCCCATACCCTGGAGTTTATGGACCGTTTGCTGAACTCAACGGACCTGCCTGGGGCACCCGCACCGAGATCCTTCACCCTGTACGATATGGCTGCCAGCCTCAGCGTGGCGGAAGGTATACCCGTGCAGTGCGGGAACGGCCCGGCCAACGGCGCGCTGGTACTACGCGATGACCTGGATGATCTGAATTTTTCACTGCTACCACCGGGCACCTTGTTCGGCTGGTGCGAACATCCCCGGGCCCTGATTGTGCGGGATCGTGAAGGCCGCCCCACAGCAAACCTATTTCTGGAGTTCACGGACCAGACCCTGACCACGACGAGACCGCTTATGCCGGCCATGCTAACGCTGGATCCGGATGTAATCCGCGATGATTGCCTGGGCTACTTGATGGAATCCATGCCGTTTACAGGGAGCACGGCAATTCCTGGTTGACACGCACCGCGAAACCGAATCGCCGCTACTTTAACAAACCCACTTCAAAAGCCTTCAACACGGCACGGGTGCGGTCGCGAACACCGAATTTTGAAAGGATGTTCGAGACGTGGTTCTTGATCGTACCCTCGGCGACGTTCAGTGACAGTGCAATCTCCTTGTTACTGAATCCACCCGCCATCAGGCGCAGAATCTCAGTTTCGCGTCCGGTCAACGGGTCCGGTTGATCGAGTGCGGAAAACTCGGTTTTGCGCTTCCCCAGCCCTTTCAGTAGTCTTTGGGTTACCGCGGGCTGAACCATGGATCCGCCTTCCGCGACGGTGCGAACACCCGCGACCAATTGATCTAGCGAGACATCTTTGAGCAGATAACCCTTGGCGCCCGCTCGCATTCCTGCGCGCACCAGTTCATCGTCGTCAAAAGTGGTCAAAATCAGGGTCGGCCAGGATAGCCCGCGAGACCGAAATTCCTGCAGTACTTCCACACCTGACATCCCCGGCATGCGGATATCCAGCAAAATCACATCCGGATCGAGTTCCGGGATGACGCGCAGCGCCTCTTCGCCGTCTCCGGCTTCACCGACCACTTCTACATCTTCGGCCAGTGCCAACAGGCTGCGCACCCCTTCACGCACCAGTGTTTGATCGTCCACCAGTACCACTCGAATCATGCCGCCACCTCGTCAGGCATCCAACCGTTCACGCAAAAGCCCCGCCCGACCCGGGATTCGATCGCCAGATCGCCGCCAAATTGTCGTAGCCGCTCACGCATACCTTTCAAGCCGTTCCCGGCCGTCACTTTGGCCACACCATGGCCGTCATCGCGGGATTCAAAACTCACGCCATCGGCATCGCGTTGAAATTTCAGCCACAGGTTTTTTGCATTGGCATGCTTCATGGTGTTGGTGATGATTTCCTGCACACAACGTAACAAAGTCTGCGCTTGGATTGCATGTTCCAGGCCAAATTCGTCCGGAAAGCGCATATGCACGGTCAAGCCCGGCACACCTTGAGCCAGTTCAGACAAGGCGCTTTTGAGATCCAAGCGGTTATCGCTACGCATGTTGCCCACCACTTCGCGTACATCGCTCAACAACAAACGCGCCAGGCTCTGGCACTGTTGCACATGTTCCAACGCCTTGCCACTGGCCAGATGCGTCGCCACTTCCAAATTCAGGCTGAGCGCCGTCAGGTGGTGCCCAACCAGGTCGTGCAGTTCCCGGGAAATTCGCAGCCTTTCAGTAATTTGACTGCTTTCGTTCAACAGCGATTGGGTGGCCCGCAACTCCGCGTTTACCTTGCGCAAAACCAGCCGTGCCCGCGCCTCGCGCATGGCGACCAGCGCCATACTGAATACAAATGCCGAAAAACCGAGATGAATGGCCGCCACCAGCACCACATCCACCAGGTGTGGCAAGATCGGTCCAGTGCCGGTTACAAACGCCCCGGTGACCAGGATATTTTGCACGAACAGCCAGGCCACGCCGACCCGGACAGATGCCATCCAAGGCACCAAGAATGCCGTGTTGAACACCAGAAAAGCGCCCACATCCGCATGCACCAGATAGGCGATTGCCGGCGGCAAACCAGTCAGCAGGGCCAAGGGAAGCAACCAGCGTTTTGGCGGCACGCCCTGAATGCTGGCGGAAACCGACCAGAACACCACGCCATACGCGGAATATCCCAGCCAGGCCAGGCTGATTTGCGCAATGCCGACGTTCGCATCGCGCAACGAGGGATCCCCGCTTAGAATGGCAAGAAAGGCTCCGGTAACGAGCCACACCATGACCCCGGCGGCACGTGTAATCTGCCGCTGGCTCAATGCGAATTTAAGACGCATGGACAAGATCCGGATTTTTTCATCGCCAAAGTATAGGCTGCTTGGAGTCATTTAGGTATGCGCCGCAAGTCATGCAATCGCACCACGGCGACACCCAAAACGGAATCAATCGCTTGGGATGGGCACGATACCCCTCGATCGGAGCGCTTTAAGGACCGTTACTACGCCGTGCAGGACGGTCTGGCTGAAAGCCGCCATGTGTTTTTGCAGCACAATGGTCTGCCGGCGCGTTTCCGGGATCACCGTCCAGGAGCCTTCGTGGTCATGGAACTTGGCTTTGGCACCGGTTTGAGTTTTCTCGCCACCTGGCAGGCCTGGCGGGCACTGGACCCACGTTCCCGCAGCAGACCACTCCGCCTCCACTTTATGGCAGTGGAACAGTTTCCGTTGTCGGAACGAGACATGCACCGCGCCTTGTCACACTGGCCGGAATTGGGGACGCTGCAACAGCGGCTGTTGGCAAACTGGCCGGAGCGGCCATGCGATTATCTGCACGTAGTACTGGCGCCGGACGTCACCTTGAGCGTGTTTTTTGACGATGTGCTGGCAACACTGTCACGACTGGATCCCGGTCGCGACGGAATGGTGGATAGCTGGTACCTGGACGGTTTCGCCCCGGCCCGCAATCCGGACATGTGGTCGCAGGCAGTGTTTGCGCAAATGACGCGGCTCAGCCGTGGCCAAGCCCGTTTTGCAACGTTTACCGCAGCCGGGCATGTACGCCGCGGTCTGCAATCCAGTGGCTTCCAGGTGCACAAGGTGCGCGGTTTCATGCACAAACGCGAGATGCTGTGTGGGGAGCTTACCCAAATCCCGGCCAGAAAGCTGGCAAAACCCTGGTTCGCACCGCCCAAACCCGCGTCGATCAATCAGGCCCTGGTGATCGGTGCTGGTGTGGCCGGCTGCGCGATGGCTTGGAGCCTGGCGCAACGCGGAGTCCACGTGACGCTCATCGACTCGAATAACGGTCCAGCCATGGGCGCTTCGGGCAATCTGGCAGGTGTGATTTACCCGTATTTGACCCGCGATTGCAGCATTGCCGCGCGCTGGTCGCTAGCGGGCTTCGATCTGACCTGCCGGCAGCTACGCGCTTTCGCAGTCGGCGGCCATGCCCTACGCTGCGCACTCGACGGCGTGCTGCAACTCGCCACCTCTAGTGATGATGTAGAGCGCCTTCGGGACGTTGCCGATGCGCCACACTGGTCGCAACGATGCCTGCGATTCTTGTCGGCCGAAGAGGCCACGGAACAAGCCGGCATACCGATCATGACACCAGCCTTGTTGATCCCCGGTGCCGGCTGGCTGGCGCCAGTTGACTACTGCACAGCCATGCTCAAAGCCGGGTCCAGCAGTATCGAAACCGTTTGGAATCGAAGTGTGGAACTGTCCTACCACGATGACGAATGGCACGCGACCGCAGCGGGGATCAGTCTCGCGCACGCAGCAGTAGCCATCATCTGCACGGGCACGCTGCAGACCCCGCCTATGCCGGACGCCGCCATCCCGTTGATCCTGCTACGCGGCGTCGTCACCCACCTGCCCGCCTCCAGGGGATCATCCATCCCGCGTCTGCCGTTGTGCCACCAAGGCTATGTAACACCCGCAGTCGACGGCATGCATTGTGTGGGAGCGACTTTTGAGCGCAACAATGCCGATGGCGTGATTCACAACCGCGACCACGCCAAGAACTTGCAAGTACTCAGCAGGCATGTTCCCGCACTGGCAAGGCGACTGGCAATCTGTGAACTCGACCCCGCCTGTATGTCCGGCCGGGTCGGTTGGCGTGTAAGTGCACCGGATCATTTACCGTTGGTCGGTCCCTGCCCGGACTGGCAAGATTATCGGCATCGTTTCCGTAGTCTCCGGCACGGCCCGACACACGGGATATCGGCGCCGCGTTACCTTCCGGGATTGTTTCTCAACCTCGCCCACGGCGCACGTGGATTGACGGCGGCCGCCCTTGCCGGAGAGATGATCGCCGGCCAAGTCCTCGGTGAAGCACCCATACTGCCCGCTGAACTTATGCACGCCGTACACCCCGGGCGTTTTGCGATTCGCGGGCTTATCAAGGAAAACGGAAACCTCGCTTCGGCACTGCGCTACCAGCGCCCGCCTCCGCGCGGACGCTGAAACGGCCATCCGCGGGTCCAATACTGGATGAGCAGGAAACCAAAAGCCATGCCGCCGAGATGGGCGAAATGCGCTACGCCAGCCTGAGACCCGGACACGCCCATGTACAGTTCAATGCCGCCATAGATCAAGACAAAATATTTGGCCTTCATGGGGATGGGCGGAAAAATCAGCATGATGACCTGATTCGGAAACAGCATGCCAAATGCCAACAAGATGCCAAATACGCCGCCCGAAGCACCCAGGGTTGGGTAAATGGCCCCGCCCGTGGCGGCTTCGCTGACCACCAGCAACTGCACGAGTCCGGCTCCGACCACACATACGGTGTAATACACCGCGAAACGATAGGAACCCCACACCCGTTCGACATTGGCGCCGAACATCCACAACGCGAACATGTTGAATAACAAATGCGTAAAGCCGCCGTGCAGAAAACCATAACTGAATAATTGCCACAGGTAAAAACTGGGTACCGCTTCAAGACCGAAAGCACCGCGTACATAATCCGGCGTACCCATGGGCCACAAGGCAAACCATGTCTCCAGCGCACCGGGCAGCATGTTTTGCAGGAAGAACACGACGCCATTTGCGATCAACAGTTGCTTGATCACCGGTGGAATGGCGCCGTAGCTGGCGGGAGCTCCGTAATATCGATAAGCCATGGAGTTACTTGTATTCCTGAGGTTCGGGCAACGGCAATCGCAGTGGCAATTGCCAATCGATGGGCTCCAAGCCATTGTCTTTCAACACGGCATTGGCCCGTGAGAAATGCCGGCAGCCCAAAAAACCGCGATGGGCGGACAGCGGCGAAGGATGTGGCGCCGTGAGGATACAATGCCTGCCCGGATCGATCAACGCACGCTTGCGCATCGCGTGCCCGCCCCAAAGCAGAAATACCAGTCCCTCGCGATCATCACTTAGGAGACTGATTACGTGGTCCGTGAACCGGCTCCAACCGATATCGGCGTGCGAATGCGCTGCACCCGCGCGTACCGTGAGGGTCGTGTTCAACAGCAATACGCCTTGGCGAGCCCAGTATTCCAGATTGCCGTGCGCCGGGATGCGAAAACCGACGTCGCTGACCAGCTCCTGGTAAATATTGCGCAGTGACGGCGGCGGCTGTACGCCGCCTTGCACGGAAAAACACAGGCCGTGGGCCTGCCCGGCGCCATGGTAGGGGTCCTGCCCCAATATCACCACCTTGACGTCACAAAATTCGGTCAGGCGAAACGCATTGAATATAAGGTCATGCGCAGGATAGACGCTAATTCCTTGCGCGTGCTCGGCATTCAAGCGTTCGAAAATAGCGCGGAAATAGGCTTTTTCCTTTTCACCGGCGAGTGCCTCACGCCAGCGCCGCGGCGATTTCGCCTCTGTCATGACAACCACCTCCGATCGACGGAAAAAGCCCAGGTTTGTGATTCGAGCAGTGGCTTGCTGCCTGTGATTCCCGGAATGCCGCTTTACCACCTGGAGGATCCGCTGCAAGATAAGGGCACCATGTCCGATGTAGCACAGCGATTACCCCGTGCGCGCTGGCGAGAATTTTCGCTGCGACCGGGCACTTGTCCGATCTGTGGGCCCACGGTATTTATCAAGCTTGCCAACCACGAGACCGCCATTGCCTGCAGCCGATGCCGTGCCAACCCGATCACGCTGTCCCTGGTCGCTACTATAAAACGCCGCGTGCAGTCTCTGCAAAGCCACCACGTTTACGTCTCACCATCGAGTCTAGCCTTAACGCGCTGGCTGAACCGCAACGCGGCCGTGGTTACGGTATCCGAACACTTGCACGAAATTGAAAAAGGCGAATTCAGCGCCGGCATCCAATGTCAGGATCCCCAGGCGCTGACGTATCCTAAACAGCATTTCGATGTGTTTGCCGCCCTGGATGTGTTTGAATACGTACCCGACGATACGCGCGCTTTTGCGGAAGCGTTTCGCGTCCTGAAACCGGGTGCTTGGCTGCTATTCACCGTGCCTCCCCTGCGCGATACCCACACCCAGGAACGCATAAGAATTGTCGAGGGTCGAGTTTTGATGCTACGCGCGCCAAAATACGGGCAGGCGGCGCGCGGCAAGGAAAAAGCGCTGTATTGTCGCAATTACGGGCGTGATATCGGCACTCGCCTGGCACAAGCAGGCTTTCGCGAAGTGCAGATCGAAAACCCGAAGCCACGCCGCTGGTGGGGATGCGCGCGTGACGTCATCGTCGCGCGCAAGTAAAAAAACGCTTGCGTTGGGGGATGCGTCCATATAAGTCCTAGGAAATCCTTGTACAAATGGATACGATGAGAAGCTTGCCGGATCCCGGACGAATGGTTAAGCTGCGCCACTTTCGCCGAACCCCTTTATCGGGCAAATATCACCGTACAGGCCCGTGAATTGAACCGGTTGCCGACCCGTAACGCGGCCACCCGGATCATACAGGCCGGCAGCGCACACAGTGAATACGATTTCAAACCGCGAATCACGCGGGGGGCAAACCTTTATGAAGACCCAGCAACGACGCTACATCACGCATCTCGCACGGATCCTGTTTTGCATCAGCCTGGCGGCCGCCGTGCCGGCGTTTGCCGCCGGTGCGCCCATCCAAACCGGAGAATTTCGTGTTCAATTGCCCGCAAAAATGGACGCTGACGGCAAGCGCACAATGCTGGTAGCAGCACGTGGAATGGCCGTTAGCACACAAATCCCAAGAGCGGTAATCCATTTGGAAAGCATGGCCGACGGCCATACCCGTGCGGTTTGCACGGTGAAACAAGCAGCATTGTTTCCGCAACGCCCCCGACAACATCCCAAAACGACGGGGTCGGCGCAATGAGAACCAGGCTTACCCTTTCGACATTGCTGATTTGCGCAACCTGTCTTGCCACCCCGGCCGCGTTCGCCGAGGCCCTGGTACCCGGCACACCACTGGCCATATCCCTTGGCCCC
>Ga0114931_10012225_pt1 | contig 10067 bp, 7 predicted proteins | sample 2SBtaG_FD_89579 | JGI IMG/M metagenome (GOLD analysis project Ga0114931, IMG submission 89579) | Deep subsurface microbial communities from Kolumbo volcano to uncover new lineages of life (NeLLi) - 2SBTROV14_V59a metaG | ecosystem: Environmental > Aquatic > Marine > Volcanic | place: Kolumbo... | reverse complement strand
GGCAGCCGCGAGTCGTTCCGGGTGGAAAACCACCCCGGGGACCGGGTCCGCCGGGGTGGTCTCTCGGGTGTCGTTGCCCGGGTCAGGCCAGGGCGCGGGTCATGAGATTCGGGATCTCCGAGGGGATCCTCGCCACCGGTACCCCGGCGGCGTTCAGCGCCTCGGTCTTCTCGGCGGCGGTGCCGGCACTGCCGGAGATGATGGCCCCGGCATGACCCATCCGCTTCCCCGGAGGGGCGGTGCGTCCGGCGATGAACGCCACCACCGGTTTCTTCATTGAGTTCTGGATGTAACGGGCCGCTTCCTGCTCGTCGGTCCCCCCGATCTCGCCGATCATGACCACGCCGTCGGTTTCCGGGTCCGCCTCGAACGCCTCGAGGGTGTCCAGGAAATTCGTTCCGATGATGGGGTCACCTCCGATCCCGATGCAGGTGCTTTGGCCGATGCCCGCGCGAGTCAGATGGTCGACCACCTGGTAGGTCAAGGTGCCGCTCCGCGACACCAGGCCCACCCGGCCCGGGATGTGGATGGACCCGGGAAGAATCCCCACCTTCGACTTGCCGGGAGAAATGAGGCCGGGACAGTTGGGTCCGATCAACCGGGAGGAAGACGCTTCGACCGCCGCGTGGAGCTCGATCATGTCCGCGACGGGAACGCCCTCGGTGATGCAGACGATCAGCTTGACCCCGGCATCCAGGGCCTCCCAGACCGCATCGGCGGCGAAGGGGGCCGGGACGTAGATCACCGAGGTGTCGGCCCCGGTGGCGGCGCGCGCCTCGGCCACCGAGTCGTGGACCGGAACGTCGTGTACGGACCCGCCTCCCTTCCCCGGGGTGACTCCGGCCACGACCCGGGTGCCGTCGTCGATCATGCTTTTCGTATGGAAGGAGCCGTCACGGCCGGTGATGCCCTGGACGATTACTTTCGTGGTCTCATCGATAAAAATGCTCATATCCTTCTCCCTAGGCTCCGGTCCGGCCGCCGGCCCGCGCCAAAACCAACTTGACCGCCTCATCCATCGTCTCCGCCGGCTCCAGAGCATCCGAGGCCGCCAGCATCGCTCGGGCCTCGGTCGCATTGGTGCCGGTCAGACGCACCACCACCGGCACACGCACGTCCAGGTCCTTGAAGGCGTCGAGGATCCCCCGGGCCACGTCGTCGCACCGGGTGATTCCGCCGAAAATGTTGAAGAGAATGGCCTCCACCTTGGGGTCGGAGAGGATGATCCGCATGGCGGTCGTGACCTTGCGCGGATCCGAACTCCCTCCGATATCTAGAAAATTCGCCGGATCACCACCGAAATGCTTGATCAAATCCATGGTGGCCATGGCCAGTCCGGCGCCGTTGACGATGCAGCCGATATTGCCGTCCAGGGGAACGTAGGAGAGCCCCATCTCTCGGGCGGCGGCGGCGTTTTCGTCGGTCTCCTCGCGCATGGCGGCAAGGTTAGGCCGGCGGAACAGGGCGTTGTCGTCGATCACCATCTTGGCGTCGAGAGCAATGACCTTCCCCTCGGGGGTGGTGATGAGCGGGTTGATCTCGGCCAGACCGGCGTCGCTCGCCCAATAGGCCCTGACCAGCTTCTCCAGAACCCCGGCGATGCGCACTGCCACCGCCGAGTCGGATTCGATCTTCGACGCCACGCGCCGAGCCTGAAAGCTGTGGAAGGAGCCCGGACGATCCAGGTGAAAGCGGTGGATCTTTTCCGGAGTTTCGCGCGCGACCTGCTCGATGTCCACGCCACCGGCGGCCGAGGCGATGATGACCGGCCGCTTGGCGGCTCGGTCCATGGCCACGCCAATGTAGTACTCCTTGCTGATCTCGGCCGCGGGAACGACCAGGACTTTCCGGACCGGATATCCCTTGATGGTGAGAGCGAGAATCTCCTCGGCTTTCGCCTTCGCTTCGGCCGCGTCGGCGGCCAGCTTGACGCCGCCCGCCTTGCCCCGCCCCCCGGCGTGGACTTGGGCCTTGACTACCACCGACCCGCCCAGCTCGGCGGCGATCCGTTCCGCCTCCTCGGGGCTTCGGGCCACCTTTCCCGCCACGATCGGAATCCCGAACCCGGCGAATACTTCCTTGGCCTGATATTCGTGCAAATTCACGGTATTACTCCCGTCCGGCGCGTTCCGGCGCCCGACTCGACACGACAACATCCGCCCCGGCGGCTTCGAGCCGGACGACGGTATAACGACTTCGAACAACAGTCAACGAACGGCGCTCGCTCCTTACCCTTCTCCCCGTAGGCGGGCCAGCAGCCCGGTCGTCGAGCAGCCTTCCCGGAACGGAAGAACGTGGATTCGCCCGCCGTAGGCCTCCACGATCTCACGGCCCACGACTTCCCCGGGACCGTAGTCCCCTCCCTTGACAAGCACCTCGGGACGCAAAACCTCGAGCAGGGTCCCCGGGGTGTCTTCGTCGAAGACCACGACCGCATCCACCGGCTTCAACCCGGCCACCAGGGCCGCCCGGTCTTCCGCCGGGACCAGGGGACGTCCCTCTCCCTTCAGCCGGCGGACCGAGGCATCCCCGTTGATCCCGACCAGCAGCACGTCGCCCAGGTCCCGGGCACCGGTGAGGAGGTCCAGGTGACCGCGGTGGAGCAGGTCGAAGCAGCCGTTGGTAAAGACCACCCGGAGACCCGACCGCTTCCACTCTTCCCTCCGGGCGACCGCCCGGTCCAAGGTCAAGACGGCGTCCCTCATCGGCGATCCTCCGGATCCGAAACCAGGGCCGCGGCCTCGGGGGCGGCGGTACCCACCTCCTGGACCACTTGGCCCGCCGCGCGGTTCGAGAGCACGGCCGCCTCCCGCGGAACAGCCCCTCCCGCCAAGGCGGCGGCATAGGTACTGATGACCGTGTCCCCGGCACCGGTGACATCGAACACGCGCCGAGCCACGGCAGGAAAATCGGTCCGCGAGGCGTCCGGCGCCTCGAAGAGGCTCATCCCCTCGGCGCCCCGAGTGATCAAAACCGCATCGCTCCCGAGACGGGTGAGAATGTCCAGCCCGGCCCGGGCGACCGCTCCCTCGTCGCGGAGTTTGTACCCGAGGACCTCTGCCGCCTCGTGCTGGTTGGGGGTCACGACCGCCACACCGCGATAGCTGTTGAAGTGGGTGTCCTTGGGATCGACGCAGACCGGAACCTTCGCCTCGCGGGCGGCCGCGAGTAGACGCTCCAGGAAGCCGCGGGTCACGGTCCCCTTGCCGTAGTCCGAGATCACCAGTGCCCCGGCGTTTTCGAGGACCTCCCCCGCCAGATCCAGCAGTCGGCCCGAGGTGTCCTCGCCGATCTCGACCCGGGATTCGCGATCGAAACGAACAATGTGGTGGCTGCGCGCCACGACCCGTGTCTTGGAAGTCGTGGGCCGGGTCGGATCGGCGACGAGATGCCCCGCATCGAGACCGGCGGCGGCAAGTTCCTCCCGCAGACGCTCGCCCGCGGCGTCGTTCCCGACGACCCCGACGAGGATCGCCCGGGCCCCGAGGGTCGCGATGTTGTTGGCCACGTTGGCGGCCCCCCCGAGGCGGAGGGATTCCCGGGCCACGTCCACCACCGGAACCGGGGCTTCCGGGGAAATCCGCGCCACATCTCCCCAGAGATAGCGATCGAGCATGAGGTCCCCGAGCACGACCACGTTCTTCCCGGTCCACGAGGCGATGAGTTCCCGCGCCCGCGCGCGGGTCAAATGATTGCTTGGTGGGATCATCAAATTGCGCCTTGCGCCACGGGAAAAAGACCCGTGTATCGGTAACAAAAACCCGGGGAGTATACCATTGGCTCCCGGAATCGTGTACGAGGTTTCCCACGCTCTCCGACGAAACCGCCGTCCCACTGCTGGTCCGTCACGCACGCGGTTCTCGAAGCCCCCCCCGGTACACGTCCCTGTCCCGCCAGGGGCACTCCGCTGTCGTATCGAGTCTCTCGACCGCACCGGGAACGACGGCAACGTCTTGATGTACAACACGTTGGAGGACACGACAGGCGCTTCGGGGGCTCCTGGCCCGAACCCTGCAATCCATGGGACCCAGACGATTCACACGGAGGTCGATCATGAAGAAGGCATTCTGGTTTACGATAACCCTGACGGCCCTGATGGTGGGACTGAATCTCCTGGCTCGGGGCGCCATTCCCACCTCGGGATCTGACGCGGGCTTCTCGCTCTCCGAGGTTCTGGCCGCCCTTTTCCCGGCCTGATCCGATGCGTTACAACCGGCCCTGCTCCTTGAGGCTCGTGAACCCGCTCGCCCCCACAATCACGTGATCCAGAAGGGGTACGCCCAGGATTTCACCCGCTTCGGCCAGCCGGCGGGTGATGCTCAGATCGTCCCGGGAAGGGTCGGTCTCTCCCGAGGGATGGTTGTGGACCACCACCAGACTGGCGGCCGCATGGCGCAGGGCCGGCTCGAAGACCTCCCGCGGATGAACGATGGAGGCGTTCAGACTCCCCACCGAAACCGTCTCCCGGGCCAGGAGGCGGTTGCGCGCGTTCAGGTACAGGCCCACGAAATGCTCCCGGCGGCGGAGTCGCAAATCGGCGGTCAGCTCGTACACTTTCTTGGGAGCGGTCAAGGACGGCACCCGAGGGGATCCTTCCTGGCGGGCCAGACGACGTGCCAACTCGAGAGCGGCACCGAGACGGGCGGCCTGGGCGCGAGGCAAGCCCTGCGGCCATCCGGTGCTCTCGGCGACCAGCGTCGGCCAGCCATCGCTCTCCAAGAGGCGACGTGCCTGGCTCAAGGCCGAGGGACCCCGGCCCAGAATGAGGCCGAGGAGATGCTCCGTCTTGAGGGAGGCGCCCCCCTCCCGCTCCAAGGTTCGAGCGGAGAGGGCGAGGGATCTCGAGTCTGAAGAGACCTTGGTACCGTTGGAATTCGTTGAAAAAGAAGAAGTTGTCACGATTCTCTCCCTGGACGGGGAGATCACGGGACGGGATTCCTCAGATGGGGTTGTTTTCTTGGGCGGGGTCGCCGGACGGAGTCGTCAGACAGACGATTCGCCGGCATCGTCTACTTGCGGCGGGACTTTCGGTTGAGCTTTTGCTCGCGGATCCGGGCTTTCAGGCGTTCCTTGCGGCGCTTCCGTTTGCGGCGCAGTTCGCGCTCCCTCTCGTTGGCCATGATGCGTCCTCGTGGAAAGAGTTCGGTCTCTCGGTCACCTTAGGGACTCGATTGTAGCGGGCCAGGCGTCGTCCTGGCAAGCAAGAGCGGCGGAGACCGCCGGAAGCACGCCAAAGGACGGAGACGCATTGACTTGGAAGCCGGGAGGCGTTATCATTCCCACTACGCCTCGTAAACCCTCGGTCCCCGGATCGACCCACTCTCCACCTGGGTGTGTGCATGCGGATTGGATAGGTCCTGTTTTCGGAGCCCCCCGGCTTTCGCGAACCGTCCTCGCCGGACGAGACAGCTCGCCTCTCCGGGCAGCTCGGCTCCGGGAAGGAGCCCCCGTTTCCTTCCGCTTCAGTATTGCGCCGATACATCCAAGTTCGCCTGGGGCCCGAAGCGCGCGTCTTCTCCGAAGAGTCGCTCAGGAGCCGAACGCGAACTCCCCGACGCCTCGGAGGGATGGGCCTCTCCTCCCGTTGTCGTTGGTTGTTCATCCGTCTTTGACCTCTGAGGTAGACCGAACATGCTCCCTCGTTTTCACTCGTCACGACCACGCACCACGATGATCCAACGTACCGTGGGAACGTCGCTTCTCGCCCTCACCGGACTCCTGCTCTGCGCCGTCGCCGTCCAGGCCGGGGTCATCAGCCGGGAGATCAAGCTCGATCCGAGTCTGCTCGAGGTCCACTCGCGCGACGGACTCGAAACCTTCCGTCTACGGGGTGCCGCCAGCGCGTTTCCCGAGGGTTCCCCTGATCTTCCCGTCCTCCCGGTTCATCTCGCCCTGCCCGAGGGAACCCGCTTGGTCGAGGCCCGGGTGATCCCCCTGGAAACCATTGCGCTCCCGGGCGTCCACCGGATGGCGCCGGTTCCTCCCCCGAGAATCCAGGACGGGACGCCGATCGTGCCCCTGTCCAAGACCCTGGCGAACTCCCGGACCTGGTTCCCCGCCGACCCGCTTTTCGCCGCCCGAGACGGACATATGCGAGGGCGTCCCCTCGCCGCGGTGGCCGTGGCACCCATCCAGTGGCTGGCCGCCACCCACGAGGCCCGGTTGATGACCCGGTTTCGGGTGGAGGTCGTCACGGACGCGGCACCCGCGGACCCAAGCGCCTTTCACGTGTTGCGCGAAAGCGCGGCCGGACGTCGCTCCTTCGGCCGGGCCTTCTACTCCCTCACCGGCACCGCTCCCGCGGTTCTCGGAACCGCCGCTGCCGCCGGCTTCGAGAGCAACAGCGGGGCCCCCTTCGCGCCGACCTTCCGTCCCACCGTGGACGGCAGCCCGGTCGACATGGTGATCATCACCAGTAGTGACCAGGAAGCGGAATACCAGCGTCTGGCGGACTTCAAGACCCAGACCGGACTCACCACCGTGGTGCGGACCCTTACCTGGATCCGGAACAACTATCCTCAAGGGGTCGACACCCAGCAGACCATCCGGAATTTCATCTCCGACGCGGCCGCCAAGTGGGGGGTCGCGTACGTGCTCCTGGGGGGCGACACCGACGTGGTGCCCATTCGCTACGCGTTTACCCAGTTTTACGGAAGCGAGAACATCCCCACCGACCTCTACTACAACGATCTCGACGGCACCTGGGACGGCGACGGCGACGGCACCTTCGGGGAAGGCTGGTTCAGCGCGAGCCTCCCCGGGGACGGCGTGGACCTCTTCCCGGACGTCTGGGTCGGCCGAATGAGCACCAAGGACCAGAGCGAAGCCAAGACCGTCGTGGACAAGAGCCTCGTCTTCGAAGAGACGCCGCCGATCGGTTTCCAGACCGACTTTCTGTGGGCCGGCGAAGTGCTTTTCCCCCAAAACTACAACGTGGGCGACGACATCCTCTTCGACGGGGCCGACATCTGCGAGGACCTGACCGCCTACATGCAGCCCCAGCACCGGATCGTCAAGCTCTACGAGAACTATCCCGCGTTCGCCGGCGCTCTTCCAGAAACCAAGACCGCAGTCCTGGACTCGATCAACGCGGGTTTCGGCATCATCCACCACGTGGGTCACGGCTATATCAACACCATGGCGGTGGGAATCGGGCACAAGACACTCATCAATTCCGACGCCGACTCCCGGACCAACGGGGCCGAGACCGGCCTTCTCTATGCCATCAACTGCACCTCGGCCGCGGTGGATTTCAACTGCATCGCGGAGCGGTTCATTCTGAACCCGAACGGGGGCGCCGTCGCGGTCGTGGGCTCGACCCGTCTCGACTTCCCGACCACCGGCCGCTCGTATCAAAACGAGTTCTACAACCTGCTGTTCGTCCAAGGGACGACCCGCCTCGGCCAAACCCAGGCGGAATCCAAGACTCCCTTCGTCGTCTTCGCAAGCCAGGACAACACCCATCGCTGGACTCAATTCACCCAGATCGGGCTCGGCGATCCCAGCCTCGACTTCTTCACCGACAACCCGGCGGTTCCCGCGGTGACCCATGCCGCCACCTTCGAGATGGGAAGCGGCACCTTCGCCGTCGACGTCACCGTCGGGGGGTCTCCCCTGGATTCCGCCCTGGTGACCCTGTTCAAGGACGGGGACGCTTTCAGTCGCGGGTACACCGACGTCACCGGGCACGTCGACCTTCCGTTCCGCCCCGACCAGATCGGAACCTTCACCGTCGGTGTTTCCAAGCACAACCTCTATCCCTACGTCGGGCAGGCTACAGTGACCGCGCCTCCCGCCACGCCCTTCCTCTTCGCCGACAGCCAGATCATCGTCGACGACGGCACCGGGCTATCTTCAGGGAACAACGACCAGGGGGTGGACGCCGGGGAGACGATCGAACTGGGAATCGCACTCAAGAATAACGGCGGCGCCACCGAGACCTCGGTCACCGCCGTCCTCTCGACTGCCGATCCCTACCTGAGCATTAGTGACAACCTTTCTTTCTATAACGACATTACGGCGGGTTCGGTGCAGGCACCGAACGATCCCTTCGTCGTCCTCGTTTCCCGCAACGCACCGGACCGCCATCTCGCGACCTGCACGTTGGATGTGTTCGGCGCCGGGGGAAGCTACACTCAGAACATCATCCTCTACGTCCGCGCCCCGGTGTTCCAGTACTATCACCAGACCCTCCGGGATTCGGTCGGCAACGGGAACAACGACAATATCCTCACCCCCGGCGAGGATTTCGCGATCCTGCCCAGCCTGCGAAACCTCGGCCTCGGAACCGGCCACCTGGTGGAGCTGCGGCTACGGAGCGGCGATCCGGCGGTCACCATCACCGATTCGGTGGCAGTGCTGGGAGACATTCCCTCCGGAATCGTCGCGTCCGGGACCACCGACGGCTTCGCGGTGCAGCTCTCGAACCTCACCGCCTACCACGAACTGCGTGTGGTGGCGGTGGACGCCTACGGAGAAGTCTTCAACCGTCTCCTCGACTGGGTCGCCCCACCGACCCCCTCGGACCTGACCGCCTTCGGCAGCGCCACCTCGATCGCCCTGAGTTTCCCGGCGGTCACCGACAGCACCCTCTTCAACCACAACCAGCTCTGGGGCTACAACATCTATCGCGCCTCGAGCCAGAGCGGACCGTTCCAGAGAATCAACGACCACACCACCCAGAACAGCGCGTACTACAACGACGAGGGACTGCCGGGGTTGACCCGGTACTACTACCAGATAGCCGCCGTGGACTCCTCCGGCAACGAGGGGCCGAAGTCGGTGGTCTCTTCAGCGACCACGACCCTCCCCCTGGCCGCGGGGTGGCCGGCGGAGGTGTTGACTTCCACCACGGCCGGGATCACCCTGGCCGACCTCGATAACGACCTGCTTCCGGAAATCCTCGCCGCCGGAGAAGAAATCTACGCCTTCCACGCTGACGGCAGCGAGGTGGCGAACGGGGACGGCGACGTCCGGACCCTCGGTCCCATCAGCCAGACCGGCCTTCAAAACTTCTGGAACACGCCCGCCGTGGCGGACATCGACGGGGACGGAATCGCCGAGATCGGCGCCGTGAGCTGGAACGACGCCAAGGTGTACATCGTGGACGCCACCGGAGCCCCGGAACCGGGGTGGCCCCAGGACGTCAATCCGCAGGCCTTCTCCCTCCCCAATCCTCTGGGCTCGGTCTGCTTCGCCGACTGCGACGCGGACGGAAGGGACGAGGTCTTTTGCCAGGTCGCCGACCGCATCTACGCCTGGCACTGGGACGGTACCGAAGTCGCCGACGGCGACGGCGACCCCGCGACCAACGGTGTGTTTGCGGTCACCGGCACCAACTTCTCCTACGCTACCCCCACGGTAGCCAACATCGACGGCGACCCCTACCGGGAGATCATCGCCGGCATGCGGGACGGGAAGCTCTACGTCTTCAAGCACGACGGCACTCCCTATCCCGGCTTCCCGTTCAACACCTACGGAGACATGGAAGGCAGCCCGGCGGTGGGAGACATCGACGGGGACGGTCAAGTCGAGATCGTTTTTGCCTGCAGCAAGCCGGACACCAATCTCTATGCCCTCCGGGCCGACGGTTCCTCGGTGCCGAACTTTCCGGTGGGAATCCAGATGAACGAGGACTACGATTCCTCTCCCGCCCTCGGGGATCTCACCGGCGACGGCAATCCGGATATCGTCATCGGCGCGTCCAACGGGGCGCTGTTCGCCTTCAACGGCACCAATGGATTCCTCCTCCCCGGCTTCCCCGTCCTCATTCGGGACAACCTGGGGAACCAGGTGGCGGTCCGCTCCTCGCCGGTGTTGGCGGATGTCGACGGGGACGGCGGGATCGACATTGTGGTGGGCGACCAGATTGGCCGCATCTGGGGCGTGGATGCCGCCGGCGGCCTTCTGGCCGGGTTTCCTATCCAGACCGGCGGTCTGGTCGAGAACTCCCCGGCGGTTTGGGACGTGGACGGCGACGGTCTCACGGAAGTCGTTGCGGAGAGTTTCGACCAGCACATCTACGTCTGGGACACCCCATGGACCTTCAACCCCTCCCTGGCTCCGTG
>Ga0114931_10012224_pt1 | contig 10068 bp, 6 predicted proteins | sample 2SBtaG_FD_89579 | JGI IMG/M metagenome (GOLD analysis project Ga0114931, IMG submission 89579) | Deep subsurface microbial communities from Kolumbo volcano to uncover new lineages of life (NeLLi) - 2SBTROV14_V59a metaG | ecosystem: Environmental > Aquatic > Marine > Volcanic | place: Kolumbo... | reverse complement strand
CCAACCCGCCGGATGGCAAACGGACAACGGCACTATCTGGTTTCCAACAGTCTATGGTGCTACCGAGATTAATCCGGGTGATATAAAAGCGACTACATCCAAACCCAGCATATACGTAGATAACGTGATCGCTGACCGGACGCTGTCGCTGCATAATCACGCCGACAGCCTGAAAGCCGATGTTCATGATGTTGAGTTTCATTATACCTCGCCGAATCTATCTGCTGCTGAGAAAGTCCGTTATAAATACCGTTTGTTGGGTTACGATCGCGACTGGATTGATGCGGGATCACGCCGGATAGCGTTTTATACAAACCTGCCCTATGGCAGTTATACGTTCCAGGTAGTCGCGCGAAATCATGAAGGGGTATGGAGCCCTGAACCCGCCAGTTATTCTCTTTATATCCCAACCCCGTTTTACCTGACAAACTGGGCGTATGGAACGTATGCCTTTTTACTTTTTGGCATGCTCTATGGGTATATGGTTTTCCAGAACAAGCAAGCTCGAAAAAAGGAAAAGCAGCGATTTTTAACAGAGCAACTGCGCATCCGTGCTGAGCAGGAACACTTACGCAGAATGGCATCAGAAGCACGGATGAGGGAAAAGGAACGGGCCCTGGAGCTTCAAACCAAAGAGAAAGAAATTGAAATTGAACGACGACATCGTGATCTGGAACGCGAGGTATCGCGCGCATTTGCACAAGGCGTCGAAGGCGAACGTAATCGTATCGCCCTGGAACTACACGACGAGATCTTAGGAATTCTAAGCCGTATTATGAGATCGACCCAGGCGCGAATCCGGCACGGCCGGCAGAATGGCTTATCAAAGGAGAACTTCGTAGAGCAAATTGAAGAACTTTTGCCGGAAATGGATCAGTTGGGTCAGGAAATACGAACGATCATGGATGACATGAAACCTGCAGCACTCGACTTTTTTAGCCTGACGGAGTCGCTTGAGGATCTGCTCAATAAGCATTCGGAGTCAGCAGGTTACCCACTTCGATACAACATCAATTCGGAGATCGAATCTTCAGGCCTTAATCAGTTTGCCCGAATTACCGTATACCGCATTATGCAGGAAGCAATCAGCAATGCGGTCTCACACGGCAACCCATCTTTCATCGAATTACGAATCTATAAAGACGACAAAAATCTGATCTTTGAACTTTGCGATGACGGGACCGGCTTCGACTTGGAAAACGCGATTAACCGCATCAAAGGGAGAACGGATAAAGGCGGACATGGTCTCATGAATATGATCTATCGCGCAAGTACGATATCAGCGGATATCAACTGGATTCCAAGAGAGCCGCACGGCGTTCTGATGAAGCTGGTTATTCCTCTTATTAACCGAAATGTAAATTAGCCTTACAGGAGTCCGGGATTAGTATTGAAAAAAATCGTTAAAAACGATTCATTTTAGCTTTTTTCTTTAACCCTGTATTAACCCAGGGATGAGAAGGATCCTTCCGTTCAATAAACCGTTTTAAAGGTTTGGTCAGGGTTGCCTTAAAATTTACATTAATCTACCTGAATCTCTGCTCTATTAGTCAGATTCACTTCAGTCGTTTATTGATATACCTGAAAATTTTGCTGCTAATATTTTTCTGATAGGTATGGCTAACACCGTCCTTCTCCTCGGGAGCATCGATATGCAACTTTGTCTTTGTCTCGTTTATATATGTTGCCCAAACTTTTACCTGGGCTTCCCGGGCATTATCACTACCGCCCGAATAGGGAGAGTTGAACATGTATTCGTTTTTCAGGTGGGCAATGATCACATATCCGCTGTCGGACGGATGTGAATCGTCAATACCCATGCCTTGAACTTTTATGGCTTTCGCTGCCAGGTTAACAACATCGCTTAACTTACCATTAAAAACGTGTGTGTTTGAAGAGAAGGATGATTCTGACGTCTTACCTGATGATGCACATCCAGCAGCAATCATCGTTGATGAACACGCGGTAAGAATCAATGCAACTTTCCTTATCATAGCTAATTTCATCTGTTAGGTTTCCAATTGGAATAGTTCGCCTCTTTTTTTCACAGCAACATGCCGCAACTTATCTTACTTGATAATATAAAACTTTCGCCACTCCAGAAAATACGAGCAAAAAAAAGCCTGATCCAGATGAAACGGGATCAGGCTGTAAGAGGAAAATATTAGTTCCTTATTTCAGGAATAACATTTCACGATACGTTGGCAGTGGCCAGTAATCATCAGCTACCAGACGTTCCAGCTTGTCAGCTCCATCACGAACCTTATTCATAGCTGGTATTACATTCTTGGCCATGTGATGAGCTTTTTCCTTAACGGAATCGCCGCCCAGATCTTCATTTACTTTTTCCAGAGTGGCAAGCGCGCTGGTTATCTCGTTCACAGCCGAATTGACTTTTCCAATGATTTGAATGGTTCCCTTCATATCCAGGCCAAGCTGCTTTCCACGGTCGGCTGCTGCATTCAGTTCGTTCAGATAACGAATAGCACCAGGAATGATCATTGTACTTGCAATCGTCTGAGTGGTTTCAGCTTCAATATTAATCGTCTTGAAGTACTGATCATAAATGATCTTCAGACGTGATGCAATCTCGCGTGGATTCAACACCTTGTACTTTTCAAATAAAGAGATGTTCTCTTTCTTATCGAGAGCTGGTGTGGCATCAAGGGTCATCGGCAGATTAAGCAGGCCGCGTTTAGCCGCTTCTTTCTTCCATTCATCGGAATAATTATCCCCGTTGAAGATAACCTTTTGTGAAGCCTTAAGAGTTTCGCTGATTACGGCACTGAGTGCTTCATCAAAGTCTTTCGTTGTCTTGATCTTGGATGAAAGAGCATCAGCCATTGCTTCGAGTGATTCAGCCATGATCGTGTTCAATACCGTAACAGGAAAGGATACAGATTGTCCACCGCCAACAGCACGGAACTCAAACTTGTTTCCGGTAAAGGCAAATGGTGAGGTACGGTTACGGTCGCCGGCATGTTTCGGAAGTGCCGGTAAAATGGGCGTTCCTAATCCCAGAATTCCACCTTTCTTGGAAGAAGTAACGCTACCCTTTTCAATCTGATCAAAGATATCCTGCAACTGATCACCCACAAAAATGGAGATGATAGCGGGAGGTGCCTCATTGGCGCCCAGACGATGGTCATTTCCAGGAGAAGAAATAGAGACACGAAGCAGATCCTGGTGATCGTGAACAGCCTTGATGACTGCTGTACAGAAGAACAGGAACAATTTGTTGGTATGTGGATCTTCCCCTGGTTCCAGCAGGTTCATTCCGGTGTTTGTGGCAACTGACCAGTTGGTATGCTTCCCACTACCGTTTAGACCGGCAAATGGTTTTTCATGGAGCACGCAGACGAGCCCATATTTACGGGCGACGCTCTTCATCGTGATCATGGTCAACTGCTGATGGTCCGCAGCGATGTTGCTGGTTTCAAAGATCGGTGCAATCTCATACTGACCAGGGGCGACCTCATTGTGGCGAGTTTTGACAGGTACTCCGAGACGGTATAGCTCACGTTCTACTTCGAGCATATAAGCAAGAACGCGATCCGGGATACTGCCAAAGTAATGATCTTCCAGCTCCTGTCCTCTTGGCGGCTTGGCACCGAATAAGGTACGATCGGTCGTGACGAGGTCCGGACGGCGATAGAAAAATTCCTGATCGATCAGGAAATATTCCTGTTCAAATCCTACTGTTGAGTTAACAGATTTGACATCATCATCACCAAAAAGACGAAGGACTCTGAGAGCACTGTCGTTCAGAGCGTGGGTTGAACGTAGCAGAGGAGTCTTGTTATCAAGAGCTTCTCCTGTCCATGAAGCAAAAGCGGTTGGAATACATAGAACAGCACCATTCTCGTTTTCCATAATAAAAGCCGGAGATGTTGGATCCCAGGCTGTATATCCCCGTGCTTCAAACGTTGCGCGCAAACCGCCGCTTGGGAAACTTGAAGCATCGGGTTCCCCCTGAATAAGATCTTTTCCTGAAAACTCAGCAACAGCACCACCACCTTTATTAGGTGTAATAAAACTATCGTGCTTCTCTGCAGTTGAACCTGTTAAGGGTTGAAACCAGTGGGTATAGTGAGTGGCACCGCGTTCGATAGCCCATTCTTTCATCACTATTGCAACAGCATCTGCAACTTCGGGCTTAATCTGTTCACCCTCTTGTAAGGTCTTTTTCAATTCCTTCCATACTGACTTGGGAAGGCGCTCTTTCATCGTGTCTAACTGAAGAGCGTTTTCACCAAAAATTTTAGTGATATTCTCAGGTGAAAGGCTGCCAATGCCGTTTGCACCGGCTTTGTATCCCTTGACAGCCTGAAGGGTATCATATCGTGGATAGACTTTGCTCATGGTATTGATTTAGTTTTTTAGGTTTCAGCCTCGTGAAGAATACTATTAATTATGGTATTAACCAAATAATGACTTTATAAATACGGATAATTATAAACAAAACTAATTAATTTAAAATTGGTACCGCTTTCAGTTATTAATTTTAGATAAACGTATTTTTTGAAAAGCCGAGTATTTCTGATCGTTTCACGCAAAAACGGCTATTCTGATGAATGACGGGTATTTTTAAAACGGTCATTGCCCATTTTTCATGATAGTGGTACCTTATCGCATTGAAAATCATCCCGTTTTTGTCGGATAGAATGGTGTAATAATATTGACTGAATGCTAAAAGTTTGGCTCGAAGCGGCCCGCCCTAAAACACTGGTCGCCGCAGTGGTGCCTGTATTAATAGGTATGGCACTTGCTCTGCGAGAACACGTATTTAATCCTTTAATGTCTGCTGTGGCTCTTGTGTGTGCCATACTTATCCAAATTGGTACTAATTTTGCAAACGATTATTTCGACGCAAAGAAAGGTGCTGACAGCGAGGAAAGAATTGGGTTTCAACGAGCTACAGCCAGTGGTTTGATCACCCCAAATCAAATGCTTAGGGCGACATACATCACAATGAGTCTTGCTTTTTTGCTTGGACTTGTGCTTGTCTGGCATGCCGGTTGGGTTATACTTCTCATTGGCATCCTTTCCCTGATTTTCGGAATAGCATATACCGGCGGACCGTTCCCCCTGGGTTATAATGGTCTTGGAGATATTTTTGTCTTTCTCTTTTTCGGAATTGTTGCTGTAATGGGAACATACTACGTAAATGCCATACAATGGTCGTCTCTCGCTTTTTGGTCTTCAATTCCTGCCGGTGCGCTTTCGGTCAATATTTTAGTGATAAATAATCTGAGGGATATCGAAACTGATCGTCCGGCGGGAAAAAAAACATTAGGGGTAATTTTTGGCGAAAATGCTCTCAGATGGGAATATTTAGCTATGATTTTATTGAGTTTTGCCATTCCTCCCCATTTGTTTGTCCGGGATAATTTTGGGTGGTTCATCTTTCTTCCCCTCTTGTCCCTTCCACTGGCAGTTCGTTTATTACGAAAAATATGGTACGTGAAGGATAAAAGAACGTTGAACAAGACACTGGCCGGTACAGCTCAGTTTATGATAATCTTTGGTGTGCTTTTTAGTCTGGGACTCGTTCTATCATAAATCCATAAGCAAACATTTTTTCCATGAAAATATTTCGATACAAGCTTCCTCTTTCTGAACCTGTTTCTGTCCGTCAATCGAAACATACACATCGGGAAGGTCTGCTTCTTACAAGTGATTACATGTCTTTCTCCGTGTACGGCGAAGCGGCACCGCTGCCGGGGTTTTCCGAGGAGACGATTAAGGACGTCGATGCACTTATCAAAGAGAAATTTGAAGTCATCGACCGATATTTCATGCAAGACAACGGATATGACAACTGGAACGCGTTCGCGGCTTCCCTGAAACTCCCGCCCAGTCTTCGATTCGGTCTTGATACGTTCTTATTCGATCGTCTTTCCAAATACGAAAAACTGCCTCTGTCGCAATATCTTTCAAAATCGAGTCCATCCTGTGTTCGTATTAATGCACTCATCAGAGAAACAAAACCTGAAGAAATTAAAAAAGAGGCACAAGCCTATTGGCAACGTGGCTTTAAGACGTTAAAGCTTAAGGTATCTGATGATTTTGGAGAAACGGTGAGTATCCTTAAAGAGTTGCGTGCTGATTTTCCCAAAGCCCATCTTCGAATCGATGCTAACCAATCGTGGGAGGTGGACCAGACTATCAAAAACCTGCAGGCACTCGAGTCCCTTGACATCGAATATTGCGAGCAGCCGGTTAAAGTGGCAGATATGCTTATGCAGAATGAAATATGCATGAAATGTGCCATACCTGTGGCCGCTGATGAAGCCGCACGATCCGTTGAAGAAATTGAAATCCTTATTGAGAACAATGCTGCTGATCTCCTGGTAATAAAACCTATGCTGATTGGAAGTTTTGACGAATTGTTCCGCATAGCTGAAATTGCCAAGGCCCACGGAATTGAGCTCGTGTTTACCACTTCATTCGAGTCGGGTATCGGACGGGTTGCCACGGCTCATCTCGCCGCAGCTCTGGGCAGCACACGCTTCGCTCATGGACTCGCCACAGGTGGACTTCTCGGGAAAGATTTCATCAATGATGACGATTTTATTCGCGACGGTCATTTATATTTCAGGGATGCTCCGGGCCTGGGTATTGAACCGAAACTAAAAGGCATGGATTTGATCCAACTCTGATGTTGCCTTCATTTCAGTATTTGCAGGATTCACTTAATCCGGATTCACCTTTTCTTATAACTCAGCATCGCACCTACACCTACGGCGATCTCACAGCCTACGCGCAATTGCTCAAATCGAAGTTGCCTGCAAAAAGGGATCTTAGAGCGGCACTTTTAGCAGAACTGAATGAAAACGTCGTTCTTACGATCGCTTCCTGCTGGCTGCTTGATATTCCGGTCATTCCCGTTTCGCCCGACACGGATCAATCCGAATGGCAAAGAATTATACGGGAACTTGCTCCTGATATTTTGCTCGGTGAAATATCGCAATTATCCTCTGTACAAAGTCAGTCCATTGCGTACCTCCCGCTTCCCTCTCTATCATCATCAACGGATTCTCCAGATTCATTCGATAATATTCGGTCCCATCCTGAGCACGTTTTTGGATATTTCCTGACATCAGGAACATCCGGAACTTCGAAAATTGTACCTCTGAAACGCAGACAGTTTATCTGGGGTGCCGAAGCATCCGCGGCTAATTTTAAACCGGAACCCGGAGAACTTTGGTTGTTAAGTCTTCCACTGTATCATGTTGGTGGTGTCTCAATCATCATACGCAGCCTGTTATATGGGTCTGGTGTATACCTGCTTCCAAAATTTCAGCCGGAGATTATAAGAAAGCTGCTGGGTCGCGATAATCGGATACGGTTCTGCTCGCTTGTCCCTACGATGCTCAGACGTGTACTTTCCGACACGGATTTCCACCCTCATTCTGAATTTAAAATGGCACTGTTAGGCGGAGGTCCGATGTCTGCTCCACTCATCGAAGAGTCTCTGCAGCGCAAAATGATTGTTGCTACCAGCTTTGGTATGACCGAAACGGCTGCTCAAATTGCTGCCCACGTTTACCGGGATATTGAAAAGCCTTTGCGACTCAATGCAGGCTCAATATTCTCTCCGAACCAGGCCGAAGCGCGGGATGAGAAGGGGAAGCCACTTATTCCTGGAAATGAAGGAATACTCTGGATTCGCGGTCCGCAGGTTTTTGATGGTTACCTCGCGAAAGAACTAAATGCAGCATATTTCGATAGTGACGGGTGGTTCTGCACGGGGGATCATGCGCGTGCTCATACAGATGGTGAGATCGAAATCCTGATGCGCCGAACAGATCGCATCGTGACGGGTGGTGAGAATGTGAATCCTGTCGAAATTGAAAGGGTTCTACTTGAACATCCCGATATTATTGAATCGGCTGTTTTTGGCTTGCCTGATGATGAGTGGGGACAGCGTGTCGTTGCGCTTATCGTGAGAAACAGGAACACTGAGACGATACCAGATCTGGACGAATATCTTTCAGATCGCCTCAAAAAATTTCAGGTACCCAAAGAGATTTTTGCCGTTCCGGAACTACCCTACACGCGAACCGGGAAAATTGATAGATCCAGATTACCGGAATGGTTCAAAAAATGGAAATAAAGCCTCTTTTTTGAGGGAATGTGATGGTACCACTTGTCTATTATTCGTTTGCTTTCTGCGGATTATCATCATAGGAATACGAACAAACAGGAAACCGGGACAAGATACAGCTGCTCAAAAGAGCTATTACGTTACCTACACATTTCCACCGGATTGACGCAAACCGTTGATACGGTTTAAAAAGTTGGGGCACTCGTCCTGACTAACACCCGAATTAATCCGGGTGTTGAGCGTAAACGAATCTATTTTAACGTGAGTTCGAGATTAGCGTTCGAAGCAATTAAAATATCCCACGAGTGTCATTTCGACCTTGTGGAGAAATCTAACCTGTCCGGAAACGCTAAAAATGGTACTGAATATATGCCAGGATCGCAGCCAAGATAGATTCCTCCATTCCGCCGGAATGACATTGAGTGGTTGGTAAATGCGATTTCATTATATCGAACTCACGTTATTTTAACGATTTCTTCCCACACTTGTATCGACTTCAGATTGCATCAGCTTCTCCATTTTTAACGTGGTATTGACGGCCAGATGCATGTTTTTTATTCCTCCAAAAACGTTAATCAAGAAGTGATACGAACGCAGAAAAAATTTTTCAGAATTCTGCAATAAAAGCCAACCTTCGGAATCTAACAATAGTAGGCTGGAAAAATATTTGATAACAATAGTCTGGCAGGAGATGCTTTAAGATGAAAAAAAAGACATTTTTCGCTGTTGGCACGCTCATCATTATAATAACGGGCGGCTTTTTCTATTTCACACGATCCGCAAAAACCGAATACCAGTGGAGAACACGCCCAATTGAACGGGGCGATCTGAATATTGTGGTCAATGCAACGGGCACCATGATGCCCGATACTACGGTCAATGTGGGTACCCAGGTCTCGGGGACTATCTCCAGGATCTATGCGGATTATAACTCCAATGTAAAAAAAGGACAGTTGCTCGCTGTTCTCGATACTACTTCCCTGTATCAATCAGTACAACAGGCACAGGCTGAAGTCAGAAGTGCTCATGCACAGGTCATCCAGGCACAACTGACATTTCAACGGATAAAAAAGCTTTATGCAAGACAACTCTCATCCGAAGCTGATTATGATCAGGATTCCGTTGCGTATGTGGTTGCTCAAAATTCACTGCATTCGGCTGAAACGCAGTTACAACGTGCCCGTATTAATCTCGGCTATGCAACAATCAGAGCTCCGATCGACGGCGTCATCCTGTCGCGTGATGTGGATGTCGGCCAGACAGTAGCAGCAAGTTTCAATACGCCGCAACTATTTTCTATCGCAACGGACCTCCACTCAATGCAAATAAGTGCCTCGATTGATGAAGCGGACATTGGCCAGATCAAACTTGGTCAAAATGTGTCTTTCACGGTCGACGCATTCCCCGACCAGAAATTCACGGGAAGAGTTGCACAAATCAGGCTCCAACCAATAACAACGAGTGATGTTGTCACCTATACTGTCATAATCGAAGTGCAAAATCCCGATTTGAAACTAATGCCGGGAATGACAGCAAACCTGACCATCAATATCCAGCAGGAAAAAAATGTTCTGAAAGTTCCGGCACTAGCCCTGGTCTATACTCCTCCAAGAGAATACCTGGCAGAGATGATGAAGAATCGCAGTTATTCCACAGGTACACACCGGACGTTTAGCGAAGCGAATGGTAACGTGTCGGAAGCTTCGACCAGACCCGCCTTCCTGTCCGAACAGGGAACTCCAAAGCCGGGAAGCATAAAGAGAATCTGGGTGAAACGGAATAACCGCATTGTACCTGTCAGGGTAACCGTTGGAATCTCAGATGGCTCCTATACCGTAGTCACCGGCGATGTAAAACAAGGCGATGAAGTAGTCATCGGAGCATCGATAACCGGCGGCAATGCGACGACCCGAAGTCCATTTGGAAGGAGATAATCGTGAGTGAATCACCAATCATCT
>Ga0114931_10012223_pt1 | contig 10068 bp, 9 predicted proteins | sample 2SBtaG_FD_89579 | JGI IMG/M metagenome (GOLD analysis project Ga0114931, IMG submission 89579) | Deep subsurface microbial communities from Kolumbo volcano to uncover new lineages of life (NeLLi) - 2SBTROV14_V59a metaG | ecosystem: Environmental > Aquatic > Marine > Volcanic | place: Kolumbo... | reverse complement strand
GTGTACTTGGGGCGTCGTCTAATTGGCAGGACCCAGGCCTTTGGAGCCTGTAGTGGTGGTTCGAGTCCACCCGCCCCAGCCAAGATTGACAATTAAGGCCTATGGCAAACACGACCAGCAAAAAGCAGCGATGACATTGAAAGGAAACAAGAAGTCGACAGCTAAAGATAAAAAGAGTAAAAAGGCATACGCCCTTTCCGAGAACCGACTCGAATTTTACGTCTCTGAAGAGCGAGCCTCCTACGGCAAGAAAAAGCCTTTCTCTGTTTATTACGATGACACTGAGCACTCAGTGAGGTTATTACAGGGTGATTGCATAGAGATTTTGAATCAGGCGCGGGAAAACTCTGTTGACATGATTTTCGCCGATCCACCTTACTTCTTGTCCAATGGCGGCATTACCTGCCAGGCGGGAAAGATGGTATCCGTAAATAAGGGCAAATGGGATAAGTCAAAAGGTGTAAGGGGAAATCATGAATTTAATCTAGAATGGCTTAAGGCTTGTCAGCGGGTTTTAAAGCCCAATGGCACCATTTGGGTTTCCGGCACTACACACATCATCTACTCAATCGGGTTTGCCATGCAGGAACTAGAATACAAGATTCTAAACGATATTGTCTGGTATAAGCGTAACGCTCCACCTAATCTTTCCTGCCGATACTTCACCCACTCAACAGAGATAGTCTGAATAGGCGACCTATGTTTAAAATAATAAAATCGCCGTGGGAAAAAACCTTCGTAGGACTTTTAAAAGAAGCAAGAGCAAACATTTATCTCGCTAGTCCCTTTATAAAGGAACAGACGGCACAGTTGATCGCAAAAAACAGTAGCCGAAAAATCGATTCCAGGTATATCAATAGCTTCAAGTTATCAAATTTCCACAGAGGAGCTTCTGACCTAGAGGCATTGAAAATTTTTAATGGCCACAAAATCAAACAGAAAAGCGTCCACAATCTACACGCCAAGTTTTTTATTTTCGATAACAATGCGGTTATAACTTCAGGCAATTTGACACCCGGAGGATTAAAGAACAATCTTGAGTATGGCGTATTGATCCAGGGTGACGCAGTCAATGCAATCAAGAACGACTTTTTAAAAATCTATGATAATCCGGAATACCCGGAAATCACTCTCGACGTTATCAATAAAGCCGAAGATATACTCCACTCAGTCCCAAAGGAAAAGCAGAAAAAGATAAAAATCGATGAGAAAGCTCTATTTGAGGAAATTATCAACGACGAGAATATTGAGGAAAAGTTTGATGGAGGCACCGATAGTATTAGGGCCAACCTGACCTCTTGGAAGAAAGACGTTTTTGAGTGTCTCTTGGAGATCGACGCCGATATTTTTTCACTCGAAGAAGTCTACTCTTTTGAAAAAAGACTAAAGCATCTACATCCAAACAACCGAAATGTAAAACCAAAGATAAGGCAGCAACTTCAGTATCTGCGTGACATTGGTCTGATACAGTTCGCCAAACCAGGTTTATACAAAAAACTGTGGGCATAGGGGAATTTCACGATATGGTCAAGGCGCGCATAAACGAAATTGATTGCATGTTGTTTTATGACGAAAGGATTACCCCCGAGAATGCACCATTTGGATATCCGCATATGTACCATCTCAGACACGACGAGGACGATTGGACTTGCCCAATAAGTATAGAGAGGTTTGTGGCTGTAAATTTTTTCGGTACTGTTTTCATGAAAGAGCCAATTGAGATTGAAAGGGGTGGTTATACACAAGTAAGACATTTTTGCTTAGAAGCTGATTATGCGATATTCAGAATAGGCGGAGCATTATTTGAAAAAATATTTTGTCCCTAAAAGACAATTCTTGAGAAAGGCTTTTCGGCATTAACAGGCAAAATGGGCGTGTACGTTCAGCCGAGGACAAAGGGTACCGGACACGGAAGCACAACACGGGCTTTCTATGCAAGGACATCCTTTTTGAAGAAGATTTTTTTAGACCCCATTTCAGACTAGCGCATTATCTCTTGGATGTGTAATAGATGGTATTAACTTGCTCCGGCAAAAAGAATTCTACTCCCTCTTAGCCCTTGGCAATCATTAGTTCTAAGTGTACACCCCCACCCTTAATCTCCTGAGCCTCCCGCGGCTAAAACAGGAAGGTAAAAGCCGCAGTTAGGGTCAAATGCCTATCGGCATTATCCTCGGCCACATCGCCGGTTATGCCCAATATTACGGTTAGCGTTTCAGCGAGCGGCATTGTAAACCCCCCGGTCAGGCTGAGGACAGAGAGCACTTCTCCGCCATACTGGTCTTCAAAGGAGTACGCCGCCTCTATGACAGGCTGCAGCCATGGCGCCACGAAATAGCCGAACCCCATCTCGGCAACGAAAGTGAAGCTGTCATCCCCCACGAAACCTATCACCGCGTCGGCATCGAGGGACAATTTGCGAGAAAAATCCTTAGTGAGGATAAGCCCCGCGAGCTCGACCACCCACGGCGTCCCGCCCCCGCTCGTGGGAATAGTAACGCCCCCCTGGTACGCCAAAGAAAAAGGAGCCGCCTCCCCTTGGCGAAAGATCGCGTATTTAAGCCCAATATCAATATCGTCAAAGTCCCCCTCTTTTTCCACCGCTTCGGGGTCGGCGACAGTAAGGGAAAACACATTAGCGCCCACGCTAACGCCCGCCTCCAGAGCGTCCAGAACCCCGACGGTAAACCGCATACCAACCTGAAACTCCTTTGTGCCAATCTCGTCATTCACTAGTGCGAGTTCGAACAAAGGCTCTAGTTCAAAGCGGCCTTTGGGCACAGTCTCAGTGCTCGGCACGACCACCTTCGAGTTAGATATGCCCCCTATCGCAAAAGAGTCCATGGGAAAGACCACAAAGAATATGGTGAGCGGAGGAAGCACACCGGCAGCCAGCCGCCGCATGAATCTAAGAATCAAAACCCCAGTACTCAATAGCCCCCCTGCAATCACACCTACCGCACAATACGCGCCCGACCCGGCCTTTTCTCTCACGCATTCGCTCATATTCACCCCTTCGCTCATTCCCCTCCGGCCACGTCGTGTTTCGAGAAGACGCTCCCGTGCCAGTCGACTGAAAAGGGGCAACTATGTTACATCATACTAAATTAATTTTTAGGTATTGCTAAATATAAACCCCCTCACCAAATTGGTCAAGGTGAGACCGGCGACGATATCCATTACGCAGTACAGATTGGAAGCTAACCCGAGCTTCCCTCTTCTCCCCCTCACCCCATACCACCCCCTCTCAAAAAAATTGAAAAGCCAACCCTTCTCAAGGTAGAATAAGACCCAAGGGTCGATTCAAATAGAACCCAATGTGCGTTTGACTCAGCATGAGTGATAAAAGGCTTAGACTGCTCACCGGCGCATCACAGCTGGCAGCCTCTTTCGCAAACGGTTTCGAAGCGATTGCAGAAAAACCCGAATTTGTCGAGTACTTTTACCACCTCGACGCAGAGGGAAGGGAAGGGGTTCGAAGAGAACTGCTCGGCTACGTAACTTATGCAGTAGCGGTTCTGGTGGGCACGGAGGGATATATCCGCGACCCGGAAGAGCTTCAGCTGTTCATGGAGGAGTTCATCTCTAAAACCGGCTGCTGGGACAATGCGCTCTACGAAAGGGTTGACGGATACAGGGAAGCGGACGCCAAGAGGGGCGAAACCCTTGGCTCCCAGAGCAGTATCCGGTTTGCGAGGTTAGCGTCAGCCGCAATCACGGGGGAGGAGTCAGAAGACGGCGAGACGCTTTTGGTATTGACAACCCTCACAACGCTCTTTCTGGTCAACTACGTATCGCCCGTCCTTTCGGAAGCGTTCTACACAGGAGAGCAAGACCCGGAGGAGCAACGCTCCACGCACTAGAACAAAGCCGCACCGCAGGGGTTTTCTTTAATGTCCCACGAGATTACCAACTACGTATCGAACACAGATAGGGATATCTATACGGTGGGCAACCTGCCGGAAGAGGTAATCGCCGTCGTCTTCGCCTACGTATCGCGAAGCCCGAAGAGCTTCAGAGAGAACATAACCAAGGTGATTGAGGAAGAAGAGCTGGGGAAGGAGAGGGCGGCGAAGTTCCACGAAAAATGGGTCTTACACTACGGCCACGCCTCGGTAGCGGAGCACGCCACGGTGCACGTGGGTATAGAGCGCGTCTCAAGACTTTTCTCCTCCATCCTAGAACTCACCAACGAGTATCTATCATTCACGGAATACTCGCAGAGGTACCAAAGGCCCCAATCGGGCGACTTCTACGTGCCCCCGGTGCTCGACGAGGCTCCGAAACTAAAGAGCCAATACGAAGAGCTGAACGCCTCGCTCTACGAAACATACGCAGACCTGAACCGGAAGCTGTTCGACTACTTAAAAGAGAGCGTTCCGGTCCCGGACGGTGTAAAGGAAGGAGCGCACTTCAGGGCGCTTGAGAAACTTGCTTTTGAGGACGCCCGGTACGCGCTCAGCCTAGCAACATTCACTAACCTCGGCGTTACCGCCAATGCCAGAGCCTTCGAGGACGCCCTCTCGAAGCTCCTTTCGAGCAAGTATCAGGAGGTTAAGGATAGGGCCGAGGAGATAAAGAAAGAGGTCAGGTTCTCCGTCCCCACCCTCATCAAGTACGCAAACCCCAACCCCTACGACATCGAGACGAGGGACGAGCTTGAGTCACTCGAATATGCCGTTCCCCATCACCCGGATTCTCCTTCAACCGACACGGACAGGGGCGGCGGATGGGCGCGGCTCCTTGACTTTACGGGAAAGGGCTCTTCAGACCCCGAGGCAAGGGCGCTTGAGAAGCTCGTGCGCTCAGTCATCTTTTCACACTCCGTGTGGAGCTACGAAGATGCGGTAGAGATTGCAGCAAAGAAGGGCCCCGAGTTCCTACTCGAGGTGTTCAAAAAATCCGTGCAGAGGATGGGGAAGTTCGACAACCCCATAAACGCACTCAAGCTGGTAAACTACGAGGCCGAGTTCTGCATCAGTGAGGCGTGCTGGCACCAGCTGCTAAGGCATAGGAAGGTCAACTGGATGCCCCAAGAGCCGACGGTGCGCGCGGGATACGAGATTCCCCCGAGAATCACCGAGGCCGGGCTTGGACAACAACTCCTAGGGGCCATAAACATGAGCGGCGAGTTCTACGAGAAACTCATTGATAATGGCCTCGAAGAGGCCGCAAGCTACGTCGTAACAAACGCCCACTTGAGGCGCGTCGTAGGGAGCTTCGACCTATGGGAGCTCTACCACCTCATTAATCTCAGGATGTCCCCCGGGGCGCAGTGGGACATACAAAACATCGTAGGAAAGCTTGCGGTAGAGGTGAACCGATACCACCCCGCCCTGGTCAAACCCGCTCTCGCGAGGCTGGCCGGGTAAGAAACAGCGGAAATTGAGCCGTGCGCTTCCCTATTTCCCCCCTGTCTCCCCTACAGATGCAGCTCTTCGTAGAGCGCGCCCGAGGGTCTATTTCTCGAAAGATCCCGCGCGCTGGACAGCTCCTCCCTGAACCCTCCGTCCCCTCCACCACCCCCGTCCACTATCAAGTCCGCCAGCGCCGCTCCCGCGCCGTAGGACATCATCAGCCCCCTTCCCGTATGTCCCCCGCACTCGTAGACGTTCTCCAATCCCTCTACCCTCCCCAAAAAGCCCGACCTGTCGGGCGTCTCGGCATAGAGCCCCGCCCAGCCCCTAATGAGCTTTACGCGCTCGAAGCGGCTTATTCTCGAATAAAGGGGCTTCCAGATATGCTTAAAGAACCTGCTGCGCTCGTCTGCGGGGCCGAAGTTGAAATCGAGGTTGTAGCCGTACTCCTCGTCCATGTTGGAATATCCAGCCAGTATATGCTCACCCTCCTGGTGGAAATAGACGTCTGAGGTGTCTATTATCATCCCGTAGGGCGAGAGGTCGAGGTCCTTGCAGCTAAGCACCACCATCTGTCGTCTTCGGGCCTTTATCCCCCGGTCATTAAAGCCGTAGAGCGCAGAGATGCGCGGCGACCACGCCCCTGCGGTATTTACGAGCACGTTGCATCCCAACGTTACCCTGTCTCCGGCTCGACCGTCGCCGTCCCTTATCAAATACCGCTTCACGACCTCCGCTCTATCAACCGCCCCCTCATCCAGTACGCGCTTGGCCACAACCCCCCTCACCCTTCCTCCCCCCCTCCCCCCGCTGAGCAGCACTTCACTTACGAAAAGCCCGTCCAGGAACACGACACCGCTATTCCGGGCCTGCTCCCTGTAGTACTCGCGCAGTGAGTAGTGGTCAACCAGCCCGGCGTTCCTCGACACGGAAATCCCAGCCACACCTTGAAGGGAGTCGACGAACGGGAGCAGAGCGGGAATGTCCCCGGGGGGATGAAGCTCCACGGTGAGCCCGAACTCGTCGTAGAGCGGGTGGTTTGCCCGTACCTCCCTCCACGACTCTTCGTCGTGTAGCCAGTAGTACCCCAGCTCGCGGAACTGTATGCGGTCTTTTATAGTGCGGTAGAAATCAATCGAGTACTTGCAAAGCGCGACGTTTGACCTGTTGCGCCAAGTCGCCCTCACGCCCCCGGCGTTCTTGAGGGTAGAGGAATGCTCCCCCTCGAGGTCTATATCAATGACCCCGATGCCCCTGCCGCTCCCCAGCTTCCCGGCGAGAGCCATCGCCGCGGAGGAGCCCATTATTCCCCCGCCGACGAAAAGGAAATCAACGCTTAAGTCCGCCATCCATTCCACCCCAATGAGTGATATAGCCCGATGCCAATATACGCCCTAAATATAATAATACACGCTATCCGGGGGGGAGGAGGGGGGGGAGACGAACAGTCCTTTGCCTTAGTCAAATGATGGATTGATATATAAAAGCGGAGGGGCTTTGGTGCGCCCTGCCGGGCTCTCACCCCAGTGATTGAAAGAAAGCCCAGGATAGGGGGTAACGATAAGAGAAAGTTATTAGGGGGGTAATAGGTCTATAGAGAAAGAAACTGTAAAGCCTGCGTTCAGCGAGTAGAAGCGCCCCGCCCCATTTAAGCGTTATTCACCCGAGCCCTCTACTTCGAGGAACCTCTCCGCGTCAATCGCAGCCATGCACCCCGTGCCTGCCGCCGTTACGGCCTGCCGGTACCTCGAATCCTGAACGTCTCCGGCTGCGAACACTCCTTTGACGCTGGTCTCGGTAGTTCCACCCTTGGTCTTGATATAGCCGACCTCGTCCACCTCAAGCTGATCCTTGAAGAGCCCTGTATTCGGGTTGTGGCCTATGGCGATAAAAACCCCATCGCACTCCTTGTCCCACACCTCTCCGGTCTTCACGTTCTTGAGCACGGCCGCCTTCACCCCCCCCTCCCTATCGCCCTTGATGTCCTCAAGCACCGTGTTCCAGATGAACTCTATCTTCTCGTTCTTAAACGCCTTTTCCTGCATAATTTTTGACGCCCGGAGCGAGTCTCTCCGGTGCACCACATTGACCTTGGAAGCAAACTTCGTGAGGAATGTCGCCTCCTCCATCGCAGTGTCGCCGCCGCCCACTACGACGAGCTCCTTGTCCTGGAAAAAAAAGCCGTCACACGTGGCGCACGCCGAAACCCCATACCCGAGCAAGCGCTGTTCCGCCTCTATTCCAAGAAACTTTGCCGATGCGCCGGAGGAGATAATTACAGTATCCGCAAGCACCGCGATATCGTCGGATTCAACGCGGAAGGGCCTCTTGGAAAGGTCGACCTTCGTAACGTCCCTCAACACGCACTTGGCGCCGAATCTCTCGGCCTGCTTTCTGAACTTGCTCATTAAATCGGGGCCCATAATGCCGTCTTCAAATCCCGGGTAATTCTCAACGTCGGTAGTAGTGGTAAGCTGTCCTACAGCCTGAAATCCCTCGAATACCAGAGGCTCCAGGTTCGCCCTACCCGCGTATATAGCCGCGGTGAGTCCGGCGGGCCCGGAACCTATTATCACTACTTTGTATCTATCCTTAATATCAAGTCCTTTGCTCATTGGAACCTCTAGTTTAAAAAATCATTCGTAGTTATACTACATTCGAGTTGGCAATTTTCAAGGCGGCATCAAACTCCCTCTACAAAACTAATATGCACGCATTCGCCAAATAAATTTTGAAATTAGACTCTCTCGCACAATAATTTATGATGTATTTACAGCCCCATGGATTCAAAATCCCGTTTGAGGGCGCAGCATATAACAAATTGCGGGAGAACAAACGACGGGTCACGCCGTGTCTTTGCTTCGGGTGAGTTGCCATGGATGAAACGAGGGGAAAAACCGCCGAGCTTCACACACCCCCGCTAGGGAAGAACTCTTCGCTCCTTGAAAATCTCACCGATTCGGACGTGAAATGGCTTCTAACCAATGGCGAAGAGCTCCTCGTTTACAACGACACCACGGTGATTCATGAAGGCGATACAATAGAATCACTCTATATCGTCAATGACGGGCTCCTCGGTGTTTTCATTCCCACTCTCGGCAACAAGCGCCTCACGGCAATAGGTCCGGGAGAAACCATAGGGGAAATGTCTCTCCTCGAAGAGACTCCGTCATCGGCTACCGTCAAGGCACTGGAAACAACCAGGCTCTGCGCGATTCCCCGCCAAATCCTGATACAAAAGATATCGGAAGACGCGCCGTTCGCAGCCCGGTTCTATAGAGCAATCTCAATCTCAATCTCCGATAGACTGCGTTGGTCGATAGAGCACATGGGCATAGGCGTTTACGGGTCGGGGGACGAAGAAACGAGAACGGAAACCTGGCTCAAGATATCGGGCGCAGCACTCGACTTTAAACACCTCATGTACAAGGCGGACCTCGAGGCTCTGGAAAGCGAAGACGTTGTACCGGAAGAGACGGCAAAAAACGCGCTCAAGTTCTTCACGGAATTCGTGCAGTTCCTCAATCACGCGCTCTATGAAGACTCCACGGAAAACATCTACATAAGGGAGAAGATAGCCTATAGAACGCAGCAAGAAATCCTCCCCTACCTGCTACTCACCGAAACCGCCGAACGCTTCTACTCAAAGCCGCGGGGATACCCCGGGGACTTCATCTCGCTCGACCTTATTTACAAGAACTCCCCCCAAGGCTCAGGACGCATCGGGCCCCTACTCGATTGGTGCTTCCTCAACTTACCCCCCATGGCCGCCATAAGATTTCGAAAGACCTATATAGAGGCCGAACTGTCGAATCTCATAGAACAAAAAAGGGGAAGCGTGGTACGAGTAACGGGAATAGCGGCAGCCCCCGCCGACGAGCTCTTTGATACATACGATTCTCTTGAGAACCCATCCGTTCTTAAAGCGACGCTTATAGAGTTTGATTCGCAAGCCCTTAATCACCTGGAAACCAAGAGGGACGACGCGGGGCTCAATGACCACCTCGACCTCCTGCACTTCGAATTAGGCTCCAAGGTAGCCCCCATCACGAATCAAGACCTCCTCTACTGCACCAGCCTTATTGACTACCTAAATGATAAACTTGCAAAAAGGCTCCTCAACCTAATTCATACCCTTTTGAGACCGGGTGGAAAGGTGATAATAAGCAACTTCCATACAGACAACTCCGCGCGGGCGTTCATGGACTTCATACTGGAATGGAAAATCCATCACCGCACCGAAGAAGACCTGAACCGCCTCTTTAAAGAGTCCCGCTTTAAAAAGAACTGTTCCAAAATCGGCTACGATAATAACTCCATATGCATGTTTGCCGAGTGCGTAAAGTAATAGAGACGCTCCTTTTCATGAACCCAAACGCGCGCTGAGCATTTACGCGGGCCCCCTCGCCTATGGGGCAGGAGGGGGGAAGATAAGGGAGAATAATCAGCAAATGAATCCCATAGACCCCATCCTCCACTCACTTCACCTTAGGCGCCCGACGCAGTGCGTGCACAACCCTTACAAGGACGCTAGGATGGTATCCAATCTAAGGCTGTATTTCGAACGCCTTCTACTCGAGGGGCCAAGTGTCATGGCAATCGGTGAAGCAATAGGCTGGAGGGGCGCCCGGTCAACCGGAATACCGTTCACCTGCGTGAGCATACTCAAAAACCCCGTCCACAGAACCCTAAAAGCCATTCGAGAACGCAT
>Ga0114931_10012222_pt1 | contig 10068 bp, 8 predicted proteins | sample 2SBtaG_FD_89579 | JGI IMG/M metagenome (GOLD analysis project Ga0114931, IMG submission 89579) | Deep subsurface microbial communities from Kolumbo volcano to uncover new lineages of life (NeLLi) - 2SBTROV14_V59a metaG | ecosystem: Environmental > Aquatic > Marine > Volcanic | place: Kolumbo... | reverse complement strand
ATTTAAAAATTCATTACAAGAAAATTCTAAAACTCATACAATGATTGAGGAAGTTGTAGAAGCAGGTCATAACGGAGTAGTTTCATGGGAAACCCCTTCCAAATTTCAACCTATTTTACTTAGGGGAAAAGATAATTATAAGAAAACAATTGAATTATGGGAAATTCTAAAAGAATTTTTTACTGAAAAGAAAATTAAATTTTATGAAATTATGACTCCAGAAGGGTACATATTATCAAAATTAGTATATCTTATCTATCTGCTTGATTATTCAACAATTTATCTCTTAGTTATGAGAGGAATTGATCCATCGCCAATAAAATCAATTGATTTTATAAAAAGTAAAATTAAGAGTAATGAGGAAAAATGATATACTTTTAGCATAGATTTTCTAAAAAATTTAAGAGGGAATAATGTCAGAATCAAAATTTTCCATAATCAAAGATTGTAAAATTGGGGAAGGTACCTTAATCAAAGATTTTACTAATATTTACAAAACAAAAATTGGGAAAAATTCTAAAATTCATTCATTTGTATATATTGAAGAAGGCGTTGAAATTGGAGATAATGTGATTGTTAGACCTCATTCAGTAATTACTGAAGGAATTAAAATTGGAAATGATGTATTATTGGTCAAAGTGTTCAAACAATAAATGATCTATATCCAAAAACAACAATAAGAACTAAAGTTTTGAAGACTATAATTAAAGATAATGCAATAATTGGAACTGGATCAATTATTTTTCCAGTCACAATAGGAAAGAATTCATTTGTTGCTGCGGGTTCTGTTGTAACAAAAGATGTAGAAGATTTTGCCGTAGTGGCAGGGAACCCTGCAAAAAAAATAGGCAATACTACTGATCAAGAATTTATGAGAAAGCAAAATCTTCGAGACGAAGGTAAAGATCCTAGAAAATAATACAAATTTATAATTTTAATCATTTATTTGCTAATTTAAAAGCAGTTTCAACTATACCTAAAATTCTTTTTCCAATCTCACCATTTGGAAAAGGCGATAGTATAGATGCCTTATTTTTTGAAGATGATAAAAAAAATTCAAGTTCATCTTTCAAGGTATTATTTGATTCCAATTGAATTTCTTCGGCAGATGCAGAATTATTATGAATTATGTTAATTTTTTGTTTAACACAATCTATTTCTGCAGTTTTTACTGAACCAGTAATTATTAATTTTCTTTCTCTAATTGGATTAAGCCAACTTAATTCTATATTTACCAAAATTGGTTTTGTATTTACTTTTTTTAGATTATAACTAACTTGTGCAACTTCAAAATTCTTTTGTCTATATGATGCAGCTTTACAAGAAACATCAGATGGTTCAATTTCAAAAATATTATCAAGAATATCTATAGGATGAACACCAAGATCATATATTATATCACGATCTGAGTATACAGGTTGAAAATTACTCCATCTAAGATTTACAGAATAAATTTCACCTAGAATTTGTTTTTGAATAAGATTTTTTATTTTATTAACAGAATTATTAAATCGAAAAATATGTCCAATTAATAGAGTTAATTTTTTATCACTTGCATTTCGAATTAATTCTGAAGCCTGATGTAAATTTTCAGCTATAGGTTTTTCTAATAATATGTTCTTATTTGCATTTAATGCATCTATTGCAATTTTATAATGAGATGGAGTTGGTGTGCAAATACTTACACAGTTAATTTCAGGGTCATTTAAAATATCATTATAGTTGGTTGTTCCTTTTGAATTATAATTCAATTTACAAAATTCTAAGCTCTGTTCAGAAAGATCAGATACTATAACTTCATATCCTAATTTAGAATATTCATCCACATGTTTTTTTCCCCAATACCCTGCACCAATTACTCCTATTTTCATTAAATCACTTCATTTACTTTTTCAACAATTATTTTTATTTGTTCGTCTTTAAGTAGAGGGAATGAAGGTAGGGAAAGAATTTCATTACAAAAAAGTTCACTTTCAGGTAGATTTAGATTGTATTTAGAATAAAGAGGTTGTTTGTGAATAGGTATAGGATAATGAATCATACATCCAATTTTTGATTTTTCTAGGTGTTTCATTATAGTATCTCTTTTTTTATGTCGAATTACAATTTGATGATAAACAGGTACTCCATTTGGTGTTTCTTCAAGTAAACAATCAAGATTTAATTTTTTACGATAAAAGCCTGCAATTTTTTTTCTTTTTTCATTATAAGAATCTAAAAATTTTAATTGTATACGACCTATAGCGGCATTAACGGTATTCAAACGCATGGTAGAACCAAGTTTGTCATGTTCTGTTTTTGTTAATCTACCATTATCCCTTAAAGACTCAATAGATCTGGTAATATCTTCATCATCTGTTGTAACCATCCCCCCATCACCACCAACAGTCATATTTTTTGTAGGGTAAAATGAAAAACATCCTGTTTTACCTAATTTTCCAATTTTTTGATTTTTATAAATTGCACCATGTGCTTGAGCAGCATCTTCTATAATTGGAATTTGTTTGTCTTCAGATATAGAAAAAATTTCTTCCATATTACATGGATTTCCATAAAGATGTACTGGGATTATTGCATCAAACTTTGTATTAATTGAATTAGGATTAATATTTCCAGTGTTTGGAAATATATCAGATAATACAGGCTTGTGACCCGCTAGCAAAATACTGTTTGATGAAGAAATAAAAGAGTTTGTACTAGTAAGGACATTTGAGTTTTTTTCTAAATTTAAAGCAGTTAGGGATAATTGTAGTGCACTCGTACCAGAGTTGACTGAAATTGCATATTTTGTTCCAATATACTTTGCAAATTCTTCTTCAAATTTGAAGACACTTTCTCCAAGTACTAATTTTTCATTTCTTAGTGCAGCACTTGCTGCATCAATCATCTCTTCAGTAATTTTGATGTCAAAGAAAGGTATCATCTTATATACTCTTTTATTACTTCATGTGTTCATATTTAATATGAACAATAAATGATTAAACGAATTTGTAGATATTTTTCTATTATATTTATCAAAAATTTCACATTAAACAGTTTAATGTTCAACAGAACAAATTATTGAATAATGAAAATTTCTTCAATTGGCATCATAGGTGGATTTAAGCTTGCGTCAGCTAATCTAGGTTATGAAATGGCAATGTATTTTTCTCAAGCAGGAATAAAATCAGAGTTAATCATTAAAGATTCACATTTAGACGAATGGCAAAGACTTCATTCAGGATTGGATCCATATAAAGACTCATTTTTACGAATTGTTAAAGATAATGGTAAAAGTTCCATCCTAAGAACTTTTTCCGAGGCAAAAATTGCTCGTGAATTTGATTTAATTTTTTCAATTGGATTAGGAGGAATTTGGTTTTTACCATTTATAAGAAAACCAATTGTTTCATATGCTACAGGAGCTGATTTAGCTGAATTATCGGGTGGTAAAGGATATTCAGGTATTCAAGTAAAGCTTGCTAGAATAATTTTTAAAAAAGCAAAATTAGTTTTTCATTCTATAGAAACAGGCCACATTGAAATGATTAAAAAATTGGGAATAAAAAATTCTATTCCTTGGAGACAATTCATAGATACAAATTTTTGGAAAGGGGATATTAAAGAAAAAGGTACAGTGTTGAATATTTTTCATCCTACTAGTCATATTTGGATTCCAAAATTTAAAGGTCAAAGATTAAAATCAAATGATGTTGCGTTTAAAGGATTTAGAAAATATCTTGATGAGGGAGGAAAAGGGAAATTATTTTTTAGAAATCGTGGACAAAATATTAAAGAAACAAAAAAATTGATTAAAGATTTACAGTTAGAACAATTTGTACAGGAACTTCCTGATAGTCAAAATAGAGAAGAACAAAAAGAAATTATGGAGAAAATAGATATCGTAATAGATCAGTTTGGGGTTGGTAATTTTGGATTAATAGCATTAGAAGCAATGTCTATGGGAAAACCGGTAATAGTATATTTTCCACTAGAATCTGCTAAACAAAGTTATCCTAAACCAGAAAAAATTCCACCAATACTCAATGCATTATCGCCTAATGATGTATCTAAACACCTTATCAATATGTCAGATACCAAAAAACTTTATGAACAATCAAAAATATCTCAGGATTGGATAAATGAATATCACACACCAGAAATTTTATCAAGATGGTATTTAAAAAAAATAAATTCTATTTAATTTTTAGATTCAGATTTTTATTAGATTATATTTTACCCAATTTCCTCCCCATTTTTGTTTATATCTAAGAATTCCAGATTCCTTAGATGTAACAGGATATGGGTTGACACCTGTTAAATCATAATAATGGGCATTTGTTCTTTTACCCCATTGAATAATATTCCATTTTAGTAGATCTTGCGCATAAGTTCTGTTTTCCATATCAAATTTTGTTCTTGCAATCCCCCACTCGTTTATATAATTATTAAAGTTGGAAACCATGATTCCGCCTATAGGAGTTTCATCATTATACGCCATAAATCCGGTGAAACCTATAGGATGAAGGGATTTCCAGTGAAATAAGACATTTTCATATAGTGATTTATGTCCCACTTTTTCTTTGGTCTCAGCTAGCATTTTGTAGTAATCATGAAGTTTAGATTTTTTAATTTCTTTTACAAGAATATTTTTTTTTAATGATCTTTCAATATTTTTTTGTGCTGATCTTTTATTCATTTTTTCTAAAAGTATATTTTCAGATAATGACAAATCAATTAAAAAGGTAGACCATGATTGCAATTTGAATTTGCTTATAGTGTTTGAAAAAAATTTAGACATTAAAGGATGTTCTGACCCAGATATAGGGAAGTTTATTTTTTTAAAAAAGGTATATAGTTCTTTTATAATTTCAGATCCAGAATTAGTGTCAAAAATTGTTGGTCCATATATCCAACGATATAGAGAAGTCTTTGATGAAATTTTTCTAAGTAAATTTTTTACATAGTTTTTTGAAAGGGTTTTTTGTTTTGACAAAAGTAATTGTCCAACAATTTTTCCAGTTTGATCTAAAAACTGTAAGTATGAATGCTCATATCCAAGAGTTTTTTCAAAATATTTAGCCATTTCTTTTGTTTGATATATTGTTCCAGTAGGTGATTGTAAAAGCCGTTTATTCCAATTTAAATCAGGTTCATTAAGATATTTTATTGTAATCATGTTTGTCTCCTTATTTCATGAATAATAGATTTTAAAAACACTCTTGTACGATTATCAATAATATATGTAATTCCAATATATGTCAAAGAGCAAATTATTAATTCAAAAAATACACCGGGAAGGAATTTGTAAACACTAATATCATAATTTATGATTAATTCATTAGTAAAAAGATACACTATTGAAAAAACTGCTGTTGCAAAAATATACTTAATTGATTCTTTATAAGGAAAAGAAAATTTAATGTGTTTTTTAACTAATAACCATGAATTAAAAGCAAACGGAATTGATAATGATACAGAAATGACCCCCCATACAATCACTAATTCTAATTCATCAAGTTGAGATTTTAGAATTAAAAGAGAAATAATTAATGCAATAACATAGATAAAATAATGAATATTTATTATAGTTGGAATAAAGAAGAGTTTACTTTTTGCCAATATTGAATATTTTGTATTGTGCTCAACATCAACATTCTCTATACCAAGTAATATTTTATAAAATGAACCTGTTATTGCATAAAAAAATGTTCTTAATCCCAAAAGCATTACAACAGGAAAAGCTATTGCAAATTGAGGATTTAATGCATATAAAGCTGGCTTTGCAAATAAAATTGTAATTCCTAAAAGAGGTATTGCAAAATACAACAATTTTATAAAATTATCTTCAATATCATTATGATTTCCTTTAGCTAAAAGTTTTGGATATATTGCTTGAGAAATTTTTCCTGAATGTGCAATTATAGAAGCAATTGCGATTGACGAAGCATAATAAGCTAATCCTACAAATGAAGATGTAATTAATGGAAAAATAATTACATCTAAAGACCAAATGAGATGTCCCAAATTTCCATATAAAGGCAACCAGGATAATTTGATCCATCGGATTAGGATTTTTATATCAAATTTTACAATTAATTTAGATTTTGCAAAAAATATTTGAATGATAATTTTCCCCAGATAAGATATTAACGTGGCTAATATTGCACCATCTAATCCTAAATTGAGAATATATATCATAATAAAACCAAAAGGTATCTTTAAAAATTCAAAAATGATAATACTATAACTTGTAGCGTGTGGTTTATGACCTAAATTAATTCCCATTAATGTTTGACTAATAAAAGAAGCAGGTAATAGAAAGGAAGCTAGTAACATTGAACCAACATATTCACTATCAATATCAGAAATACCAACTACAAGAAGTAAATAGAAAGGTAGAGAACCCATAGAAATTACAATACTTGAAAAAAGAGAGGTTTTTCCAACAGGTTCTCCTCGTGCAATTTGTCTAGTTGACCAATATGAGATGACAGGTTCAGAAATCAAAAAATAACCTATCATACCACCTATAATTGACCAAACACCAAATTCTTCAGGTAGAAGATTTCTCGTAATCATAAGAGTAAAAATCATGCCTGTAAACAAACTACCTATTCCTACTGCAAAAGCTATCAATCCAGAATATGTTACACGGATATTACTCAACGATAAATCATAAATTTGCCTTCTAATAATGTAACTTGTCTACAAGAATTTGATTATATAATCAACAAAATAATTAAAAATAGAAATAGAGAAAAACTTGTCTTGATTTGAAGTATTATGAATTATTTTGATATCAAAAAAATAAAAAAAGAAATTATCACAATTGATCCTAAAAAGTGGTGGGGAGATGACTTTGATGTTAGATTTTTTTTGATTTCAAAAATAATAAAATTTGAAAATAAAAAAATTCTTGATGCAGGGGGAAGTATAGGAATTATTCTATCTAATATGAATCAAAATAATAAAAAAATTAATTTAGATATTTCATTTGAAGATTTATTAATATCTAAAAATCAAAATAAAAAAAATATAGAAAATATTTGTGCTTCAATGACTAATTTGCCATTTAGGGAAAAATATTTTGATTATGTTATTGCTGCAGATATATTAGAATATGCAAAAGAAAATGATTTGAATAACAAAGAAAGCAAGTATGGTTTTGTTTCAATTAATAAAACAGTAAATGAAATGTATAGAGTAGTTAAAGAAAAAGGAACAGTGTTTTTCACTACACCTAATAACGAATATTATAAAACAGAAAAACTAACATATAATGAATTAAAAAATTCAATTAAACTGTATTTTCCAGAATTTAAGATTTTTTTCTTTAATACTTATCCAAAATTACATGAAAAATATAGAAAATTAAATATGGCAAATACTATACCTAAATTATTATCAAAAATTAAAAAAAGAGAATCAATAATTAATTCTCTATGTAAAAGAAAAAGTCAAAATAATTACAGTGTTTCATTTTATGTAGAAGCCTCAAAAACAATTCAATAATTTAGATTTTTCGTCGTAAAAATAAAAATTAATAGGAGTTCAATTACAAATTCAAATAATCATAATCATTTAATAATCAGTCAGAATATTTTTTGTGATCGGAATGAAATTATGTGTTTTTCCAAATGATCCTTTAATTGCATATTATGAAAAAGGAGAAATTAAAGAAAGATATTTCAACCCAAATAATTTCTTTGATGAAATTCATGTTATTTCATTTGTAGAAAGTGATATTGATGTTTCAAAAGTAAAAGAACTTGCAGGCAATGCCAATTTTTTCATCCATTCAGTAGGAAAAATAAAAATTAATGAACGTAAAAAAAAATTGGATCATATTCAGAGAATAGTGAAAGAGATTTCACCTGATGTAATTAGAGCATATAATCCACGACTTGAAGGATGGTTTGCGGCAAAAATTTCAGAAAACCTCAATATTACATTTTTTTTATCATTACACACGCAACATGAAAATAAACTAAATATTGCAAAAAAAACTAATTTAAAAAAATATCTAGCATTAAAATTTTCAAGCAAAATATTAGAACCATACGTAATTCAACGAGCTGATAAAATTACAATTGTGTATAAAATAATTGAATCATACGTACGAAAATTAAAAGGCAATATGCCTGAATTATTGTATAATGGTATTGATTGTGAACGTTTTGCAACAGCCAAAGAACTAGATAATTTATCAAAACCGTTAGTAATATCAGTAGGAAATTTAATCAAAGAAAAAAATCATGAATGCTTGATTAATGCTATGAAAGATGTGAATGCAAATTGTTTGATAATAGGAAAAGGGGAACGTCACGATAACTTAGTTAAGTTAATCCATAAATTACATTTAGAAGATAAAATTACAATAAAAGAAAAAGTATCCAATAATGAAATTCAAAACTATTACAAATCAGCCAAGATGTTTGCTTTAGCATATAATCCTGAGTTAGAAGGAATTCCGAAACCAGTCATAGAAGCATTAGCAACATGAATACCAGTAGTTATTCCATATCCAAAAAAGGGATTTTCTGATGGTTTAGAAAATATAGGTGTATTTTCAGAGCGTATTCCGCATTCATTCGCTAAAAATATTCAAAAATTACTTACAAACCAAGATTTATGGGAACAGTGCTCAAAAAGATCATTAAAAAAATCCAAAGAATTCGATACAAGAAGGATTGAAAAAAGAGAATCAGAGATATATTCTGAATTGATTTCACAGTAAAATTTGTTTACAATTAATTTTTCTTGAAATACAAATAGATAAAAATAAAACAAAAAAGGATGAATAATAATGAAATTAGAAGATACGCTTAATTTAATTGAGAGAGAAAATATTTGTGTTGAAGTTTTTGGTTTAGGTTATGTAGGTTTTCCACTAGCTGTTCGTCTTGCATCTGGAGGATTAAATGTAAGAGGAGTAGATATCAATTCACATAGAATTTCTCGGTTAGAAGAAAATGAATTAATGGAATCAGAATTATATCTAAAAAAAGAATTTGTTCATGCAAGAGAAAATAATAAACTAGAGCTTTCAACTATATCAAAAGAAGAAAATTCTCCAAAAATAGGAATCATTTGTGTTCATACTCCTATTCCTCAAGAAAATGTACCTTCAAATACATTTGTAAAAACTGCAATTGAAAACTTTCTTAAAACTTCAAAGCAAGGCGATGTAATAGTTTTGGAAAGTAGTGTAGGGGGAGGAACTACAGAAGAAATGCAACAAGTCATAAAAGATAAAGGATTTCAAGTTGGTCAAGATTTTGGTTTGTGTTTTTGTCCTGAACGAATTGATCCACAAAATAAAAAATGGAATTTGAAAAATATTCCAAGAATTGTTTATTGTTCTGACGATATAAGCTTTGAAATAATAAAGAAGATCTATAATCATGTTAATGATGCTGATCTGTTACGAGTTGCATCACCCAAAATTGCTGAAGTTGTCAAATCGTATGAAAATGCCTTCAGACTAGTCAATATTTCACTTGTAAACGAATTAGCAATACTTTGTGACAGATTAGGGGTTAATGTAAGGGATGTTATCAAGGCTGCAGCAACAAAACCATTTGGATTTATGCCATTTTATCCAGGAGCAGGTGCAGGAGGCCACTGTATTCCAAAAGATCCTAGATTTCTTCTAGATGCAGCCAAGAAAAATAATCTAAAATTTTCAACCATAGAAAATGCATTAGAAATTAATTTTAAAATTCCAAAATACATTTGTGACAAGATTGAAAAAAATATTGAAAGGACTAAACTTGATAAATCTGTACTAGTTTGTGGATTGGCGTATAAGCCAGATGTGGAAGATATGAGAGACTCTCCAGGTTTTAAAATTATGTCTGAGTTGAAATCAAGAAATTATGAGGTTTATTCCTATGATCCTTACTTTAAACCTGAATTACTTGAGAAATATCTTAAGGAAAATTTCCTTGAACAATTAAAATTTGAACAAATTTCTGAATTAAATGATGAGGTTTTAAAGAAAATTAGTTGCATTTGCATTGTTCAGCATCATACCAAAAGTAAGTTCAGAATTAATGAAATTTATGAAAAATCACTTGTTCCTTT
>Ga0114931_10012221_pt1 | contig 10069 bp, 7 predicted proteins | sample 2SBtaG_FD_89579 | JGI IMG/M metagenome (GOLD analysis project Ga0114931, IMG submission 89579) | Deep subsurface microbial communities from Kolumbo volcano to uncover new lineages of life (NeLLi) - 2SBTROV14_V59a metaG | ecosystem: Environmental > Aquatic > Marine > Volcanic | place: Kolumbo... | reverse complement strand
TTTTGGCCGAGAGCAAGGCGCTGAAACAGGCGCATAGTCAATCTATGTAACTGTTTCAGCAACGCCGCTATCGGCCAAAAGCAAACGATAGAAAACCGCAACCGTGGCCGTGCGAAGTATATAGACCGATGTCAGCAAAAGCCCTATGCCAGAGGCAGCAACAAGCCATTCCTTCAGAATAAAGACAATCAGACCATTAATCATTTCCTGGCGAACTGCAAATTTCTGGTAGTGACGGCATGGACCGGTGACAGGCTATGGAGCAGGTTCTGAAACAATAGCGTTGCTGAAAGCCAACGGTCAGGGCCGTATTGAGGCTGTTTTGTAGGATATCGTTGTTTGGTCACAACCTGCGCTAAACCACCGCAAGCTCAAATGAGAATCATTTTTGATTGTCAACACTGTTTCAGCCTGACGCAGATTTACGCTTATAATAACCGCTTTTGGTTTTAAATTGTCGAATTGAGGGCGCCATGGCCAGTTACAGTACGAATGAATTTAAGGGGGGATTGAAAGTCATGCTCGATGGCGATCCCTGCTCGATTATCGAAAACGAGTTTGTCAAGCCGGGCAAGGGGCAGGCTTTCAACCGGGTCAAATTCAGAAACCTGAAAACCGGCCGGGTCATCGAAAGGACTTTCAAATCCGGGGAGTCTGTCGAGGGGGCGGATGTTGTTGAGTTGAGCATGCTGTATCTCTATAACGATGGCGAATTCTGGCATTTCATGGTACCAGACACTTACGAACAATATTCGGCCGACAGGAATGCCGTCGGTGAAGCGGGAAAGTGGCTGAAGGAGCAGGATGAATGTACTGTGACACTGTGGAACGATGCGCCACTGTCGGTAGCGCCGCCCAATTTTGTCGAGCTGGAAATCACTGAAACCGATCCGGGTGTGCGCGGCGACACTTCCGGAGGCGGGGGCAAGCCAGCCAAGCTGGAAACCGGCGCCGTGGTGCGTGTGCCCCTGTTCGTGCAGACCGGCGAAGTCATCAGGGTGGATACCCGAACCGGAGAATATGTGTCCAGAGTCAAGGAATAATGCCCCTCTCATGGGAGCCAACCTGTGCCCTTGAGCTGTTGTCCCTGCGGGCGGAAATGCTCGGACGGCTCCGCTCTTTTTTTGCTTCGGAAGATGTCCTGGAGGTGGAAACGCCGCTGCTCGGACAGGGAATTGGCAGCGACCCCCATCTGGATTTTTTTACCGTAAGCCACTCCTTGGTCTTACAGGATTCAGCGTTATTTCTCCAGACCTCGCCAGAATTTGCCATGAAGCGGCTGCTGGCTGCCGGCAGTGGTTCGATTTTTCAGATTTGCAAGGCGTTTCGCGATGGCGAGGCGGGACGGTTGCATAATCCGGAATTTACGTTGCTGGAGTGGTATCGACTGGATTACGATCTGGGGCAATTGATGCAAGAGACTGCAGCATTGTTGCATGGGTTGCTGGATGCATATATTCCGCTGGACGCGACGGAAAGATTCAGCTATACGGATGTTTTCAGGCAATATACCGGTATCGATGCGCTGCAATTTGATTTACAGGCATACTGCCGTTGTGCGGAAGGGTATGGCCTGCCTGAAGCCGCAGAACTTTGTGGTACAGATCACCATTTGTGGCTGGATTTTCTGTTCAGTCATATGGTGCAGCCATTTCTGGGCCGGAACGCAATCTGTATGGTCTATGATTATCCGGCATGCCAAGCGGCCCTGGCCAGACTCAAGCCGGAGGATACGCGGCTTGCGGAACGAGTGGAAGTCTTCGTCAATGGCCTGGAGTTGGGCAACGGCTATCGGGAATTGACCGATGCCAGGGAACAGCGTCGGCGTTTTCTCCAGGATGCCGCCGCCAGATCACAACTTGGCCTGCCTGCAGCCACTGTCGATGAACGTTTTCTGGCCGCGCTGGATGCGGGCCTGCCTGACTGTTCGGGCATGGCCATTGGTCTGGATCGGGTGTTGATGTTGATTGCGGGGTGCAGTGAGATCGATGCTGTTTTGACCTTTCCAGTCGCCCGGGCGTAACAACTTTTAACGCAGTAAACTTTTTACCGGGGTTTCGCTACAGGTTGTGTGTGCTTTGTGTGTTGCAACCTATAGGACCTATAGAGAGCAAGGCGCTACAGGATAAAATGTAAATGCCTTGAGTGTCATACATTGATCTCGCGTATAATCGGCAGTTTTATTTTTCTGTTTTATCATGAACGACCCGCTGGCTTCAGGCAATGCACTGGGCAAAAACCGGACTATCTGAATAGCCATGAGAATTGCACGTAATTGTTGCCTGATATTTTTCGTTAGCTGGCTGTTCTGTCTGCGGCCCGCTTATGCGGAGGATGCTGCAACCGGGGGGCTGACCGGGGAGCAGGGGTTTATCGTACAGGACATTAAAGTTAGGGGCCTGCAGCGTATTTCCGCCGGCACCGTGTATAATTATCTGCCGGTCAATGTCGGTGAGAAATTTACCCGAAGCGATGTCGGTCGGGCGATTCGGGCACTGTTCAAGACGGGATTTTTCAAGGACATCATGCTGGAAAGAGAAGGCAACACCCTGGTTGTCAATGTTGTGGAAAGGCCTTCCATTGCCAAAATAATCATTGAGGGCAACAAGGATATGAGCAGCGATGACCTGCTCAAGGCCCTGAAAAAAATCGGTTTGGCCGAAGGGCAGGTGTTCAACCGTCAGATTCTCGACAAGGTGGAGCAGGAATTGCGCCGTCAATATTTCAGCCGCGGCAAATATGGCGTGAAAATCACTGCAGATGTCACTTCTTTGACCCGTAACCGGGTCGGTATCCGGATTGTCATTTCCGAAGGCAGAGTGGCCAAAATCAAGCAAATCAATATCGTTGGCAATCATGCTTTCGATGAGGATGACCTGCTCGGTGAATTCGAGCTCAGCACCAGTAACTTGCTGTCGTTCTATACCAAGAATGACCAATATTCCAAGCAGAAATTATCCGCCGATCTGGAACGCTTGCGTTCCTATTATCTCGATCGGGGCTATATCAATTTTGCCATCGATTCCACCCAGGTGGCGATTACCCCGGACAAAAAGGAAATCTATCTCACCATTAACATCAGGGAAGGCGATGTCTTCGTTCTGAAGAAAGTCAAGCTTGCCGGAAACCTGGTGGTCGATCCAGAAGAACTGATAGCGCTGGTACAGATTGGACCGGGGGAAATCTTCTCCCGGAAGCGCGCCACACAAACCTCCAAGTTGATTTCCGATCGCCTGGGCGATGAAGGCTATGTCTTTGCCAATGTCAACATGGTGCCGGATATCAACAATGCTGCCAAGACCGTGGATATGACATTCTTTGTCGACCCGGGAAAACGGGTCTATATACGCCGCATGAATGTCACCGGTAACACCAAGACCCGGGATGTAGTGGTGCGCAGGGAATTCCGGCAAATGGAATCCAGCTGGGCGTCGACGAGAAAAATTGAACGTTCCAAGGCCCGCTTGCAACGGCTGGGATACTTTGAAGATGTCAATGTGGAAACCCCGCCAGTGGTAGGTACTCCGGACCAGATCGATGTGAACTATTCGGTAACCGAAAAAGCATCGGGAAATCTGAATGCCGGTGTTGGCTTTTCCCAGACACAGGGCATAATTTTCAATGCCAGCGTCTCCCAGGACAATATCTTCGGCTCCGGTAAGCGGGTCAGCTTCAATTTCAACAACAGCAACGTCTCGACGATCTACAGCTTTGGCTTTCTCAATCCCTATTTTACGCTGGATGGTGTCAGTCTGGGCTATAACCTGCTGTATCGGAAAACCGATGCATCCCAGGCGAATCTGTCGAATTACACCACCAATGTGGCCAGCGGGGGAATCAATTTTGGCTTTCCGCTGGGAGAGCTGCAGCGCCTGCGCATGAATTTCGATATCAAATACACCAAAATCAAGGCTGGAAACGGAGCGGCCCAGGAACTGGTAAACGCCATCGATGAGATAGGCTCGAAATTTCTCACTTTTCCCTTTGTTCTTGGCTGGACCCGGGATACCCTGGACCGTGCTGTTTTTCCAAGCAAGGGTGGCCAGCAGCGTCTGTCTACATTGATTGCCATTCCGGGCGGAGATCTGACCTACTACAAAGTGACTGCCAAGGACCAGCATTTTTTTCCACTTACCAAGGATTTGATTTTCAGACTGAAAGGAGAACTCGCCTATGGTGATGGCTATGGCAATACCAACAATCTGCCATTTTTCGAAAACTTCTATGCTGGTGGTGTGACTTCTGTGCGGGGGTTTCAGGCCAATACTCTGGGGCCGCAGGATTCCAATGGTAATCCTTTTGGCGGTAAGTTCAAGTTCACCAGCAGCGCGGAAATTTTCTTTCCGGTCCCCTTTCTGGAGGATTTGGAATCAGTACGCATTGGCGCCTTCGTCGACGCAGGTATGGTCAGCGATGGCTTTAATTTTGATTTTTTCAGATATTCCATTGGCATATCGGGGCAGTGGTTGTCCCCCTTTGGCGCGTTGACCGTCAGTGCGGCCCAGCCCATCAATGATGAACCCACCGACAATGTGCAGCGTTTTCAATTTTCTTTTGGCTCCGGTTTTTGAGGGTAATATCTTTCCGGAGGGCAGGAGGCTTCATATCGGCGGCATGATTTTGCGTCAGCGCGCCTCCGGGATTACGCAAGCTACATCCGGGCTGCATTGGAATCAGGATTTGCCGCTTTGTTCATGCCCATGACTGCAGCCTCGGCGGAATCCGGGAAAAGCCGCCACAACCTGGATCCGGCAATCTGCTATTGACCGTTCTCCTGATGGATCGCCATATCCTCCGGATTTTTCATGGCGTTATATGCGTTCACCCTGAGAGAATATATTTTTCTGTCCTATTTATTGCCTTTATCACATATAATAAGTTGTTTACTGGAGACTCAAGCAAAGTAGTTTCTTCGGGAAGGTCTGAATTTTTCAGAACTTTCTTGATTCAATTGAATTTTAAAGACGGAGATGAGATTAACCATGATGAAGAATTGGGTTTTGTTTTTAGGGCTGATATTGATTACCAATGTCTGTGCGGCGGAATTGAAAGTTGGTTTTGTCAATGTTCCCAGGGTCTTGGAAAAAGCACCCCAGGCAAGCGCGGCGAAGAAGCGCCTGGAAAAGGAGTTTGCTCCCCGGGATAAACTGTTGGTATCGCAGCAGAAGGAAATCAAGAAGCTGGAAGAAAAATTGATGCGTGACCAGGCGGTGATGGGGGAGTCGGAAAGACGCAGTCTGGAGAAAGAAATCATCAGTAAAAAAAGGGAAGCGAAAAGGGCGCAGGAAGAATTCAGCGAAGACTTCAATATCCGCCGCAATGAAGAGTTGAGTAAATTGCAGCGGCGTATCTATGAAGCTATCAAGGATTTGGCGAAAGAGGAAAATTATGATCTGCTGCTCACCGATGGCGTTATCTATGCCAGCGACAAGGTCAATGTCACCAGCCGGATTCAGGAAAAACTGAAAGAAATGGCAGATTGATCTGCTGCACAGAAAGTGCGGGTGGCCCGGTCTTCGTCATAAATTTGCCTGAATTCTGGTCAAATTCTCTGTGTAAACTCAATCCGTTGCAATTGCTGTCAATCAATTTAGGTGTATGAAATTGGACATTCTGGAAATACAAAAATTTTTACCGCATCGCTATCCTTTTCTGCTGATAGACAAGGTGGTTGAATGTGAGCCCGGAGTCAGACTCCTGGGGGTGAAAAATATCACCTATAACGAGCCCTGTTTTCAGGGGCATTTTCCTCACCTTCCGGTTTTTCCAGGAGTCCTTATCCTGGAGGCCATGGCGCAGTCCACCGGCCTGCTGGCTTCGGAAACTGCGGGAGATGAGTTGCGTGGTATGACCTATTATCTGACCGGCATCGACAAGGCAAAATTCAAGCGCCCTGCCGGCCCGGGAGATCAGCTGATGCTGGAGGCGAAATTCGTTGCCAGCAAGCGCAATATCTGGTCCTTTGACTGTCGCTCCGAAGTCGATGGTGAACTGGTCGCCAGCGCCAACATCCGGTGTGCCGCAGTGGTGGTCTGATTGATCGATTCCAAAGCCGTTGTCGATATTGGTGCTGAAATTGACGATGCAGTGTCCATCGGTCCGTTCAGCGTCATCGGTGCCGAGGTACAGATAGAATCCGGCACCGTAATCGGGCCGCATGTCGTGATCAAGGGGCCCACCTCGATAGGCCGGGACAACCAGATATTTCAGTTCGCCTCCATTGGCGAGGATCCGCAGGACAGAAAATATGCCCATGAGGTGACCCGTCTGCATATTGGCGACAGGAATTCCATACGGGAATTCTGTACCATACATCGCGGCACCAAACAGGATCAGGGAGTGACCATGATTGGCAATGACAATCTGTTTATGGCCTATACCCATGTTGCCCATGACTGTGTGATTGGCAATCATGTCATCATGGCCAATGGCGCATCGCTGGCGGGTCATGTACATATCGACGATCATGCTATTCTCGGAGGCTTTACCCTGGTGCATCAATTTACCCAGATCGGCCAGTTGAGTTTTTCTGCCATGGGCAGCGCCATTACCCAGGATATACCGCCCTTCGTGATGGTGGGTGGGCGGCCTACCCGGCCGCATGGCATTAATTCCGTCGGTATGGAACGAAATGGCTGTTCTCCGGAAGTGATCCGGCTGATCCGCAAGGCCTATAAAATTCTCTACAAATCCAATCTCAAGCTGGAAGACGCCATCGAGGAAATGGAAGATATTGCCGGAGAATGCGAGGAACTTTCCAACATGGTCAGTTTTCTGCGCAATGTCACCCGGGGTATCCTCAGGTAATCAGGCTGGCATTGGGCGGTGCCTGTTCTTGGCGCAGCTCTGTTTGACGCAAAAATTTCAGAACAGCATACAGTAGCCTGCTGCCATGCGGTATTTGTTTTTTGCTGTTGTCAGAAAATCTAACATGATGCCGCTTTCTCTAACAAGGTCAATTGCCGACAAACATACTGTGCATGTATATGGATAAGATTTTGTAATGGCCGGGCAGATTACAATGTTTGATTACCCGGCCAATATGGTGCTTGCCGGGATCGATGAAGTCGGCCGCGGTTGCCTGGCCGGCCCGGTATTTGCGGCGGCTGTGATTCTGGATCCGCACAAAACGGTCCGTGGTTTGATGGATTCCAAAAAATTGACAGCGAAACGGCGTCGGGAACTGGCGGTCACGATCAAACACCAGGCGAGAGCATGGGCCGTCGGTCGCGCTGAGGCCAGTGAAATCGATGCCATCAATATCCTGCAGGCGTCCCTGCTGGCCATGGCCAGAGCCTATGCCATGCTGTCCATTAAACCCGACCGGGTGCTGGTCGACGGCAACCACTATCCCGCTATCGGTTGTCCAGGCGATGCTGTAGTACGTGGTGATGCCAGAGTGCCGGAGATTTCCGCGGCATCGATACTCGCCAAAGTTGCCCGGGATGAAGAAATGCAGACTCTGGATGAACTTTATCCAGGCTATGCATTCGCCACACACAAGGGTTATGGCACCAGGCTGCATCTGTCCAGGCTGCACAGCCTTGGCGTTACCGAATTGCATAGACAGAGCTTCGCGCCGGTGAAAAAACTGTTATCCAGGGCGACAGCCAGCAAATAAGCGAAAAAACACATTGTCTATGGCACCTTCTTTCATTCATCTGCGACTGCATACGGAGTTTTCTCTGGTCGATGGCATTGTCAGGATCAAGCCGTTGTTCAGGCGCCTGGTGGAACTGGATATGCCGGCTGTAGCGGTTACCGAACAATGCAATCTCTTTTCCCTGGTGAAGTGCTACCGGGCGGCCATGGCGGCCGGAATCAAGCCGCTGATCGGATCGGATGTCTATCTCTGCAATCAGGAACAGCCCAGTGCACCTTTCCGGCTGACCTTGCTGGTGAAAAATCACCAGGGCTATATTGCCCTCACGGAACTGATCTCCAGGGCCTATCAGGAAGGGCAGCACCAGGGTGTTCCCATTCTGCAGGGCGACTGGCTGGTGCAGAATCATACCGGCCTGATCGCCCTGTCCGGCGCCATGGAGGGTGATATTGGCAGGGCCCTGCTCGCCGGCAATAAAGATCAGGCGCAACAACTGGCCAGACAATGGGCTGGACTTTTCCCAGACAGTTTTTATCTGGAATTACAGCGAGTGGGCAGGCCGGACGAAGAGCGTTATATCGAAGCGGCGGTGGATCTGGCGCTGGCGATGCAGTTGCCGGTGGTGGCGAGCAACGATGTCAGGTTTCTTCACAAGGAGGATTTCGCCGCCCATGAAGTCCGGGTCTGCATCCACCAGGGTCGGGTGCTGGATGACAGCAGACGGCCCAGGGACTATACCGAAAACCAGTATCTGCGCAGCAGCGAGGAAATGCTGGAGTTGTTTGCCGATATTCCCGAGGCACTGCAGAATACCGTGGAAATTGCCCGCCGCTGCAATCTTGAATTGACTCTCGGAGAGAACTACCTGCCCGATTTCCCGGTTCCGCAGGGAATGACGCTGCAACATTATTTCCGCGAGATGTCCAATAAAGGCCTGCAGGATCGCCTGCAGATCCACCTGGCCGTGGGTGACGGCAGCGAGCAGGAGAATCGCGCAGTTTATCAGCAGCGCCTGCAGACCGAACTGGACGTGATCATCGAGATGGGCTTTCCCGGCTATTTCCTGATCGTAGCCGACTTTATTCAGTGGGCAAAGAGCGAGCATATTCCGGTTGGACCGGGCAGGGGATCCGGGGCAGGATCGCTGGTTGCCTACGCGTTGAAGATCACCGACCTGGACCCCATCGAGTTCGATCTGCTGTTCGAGAGGTTTCTCAATCCCGAGCGGGTATCGATGCCCGATTTCGACATCGATTTCTGCATGGAGCGCCGCGACGAAGTGATCGACTATGTCGCGCGCCGCTATGGCCGGGACCATGTCGCGCAAATCATTACCTATGGATCGATGGCGGCCAAGGCCGTGGTGCGCGATGTCGGCCGGGTGCTGGGTTATGCCTATGGTTTCGTCGACCGGCTGGCGAAACTGATACCCTTCGAAATCGGCATGACCCTGGACAAGGCGCTGCAGGACAGTGCCGAACTCATACAGTTGTATGAGGTCAATGATGAAGTCAAAGCCCTGGTGGACATGGCGCGCTCTCTGGAAGGGATTTCCAGAAATGCCGGCAAACATGCCGGCGGCGTGGTCATCTCGCCAAGCAAGCTGACCGATTTCACGGCCCTGTATTGTGAACAGGGTGGTGGCAATCTGGTCACCCAGTTCGACAAGGACGATGTCGAGGCCGTGGGACTGGTGAAGTTCGATTTTCTGGGACTGCGCACGCTGACCATCATCGACTGGGCGGTGCAGACCATCAATCAGCAGAAACAAAAGGCTGGGGAAGACTGCATCGATATCAGTCAGATTCCCCGGGACGATGCGGCCAGCTACGAGTTGCTGAAAAGTGCCGCAACGACCGCAGTGTTTCAGCTGGAATCACGAGGTATGAAGGAACTGATCCGGAAGCTCAAGCCGGACTGCTTCGACGATATCATCGCCCTGGTCGCGCTGTTCCGGCCTGGTCCGCTGGAATCGGGAATGGTCGATGATTACATTAAGGTCAAGCACGGCGCCAGGGCGGAATATGCACATCCCCTGCTGGAACCGATCCTGAAGCCCACCAACGGCGTCATCCTGTATCAGGAGCAGGTCATGCAGATCGCCAGGGAGATGGCCGGTTATACGCTGGGCGGCGCCGATATGTTGCGCCGCGCCATGGGCAAGAAGAAACCGGAGGAAATGGCCAAGCAGCGGGCCATTTTCACCGAAGGTGCCGTCGCCAACGGCATCGAGAAAGGCATCGCCACGTATATCTTCGACCTGATGGAGAAATTTGCCGGCTATGGCTTCAACAAGTCGCATTCCGCCGCCTATGCACTGGTGGCCTATCAGACCGCCTGGCTGAAGGCGCATTATCCGGCGGCGTTCATGGCGGCGGTCTTGTCGTCGGATATGGACAATACCGACAAGGTCGTGGTGTTGATCGAGGAATGCCATGAAATGCAGTTGCACATCTGTCCTCCCGA
>Ga0114931_10012220_pt1 | contig 10070 bp, 10 predicted proteins | sample 2SBtaG_FD_89579 | JGI IMG/M metagenome (GOLD analysis project Ga0114931, IMG submission 89579) | Deep subsurface microbial communities from Kolumbo volcano to uncover new lineages of life (NeLLi) - 2SBTROV14_V59a metaG | ecosystem: Environmental > Aquatic > Marine > Volcanic | place: Kolumbo... | reverse complement strand
TATTCTTTGATTCCAGATGCAGTAAATGACCCTTGATATAGACATCCAAAAACTCGTGTTCATCAACAGAGAAGAATAATTTATCATCCTCAGGGTCTGTAAAGTATTTCTTTAGGTTCAGACCAATTGCCATGTTCGGCTCAAGAAACTGTGTTGGAACAAAGCCATTTGGAGGTAAATTAGAAAAGTCTGGAATCACAGATACATTAACAGGCGCCCTAGAAATAGTTAAATTGCTAACATTCTCTCCTCCAAGAGCATTTTCTTTTGATAAATTATGAGTATAATTGAGATTAACCTCTTCTGTGAGGTTAGTGATGTTTGTCAGGTTTAAGGAAATGTTTGGAATCACGGATATATTAACAGGCGTCGCAGAAATAGTTAAATTGCTAACACTTTCTCCTCCACTAACATTTTCTTTTGATAAATTATGAGTATAATTGAGATTAACCTCTTCTGTGAGGTTAGTGATGTTTGTCAGGTTTAAGGAAATGTCTGGAATCACAGATATATTAACAGGCGCCCTAGAAATAGTTAAATTGCTAACATTCTCTCCTCCACTAACATTTTCTTTTGATAAATTATGTGTATAATTGAGATTAACCTCTTCTGTGAGGTTGGTGATGTTTGTCAGGTTTAAGGAAATGTCTGGAATCACGGATAAATTAGCAGGCGTCGCAGAAATAGTTAAATTGCTAACATTCTCTCCTCCACTAACATTTTCTTTTGATAAATTATGAGTATAATTGAGATTAACCTCTTCTGTAAGGTTGGTGATGTTTGTCAGGTTTAAGGAAATGTCTGGAATCACGGATACATTAGCAGGCGCCCTAGAAATAGTTAAATTGCTAACATTCTCTCCTCCACTAACATTTTCTAAAATTGTAAAACCTGTAAACTCAGGACCAAAATAAAGCCCAAATGAAATAAGAAAAATAAATACAAGAGCAACACTGCTCCATTTATAGACGGCTTTTGTCTTGTTTTGTTTAACAATTTGTTGTTTTTTATTAAGAATAAATGTATCATATTCTGCAAGTTTTTTGTTAAAATATTCTGGGTCATAACTTCCTTTATTTGAGAAGAGTTCTGCTTTGTGTTCATTACACCTCTTTATTTCTTCTCTAATGTTCATTCTTTGTCATCGCCCGCTTATGTACTGTCCAGATTGTTCGGTCATCACGATTCAAGAGGAGTGCAATCTCATGGAAACTCAGATATTTTCCTGCTAAGAAAACAACAATAGACTCCAGAACACTTAGCTTATTGTTCCTGATAACAGATACAGGAATATCATTTTCAGAAAAATCAAACTTTGACCTTGCAGGTAATTTTTTAACTGCATTTCTGTATGTTGTCCAGCATGTTTGAGGACTCCTAGCTAATATTTTTGAAACCTGGGAATTACTAAGATCTACTTCTTCCCGCAAAAATTTGATAACAGACTCAAGGCAACTAAGTTTTCTGTTCCCAAGAATACTAATTGGTATTTTGACGTCAAGTTTGTCTTTTTTGTCCAGGAAATCATCAAAAAGAGATATAATTTGTTCTTGTTTAAGTTTTGAAAGATATACTCGAACAGTCTCAGAATTATCTTTAATGAGTTCTCTAACTATATGCTCTTCAATTGAGTGCGACGCCAATTTACATAATAATATAAATTTATATAATTATGTAAGTTATTCATATAAAAATGTTGTGGTTTTTATAATGAAAAAATGAGGGAAATTAAAAAGATGTAAGGATTATGTATAATTATGTAATCCAACGAGAAAATATCCTTGTTCTTTTAAGACGTGAAAAAAAGAGGGAAATTAAAATGATGTAAGAGTTATATATAGTTATGTAATCAAATGATAAAAAAGCCTTATTCTTTTAAGACGATAGGTATAATTATGTAGGATTAAAATATTATCATGTAATCCTTCAGTAATATTTTAAAAAGCAAATTAACGAAAGTTATATATATTAGTAACTATTGTTAATCAATAAAATGAAAATTCCATTGATACTTCAATTGAAACGGCAAAATCATAAAGAACTAGCAATTGCTCAGGATATCATGATTGAAAACATATTTAATATTGAAGATGCAGTCTTTCATGGTGGAACAGCAATTTGGAGGTGCTATGGGGGAAACAGATTTTCTGAAGATATTGATCTTTATCTGCCGAATGATAAAAAGGTAAATGAAATATTTAACTCTTTTGAAAAGAATGGGCTAGTTCCACTTAAAAAAAAAGTAACAAAAAAAGGAGTCTACTCAAAATTCAAATATAACAGAGTAATTGTCAGATTCGAAGCAGTTTTAAAAAATATAGATTCAATTTTGGTCGATTATAACCTGGTAAATGGAAATAGCATTACAATTTATTCATTGTCGCCTGAAAGCTTGATAGTTGAAAAAACCAATGCTTATTTGAATCGATTAAAAATAAGAGATCTCTATGATGTGTTTTTCTTGCTTAAATTGGTTAAAGAAAAAAATAAACTCAATTTTTTTTTGAATAAATTAATAAAAAATTACAAACAACCTGTAGATGAGAACAACTTGAAAACTCTAATTATTAATGGAATTATTCCTTCGTCAAAAAAAATGATGGAGTATGTTAAAAAATGGGTATAAAAAAATACAATATAATGAAATTATTTGAAAAAAGTCCTTTAGTTACATCCAAGTCAATTACTAAAATGATTCAAAATTCATATTATAAGCAATTGATAAAAAAACTAACAGATAGTAAAAAAATATATAGAATAGCAAAAGGAAAATATTCAAGGTTCAATGATCCTTCTCTCTTTGTTTTTGCAGTTACACCTTCTTATCTTGGCCTTCAGGATGCAATGAGTATTCATGATCTTTGGTCACAAGAAACCACTCCAATAATCATTACAAGTAAAAAGATCAGGAGCGGAATAAGGAATATAATGAATTCAAACATTTTGGTAAGAAGAATTGACAGGAGATACTTGTTTGGTTTTGAATATATAAATTTTGGAGAATATTATTTACCATATTCTGACCTAGAAAAAACATTTATAGATTTGGTTTATTTCAATGAAAAAATTGATGATGAAGCAATTAATAAATTTAAAAATAGGTTAAATTACAAAAAAGTAAAAAAATACTTAAGAAAATATCCAAAAAAAATTCAAAACAAATGTCTTAGTCCCCTTAAATAAAGATAATTTCTCTCAAAATTTTTGTTATTGTTTAAGTTTTTTCTTCCCGCACATATAAGGCCAAAGAACTTCAGGGATATCAACAGTACCATCAGAGTTCTGAAAATTCTCAAGAATTGCAACAAGTGCACGAGACGTTGCAATAACAGTATTATTGAGCGTGTGCGTAAAATACTTGGTTTTGCCATCATCTACTTTGATATTAAGCCTTCTTGCCTGGGCTTCTTCCATATTAGTGCATGAAGTTATCTCAATCCAACCATCTTTCCTTGGAGACCATGCTTCAAGATCAGCTGATTTAGCCTTGAGATCTGCCAAATCTCCAGAACAGCATTCAAGCTCACGTATTGGTATTCCAAGAGCTTTAAAAACATTTTTTGAATGAGTCATCATCTCTTCATAGAATTTGTAGCTGTCTTTTGGTTCGCAAATTACAATCATCTCTTGTTTGTTGAATTGATGCGTCCTAAACAAGCCTTTTTCATCAATACCATGTGAACCTATCTCACGCCGAAAACATGCGCTGAATCCTGTAATTTTTATAGGCAGCTCACTTTTTTTCAGAGTTTTATTGATGAACATCCCAATCAAAGGATGTTCAGATGTTGCAATTAAATAGAGGTCTTCTCCATCAATCTTGTATGACATTGCATCAATCTCTTCGTTTGAATAAACACCAGTAAGAACTTTTTTTCTGATCATAAGTGGTGGCTCAACATATTCATAGCCCTGAGAGACCATATAATCCCTTGCAAAATTCACAAGAGCCATGTTAAGAAGTGCAAGGTCGCCTTTCATGTAATAAAAACCATTGCCAGAGGTTTCAGCAGAGGTTTCAAAATCAACCATATCAAGTTTTTCTGCAATTTCTACATGACTTTTGACCTCAAAATCAAACTTGCGTGGATCTCCTATCTTTTCAACCTCAACATTTTCTTTATCATTTTTCCCGATTGGAACAGACTCATGAATCATATTTGGTATAATTAATAGAATTTCTGTTATTCTTTCATCTAATTTTGATTGTTTTTCTTCAATATCCTTGATTTTGCCAGGGATTTCCTTAACAACAGACATAAATTCCTTAGCATCCTCACCTTTTTTCTTAGCTTCATTAATTTTCTTGCTAAGCTCGTTTCTTTCATGCCTGAGTTTTTGTGCTTCTTGCATAAGTTTTCGCTTCTCATCGTCAAGCTTTAAAAAATCATCAACTAAAGATATTTTATCTTCCTGAAACTTTTTCTTGATGTTTTCTTTTACCTTGTCAGGGTTTTCCCTTATAAGTTTAGGATCTAACATAAAAATAGGGTTGGGTAGCTTATATTTAAAGATATGTCCCACACTCCAAGTATACAATAAATATTAATATGAGTTAATCCTGAATTTTTCATATGAACAAGTTAGAACAAATTAGAGAACTTGGGTCAAACAAACAAGGTATTGCAATTCTTAAATATTCAGCAGCTACCAGAAAAACAATATTAAGCAAATTAAAAAGAAATGAAATTCTCTCTATGTTACATTATCTTGACCCAGATGATGCAACAGACCTTCTGCAGCACTTAACTGAAAAAAGACGAAAAAACATCGTTGAAAAACTTGATGTGGCATTAAAAGAGAAAGTTGAATACCTCCTAAAGTTCAATCCAAATACTGCAGCAGGTATGATGAGCCTTGATTATGTTCAAATAAAAAAAGGCATGAGTTTTTCTGAAGTTTTCAAGATATTCAAGAAACATGAAGTAAGAACAGGCAAAGCTCCAGCTATGCTTGTTACAGATGACGGGCTTTTGATTGGTGAAGTTCCTATGCGGCTCCTTGTCCTTCGAAACCCTCTTGAAAAAGTCGATAAGTATGTAAGAAGAATGCCGACAATCCGGTTTGACAGGGATAATGATGCAGTGATTGGAAAATTTAAAAGTCATCCCCATAATAGAATTGCTGTTATTGATGAAGATAACAGCATAATGGGTGTAATATATTCTGATGATGTATTAAGAGCCATTAAAAAACCGTCAGGAGATCTTTATGATTTTGCAGGTGTTAGAGAAGAAGAGGACATAAATGATAGTATTCTGACAAAAGTCAGACATAGATATAAATGGCTAATCTTAAATCTCATAACAGGATTCATGGCTGCCAGTGTGGTAGCAATATTTAAAGATACAATCTCAGCAGCAGTTCTTCTTGCAGTATACATGCCTATTGTTGCAGGCATGGGTGGAAATGCAGGAACGCAGACCCTTGCTGTTATCATTCGTAGTCTTGCACTAAAAGAAATTGACTTAAAAACATGTAAAAAAGCAATTATAAAAGAAATTTTTGCTGGCGCACTAAATGGAATAATTATCGGCGGTCTTGTCGCATCTGTTGCGCTATTTTACAATAAGAATGCTATGCTTGGTCTTGCAATCGGCCTTGCAATGATTGCAAACCTTATGATTGCTGGGTTTTTTGGTGCAATAACACCGCTTGTTATGAAAAGTCTTAACAAAGACCCAGCAACGTCAGCAATAATATTCATAACAACTGCAACAGATATCTGTGGTTTTTTTACATTCCTTGGTCTTGCAAGTATTTTGATGTAAAAATCAATTCCTTAATCCAACACTCCAACAAAATGACTGCATAAATCAAGTTTGACATCATATTTATTACGACTTATGATTGTTTTTTTGCATATCTTACAGTATGTATCTGATGCCATACTAGTATTTCCAATATAAACATAATCAAGATACTTATCAGCCATTTTTTTTGCTTTTTTTAGCGTATCAATAGGTGTTGGAGAAATATCCTGCATTTTAAACATTGGAAATGCACGTGAAAAATGAAGAGGTGTATTTTTACCAAGATTTTTCCTTATCCAAATGCACATCTTTTCAATCTGTCCTAGGTCATCATTCATTCCATCAATAATAAGATTTGTAATCTCAAGCCATAGATGTTTTTTGTAAAGTTTAAGTGTATCAAGAATGGGCTGCAATGATGCGCCACACACTTTTTCATAAAATTTTTCATCAAATGCTTTAAGGTCAACATTTGCCCCATCTATATATTTAAGCCATTCTTTTGCTGGCCCAGGATTGATAAATCCATTCGTAACTATTATGTTTTTTAGCCCTTTTTGTTTTGCAAGTTTTGCACAGTCAAGCGCATATTCAAAAAAAATTGTTGGCTCATTGTATGTATAACTGATGGATGTACAATTATTCTCAAGAGCAAGTTCAACAACTTTTTTTGGACCTATTTCTTGTATATTTTTATCTCCTGGTTCTCCAAATGAGATATCGAAATTCTGGCAGTTTTTGCATGATAAGTTGCAGCCAAGAGTCCCTATTGAAAATGTTTTGCTGTCAGGAAGAAAATGATAAAGTGGTTTTTTTTCAATGGGGTCAATATTTACAGCAGCTGGCATGGAATAAACAAGCGTTACAAGTTTGCCGTCAACATTTTTTCTAACTCTGCATCTACCTTTTTTCCCTTTAGTAACAAGACATTCATGGGGACACAGATTACACCTGACTTGATCTCCTTCTTTTTCATAATACATTGCTTTATGCATTTAAAACAGTAATTAAAGAGAAGTTAAATGTTTTTTTAAAATACAGCCACACAGAAAACTCATATAATCAAAAAATCAGTTATGTAAATTATATAGGTATATTTTTATTTTTTATTATCTGTGCAACTCTGCTTTTTAACTGTTCAATTGTTCCGTTGTTATCAATTGTTATATCAGGGTTTTTTATGAGATGTTGGTTGTTCATGACATTTATTATCTCTTCTTTTGTATACTGTGGACTGAGCCGCTCATAGATGTTTAGCAGGTCAGATGATAAAAGAATGCTCATGTCTGCAAGCTGTTCAATATCAAGTTCAGTAAAAAGCGCAACATCAACCACAATATTTCCTGACATCTCACTTAATTTTTGCTTAATAAATTCCTTTAGATGCGGATGTACAATACTATTTAGGGTTTCGAGTTTCCCCTCATCCCTGAATACAACCTTTGCTAATTTATGTCTATCAACTTTCAAGTCTCTATTAAGTATCTTAAGACCAAACACTTTTTTTAACTTTTCAAGTATTTCTGGTCTGTCAAGAAGCAAGTGACCAAGCTCATCAACTTCAAGAATTTCAAAACCAAAAGTCCCAAAAATATTTGCTGTTGTTGTCTTACCAACACCAATGTATCCTGTGATTGCAATAATCATTATTGTAATAAAAACATATTAAGTATAAAAAATTTTAGGAAAAGCTTAATCCATTACGCTTGCAATTTCCTTCACGATTTCAAGTGCTGCTTTTTTTTTATCTTCTGTACCAAGAATTGCCCTTCCAATGACAAGGAGCGAGCTTCCTGATTTCACAGCATTTCCTGGTGTCATAACACGTTTCTGGTCGTGTGCATTCACACCAACAGGCCGGATTCCTGGAGTCACATAAAAAAAGTTTTTTGGAAGCTTATCTTTAATATGCTTAATGTCTGCTGCTGAACATATTATACCATCAACACCTGTTTCTGCTGCAAGTTTTCCGAGTCTTAACACCTGCTCATTTACATTTCCAGGAATACCTACCTGGTTCATTGAGCCATTATCCAAACTTGTAAGAACACTAACACCTATTATCTTTGGTCGCGCACTGCAATCTCTTTCAGCTTCTTCTTCTGCTGAGTTTATTGCTGCAAGAATCATCTCTTTCCCGCCGCAAATATGCAGATTGAACATATCAACACCATGCATAGTTGCAATTCTCGCATAATGTGCAACAGTGTTTGGGATATCATGGAATTTTAGGTCAAGAAAAACCTTGCAGTTATGTTTTTTTATGATAGAAATCACTTTCGGGCCGTGGCTTAAGAATGCTGCATGAACTTTTATGTAACCAACATATTCCGAAAGCTCACTACACACTTCTTCAATCTCATCCAAATCATCAGTATCTAATGCAAGGCAGATGTATTCCTTTGCTTTTTTTTCTTTTTCTGTAAAATTCATTTTTTCCCTATAGTATACCCATACTTTGGTCCCCAACCTGTGGGGTCCTTATTCCATTCAAGAACCTGATCCTGTTTTTCCTTGTCAAGATAACCAGAAGTTCCTGCAAGTTCAACAAGTTCATTAAAATTTGTAAGGGTTGTGACTCTGCACTTACCTTCGTTGAACAGCACCTGCGCTTTTTCAAATTGATAAGTAAATATCGCAACAACATCATTAACAAGTCCTCCATTCTCACGTACAGCCTCAACAGCATCATAGCTACTACCACCAGTACTTATCAGATCCTCAATTACCACAACATTTCTGCCAGCAACTGTTGCACCTTCAATCTGCTTGCCTTTACCATGTTTTTTTTTGCTCCCACGCACATATGCCATAGGCATATCGAGTTTATCAGCTACCCAAGCAGCCCACTGAATGCCAGCTGTAGATGTTCCTGCTATCACATAAAATTTTAGTCCTCTCAAAACATCTACAAGGGTGTTGACTATAACTTTTCGTTCTTTGACATACCCTGCAATTGACCTATTATCACAATAAATCGGGCTTCGTATGCCTGATGCAAAAGTATATGGGTTTTTTGAATTAATAGTTACTGCTTTTGTTCTCAGCAGGATTTCAGCTATGTGTTTCATATTCAACCTCCCTTCCTTTATTCACGTCATGAACATCTCCATCAAAGACAATATTCCCATTAATAATTGTAAGAACTGGCCATCCCTGAAGTGTTCTGCTGTCAAATGGTGACCAGCCAGGTTTTGTTAATAATTCTTCATCCCGAACAACCTTTACAAAATCCATGTCAACAACAACAAGGTCTGCATCATAGCCTGGCTTTATGTGTCCTTTGTTTTTTATGCCAAATATTTTTGCTGGGTTTTCACAGCATAATTTTTGGACAAGAGAGATGGTAAGAATACCTGAATTCACAGCATCAAGAAGAAGTGGAAGCATTGTCTCACAACCAGGAACCCCTGCTGGTGGATCAGGTTCAAGTTTCTCGCCAACAGTATGTGGTGCATGATCTGTTCCAACAGTATCAATGAGTCCTGTCTTGATTGCTTTCATAAGCGCCTCATTATCAAGTACACTCTTCAGAGCAGGAATCATTTTTGTAAAAGCATCTTTATTCTCTATTTCACTTAAAAACAAATGATGCGGAGTTACTTCTGCAAAAATATTTTTTGTTTTTTCTTCTTCTAATATATCCAGCTCAGCTCGTTGTGATATATGTGCTAAGTAAAGTCGGGTGTTATGTTTTTTTGCAAGATCTATTGCTTTTTTAACCACGTCTCCTTCTGCATGCACAGAAACCATCTTTGCTGCTGCAAATATTCTGTCTAGTGCATCATCGTCTTCAACTAAGAGTTTACCTGTAGTCATGTTCATATAAATCTTGACAGATGCAATGTTCTTTGCTTTTTTTATATCTTCAATATTATCAACTGTTGAGCCAAAATGAAACCCATAATTAACAATACTCTTTTTGGCAAGCATTCGTTTTTTTTCAAGTTGTTTAATAGTTATTATTGGCGGAGAATTGTTTGGCATGTCAAGAACAGTTGTTATGCCGCCGGCTGCAGCTGCAGAAGAACCAGAAAACCAATCCTCCTTATGAGCCTGTTCAAAATCCCGGAAATGTACATGAGAATCAATAAGTCCTGGTAAAACGTATTTCTCATTAACATCTATTTCTTCGCCAAAGTGCTTAATATTATGGCCGAATTTTGTAATCTTCCCATCTTCAATAAGAATGTCAACAATGAGTTCTTTATCTCCTTGTAATATTTTACAGTTTCTAAGTATCATTTTAGTATTTTGTTTTATATGCATAATATTCTTTAAGTGGAACTTTCATCCCTGTTTTTATCATGGCGTATT
>Ga0114931_10012219_pt1 | contig 10070 bp, 5 predicted proteins | sample 2SBtaG_FD_89579 | JGI IMG/M metagenome (GOLD analysis project Ga0114931, IMG submission 89579) | Deep subsurface microbial communities from Kolumbo volcano to uncover new lineages of life (NeLLi) - 2SBTROV14_V59a metaG | ecosystem: Environmental > Aquatic > Marine > Volcanic | place: Kolumbo... | reverse complement strand
GGCTTCCCCCACAACTACATGACCAGCTCCTACGGGCGCGAGAGCGTGATGGATTATCCCGCGCCGCTGGTGGAAATCCGTAACGGGCAACTCGATCTGTCCAACGCCTATCTCCAGCGCATCGGGGAGTACGACAAACTGGCCGTCACCTGGCTCTACCAGGACTTTCCCCCCGGCACGGACGAAAAGGCCGCGCTCGAAGCCATCACCCGGGACGGGATCGCCCGCGGGCTCATCTACATGGGCCACACCAACAACAACTTCATCGGGGCCGGACATCAGTACGCATCGGTATGGGACAACGGCGCCAACCTCGTGGACTTCCTGAAACACGAGATCGAGGTCCGGCGGATCGGGCTCGCGAACTTCGGGCCGCAGGTCATCCGCCGAGGCGAGCCGATGTCTGCGCTCGAGACGGTGCTCTTCCCGCTCTACATGCACCACCGGTTCCAGTTGACCGCGGCGGTACAGAGTCTGGGCGGCGCCGATTACCGCTACGCGCTCCGGGGCGACGGGCAGACGCCCTATGTGATCGTCCCCGCCGACGAACAACGCGACGCCCTGGAAACGGTTCTCTCCACGCTGACCGTGGACTTTCTCACCATCCCCGAACGGATCGTCCAGATGATTCCGCCACCTGCGTTCCGCCGGAACGAGGGCGTGACCTTCAACGGACACACGGGTTTGATGTTCGATCCCCTCGGCGCCGTGGAGTCCGCAGCCGGGTTTTCGGTACGGCAGCTCCTCCACCCGCAGCGCATGGGCCGGCTGGTGGCGTACGGCAGCCTCGGCGACTACCCGGATCTCGACGAGGTGGTCGATCGACTGCTCGAGGTCACCTGGGGCGCGGACGTCCCCCGGGACGCCTACCGGATGCGGGTGCTGCACACCATTCAGCGGGTGGTGGCCGACGAGATGATGGTGCAGGCAAGCAGCGACCGGAACTCCGCCGAGGTGCGTGCCATCCTCACCGACCGGCTGCACCGCCTTGCCGACCGGCTGGAGGCGGAAGCCGACCCGTCGCCGCACGCGCGGCTGGTCGCGGCAGACATCCGGCGCTGGGAACACCGGCCCGAGGGCACCATCCCCGGTCCCGCCCTGCCCATCGCTCCGGGCGATCCGATCGGCGGAAGCAGCCGGAACTGAGCTTCCCCTTCAGCACAAACGGCGGGTCCGCTCACGCGGACCCGCCGTTTGGCGGTGCGGCCGCCGGTCGGTTACCGCGCCCGACTGATCAACGGCGGCACCTCCCGCTCGCGGAGCATCCGGTTGAACTCCGCCACTTTGGTCCGCAGCAGGTCGTCCAGCGCACTCCGCTGCTCGGCCAGGTCATGCCGGAGCAGGATCTGCACATCATGCTCCGCGTCCGAGGGTGGGAAATCGCCCACCGCGAGGCTCTGCGCCAGGTACCCGATCCGCTCCACGATCCCCGACGGCCAGCGCACGTTGTCCTGGCCGGTGCCGGTGACGCGAAGCTGGATCAACTGTTCCTCGATCCCGATCAGGGCCTGTTCCAGGCTGTCGGCGCCCGCCGCAATGCCCGCCCCGTCGTCCCGGTCAACCATGATCGCCTCGAGATCCCGGAGTTGCCGGCGCAGCAACTCGATGCGGTTGATCGCCTTGGCCGCACCGTCCCAGTCCTGGCGGACCTCATCGAGCAACGCGAGCTGGGCCCGGATATCGGCCTCGGTCCCCGAGGTATTGGGATCCTTGAGCACCTGGACCTGGCGCGCGTACGACTCGCCGTCCACCTCGAGCGTGACCGTGTAGGTCCCCGGCTCCACCAGCACCGAGATCGGCGTCTGGCCGGAGGGTCGCTGGCGCTTGTCGTCGAGTTTCACCCACTCGGCGTATAGAGGTTTGGTTCGCAACACGATCTTCGTCGACGGCTCGTCCTTCAAGTCCCACATCACGCGGTTGATCCCGATGTGCTTTGTTCCGGTCAGGGTCCGCACCGTGTCGCCCGCGGCGCTGGTGATCCGGAGCGTCACGTCGCCGTCCGGCGCGTCCTTGAGCCAGTAGTTGAGGGACGCGCCGTACGGCGGATTGGTCCCGGCGGACGGATCGTTGAACATCGCCATCGGCGACGTCACCGTCTGGAACCGATACGCATCCCGCGGTTCGAACAGGTAGGCGTCCGCCGCAGCGACCTCCGGTGTGAGCTGCTGGAGCGGCGTGATGTCGTCCACAATCCAAAACCCGCGGCCGTAGGTGCCGATCACCAGGTCGTTGAAGTGTTCCTGCACCGTGATCCAGTACATCGGGGCCGGCGGCAGGTTGTTGCGGAACCGCATCCACCGGTCTCCATCGTCGAACGATACGTACAGCGCGTGCTCGGTCCCGAGGTAGAGGAGTCCCGGCCGCACCGGATCCTCGCGGATGTTACGCGCGTAGGAGAGCGGCCCGTCCTCGACCCCGTCGGTGATCTTCGTCCAGTGCTCGCCGAAATCCTCCGTACGGTACACGTACGGCGCGAAGTTGCCGACCTCGTGAAAGTCGACCGTCAGGTACGCCTTGCCCGCCGCCCACTTCGACGCATCGATGTTCCGCACCGTGCCGAGCGGGGGGAGATCGGGAATGTTGCCGGTGACGTCGGTCCAGCTCGCTCCGTCGTCGCGACTCACGTGAACGAGTCCGTCGCTGGAGCCGGCCCACAGGACACCCGGTTCCACCGGTGACTCATCGAGCGCGTAGATCACGCAGCAGTACTCGACCCCGATGTTGTCGGGCGTCAACCCGCCCGAGATTCCCATCTTCGTCGAGTCGTTCGTGGTGAGGTCGGGGCTGATCACCTCCCAGCTCTGACCGCCGTCGGTGGTACGATGGACGTGCTGGCTGGCCACGTAGACCGTGTGGTGATCGTGCGGCGAGATGAGCAGCGGGAACGTCCACTGGAACCGGTACCGGACCGCGTTGGCGGGTTGCCCCGCGGTGAAATCGGGCCACACCTCCACCTGGCGGTACTGCCCGGTGCGGGCATCGTACCGCGTCACCACCCCGCCCAGCGCCCCGAATCCCGATGCGCTCGACCACACGATGTCGGGGTCGGTCGGATCCGGCGTGGCAAATCCGCTTTCGCCGCCGCCCACGTCGTGCCACATCCCGCGCGGGATGCCCCCGCCGCCGAGGCCGAAACCGAGACGGCTGTTCGAGGGCCCGCGCATCGACGGCCCGTCCTGCCGGTTGCCCATCACGAAGTAGGGGACCTGGTTGTCCACCGTCACGTGGTACATCTGGGCCACGGGAAGCTGGATCCGGAACCAGGTGCGTCCCCGGTTCTCCGAGATCGAGATCCCGCCGTCGTGTCCCGCGATCATCCGGTCGCCGTTGGTGGGATCGATCCAGAGGTCGTGGTGGTCCCAGCCCGGGCCCTGGATGTCCCCGCCCCCCTGGCCACCGAAGAAGTTGGCTCCCTGAGACGTGACCCCGCCGTCCCGCGTGTAGCTGAACGTGGCGGCCATGAAGTACGCCTCGTCCGCGTCGTCGGGCGCCACCGCGCAGCGCGAATAGTAGGCGGTCCGTCCCGCGAGGTTGCGGTTGTGGGAGACGAGTTTCCAGTTGGTCCCCCCGTCGTCCGAGCGCCAGAGCTCGCCGCTGTCGGTCTCCTCCCCGTGCCAGGGAACCCCGTCCCCGGTCTCGATCAACGCGTAGATCCGGTTCGAGTTCTCGGGCGTCATGCAGAGCGCCACCTTGCCGAACGGCCGGGTGGGCAGGCCGTGTCCCTCGAGGCGGGTCCAGGTATCCCCGCCGTCGCGCGACAGGTAGAGCCCGCTGCCCGGCCCACCGCTCTCCCGGGTCCAGGTGCGGAGGGCCACCTGCCACATCCCGGCAAAGAGAATCCGCGGGTTGTTGGGATCCATCACCAGATCCGACGCACCGGTGTTGTCGTCCACCTGGAGGATCTGCTCCCACGTCTCTCCGCCATCGCGCGTGCGGTAGATGCCGCGGCCGGCCTGCGGGGCGTAGGCGTGCCCCAGCACCGCCGCGTACACCACGTCCGGGTTGTCGGGGTGCACCACGATCCGGCCGATGCGGCCCGATTCCTCCAGGCCCCGGTGCTCCCACGTCTCGCCCCCATCCGTGGAGCGGTAGATCCCGTCGCCGATCGACACGTTGGAGCGGAGGAACGCCTCCCCGGTACCGACCCACACGACGTTGTGATCGGATGGCGCCACCGCAATGGCCCCGATGGCCGGCACGTCCTGGCTGTCGAATACCGGCCGCCAGGTGAGACCCGCATCCGTCGTCTTCCAGACCCCACCCGAGGCCGCACCCCCGTAGTAGGTCGAACGGTCGCCCGGCACACCCGCCACCGTACTCACCCGATTGCCGATCGGCCCGATGTGGCGGCCCTTGAGCTGCGCGTATTGGGCCGGGGTGATCTCCTGGGCTCCGGCGTTCACGGCAAGCGCCGCCACACTGACGAGGGCGACCAGGGAGAATCGGAACGAGGAGGGGGCAAAGCGGATCATGGCGTCAACCGGGAAAGAGGACGCATGATGATCCACCCGGACAAGGGCGCCCGCAAGGGGGTCAGGTCACCGGACGGCGCGCCTTCTGGGTGTCTTCACGCTGAGGAAGGCCGATGGATGCATCCGGGGCCCCTTTGTCGCCGTCGGAGGGGATCGTGCTGCGATTCCGGCGCGTCGGGACCAGTGTGCGCGGGATGCCGCTCAACCACCGACGGCGGCAGGGTCAGCCCCTTTCCCCGCGAGGTACCCTCGGCCGTTCCCCGGACGTATCGGCCGTATCGAAGAAGCTGAGCCCGACGTTCAGCGCCGGTGGATCACCCGATCGACCGTCGGTCGTCGTGCGGACCGTGGAACCCCGACACCCCCCTGCCGCCGAGCCCGACGGCCGAGACTCGGACGCCGTCCGGGCCCGGGACCCTGGTCCGCATCGTGACTACTTCCGGTCCTTCTTCTTCATCTCGTTGAACAACCGGTCCGCCCCCTCCCACTTGGGATCCGGGGCCCGATCCTCCAGCTCCTTCCGCCGCTTGGCCGACGCGCCGATGGACGGCTTGCCCGCCTCCTCCTCGTAACGCTTCTGGCTGGCCTTGCGATTCTTCTCGGCCAGCTTCTGCAGGCGGCGAGGGTCGAGGTCCTTCATGGTGGTCTCTCCTTCCGGCCGCCGGATCCGGCGCCGTGGGTTGCAGTGTGCCGGGAACGGGGGCAAAGATCAAGGCGCCCGGCTTGCGGCGGAATGAACCGGCCCCTACTTCTGTGACAGAAAGGGAGGATCTCACCATGCGGACACCCCCAACCGTTGTCCTGGCCGCCGTGCTGGCCTCGGGCCTCGCTGCCCCACTCGCGGCCCGCCAGTCCCGCGAGACCATGAGCGCCGCCGAACGGGCCCGGGTCCGGGCCGAACGGGAACGGCACGTGCAGGAGGAGCTGCGCGCCCCGAGACCCATCGCGGCCCTGAACTCGGTCTGGATCGAGGAACTGACCTGGATGGAGGTGCGCGACGCCATCGCCGATGGCAAGACCACGGTCATCATCCCCACCGGCGGGATCGAGCAGAACGGTCCCTACGTGGCCACCGGCAAGCACAACGTGGTCCTCCGAGGGGCGTGCGAGGGTATCGCCCGGGCCCTCGGTGACGCCCTCTGCGCCCCCATCGTCAAGCTGGTGCCCGAGGGCAATATCGAACACCCGAGCGGCCACATGCGCTACCCCGGCACCATCAGCCTGCGCCAGGAAACGTTCCGGGCGGTGCTCGACGATGTGGGGTCGAGTCTTCACGCCCACGGCTTCCGGCACATCATCTACATCGGCGACAGCGGCGGCAATCAGGCGGGCATGGAAGCGGTGGCCGAGGCGCTGAACCAACGCTGGGGTGAGACCGCTGCCCACTACATCCCGGAGTACTACAACTACAACGATGTGGACCAGTACATGCGCACCGAGTTGGGCATTGTGCCGCCCCGGGACGACGGCATTCACGACCACTACTACATCACGGCCATGATGATGACCGTGGACCCGACCGTGGTCCGGTACGATCAGCGGGTCGACGCCGGTCTGGCCACCATCAACGGACTCAGTATCGCACCCAGAGAAGAAACGATCGCGGTCGGGCGGAAGCTGTTGCAGTACCGGGTCGACCACACGGTGGCCGCCATCCGCAAGGCGTTGGCCGGTTCGTGAAGCGTCCCGCAAGCTGACGGGTACCCGACGGCGGTCGCCCCCGCGGGAATCAGCAGGATACGCAGTGGTGGTTGTTCTTCGAGCCGAGGCGTTCGAGCAGGGCGACCGCGTCGGGGAACGGCTGCACGCGCTGGACCGGTCCGTTGGCCATGTCGGCCGTGGTCTGTCCCCGCCGGCTCACCGCGGTGACGTCCGCGCCGTGCTCCACCAGGTACCGGATCAGAGTGGTGTCGCCGCGGGCAGCGGCGTGATGGAGCGGGGTGTATCCGTTGAGGTCGCGCGCGTTGACGTCCGCGCCGATCTCTTCCACCAGGTATTGCATCGCCGGCAGCCACCCGCCGGGCACGTGCCGGTGGGCGTTGGCGGCGTACCCTTCCCCGTACCCGACCCCCGCCGCGGCGTGAATGGGGTACACCCCCGGCCCGCCAATCGGCACCGGCGGCAGGCCCGAGGGATCCTCTTTCCCACTCCCGTTGGCTCCGCGACCGAACTGACGTGACGGGACCTTGATCGTGGGGATCGTGGGATCCGCCCCGTAGGACATCAGCAACGTCATCGCCGCCACGTCGGTGGCGTAGGCCGCCCGCCAGAACGGCGTGGCCCCGGTGGTGTTGACGCGCAGGAGATCGAAGTTGTACGACAGGTACCAGAGGTGTTTCGTGAGCCGGGCGTTGGGGTCCGCCCCCGCCTCGAGGAGGGCCTGCATCACCTCGAGATAGCTCGCACGCTGCTGCGCGTAGGCGTGCTGTTGCGGGTAGCGCGCCTTGGGCGCCCACTGCACGTTGAGTGCGGCAAAGAGCGGCGTGGTACCCGCGTCACTGGCGAGGTTCGGATCCGCTCCGCGGGCGAGCAACTCCAGCGCCAGATCGTAGTGCCCATTGATGAGGGCAATGAGCATGGGGCTCGTGTGATCGCCGGCGGTGACCTGGTTGAGGTCGGCGCCGGCCTCGATCAACGCGAGCGCCACACCGGTGTTTCCCTGGCGGGCCGCAAAGTGGAGGGCGGCAAACCCGCCGTACCCACCCACCAGTTCCCCGTACGTCAGCGCTCGCTCCCGGTCGGAACGCTCGCGGGACGGCTCGCGTGCCACGCGGGCCGGAGCGGCCACACCCCCGTAGCCCGGCTCGCCCCGTCGCGGGCCGGCCTCGGCCTGGGGTGCCGGGGGCTGTTCGCCTCCCACCTCCACCGACAACGCGCGCAGCGCGGCCAGCCGGTCGTCCCGTCGCCGCCGCTCCGCCCGCCGCCGGGCCTCGAGGGCCGGGATGTTCACGGTACGGGCGGTCACGGCCACGTCGGCTCCCATGGCCAGCAAGGTCCGCACGACATCCACCCGGTCGGCGGCCGCGGCGTACATGAGCGGTGTCTCGTCCCACGCCTCGTCGCGCACGTCGGGGTCGGCCCCGGCGTCAATCAGCCGTCGCACCACCTCCGCGTTCCCGGCCTCGGCGGCGAGGTGGAGCGGGGTGGCCCCGCCGGTGGTGGTGCGGGCCGTTGGGTTGGCGCCGTGCTCCAGCAGCACCCGCGCCGCCGTGACCCGCCCCGCCCGGGCCGCGAGGTGAAGGGGCGTATAGGCGCCGAGGCGGGTGGTGACCTCGTGGTCCGCCCCGGCGGAAAGGAGCATCGCGGTCATGGCACCGTCCCCGCGGCGGGCCGCCCAGTGCAGTGCCGTCATCCCGTCGCCCTGGGCTGCGTTGACGTCGGCACCACTCCGGAGCAACGCACGCACCGCGGCCGAGTCGCCGCGCATCGCGGCATCCGCCACCGGCGATTCGCCGGGCCGGCCGATCCGCGGGAACGCCACCAGCACCGCCAGCAGACCCAGCGTTCCCATGGCCCCGGTCGTTCGAAATCCCGTCCCGTTGCGTGGTATCATCCCGGCATCATTCCTGTCGGTCGGCGGGTCCTAGAACCCATAGACACCCGTGCTGTTGCCGAAGCTCTCCAGATCGTCCAGCCCGAGTTTGTGCAGCAGTTGCAGCATCACGTTGGCCATCGGCGTGCCGTCGGGCGCCTTGAGGTGCACGTTGCCCTTGAGGTGCCCGTTCGCCCCCCCGGCCAGGAAGAACGGACATCGGCGGTGATTGTGCACGTTGGGGTCGCCCATCGGCGATCCGTAAAGAATCATCGTCCGGTCGAGCAGGGTGGCGTCACCATCCATCGTGTTTTGTAATCGCTCCAACAGGTACGGAACCATGCTGACGTGGTAGCGATTGATCATCGCGAAGTCTTCCACGTTCTGGTGATTGCCGCCGTGGTGGGAGGCGGGATGAAACGGCTTGTCCACGCCGCTCTCCGGGTACACCCGGGCCGAAGAATCCCGGCCCATCTTGAACGCGAACACCCGGGTTGTATCCGACGCGAACGCCAGCGCCTGCAGGTCGAACATCAGCCGCACGTGCTCCTCGAACGCATCCGGCACCCCGGGGGGCGCCTCGGGCAGCGCCCGTTCTTCGCCGCTCAGGTTGTGAGCCTCGATCCGCTGGATGCGCCGTTCGATCTCGCGGATGTTGTCGAGGTACTGATCGAGGCGTTGTCGATCGGTCGGTCCGAGATCGCGCTTCAGCTGTCCCACCCGGACCGTAATCCAGTCCAGGATGCTCCGATTGGTGCGGCGACGTGCGGCGCGTTCCTCGGGTGTGCCGCCCGCCCCGAAGAGCTGGTCGAACGCCACCCGCGGATCGCGGATCATCGGCAGCGGCTGGGTCGGCGACGCCCAGCTGATACTGTCGGTGTAGACGCACGCGTACCCGTAGGCACACCCGCCGGCCTGGTCCACGTTCTCGATGCAGAGCTGCATCGACGGAATCGGGGTGTCCTGCCCGAACCGCTGGGCGTAGAGCTGATCCATCGACGTCCCGACGTACACGTCGGAGCCCTCGGTCTGTTTCGGATGGGACTGGGTCAGGAAGGTTGCACTCGAACGGAAGTGGTCTCCGCCGGTCTCCCTGGGGCTGAACGCCTCGGCGTTCCGTACGTCGGTGTTGCTGATGATCGTCAGGGCATCGCGGAACGGCTCCAGCGCACTCAACGCACCGGGGCTCAGATCGAAGTCTCGACCCACCGCCGCCGGCGCCCAGAAGTTGCGCGACGCGCCGTACTCGTTGCTGCCCGCCGCTCCGTGTACCATCTCGATACAGACCAGCCGCGTGGGGCCACCCGCCACGCCCGCCCCGGTCCGGGCGGACAGCCGGCCGGCGGGCACCATCGCATCAAGCAGGGGGAGGGTCAGCGTCGCTCCCATCCCCCGCACCATGGTGCGACGGGACAGGTGTTTGCCGGTGATGAATTCCATCGCGTTCTCCTCGATCCCGCCGTCCAACCACGGGGTCAGGTTCGGGGCCTAGCGCGTCCCGGTGTCCGCGTCCGCGTCCGCGGTGGTATCGACCCGGCTCAGCCGGAACGCGGGGCTGTGCACCACTCCCAGGATGAAGGCCGACATTCGGCTGTCATTCGCCTCGGCCTGCCGTACGATCGCGCGGACCGTGGGCTGATCGTAATACTCCACCCGGCGTCCGAGGGCGTAGGCGAGCAGGTTGGTGGTAAACGTCCGCACCCAGGGCGTCGGGCGGTTGAGCAGGGCCTGCCGGAGATCGTCGGGGTTGGTGATCGGCGTCCCGTCGTAGAGCTGCCCGCGCGTGTCGAGCGCCATCCCGTTCTCCCGGATGCGCCACCGGCCCGTGACGTCGAAGTTGTCGAGCGCCAGACCGATCGGATCCATGAACTGGTGGCAGGACCGACAGATCACGTTGGCCCGATGCTGCTCCATCCGCTCGCGGGTGGTGAGCAGGCGTCCGTTCCTGGCGCCCGCGGTGGCGTCGAGATCGGGCACACCCGGGGGCGGCGGGGGCGGCGGCGTCCCCAGCAACACCTCCATCACCCACTTGCCGCGAAGCACCGGCGAGGTCCGGTTGGCGTGTG
>Ga0114931_10012218_pt1 | contig 10071 bp, 13 predicted proteins | sample 2SBtaG_FD_89579 | JGI IMG/M metagenome (GOLD analysis project Ga0114931, IMG submission 89579) | Deep subsurface microbial communities from Kolumbo volcano to uncover new lineages of life (NeLLi) - 2SBTROV14_V59a metaG | ecosystem: Environmental > Aquatic > Marine > Volcanic | place: Kolumbo... | reverse complement strand
TTCCTTCGCGGTTTGAACCCTCCGGCCTTACGCAAATGGAGGCGATGCATTTCGGTTCCGTTCCTATTGTTAGAAAGACCGGCGGTCTCGCCGATACCGTTTCCGAATACAATCCGGAAAACCAAAGCGGTACCGGATTTACTTTCAAGAAGCCCGATTCCTGGTCGTTGATGATCGCGATTGTCCGGGCTTTGGAAACTTATCAACACCAGAGTCAGTGGCAAGCGCTCCAACGCCGGGCGATGAACAGAGATTTTTCCTGGGAACATTCCGCGAAAGAATACGGAAAACTTTTTCATCGCGCCATTGAATTTCAGTCGCGCGTTTCGGTGAAATAATGTACTTAGCTAACTTTCTTCATATCTATCAGCCGGCCGGCCAGCAACGGGATATTTTGGAAGCAATCGCGGTCCAAAGTTACCGGCCGATTTTTGAAGGAATCCGGCGCAATAAAAACGTTCGCTTAACTTTGAATATCAGCGGCGTCTTGTTGGAACTCTTTGACCGACACGGCTACCATAAACTTATTGATCTTCTAAGACGCTTGGGGAAAAATAATCAAATTGAATTTACGGGTTCGGCAAAATACCACGCTTTCTTGCCGTTTCTGAACGAGAAGGAAATTATTCGGCAAATTCGCGAGAACAACGAAACAAATTCTTATTATCTGGGCAAGGCTTACAATCCCAAAGGGTTTTTCCCGTCGGAAATGGGCTATACGAGTAAACTGGCGCCCATTATTGAGAACGAAGGATTTAAATGGATTATTCTTGACGAGATTGCCTACAACGGGGAAGTGGGAAAAGTTGACTATAACCAAGTTTATAAAATCAAAGACACAAATCTTAATGTGTTTTTTCGGGAACGCCGGCTTAGTAATTTAATTATGAGCGGCGTGGTCCGGTCGGCAGAAACATTGGAAGCGGCGATGAAGGACGATTTGAAATCAAAGCGTTATGTTATTACCGCCATGGACGGAGAAACATTCGGCCACCATCGCCCCGGGCTAGAAAAAATGCTCTTTGAAATTTTCTCTTCTCATAAATTTAATCTTATTACCATCTCCGATATATTGAAATATTATAAAAAAGAAATTGAAGTGGCGCCGATTGCTTCAACTTGGGCCAGCAGCAAACAAGATATTAACGAGGGCATTCAATTTATTTCCTGGTCCGACCCGGAGAACCCAATTCATAAATGGCAGCGCCGCCTGACAAGTTTGGCCTTGGAAGAAGTTTACGCGATGGATAAAAAAAACGCGCGCTATCCGGAAATCAGAAAAAAAATGGACGCCGGTTTGGCCAGCGATCATTTTTGGTGGGCCTCCGCTAAGCCCTGGTGGAGCGTGGAGATGATTGAATTGGGCGCTCAAAATCTACTGGAAATTGTCCGCGCCGTTCCCGGTATTGGTCAAGATAAACTGCAAGAAGCGGTGGGCTTGTATGAAAAAATTATTTCCACCGCATTTGAATGGCAGCGAAGCGGTAAGATTAGAGAAATGATGAAACGCCGAAACGCAGTATACCGCATTCCGTTTAAGGATCGTACCTGGGGCTTGGGCGGCGTCGGTGGTGCGACGTACAGGGCTTTTCTTGATATGATGCGCACGCTTGAAAAAAAAGCCGCAATGCGAGGCGAATATGAAAAAGCCATTCTTTGGCGGGACGCCATCTGGCGAATTGAGAATAAAACCGACATTTACGAGGCCATTAACGCCATTGATTTATTGCGCAAAGAAATTCCCGACAAAGAAGTGGAACGGATTATTGAAAAGTATCGCGATGACTACCGGCGCTTGCGCGGCGGCCAGCCCGAAGACCGAACTTAATAGTTATTGAGCCCTTGTCTTAAAGGTGGTAAACTGAAATATATGGAAGAAATTCGCTGGACCGGTCCGGCATTTGAACAACACGACAAAGGATTTTTTTGGGAAACCGGAATTATTATTGGTGCCGCGATTCTTGTCGTGATTGCCATTTTTTGGCAAAAGAATTTTTTGTTCGCGGTGTTTATAGCAATCGCGGCCTTGATGATTATTTTTTGGGGCCGCCAAGCGGCGCCGGACGTTGAATTCGTTATTGATGAGAAAGGTATTGAAATTGGCAAAGGAAACCGCTATTATTTTGAAGAACTTTCAGAATTTTCGATTTCTCCGAACGAAATCGCTCATGACGGAATGGCGGAGCTTATTTTCCATAAGAAATCCGCTTTTGGCATGCACGTAAATATTCCAGCGCCGCTTGGCGACGTGGGAAGAATTCGGAAACTGCTCGGAAATTTTATGCCCGAGTTTGAATACGAGTCGTCGCTTATTGATCACGTTTCGCGCTGGTTCAAGTTTTAAAATTGCGTTCTATTTCCGCTTTCTTTGTTTCCGGTAAGGAAGCGGGCTTGGTTTGATAAAGAAACGGAAATTTGCGCTCATCGTTCAACGGATAGGACACGGGATTGCGGATCCCGAAATCGAGGTTCGATTCCTCGTGGGCGCACAATTCATAACTTGGTCGGAAAAATTCCTGAAAGTCAAATTCTGGTACTTCATTCTTAAAATAGTTCGAACGCATTTCGCCGTCTGCGGCGGCGAGGCAGCCTCCCCGCAAAAATTCGGAAAGGCGACGGAGCCGCACCGCTGACAATTTCAAGTTTTTCTTTAGCGGCAAATCTATACTATGAATTTGAATCTGAAACTTGCGAAGAAGATTTTGAAAGCTCATCAACTAATTGTTGCTTGTATTGTTCAAGTGTCTTTTCAAAATCTTTCACGAGTTTATCCCCATCGGATTTCAAATCTCCAAGAATCTGCTGAATATTATTTTTTAGATTATTGTTTTGCATATGTTTAAGTTAAATTATTTATCCTCTTTATCTTTCATGCCATACAACTTTTTTGCATCTCCAAATCTTTTTGACGCTCTTTCAGAAAGATCGGCGGCACCTCGCCCAAAGCTAGCCGAGGCTTTTAATATACCCTCAATAGCTTTTCTTGCTCCAAGCGAAAAAGTGCCATATGTCATTTCTGTTATGGCGGCTAAAACTTTATTTAAGGCGTTTGTTTGTGTTACTTCACGAAATGTTTCTATGTCAGTTATTGGTTTCTTGAACTCCATTAAAATTTTTCTTAATACTTCTGGATGGTGTTTGCGTCCTCTCACTTTATCTATTCCCTGGCACAATCTAAAAAGCACCATTTCGCCCTCTGAACGAATTTGTTGGACAATGCCTTCTTTTTGTCTCTCACCGTCCTCAATTAAAGCCTCGGGGGATTGCTCACCCTCTTGGGCTTCCGGTTTTATTCCCATCTCTTCGGGGGATGACTCCATTTCAAATTTACTCATAGTTTTTGTTAGTTAATTATTAAGCGACCTTATGAATTTTAAGTTTGAAAAATTTTTCTTTTCTGCTTCTACAAAATATGGTTCGAGCCGATGTTTTTAACGGGTTCTTTTGCGGTTTTGAGCGGTGCGGCCCCGCCGCCTTTCCTACGTGGTGCCCGGGGTGGGAGTCGAACCCACACGAGATTTTATTCTCACAAGGGCTTAAGCCTTACGCGTCTGCCAATTCCGCCACCCGGGCCCAGTCAGTAACTATGTTACCATATTTACTAAGCTTATCTTTTGATTTTAAACATTTTCTGGCTTTTTTCAACTTTCTCTCTAAGGAAAGGCAGTTTTCGTAACAGCCCTCCTTAAGGATAATTTTGGCGGCAAATTCTCCGAATTTTATTTGGTAAAAAGGATTTTTTCTTAGAGGCGCGGGGGAGAATCGAACTCCCGTATAGCTGTTCTGCAGACAGCTGCCTTACCATTTGGCTACCGCGCCGTAAGCTAAAAATAGCGTATTCGGCGCTATTTTTCAATTATACTATATTGTGCCTGATGTCGCGCCGCTTTCATTCCAATCACCCGTATCACCGACGGCTGCCGGTTATACGGACAACGGCTTTTTATTTTCTTTGCTATTTTCCGTTCTCCTTGCTTTTTTCTCTCAGTAGTATTTTCTCCACGTTTGCCGCTTGTTCAATGCCGTAATCAATTTCAAAATTAAGTTCCGGGATTAAACGCCAATTCAGTTTTTTTACAAGAAGATGGCGGAAAAATTTTCTTTGCTTATCAATTAATTTAAAGATTTCCTCTTCCTTCGGTTTAGGCAGAATACTGATAAAAATATTCGCCCGATCAAAATTTTTAGATATTTGAACATCTGTCAAAGTTATCAATAATCCGGTTGCGTCAATTTGGCGCATAATAATATCACCGAGGACTTCCCGTAATACGCTGGTCATACGTTCTTTGCGGAAACTCATGACTAATGAGCGATTAATACGTCGCCAACTTTAATATTATTTTTTGAATCGAAAAGAAGTCCGCACTCCTTGCCGCTCTCAACTGTTTGGGCGTTTTCTTTTCCTTGCTGAAGGTTGATAATTTTTCCAGTGCCGATAATATTATCGCCGCGCCGGATATCCAAAACCGTTTGATTGCGAATCATTCCTTCGCTTATTTTCCCGCCGATGATTTGCTGGCCGTCTTTTTTCCCGAAAATTGCCATTATCTCAAGCTTGCCGGCGACCGCTCTCTGTTTCAGTTTCTCCAAATCCTCTTCCAATGTTTTAATGAGGTCATAAATAACTCCGGAATTTATAATCCTGACTTTTTGGCCTCGGGCCAAGTTCTCGGCCGCTTTTGTTGTTTTTGTTTTAAAGCCGACAATAAGCGCGCCGGTGGAAATGGCCAATTTTACATCGCCGTCGGTGATGTCTCCAACCGCTTCATCAATAATGTAAATTTTCGGATAATCATCTTTTGATTCGAAAAGGGTTTGAACCAATCCTTGAATGGTTTCCGATAACGCTTCCAGCGATCCCGCCACGTCCGCGCGCAGGATAATTTTAACCGCCGGTTCGTCTTTCAACGGAAGCGAATCCGTTTTTTCTCTTTCCTTGGAAACGGAAATTCGCTCTGGGGCCAACCGATCGCCGATTTGCGGCAGTGATTCAAAACCCAGAATCTGAACGGGGCTGGAAGCGGTGGCGGAATCAATCCGCCGGCCCAAAAAGTCGGTGAGCGCCTTTACCCGCCCGCCGGCCGCGCCGGCGCCGATTGTTTCGCCTTTCCGAAGCGTGCCGTTGGTGATAATAGCGGTTGCGATAATGCCGCGGCGCTGGTCCAACTTTGATTCCAAAATAAATCCCGTCACCGGCCCGTCGGGTTTGTATTCGAGTTCTTCAACTTCGGCGGCGAGAAGAATCAAGTCAAGCAGATCGGAAACGCCCTTGCCGGTCTTGGCGGAAATTTCTTGAAAACTCACATCACCGCCGTAATTTTCCAAAAGCACGTTTTTTTGGATCAATTCATTTTTTATTTTTTCAACATTCGCCCCGGGCGTGTCAATTTTATTGATCGCGACAATGAATGGTATTTTTGATTCTCTTAAAATTTTTATTGATTCTTCGGTTTGGGGTTTTATTCCATCGTCGGCGGCGATCATCAAAATGCCGATATCCGCGCAATAACAGCCCCGGGCGCGCATTTTTGTAAACGCCGCGTGGCCGGGCGTGTCAATAAAAGTGATTTTTTCTCCGTTATGCTCTATTTCGTAGCTGCCGATTGATTGAGTGATCCCGCCGGCCTCGCGGTCGGCGATATTGGTTTTTCGGATATAGTCAAGAAGCGTTGTTTTGCCGTGGTCAACGCTTCCTAAAATAACTACTATGGGGGGTCGTTTTTTCATATAGACAAAAAAGTTACTTCTCGCGGGAAGTAGCACTATAATACAATATTTTTTCCTTTTTTTCAATCTACCGCCTAGAAAAGAAATAAAAAATTTCGGTTAGCGGTCCAGGAGTTTTACGGCTTTAATAATATCCTTCGGCTTTTTTACCGAGAAAAGTTGGGGAGGGATCTCTTCTTTTATATATCCCCATCCGTAATCAACTATTATCACCTTATCAAGGCCGGCTTTTACGCCGGACCTATAATCGCCAATCATATCGCCGATATAAATACTTTCTTCGGGTTTAATTTCCAGTTCGGCCAGGGTGTTTGTTATGGCTTCGCTTTTGATAAATTGTCTGTGGGAATGCTCATGGGAATATATTTGATGATCCTCGCGGGCGGATATCAAAGAAAAATATTTTTTTAGCCCGAATAATTTCAACTTGCTTTTTATTTCTTTCTTGAAATTGTTGGAGACCAGAGCCAGCCTGTAACTCTCGGATAATTTTTTCACAACTGACGCTATGTCGGGAAACAAGGGCGGATTCTTTTTGATAATTTCTCTCCGGAAAATTTTTTCTACTCTTCCATAATCTTTCAGCTTGATTCCTAGATTTTCATGGCATTCAAGGTGGTTACGGCCGTAGATTTTTCGAAACTCGTCAATATCTTCCGGGTAACGGACGTCCAACTCTTCACAAATTGTTTTATATACTCCAAAAACAGACGGAAAAGAATCAACAATAACGCCGTCGTAATCAAACACAGCGGCTTTTAGCATATTTCTTTCGCCGCTTTTTCAAAGACCGACATTAAAATATCTTTGTTTTTCCGGCTGATTTTTTTTAACACGAAACTGCCGGCTTTTTGGCGCGGCCGCAATTTTGAAAACAAAGAATTTTTCGGGGGTCGGATACCAATGCGCAAACGCCAGAAACTTTCGGTTTTTAAAAACCGGATGATGCTTGCTATGCCTTTATGGCCGGCGGAGCCGCTCCCGGAAGAAATACTTTTTGTTCCGATTTCCAGAGAGCTGTAATCCTGGAAAAAAAAAATTTCTTTCGGCCGCGGGCCGCTCTTTCCGACTCGCCTCGCCACGAACGCGCCGGCGTTATTCATATACCCTTCACTCTTCAAGAGTTTTTTGGGATTTCCCGTTTCCGTTTTCTGGCCGTAGAAGTCAATAAAAAGATGTCCGATGTTGTGGTAAGTATTCCCGTAGACGTTTCCGCTGTTTCCGAGCCCGATGATAAGTTTTATTTTTTTTTCCGGGAGCGCCGACATATAAACCACTATAACTGAAATCTTGCGGTCTTGCACCATTTGTTCTATACTGATACATATTTTGCCTATTATGAGACGTTTCTGGTCATCAATCTGGGAAGTTGTCGAGGTGGTGCTCATCGCGGTCATCACTGTTTTTATTATCCGTAATTTTTTGGCTCAGCCGTTTCTGGTTTCCGGCGCCAGTATGGAACCGAATTTCTCTAACGGCAATTATTTATTAGTTGATGAACTAACTTATCGGTTTCGGGAGCCGGCGCGCGGAGATGTAATCGTTTTTCGTTCTCCTCAAGATCCGAAAACCTTTTTCATCAAGCGTATTATCGGTCTGCCGGGAGAGCGCGTGAATATTATGGACGGGAAGATAAGAATTTTTGATAAAGACGGCAACGAAATCAAATTTGAAGAGTCATATCTTTTCCAAGGCAATACGCCGGGAAATGTTGATATAAAGTTACCGGCGGATGAATTTCTGGTCCTGGGCGATAATCGTAATAACAGTTTTGACTCACGCAGTTGGGGGCCGCTGGATAGGCAAAAGATTATCGGCGCCGTGCGGGTCCGTCTTTTCCCATTCAATAAAGCTCAAATAATCAAAACTCCCGTTTATTAATTTGAAAAATTCGTCGGTGTGCTTAGCGGAACGGATAAATATTATGGCGAAACAAAAAACAACAAAAAAGAAGAAACCGACGCTTCGGGAGAAAAAGAAAATGTTAGTTCTTCGGCCCCCTAAGGGGATGCATGATATTCTTCCCACCAGTCAGCCGATTTGGGATAAAATTAGGAAAATCACCAAAGATATAGCCGATTTTTACCGGTTCTTGAGAATTGACACGCCGATTGTTGAACGTTCTGATATTTTTGAAATATCGGTTGGGGAAGCGACGGATATCGTGGAAAAACAGATGTATACTTTTCGTTCCGGCAATGATCGTCTGACATTACGGCCGGAAAACACGGCTAGTATCGTGCGGGCCCATATTCAACACGGACTCGGATATCAGCTTGGTTATCCGGTTAAATTATATTATCAAGGGCCTTTCTTTCGGCACGAGCGTTCGCAATCGGGCCGTTACCGCCAATTCCATCAGATCGGGTTTGAAATTTTAAGCTTTGAAAATGATCCCGTTTACGACGCCCAGATAATAATCGCCGGCTATCGTATTTTAGAGGGTTTGAAAATAAAAGATTGTATTATTAACATTAATTCAATTGGTTGCAAGGAATGCCGGCCCGGATTTATTCGAAAACTAAAAACTTACTACAAAGATAAACATCGAAAGATGTGTTCGGATTGCCGGCGTCGCTGGAGCTCCAATCCTTTGCGGGTGTTTGATTGCAAGGAAGAAAAATGCATAGTCTTAAAAAAATCCGCGCCCAATATTATCGATAATTTATGCACGGACTGCAAAAAACATTTCCAAGGCGTTTTAGAATTGCTTGAAGACGTTGCCATTCCTTACGTGCTGGCGCCTTATCTTGTGCGCGGTCTTGATTATTACACTAAGACCGTATTTGAAATCACCACGGAAGGGTTTGATTTCTCGCTGGGCGGCGGCGGGCGTTATGACGATTTAGTTAAGCTTATGGGCGGCAAGGAAACGCCGGCGGTCGGAGTGGCGTTGGGCGTGGAACGGATAATCGAAGTGATTATGAAACGGGAAATCCGGCTTACCCAACGGCCCCGACCCCGAGTGTTTTTAATTCATATCGGTATGGCCGCCAAACACAAAAGCTTGGCTTTGGTTGAAAAATTCCGAAAGGCCAATATTGACATTATTGAATCGCTGGGCAAGGAATCTCTGAACACGCAAATCAAGGCGGCGGATAAAGCCGGTTCGCCCCTCGCCCTCATTCTCGGTCAAAAAGAAACTTACGAGGATACGATTATTGTTCGGGATATGAAAAGCGGCGCTCAAGAAACAGTGCCGCTTGCGAAAGTGATAAGTGTAATAAAGAAAAAATCTTAATAGCGAAGATATGGATTGTCTGTTCTGCCAAATCGCCGCCAAGAAAATCCCCGCCGAAACCATTTATTATGAAAATTCGGGAGCGATGGCCTTTTTGGACATCCACCCCGTCGCGCCGGGCCATACTTTGGTTATTCCCAAAGTTCATGCCGATAATATCCTTGATCTTGATGATCAGATTATTCCGCTGGTCTTTGGCGCTGTTCAAGAGGCGGTGAAAATCTTAAAAAAGGCTGTCAACCCCGATGGTTTTACAATCGGTATTAACCACGGCCGGGCGGCCGGCCAGGCGATTAACCATTTTCATATTCATATATTACCGCGCTTTGACGGTGATAACGGTGGCTCTATCCATACCGTTGTCAAAAATCTTAACGGTCCCGAACCGGAAAAAATTATCAAAAAAATCCGCGCCCTTAATTAAATCATATTGCTTTTTATTACGGGCCGTGGTATATTCTCATGGTTATGGCTATTAAAACCAGAAAAGAAGAAGGAGAGTCGGTGGGTTCGCTAATTTACCGCTTTAACCGTAAAGTGCGCCGGAGCGGCATTCTGCGCGAGTTCAAAAATCGTCGTTTTTGGCTGCGTCCGATTAATCGCAACCGGCGACGCGTCTCCGCGCTTCGGCGAGATGAAAAACGCCGACAGATTGAAAAAGACAAAAAACTCGGCAAGTTATAATTTATGTCTATCAAAGATCGCTTGGCGGTTGATATCAAGACCGCTTTGAAATCGGGGGATTCGTTCAGGACCGGCGTACTCCGTTTTATTTATGCCGCGATTGGCAATAAAGAAATAGAAAAACGCGGCCGGGGCGAAGCGGCGGCGCTTTCCGATGAGGAAGCGGAGCAAATTCTTTTCACCGAGGCAAAAAAGCGCAAGGAAGCGGCTCTGGCTTTTGAAAAAGGCGGCCGGGGCGAACTGGCGGAAAAAGAGAAAAAAGAACTAGTTATTATAGAAGAGTATCTACCTGAACAAATGAGTGAAGAAGAAGTTCGCCAAGCAGTAGAAAATATTTTAACTAAGAACCAAGCGGATAATATTGGCGCGGCCATGAAAGCGGTTATGGCCGAATTGAAAGGAAAGGCGGACGGATC
>Ga0114931_10012217_pt1 | contig 10071 bp, 7 predicted proteins | sample 2SBtaG_FD_89579 | JGI IMG/M metagenome (GOLD analysis project Ga0114931, IMG submission 89579) | Deep subsurface microbial communities from Kolumbo volcano to uncover new lineages of life (NeLLi) - 2SBTROV14_V59a metaG | ecosystem: Environmental > Aquatic > Marine > Volcanic | place: Kolumbo... | reverse complement strand
GTTGCTGCTACCGGCCGACGCCCGAGCGCGCGCCGGCGTCGCGACGTTTCCGCGGGACGGCGCGAGCGCGGCCACACTGCTCGACGCGGCGCGGGCGGCGTTGCCCCAGCAGCGTACCGACAAGGACCGGGGCGTCGGCTGTGCCGGCAGCGCGGCCCAGCGGTTCGAGCTGCACGAGCGCGTGGCCATCGTCGCCGAGCCGGCGATGCTGCGCATCTACGAGCTGCTCGAGCGGCTGGCGGCCGCCGACCTGCCCGTGTTGGTTCACGGCGAAACGGGGGTGGGCAAAGAGCTCGCCGCGCGCGCGGTCCACGGCTGGTCGGCGCGCAAGAATGGTCCGTTCGTCCCGGTCAACTGTGCGGCCCTGGCCGAGACCCTGGCCGAGAGTGAGCTTTTCGGCCACCGCCGCGGCGCGTTCACCGGCGCGGTGGCGGACAAGATAGGCTACGTCGAGGCAGCCCACCAGGGCACCCTGTTTCTCGACGAGGTCGGTGAGCTGTCGGCGCCGCTGCAGGCCAAGCTTCTGCGCGCGCTGGACAGCGGCGAGGTCACCCGGGTCGGCGACACCGAGCCGCGCACCGTCGATGTCCGGGTGGTGGCCGCGACCAACCGCGACCTGCAGCAAGAGATCCACGAGGGTCGCTTTCGCGAGGACCTCTACTATCGGCTGTGCGCGGCGACGGTGGTGGTTCCGCCGCTGCGCGATCGGCCGCGTGACATCCTGCCGCTGGCCAACAGCCTGCTCGCCGAGGCGTGCGCGGCGGCCAAGCGTGCGCCCATGTCGCTGTCGGACGCGTCGATGCGCTTGCTGCTGCGCTACCCGTTTCCCGGTAATGTGCGCGAGCTGGCCAACGCGATCCGCTACGCCGTGGCCACCTGCGATGCCGATACGGTGGAGCCGTGGCACCTGCCCGGGACCACCGTGGCCGAGCAGCCCGAGCAGGCCGCGGACACCAACGAAGTGCCCCGGCGGTTTCGCCCCATCGCGGACGAGATCGCCGAGCTCGAACAGCGCCGCATGGCCGAAGCGCTCGAGGCCGCGGCCGGCGTTCAAACCCGCGCGGCCGAGCTCATCAGCATGCCGCGGCGCACGTTCACGACCAAGATGCGCAAGTACGGTCTGCGGGAAGACTAGGACTAGCGGGTCGCCACTCCGCGTCAGGGGACGCGGTACTTCGGCTTGCCGGCGCGTTTCCACGCCTCGAAGTTGACGTAGCAGGCGCAGGTTTTCGGGTCCACCCGGTGGTAGGGCCAGGGGCAGCAATTGCGGCACACGCCATGGGACCGCTTGCAGATGTACTGGTAGACCCACTTGCCCACGCGCCGGGAAATCTCGGGGTGAAAGCCGCGCTTGCGCGCAGCTTGTTGGCGCAGCCGTTCGTTGTAGTAACAGCCGCAGTTTGGGTACGGCATGAGCAGCTCGCCGTTGAACCGGTCGTCGCGCCGGCAACACCTGCCGCAGGTGTGATTTTCGTGGTCGATGGCGCAACGCCGGTTGGCGTAGACCATGACACCGATGCGTGCAGCTGGTTTTGTGATGCGTGCGACCCCGGCGTCGGGAGATTCCGGCACCGGGGGCGTGGCTGTCCGGGGCCGCGGCACGCGGTGAGCTCGTGCGCTGCGGCGACGCTTGTGCGGCCGGCGCATCCCGGCGTCGATCGCGGTTGCGCTGGGGTGGGCGACCGCCGCGTCCAGGGCGATCGCCGGCGCTGTGTTCGTGGTGGTGGCAGGGACCGGCGTCGCGGTGGAGTCTGCCGCGGGCTCGCTGTCGGTGTGCGCGACAGTCGCCTCGGGCACCGCGGCAACCACCATTTCGGCGCCGGTGGAGCGTCCGAGCAATACGGCCGCTACGGCGATTGCGATCAGCCCCGCGGTGATGGCGATGGCGCGCCAGGGCATCGGGCTGCGCTCGCCCAGCTGTTCGAGCTCGGCCAGAAACTCGGTCATCGACGGGTAGCGGTCGGCCGGGTTGCGCGCCAGAGCGCGGCGCAGGATCGGCGCTAGCCCGTCGGGGCCGCGGTCGGCCGGGAGCTTCGGGTCGCCGTCGAGGACCTCGTGGACCAGCATGCGGTAGCTCTCGGCGGCGAACGGGTGCTCGCCGTACACCGCCTCGGTAAGGGTCAGCGCGAAGCTGAATTGATCGGCGCGCGCATCCAGCTTGCGCGCCTGGTGCTGCTCCGGAGCCATGTATTTGGGCGTGCCGAGAGCGACGCCGGTCTTGGTCAGTTTGACGGGCTCGGCGATGTCGGGGCCGCCCTCGGTTTCGCTAGCCTCGGTGAGGGCAACGCCGAAGTCGGCCACCTGGACGCGGCCGTCGTTGCCGACCAGGACGTTGGACGGTTTGAAGTCGCGGTGGACGATGCCCGCCGCGTTGGCGGCCTCCAGGCCGCGGCCGGCCGCCACCATCACCTTCAAGATCTCTGACCACGAACGCGGTGCGGCCGACAGCCACGCCGAGAGCGTGTGACCGTGCACGTATTCCATGGCGATGAACAGCTCGTCGCCGTCGATGCCCGCCTCGTACACGGTGACCAGGTTCGGATGCGATAGGGCAGCCATGGCCTGGGCCTCGCGCTGCAGTCGCAGGCGTCGTTCCGCTGCTGCGGCGCCGGGGCCGAGCACTTTGATCGCGACGTCCCGCGACAGCACTTTGTCGGTCGCCCGGTACACGACGCCCATGCCGCCCTGGCCGATGCGCTCGCGCAACTCGAAGCGGCCAAAGTACTTGCCACCGCCCGTACTGGCCGGCCGCGCCTGCTCGGGCGTCGCCGGCGAATCGTGGTTGCCACCGACCGTGCGAGTGCGGTCGACGTCTTCGGCGCCATCATTGGGATCGTGGGCCACGGAACCTGGACTCTATACCACGAACACCGCGGGCGCCCCGTGGGCAATCGTGGCCCGACCGGCCGGGCCGGGCTAGGCGCAGGCCTGGCAGGCGCAGCTGCCGTTGCTGGCGACGAGCTGCCGCGCCGCGGCGCGGACCGCGGCGGCGTCGAGGGGATCGTCGACCAGATCGGCGTGGCCGACGCGGTTGACCATCCGGGTGAGTGCCGCGCTCGGCACGTAGGACAACACGATGAACGGCGTGTTGAGGTTTGCGGTGCGCACCATGGCCAGCACCTGGCCGCCGCTGATCTCCGGCAACATGGCGTGGCTCACCACCAGATCGTAGGGGCCGCAATCGGCGATGTGGTGCAGCAGCTCGGTTCCGCTGCTCACACACGTCGCGTCCACCGTGCCGAACGCGCCGCGCACCGCGGCCGCCAGCCACTGCTGCATCAACTGACTGCGGTCCGCGATCAGCACCTGTGGCGCCCGTTTCATTGTGTGTTAAGCTAGCACTTAACACCATGGGTCGGCCAGCCAAATCCACCGATTCTCCGGCCAACGAGTTCAAGCGTTTCGGTGCGGCACTCCGGATGCTGCGTCACGAGGCGGGGGTGGGCTTGCGCAGCCTGGCCAAACAGGTAGGGGTGTCGAGCGCGTACCTGAGCCGGGTCGAGACCGGGCGGGATCCGCCGCCCACGCCGGAGCGGCTCGAAGCCATCGGCGCGGCACTCGACGTGCCCGCCGCGGTGTTGGTCGATCTCGCGGGACGGACGGGCGCGGCGCTGGATGGCTACGTGGCGCGGGTGCCCGCGGCGGGCGCGCTGTTTTTGGACATCGCGCGGCGTGACCTGGACGCGCAACAGATTGCGCGGCTCGCGGCGTTCGTGCGCGACGAGCAGGCGCCGTCCACCGCGCCTGCCGTGGGGCTGCTCGAGTTGTTGCGGCCGGCGCGCATCCGCCTGCACGTGCCGGGGCGCCAGCTCGGCGATCTGATCGACGCCGGAGCGCGGTTGTGCGCGCGCGACGTAGACAGCGTGAGCGCCGCGCAGCTCGCGGCACAGTTGCACGCGCGTGAGTCCGAGGCGTCGACCGCGCTGGGCAAAGGCGTTGCGGTGCCCCACGCGGTGATCGAAGGTGCCCGCGCCAGCGCCGCGCTGCTCATACCGGCACGATCCTTGCGCACCAACACCCCCGACGCCGCGCCGGTGCGCGCGGTGTTCGTGCTGGTATGCGGAGACCGCGAACAACACCTGCAGCTGCTGGCCGCGGTGGCGCGCCTGGCCTCGCACAATGCCGCCACCGAGCTGGCGGGCGCGCGCACGGCGCGACAGGCGCGCCAGATCCTCGCCCGCTGCTGAGCGGCTACGGATCCAGCTTGTTGTAGCAGGTGGCGTACTGCGCCTGGAGCTTGCGCGCTTCCGAATCGCCCTTGAGCGTGTCGAGGGCGTCGCGGTTCGTGGTCGCCCACTGGGTCATGGCGCGGTAGGCATTGCGCGCGCAGTCGACGGTCGTGCACGCGCATATCTCGGTGGTGAGCGCGCGCATCTTGGCCAACAGCTTGGCGCGGTCCACCGGCGGCTGCTTGGGAATCTTGGGACCCGGGTCGGGGATCTTGGGTCCCGGTCCCGGCTTGGTTTTTGGCTTGGGCGTTTTGGGGCCGGGCTTGGGGTTCTTGGGCCCGGGCTTGGCGACCTTCGCCTTGCCTTCGGCGCAACGCATGAAGCGCACGTGGTCTTTGGCTTTGACGTTGCCCGAGCCGGCCGATGGGTCACTGCCGATCCAGGTTTTGTAGCCGTTGAGCGTGGCCGAGCGACACGGCGCGTCTTTGCACGCGCATATGATGTCCGCGTACACGGACATTTTCACCGCGTTTACGCTGACTGGCCTACCGCCGCAGGCAAACCAGAGCGGCAGGGTCAACAGCCACAGCGTCGCAGTGCGCGTCATGGTTGGATACTAGCCTGCATTTCTCACCGCCGGATCTGCTGCGGGCGTATCTGGCGGAAATTTTGCGGCTTACGTCCTCGTTCGCTTCGGTCACCTATCTCGATAGGCTCCATCACTCACTCCGGTCGCGCGCGCAACCTCTGTCGGCAGCTACGCTCCTCGCGACGATCCTATGGTGAGAAATGCAGGCTCGTCCCTCATGCCGGAAGTTCGATCCGGGTTGTTGCCCCGGCCCCTCTCAGGTGAGGGCCGGGCAAGAACCCCGGGCACGGCGAACTGTGCATTCGGAGGGTAACGATTGTTGTTTTCAGTGCTCCGTTCCCGGAACGGAGTTCCGGTTCGAAGCACTAGCGCATCTGTTATGCTCCGGCCCGATGAACAAAGAAAAAGTCGCCACATGGAGCGCCCTGGTCGATCGCGAGCCTACGTATGCCCTGGTTGGTGAGGTCGACCTGGTCATTGTGCGCTGGGACGATCAGGTGTCGGTGCTGTACGGCCGCTGCCTGCATCGCGGCGCGTTGCTCGCCGACGGCACCATCGACGGCGACAACCTCATCTGCGGTGTGCATGGCTGGGACTACCGGTTCAAAGGCGGCGTTTCGGAGTACAACAACAACGAGAAACTCCACCGCTTTGACGCCGTCGTCGACATCGAGGCGGACGCGGTCTACGTCGACGCCGACGAGGTCGCCACCTGGGCGGCAGAACACCCGCAGCCCTATCGGCGCGACGACTACCTGGGCTTGTACCAGGACGTTCACGGCACCGCGGTCGAGGAGCAGAACGGCTACATTCAACAGCTCGCCCGCGACGGCTTGACCAAGCTGGGCCATCACGGCCGCGTCGCCGCCATGGGCGTGCCGCGTACCGAGCTGCCGCGCTGGGACGATTTGCAGCTGCTCGCGGCGCAGCTGGCGCGGCGGCCGCTGGCCGACGGCGCGGCGGTGGACACCGAGCTCGTCATCGGGCCCATGTCGCAAAAGCCCCTGCGCCTGAACATTCCCGTGCTCGTCTCGGACATGAGCTTCGGCGCGCTGAGCGCCGAGGCCAAGGTCGCTCTGGCGAAGGGCGCGGAGCTGGCGGGCACCGGAATTTGCTCGGGGGAGGGCGGCATGCTGCCCGAGGAACAGCAGGCGTGCTCGCGCTATCTGTACGAGCTGGCATCGGCCCGGTTCGGCTACAGCATGGACAAGGTCGCCCGCTGTCAGGCATTTCACTTCAAGGCGGGGCAGGGGGCCAAGACCGGCACCGGCGGGCATTTGCCCGGGAACAAGGTGACCGCCCAGATCGCCCAGGTGCGTGGCCTGACCGAGGGCGAGCCGGCGATCAGTCCGTCGCGGTTCGAAGACCTGGTGCAGCCGGCGGACTTCAGCCGCGTGGCCGACGAGGTGCGCGAGGTGACGGGAGGTATTCCCATCGGCTTCAAGATGTCGGCCCAACACATCGAGGACGACATCGATTTTGCCCTCGCGGTGGACGTGGACTACATCATCGTGGACGGTCGAGGCGGCGCGACCGGGGCCGCACCGCTGATCTTCCGCGACAACATTTCGGTGCCGACCATGGCGGCGCTGGCGCGCGCTCGCCGCCACCTCGACAAACGCAAGCGCGACGACGTCACTTTGATCATCACGGGCGGGTTGCGCACCGAGTCGGACTTCGTCAAGGCACTGGCCCTCGGCGCCGACGGCGTCGCCGTAGCCAACGCGGCCATTCAGGCGATCGGTTGTCTGGGTATGCGCGCGTGCCACACCAACAACTGTCCGGTGGGCATCGCCACCCAGAAACCGAGCCTGCGTTCTCGTTTGATCGTGGACAAGTCCGCCCAGCGGCTCGCCAACTACCTCGCCGCCACCACCGAGATGATGCAAGTGCTCGCGCGCGGCTGCGGCCACGACGCGCTGGCCAAGTTCCGCCGTGACGACCTGACCACCTTCAAGCGTGACATCGCCTATCTCACGGGGGTGAGCTACGGAGGCGTGGTGCCGCTGTGACCCGGCGGTGGGCGCTGTTGGCCATCGCGCCGGCCGCCCTGGCCGCGTGCGGCGGCGACGCCGGTTACCAGCCCGAGCCGTTCGAGCCGACGCCGGCCACCATCGCCTACTGCGGCGCGGACGACGCCGCGGTCGAAGCCCGCATCACCGAGTTGCTCGGCCAGCTCACGTTGCAGCAAAAAGTCGACTTGATGCACGGCGAGCGCGGCCTGGTCGTGTTGCCCAACCTGACCTGGGCGGTGGACGGCGTGCCCCAGCTGGGCATTCCCGGTTTGCAGATGCTCGACGGGCCCCGCGGCGTGAGCAAACAGGCGGAGGTCAACGCGACCGCGTTTCCGGTGGCCATGCTGCGCGGCGCCACCTGGGACCCCGCGTTGGAACGGCAGGTCGGGCTTGCCATGGCCGCCGAGTTGCGCGCCACCGGTGGCAACGTGCTGTTGGCCCCCACGGTCAACGTGCTGCGCCATCCGCGCTGGGGGCGTGCGCAGGAGACCTACGGCGAGGACACGTTGCACATCGGCGTCATGGGCGCGGCGTTCATCGAAGGCGTGCAGTCGAACCACGACGTGATCGCCAGCGTCAAGCACTTCGTCGCCAACAGCATCGAAGACACGCGCCACGACGTGGACGTGACCATCGACGAGCGCACCCTGCGCGAGATCTATTTGCCGCAGTTTCGCCGGGCCGTGCAGCAGGTGCGCGCCGGTTCGGTGATGAGCGCCTACAATTCGATCAACGGCTCGTACGCCGATGTCAACGGGCACTTGCTGCGCGACATCCTCAAAGACGAGTGGCAGTTCGCGGGGTTCGTCGAGTCCGACTGGTTCTTCGGCACCCACGGCAACGTCGACTCGGTCCGCGCCGGGCTGGACATCGAAATGCCGGCGGGGTTGAACTTCGCCGATCTGGTCGGCCTGGTGCAGGACGGCACCATGGACGAGCACGAGCTCGATCGTTCGGTTCGGCGGATTCTGCGCACCCAGTTCTGCTACCGGCTGGATACGGACCCCGCGGTGCGTACCGACAGCGGTCGCGAGACGCCCGAGCACCTGGCGCTGGCGCAGACCGTCGCCGAGCGCGGCATCGTGTTGCTCGAGAACGAAGCGACCCTGCCCATTGCCGACTCCTCGACCACCAGCATCGCCGTGCTCGGCCGCCTCGCCGATGTAGAGCAGATTGGCGACACCGGCAGCTCGGATGTGGATCCCAGCGACGTGGTCACGGCGCTCGAGGGCATCACCGCCCGCGCCGGCGGCAACATCAGCGTGACCCACATCGCCAGCGAGGTGCTGTCGCCCGCGGACCGGGCGACCGTGGCCGCTGCCGACTACACCATCATCGTCGTGGGCAACGACGAGAACGACGAGGGCGAAGACCTCATCGGCGGCGGCGACCGCACCACCATGGCGCTCACCCCGGCCGAGCAGGGGCTGATCACCGCGGTGGCCGCCCTCAACGCCAACACCATCGTGGTGCTCGAGGGCGGCTCGGCCATCACCATGGACGGCTGGATCGACGCCGTGCCCGCCGTGGTCATGGCCTGGTACCCAGGCCAGCTGGGCGGTGATGCCATCGCGCGGGTGCTGTTCGGCGACGTCAATCCGTCCGGCCGCCTGCCCATCAGCTTCCCGGTCGCCGAGGCCGATTTGCCCGCGTTCGACAACGTGTCGACCTCGGTGACCTACGGCTACTTTCACGGCTACCGCTATCTGGCCAACGAAGGCACTTCGGCGTTGTTCCCGTTCGGCTACGGCCTGAGCTACACCAGCTTCGAGCTGTCCAACCCCCGGACGGACCGCACGATGGCTACCGCCGACGACACGGTGACGGTCCAGGTGGACGTGACCAACACGGGGGCCAGGTCCGGCATCGAGACGGTGCAGCTGTACGTCTCGGCCGTAGGCTCGCGGGTGATGCGCTCGCCCCTGGATCTGCGCGGGTTCACCCAGGTGGAGGTGGCGCCGGGACAGACCAAAACCGCCACCATCGAGCTGGCCATGCGCGATCTGGCGTTTTACGACGTGGCCGCGCCGGGCTGGGAGGTGGAGCCGATCAGCTACGAGCTGCGCGTCGGCGCCAACGCCGAGCAGACCCTACCAGGGGTCACGATCGCGCTTTTACCCTAACCTGGCCAGATTGGCAATTACCTGCGTGTCGTTGCTATACTCGCGAAATGAGCGAAGGCCTCGACGGTGTCATTGAGTTCTTAGAAGCGAACAAAAAGACCGCTGCGTCCACCCGGCAGATCACCGCGCTGCTTCTGGCACCGTTGGCCGAAGAAGTGCAGAAACTCGGTGGGCCGCCGCCCGTCGAAAAGTCGGCGCGAAAACGCTCCGATCCACACATGCAGTTTCTGGCACGGCAGTGCTTCGACCTGCCCGAGAAGTTGCCCATCCGCATCGAGAACGCGCTGGCCAATCGCTCGCCCGCGTCGTCGCTGCGGCTCGAATTCGTCGTTGTCGGCGAAGCCGAAGAGCACAGCGGCGACACCATCCCGCCGCATCTGGTGTGGGGCTTCCGCCTGGCCGGTGGCGCCGATCGCCAGGACGCCGAGGCGGGCGCCTACCGCTGGATGCGCTCGGTTATGCCCAACGGCGAAAACCGCGTGTCCATCCTGGAGATCCGACGCATCCCGGGCAGCCGCGGCAAGTCGTGGGTGCGTCACCAGCTCGGCCGCGAAGTCTTCAAAGACGATCTCAAGACCGAGTTCGAGAACCTGGAAGACCTGGTTCAGGTCGCCGCCCAGGACATCACCGACCTGTACAAGATCCTCGGCGACTAGGAACTAGGGGCCTAAATACATGCTTCCGCCGGCTGGCCCCGCGAAACCACTGGCTTCGTTGCTCGTCGGTTGCTGGGGGTCCACTCTTCTCTAGGCGCAATGCCAGTCAGATAAGGGGATACGCCGGCGATCTCGGCAAGTTGCGTCGCGTGGTCAAGACGGCTGCGCAGCAGCGCCCACCGGACTGCGCCGCGCCGTGGTCGCGGCTCTGGCCCAGCCCCAATGCGACCATGTCAACAGGCCCCCACCACCGGTCGCGCCGGGGACGCGGGATGGTCTGCACACGATGCTGTGCGCCGGCCGGCGCCGAGGGGGCGCGGCGGAGGGGGGATGTAGAATCGTGCGGCCCGGAGCCCCCGGCCCGTTTCGGCTCGAGGCGCTGGGCGGGCATCGCCACGACCAGCCCGGACAACGTCCGCGCGGCCCGGCCGGCGAGTAAAGGTGGGTGCTCGGACCACGGACGGCACCGCCGGTCCGGCCCTGGGCGGGGCCGGATGCGGGCTACGCCCGCCGGGCGCC
>Ga0114931_10012216_pt1 | contig 10071 bp, 12 predicted proteins | sample 2SBtaG_FD_89579 | JGI IMG/M metagenome (GOLD analysis project Ga0114931, IMG submission 89579) | Deep subsurface microbial communities from Kolumbo volcano to uncover new lineages of life (NeLLi) - 2SBTROV14_V59a metaG | ecosystem: Environmental > Aquatic > Marine > Volcanic | place: Kolumbo... | reverse complement strand
ACCTCTTTGTGGTTCTCCGTCAAACCAAATATCAGGAGCTATTTTCTGTGTTTCTAAATTTAAAACTTCATTTTCTTGTGAAAATTTATTATATTTCAATTTTGGAACATAATGATCAATATATTTACTATATTCTTGATGCAAAAATCCAAAATGTGGCCATCTCATTCCAAACTTATTAGGTGAGCTCCAACGAATAGTTAAATATCCTTTTTCGCTTGAATTAAAACGTTTAAGCGCCCATGTTAAACAATTGTGGCGATTTCTTCTAATAGGGATAGTAAATGCCCATACCCAAAACCACACACAACCCCATGTTATTATTTTAAAATAAGTCCACATTTGAATATTACAATCCCTATATTGTGTATTTATTAATTTTTGATTATTGTGTTATAAATTTCATAAACAGTAAAATCATTCGTATATAATTCCTCAAAAGTCGATTTTCCATAAATCGAATCTTGTTCTTTAATAGTATCCCACACATGTGTATCTAATTCAATAGATTCTTTCAACGAATGTATTCTTCCCTTTTCTTCAAAAGATTTTGGTCTCTTGAGAAAAAAATTAACATTTGTGTATGTATTAACAATACTTCTCACTAAAGCAAGAAATTCAGGGCGGCTTTTCCACCGAGTGTCGCCATAAACGCATGATAATAACAATGGACTATCAGTAACTACCCAATCAACTTTATTTAAAAGCCGATGAAGGCGGTGTTCTTGTTTTGCAAAGATTTACAATTGTCTATCAAGCATCTTGTTGAGCCGTTCTTCATATACATAATCTTTAGCAACCTCAGGAACTAACTCAACACTAAGTCCATTCCTTTTCATTTTATAAAAAAGACCGGCTGCAATAGATGATTTTCCACCTGAAGGGCCTGAAAATAAATTAATAATTGTTGTCATGTTATAATTCCTCGTTAACCTAAATTTTCAACTACTTTATTAATTAAATGATAATGATCTTCAAACATTTGATCTTCCATCATACTAAACACATTTAGAGGTATCCAACGAGCTTGAGCAGCATCATCTCCACCAGCCTTACTAATTTTGGGTAGAGGACCTGGAGGTAGTTCAATTCCAAAAACATGAGAAATGGTTCTACCTCGTAGACTTCGATTGGGTGCATCTGCCACAAACTTAAATTTAATATTACCACGCAAAACAGGAACAGGTACTTTAATTTTTGTTTCTTCTTTTAATTCACGCAAAGCGGCTTCTTCGAGATGTTCTTTGTGATCAACAAATCCACCACATATTGCCCATAAATTTTTCCCTGGCTCTGATTTGCGACGAACTAAAAGAACGTGGCCAGATTGAACAACAACTGCATCAACAGTTACAAAGGTTGGAGGATAGGGCGCTTTAGCCCATGCTTGTTTATATTTTTGAATAAAAAAATACTCATCTTTTAAAATCGAAAAGGCATTTGAATTCATGAATGCCTTTAAATAATCATAAACGCCTTCCGAAACGTTGTTTTTATCAACTTGTTCTAATTCAAACATTTGCTGACGAATCTCTGTTGAATGAAGTTCATCAATTTTTTGAACTTCAATAAAATCCCATTGAGGAAACATATTAAGATAATAAGAAGTCTTATCTTTTGAGTGTCCAGTTATAGCAATTCTTCCGGTGTTTTCAGTTTGCTTACTAACCAACGATTGTACTTGTTCTGTCCAAGCAGCATCATTATATGTTTTATCTTGTAAGGGTAAACAAATTAACCGATTATCTTCTTTAGGGGTTACAGAAGATCGTATCATGTTTTCTCGTTCTTGCCATGTAAGGGGATTTTTAATTGTTCTCGGTTGATAGGCTGATCCAATTAACACAATAACATGCTGCGATTGTGTTAACGCTTGTTTAATAATTTCAACATGAGCACGGTGTGGCGGCTCAAATCTGCCTATATAAAGAATATAATCGTATTTAAATTTTTTCATCATATTTACTCCTACTTATTTTTCACTTTTTATATGTTGTTGTAAAAATATTTTACCATCCAGCTTCAGCTTCAATGTACGTGTTTACTTGTTTGCGTATTTTATTGTGTGCGTGTTGTGGCGTATCTGTAGTTGCTCGAATAAAAAATCTCCAACCCTTTCCGGTTGCTTTACAACCACGATGAAACATTAGAGCATCAAACTCAACAATTTTATTTGATTTGATTTTTTGTGATGATATGATTCCTTCAGCTATTTGTTTGTTTATTTCTTTTGACCAAGAACCAAAAACTTTATTTTTGTCATCGGGATCTTTAAGCAGAACTGGATCCTTTAAAAATTCCGTCAATGATCCTGTCCCCATATCAACTACAGCTAATCGGTGTGTACTTATAAAGGCGGGATTTTTATAATTAGGTTGACCATTTGATGTATTTCTTGGAATATTATCACAATGCCATCCTCCAATACATGGATACCATCCTTCCATTAACATATGAACACGAGTATCAATAATCCAGTTTTTAGACAAATCAAGCTGTGAAACAAATTCTTTAGTTATCGGTCCACCATGTTCGAGTGCAAAATGATAATCGGCACTAAAAAGCATCGGTTCATTTTCTATTTCAGATTCAGTGCGAGATTGTAAAACACCAACCTCTTTAAGTGTAGGTTTAAAAGTATATGTATGCATTTCAAGAACTCCTCTTGTTTTAATGATAGTTAAACTGTCTATTCAGTTTACTGTTATTTCATTTTTTTATTTATATTTAACATCTCCCTCTGATGTTGGAGCAGGTATAAGCGTTGGTGCATTTCGTTCTTTTACAATAATAGGAACTTGTTTATATTGAACACTATATTTTTTTTCATGCCATGCATTAATAAAATCAGATACATTTCCAATAAAATTATACTCTAATCCTTTTTCATCACAGATTTTAATTGGTTGTGAAGGGGGCAGATGGTGTAAATCATTAAATTCTTTACAAAAAAGACGAGCCTCTTCAAAAGAAAATTCAATATGTTTTGGTATTCCACCTTGATTTGTTGCCGAATTGATTAATTTATCAAGTGCCATAAGTGTTTTATTTCGTAAACGTAAAATCATTATTTCCACCCCATTTTAGTTGACAATGTTTTAAAAAATTGCCATTCTTTTGTTCTCCATATGTGAACGTCTTTTCCATATCTCTGAATAGAAATAATATTATTTCTACGGTGAACACCTTTAGCAAATTTACCAAGCTGTGTCGATTGACCATCAGCAGATACTTCTAAATCTTCATCAGCATTAATTTTAACTGCTATATGATCACGCCCAGATGTTATAATGGGATGAGAAGATAAACTATGTGCAAGAATAGGAACAATTAACATTACATTTGTGTTTGGACTAATAATTGGACCTCCTGCTGATACAGCCATTGCTGTTGAACCAGTTGACGTAGAAACAAGGACGCCACTACCTCTATATTTTATAACCAATTCATCATTAATAAAAACACGAGTTGTATTCATATTATGAACAGATGCAGGTGCGAACAAAAATTCATTCATTGCTATTGCTTTTGTTTCATTTCCAGATGCTTCAATAATCATTCTGCTATCACATTTCATATTGTGATTTTTAATATCATATAATGTTTTTTTAACACTACATGAACCGTTTGTTAAAAATCCCAAGTGGCCAAAATTAAAACCAACAACAGTTGATTTTGAATATTTTAATGATTGTTTAGCAGCATGTAACATTGTTCCATCGCCACCTAAAGAAACAAACAACACTTTTTTAGCATCCGAAGGCAATGTTGTTTTTTCACTTGTATCAAAAACAGGGATATTGTTCTTTTGGCCAAATGCATGAATAATATCAGCTTGTGCAGTGACAAAATCACGAGGCACATTTTCGCCAATTTTTCTAATTACTGAAATTTTATTGAACATTAAAATTTTCCTAAACTATTTAACTTCCTAGGAACATGAATTACTGGTTTTGTGTGACCAATACTTGGGTTAATTTTTGATGGATTATCTTGCATCCATTTTTGAACAAACCACAATTGCCCACAGCCACCACCGATGTCATCTTGCCCAGCTGGATCGAAAACTCTTACATTAAATCCTTTGTTAATTAATTTTTCACTAAAATCACTAGCTAATTTTTGTTGATGACTATTTCTTGTAGGTAATCCTTCATTTCGTTCACAAATGACACTAACAGTAGCCTCCCACACTTTTGGATCAAAAAGAGAAGCCAGTCGTATTGCATCCAATTCTGAACTATTATTGTCATGAGCACAATAATTAAAAAATGGTTTTCGGTTCACACTATTGAACCACGCATTCCCAGCTTCACTAATTTCTTGTAATGTCATTTTTTTCTTAAAAGGAATTAATTCATTTCGTTTTTCATCGGTTGATTCATGAACTGAAAATTGAAGTCCAATAGTTGGAATTTTGATACTAATATCATTGAACCACTTCATGTTGACTAACGGGGCACTCGTTGATACCAACAATGAGGCATCTGGATATTTGTTGTATAAAATATATAAAGCTTTTTCTAATCCTCTTTTATTTAAAAGAGGTTCTCCCATACTCATAAACATTATTTGTAACTTTTTAATTTTATCAGGATGGATGTGAGTTTCATTAATACAATGATCAACTTGTTCCACTATTTGTTCTCCAGATAAATTTTTAACAAAGTTATCTCCTGCTCCACAAAACCTACAACCAATTGGACATCCACTCATTGTAGAACAACATATCACCGTTCTAGTTTCATAATCTGGATACTTATAAAGTACTGATTCAGCTACATAATCGGTCGTAGAAAATATAAATTTTGTAACATTTTTTTCAGAACTATCAATTCGTTGAATCTTAGTACTCATATTTGAGTCTCCTGAGAAAAATCAAGCATTCGTTTTATTGGAACATACGCACTATCTATTAATTTATCAGATAGATAATCAATTTCTGTTCCTGCTAATCCTAGCATTGATCGATTAATTAATTCTACTGTATTCAATTTCATAAATGGACAAACAGAACATCCTTTTCCACCCATCCCACATCCAGTATATACTGGAGCAGAGTGTATATCAACATCCGAACGGGACTTTCTCATTGTGTGAAGTAGTCCTTCTTCTGTTGCTACATATATTTGTGCTCTTGTCTGCTGATTTTTGGGGTATTCTTTAACCCACTGGAGCATTTTATTTGTTGATCCAACAAAATCAGCCTTTTTCAAAACCGGCAATGGCGATTCAGGGTGAGCTAAAAGAAATTTCGGCCCATCTGTCCATCTCTGCATAATTTTACTAACTTCTTCTTCTTTAAAGGCATCATGAACTTCGCACACAGAAGTATACACAGGCATATCATATCCATTTTCATAATTTAAGTATGCTCCCATGTTTCGATCTGGACTAAAAATAACATTGTTTCCTTTTTTGTATTCGTTCTCAATGATATCAGTTACGTTAGCTGATGTAACTATTATATCTGCCAAGGTTTTCATTTTCGCTGAACTGTTAATATACATCACATGAGTCGCGTTAGGATATTTGTTTCTCCAACGATCAAGTTTAACAAAATTTGTTTGCGTTACTAAAGAACATGTTGAATCAATATTTGGTTGAATAACTTCTGTTTCAGGTAACATTATTTTTGCTGTTTCAGACATGAATAATGTTCCAGCAAAAACTAATCTTTTTGGGTTTTGTTTGCGAGCTTCTTGTATGAGAGCTAATGAATCACCGACAAAATCAGCAATCTCTTTAACTGATTCTGGTGCATAGAAGTGTGCTACTAAAAGTGTATTATCGTGAATGTTTTTCATGAGAGAATCCCTCCCTTTATTTTTAAATGGATAAGTCTATCTCATCCATGTATAATTATATATTAATATTTATTCTTAATCAACTTATTTTATAAATAATTAATGGATATTAATGAATATACTATTATTGTCGATGAAAATATCACAACTCTAATCAAAAGGGTTAATAACTATATCGCAACTGGATGGTGGCCGTTGGGTGGTGTTGTTAAATCGGATGATGGATATTTACAAACATTGGTTAAAAAATAATGTTTCTTAATATACTTGCTGACTATTCATACTTCTAGCTTGAAGAGCATTTGAAGCTGCTGGATTTCTTGAATCAAAATCAACCCTAGGATTATTCCTTTTTGCCTTAACTTTCATTCTTGGAACCATTTTTTTGGCTTTTTCTTTATTAGTTTTAGGCTTTTTTGTTAATTGTGGTAAAATATCTTTTAGTTTCATAAGAATATTTATGTTATGCTCTGATATATGAATGTATAATATTCATTGGAGGTGCTTATTGTGCATATAGAACCAAATATTAAATTAGATTTTAGTGATGTTTTAATTAAACCAAAACGATCAACACTACAGAGCAGAAAAGATGTGGATTTGGTTCGGAATTTCACATACAAAAACTCAAGGAAAACTTTCTCGGGAATTCCTTTAATCGCAGAAAATATGGATACAGTTGGAACATTGGCAATGGCAGATGAATTTAAAAAAGCCAACATGATCACAGCTCTCCATAAACACATACCAACTAAAGACATTATTGAGTTTTTAGATAAAAACCCTGATCACATTGATTTGTTTTTTGTTTCAATTGGTATGTCAGAGAAAGAGTTAGTTCGATTTGAAGAAATATTTAAACATCATCCAACTGTATCAATATGTGTTGATGTTGCTAATGGATACACGGAACAGTTCGTATCATTTATTTCAAGAGTCAGAAGCAGATTTCCCTCTACTACAATAATGGCTGGGAATGTTGTTACTTCTGAAATGACAGAACAACTCATACTTTCTGGTGCTGATATAGTTAAGGTAGGTATCGGTTCTGGTTGTTTAACAGGAGATGCTCGCATATTAATGAGTGATGGAACATATAAAAATATTGTTGATGTGAAGGCTGGTGACCACATTATAACAATGACAGGAGAAAGTGCTGCTGTTAAGCGTCAATGGTGTACTGGACATAAGAAAGTTCAAACTATACGGCATGGGCACTTTCACACACCTTTAGCGTTAACATCAAATCATGAATGTTTCGTTGGTGACTTAAATTCTGTATCTCAATCCACCATTTGGGGTAGAGGATACAAGAGAATATTAGAAACTACTACCAGATTTGGTGAAAGTAAAATAAAATGGAAACCTGTTAGCGAATTACAAAAAGATGCTGCCATGTTACCAAACAACATTAAATGGGATTTGCCGGAAAATTTTGAATATGATATTTCAGAATATTTTAAAAATAAAAAATACTTAAATCAATATAACACAAAAATACAGTCAACATATAATTTAGGATACTTGTTTGGTTATTTTATGGGAGATGGTAATTCTACCATTCCGCTTTCAGTAAACAAAAAAAGAAATACCAAGAGTTTTACTGGACGATGTCAATGGTATATTAACTCAAAAGACGTAGATGATATTGAAAAATTATCAAACGTCATATACAACGTCATAGGCAAAGAATGTGTTGTTAAAGATAGCAACTCTAAACTATTAACAACATTGACGTTATACAGCAAACAGTGGGCTCACCTGTTTGATAGTTTTGGTAAGTTACAAAAGAAACATTTACCTAAGAAATACTTATGCACCAATAAAGAGTATGTTCAAGGACTGCATGATGGTTTGGTTGATAGCGATGGACACACAACAGCAGAAGGACAAATAAATTTCTGTAATACATCAAAACAATTAATTGAACTATTTGGGTGGGTTACTTTTCATCTAACAGGAAGTTACCCTAATGTGTTAAACAATGGCAAGCGATGTTCATACCTTGTTAAAAATCCAAGATGGGATGGATATAGAAGTTTCCTTGCTATCTCACATAAAAAAAGACAACTTGAAAATTATCAAATAATTAAAATATTAGATACAACTAACGAAAGTGATAGTATGGTTCCAGTGTATGATTTGGAAATTGACCATTGTTCACATAGCTTTATAGCTAACAACATGATTGTCCACAATTCAGTCCGCACAACTCGCAAACAAACGGGGGTTGGTTATCCGCAATTGAGTGCAATTATTGAGTGTGCCGACAGTGCACATGGATTAGGTGGTTTGATTTGTGCAGATGGTGGGTGTACCATTCCAGGAGACGTAGCGAAAGCTTTTGGTGGAGGTGCTGATTTTGTTATGTTGGGTGGAATGTTAGCTGGCCATGACGAATGTGGTGGAGAAATTAGAGGGGGAGGTGCAACATTAAAATATATTACCAATATGCCAAAGCCCGAAGCAATAGATCAGAATGCGGTTGGTTTTGTTATTCGTCACGACGGTACAGAAGATGGTCCAATAGTTACAACCATTCAAGAAAATGTATGTAATACTATGCGTCAATTATATCACATGCAGCAGAAGCTCGAAGAAACTTATTCATTACAACATCCACTAGTTCGTAAATATCCAGAACTATTTGATATCGACAGAACAAACACACGGATGCAATTTTATGGTATGTCATCCAGTACTGCCATGAATAAACACAACGGTGGAGTTGCTAATTATCGATCAAGTGAAGGTAAAACTGTTATGATACAATATAAAGGCCCAGTAAAAAATACTATACTGGACATTCTTGGTGGTTTAAGAAGTGCCTGCACTTATATTGGAAGCAAAACTTTAAAAGAAATATCAAAACGAACGACGTTTATTAAAGTTAACAATACTCATAATAAAGTTTTTGTGAATAATATTAGTTAAATTTCAACCGTTAAACAAGGATCAAATTCCAGATTAAGTTCACTAGAATAATATCCTCGTGGATTGCAAAGAATTCGAGTATTCTCAATCATGTAATCAAAATTATCATGTATGTGTCCATGAATCCAAAAATCAGGTTTTGATTCAATAATTTTATTATCATAATCTGAAACAAAAGCATTGTTTATAATATCAGTTTTATATCTTTCTGGAATAGATTGAAAACTAGGAGCGTGATGCGTCACAACGACAACCTTTCCTATCTTTTTTTGTTTTTCGATTTCCGAAAAAATGTATCTTGATGCTTTACAATTATATTGTAAGACGTCAATTGTATTTAATTTTCGTGCATACGCATACCGTGCATTTTGAGATGAGCCTGTTCTAATACGTTTATAATCATTCATCAGATATTGTGCATCATTCATAACAATTGGATTACCGTTTCTAAAATTTGTCCAAAGTGTTGAACATATAAATGATACATTTTCACAAACAATTGTTTCATTGTCCACAACGCAAACGTTTTTTAATTCAGGAACAGCAAGAATATTTTTTTGAATTTTATTAAGTATTCGTAAAAAAGAACCACAATAAAATTCATGATTTCCAAGAATATATATTACTAATTTAAAACGAGGGGCAATGTCTTTAAAAAAATTTATATATGTTAACTGTCGTTTTCCAATTCCTATATCTCCAGCTAAAATAAGAACAGAATCTTTATCCGTAGATAGTTCTGGCAATGTCATATTACCAGAACTAAATTCTAAATGGAGATCGGACATATATCGCATTAACATAACATTTTATTTTACACAATATATTATTAATAATCAACAACTTTGTTTATATTGAATATTGGAAGATTGTATCTGTACTACTCCCCCCAGTTGTATCTCCGCCAGCATATAATTTTGTTCCATCGGGTTTAACAAAAGTTGTTTGCAGTGAAGTAGGCTGCGTTCCTGTATTAAATAAATTGCTGTTAAAAGCAGCAGAGCTAATATCAAATGCAGTTCCTAAATCATATTGATAAATCGTGTTACTAGTAAAATCAGCTACAAGCAACTGTGTTCCATCAGGTTTTAGTGTTATTGAAATAGGATCGGCTGATTGTGTACCAACACCAAATGAAGCGTTATCATATGTTACACCTGATGAAATAACCCATGGTGTACTCAATGTATATTGATAAATTGTTGTTGTGGCACGATCTAAAATATACATCTTTGTTCCTGTTGTATTAAATTCAACAGATGCTAGATTTCCACCAGATGTTTGAGCAGAAGTACTATATGTCACGCCAGGAGTTGGAGTACTAGAACTT
>Ga0114931_10012215_pt1 | contig 10071 bp, 11 predicted proteins | sample 2SBtaG_FD_89579 | JGI IMG/M metagenome (GOLD analysis project Ga0114931, IMG submission 89579) | Deep subsurface microbial communities from Kolumbo volcano to uncover new lineages of life (NeLLi) - 2SBTROV14_V59a metaG | ecosystem: Environmental > Aquatic > Marine > Volcanic | place: Kolumbo... | reverse complement strand
GATCGCTGCACCGAGACCGGGGGCTTCGGAACAGCACCATTCATTTCTCCGGTCGGCACCAAGAACAAGCCCGAAGCGAGCACGGCCGCGGTGACGGAAGACCCGCTCCGGAGCGCGGTGACGAAAAGGCTGATGGCGAACATCCAACGCTCGTTCTATCCGCCAGGCTGCCAGTTCAATCCCACGTTTAGCCATATGATCCGCATGCAGTTCGACAACACCAAGGTGCAGAACCTGGCTCCCGTTCCGATCGGTGTATGCCCGTCGGATTGGTTTGACGGAGTGCCCCCATGGCTCAACGACCGCTGATTCCAGACTGCTCCGGCGCACATCGCCGGTTATCGCTCACCGCCGCGGCACTGGTCGCCACCGGCCTGCTGCTCGCGGGCGCGGCAGCGGCCGAGCACCTGGTACTGCGCGATGGCGCCCGGATCGAAACCCGCGGTCCTTGGCAGATCAAGGGCCAGCAGGTGATCTTCACATTGCCCAACGGCACGCTGTCCTCGCTGCGGCTCGAGGACATCGATGTGGGAGCCAGCCGAGCAGCCGAAACCATGCAGACGGCTGGGCCCAAGGCCCCGCGTCCAGCGCGCGGCGCCAGCGACCGGCCACCGCCGGTGTTGGAGATCACCGACCGCGACGTGCCGCGTGCCGCCCGGTTACCCGCCGCGAAGGAGCAGGACGCTGGCGATGATGACACGGGGGCTTTGGAGAAAGCTGCCAAAGCATCGGCCGATGGACCCGTGCAGTTCGCGGCGAACGCGCTGGTGGTTGCGGATTGGGAGACGATCGACAGTCCGCGGGGCGATCTCGAGATCGTCGGCGTGCTGGCCAACCAGGGCAGTGAGGTGGTGGCGACCGCCGAGATCAAGCTGACGACGGACCCGGGCGACGGCACCGAGCGCACCTACACCGCATCGATCGCCAACCCGACCCTCGGTCCGGGCCAGCAGTCATCCTTCCGGATCCTGCTACCCGATGTCGTGGTCCTCGATGAGCCCGTGCACTTCGACGTACGTGGCCGCGCTGTGCGGCCGCGCATCCTGGGCCCGGCTCGGCCCAGCCCACCGGCGGACGAAGCAGGCGTCGCTCCGGCCGCTGAAGAAGGTGGTGGCTAGGAGCCTGTTGCGTCTGCCGCCACGGGCTCAGCGGTACTTCGGCACCCCTTCGAGATCGAACTGCTTGACCTTGCGCTGAAGCGTCCGGTAGCTGATTCCCAGTCGCGAGGCCGCAGCCTGCTTGTCGCCGCCGGTCGCATGAAGCGCCTGGCGCACCGCTGCGGCTTCGTCGACGGCCACCTGGCGCAGCAGCGGCGCGAGCTGCGGCGCATCCAGGCGGGGACCTTCCGAGAGGATCAAGGCCCGTTCCAACAGGTTGGCCAACTGGCGGACATTTCCCGGCCAAGGCTGCGCCGCCAACAGCGTCTCCGCGCCCGCGGTTACCGTCGGAGCAGCCACGCCGAGGCGCTGCGCCAGGGTGGCGATCAGGTGGCGAACCAGCAGCGGTACATCGCCCGTGCGTGCGCGCAGCGGAGGCAGCTCGATGGGGAAGACCTCCAGCCGATAAAAGAGGTCGGCGCGGAAGCTGCCGTCTGCGGTCATGGCTCCGAGGTCGCGGTTGGTGGCGGCGACCAGGCGCGCATCCGCTTGGACCGTGACCCCGCCCACGCGCTCGAACACCCGTTCTTCGATCACCCGCAGAACTTTGCCCTGGACCGCTGGCGGCAGTTCGCCGATCTCGTCCAAGAAGAGCGTGCCGCCGCTGGCCTGCTCGAAGCGACCGGTGCTGCGCTGACTGGCCCCGGTGTAGGCGCCCTTCTCGTGCCCAAAAAGCTCGTTTTCGACCAGCGCTTCGGGAAGCGCAGCACAGTTGACAGCCACGAACGGCCCGCATGCGCGCGGCGACAGCGCGTGAACCGCGCGTGCAGCGAGCTCTTTGCCGGTACCGCTCTCGCCGGTGATCAAAACCGTACTCTCGGTCGGTGCCACCTTCATGATCAGCCGCAGAGCCGCGCGCAAGGCCGGATGCCGGCCGATGATCGGCGGCGCACCGGCGACCTCGAACGCCTCTGGGCTGGCAGGCTCGTCGAGGTAGCGGCGCACCAATGCGTAGAGGCGCTGGATGTCGAGCGGTTTTTCAAGAAAATCCGCCGCGCCTCGCTTCATCGCCTCCACCGCGTCAGTGACCGTGCCGTAGCCGGTGATCACCACCACCGGCGTGCTCGGCTGGTGACGCTGGACCGCGGCCACGATGTCGAGCCCGGATCCCACCGGCAGCTTGAGATCGGTGAGGACAAGATCGAAGGTCTCGACGCGGACAGCCGACTCACCCGCTGGCACGTCGGCGGCGGTCGCCACCGTGTAGCCCTCTTGCTCGAGCGCGCGACGCATCATCCGGCGCAGGCTGTCGCGGTCTTCGACCACCAGGATGCGCTGGCTCACCCCCCGGCGCTCCCGGCGGCGACCAGGGCTCCGAGCAGCGCCTTGTGATCCTCCGCATCGACCGTTCGCAGATCGAGGACCACGCGATCCTCGCGCAAGTAGCCGACCACCGCTGGGTCGCCCTGTCGCAGGCGTTGGAGCAGTGCTGCGCCGCCGGCCAGGCAGAGCGCCTCGCCAGATACCGGTGCCTCGGGCGCGGAGCCACCACCGAGGTAGGCGTCAGCAGCGATGATCGACGCTTCCAACCGCGCTTGTTCTCGGAGCTCGGCGGCAAAGCCTTCGAGGCGTGCGTGGTGCGCCGCTGGCTCCGGCCAAAGCTGATCGAGTGGCATGGGCAGGCCGCGCAGGGCGCGCTCGAGTGTCGCCTCGAGCGCGGCGAGCACAAAGCGGTTGGGCCGCAGTACGCGGTAGAGCGCATGGCGGCGGCAGCGGCCAACCCACGCTGCATCTCCGACCAGGATGCCGGCCTGCGGGCCGCCGAGCAGCTTATCGCCACTGCCGCACACCAAGTCACAGCCGGCTTCGATCAACGCCCGATGACTCGGATGATCGCGCAACTGTGGTCGTTCGCTGTCCGATAGCAGGCCGCTGCCTTCGTCGACGAGCAGTGGAATGCCTCGCCTTCGCCCAAGCTGGGCGAGCGCGCGTCCCTCCACCGCCTCGGTGAATCCGCAAATCCGATAGTTGCTCGGGTGAACCTTGAGCAACAACGCGGTCTGCGGCCCGATCGCCTGCTCGTAATCGGCGAGTCGCGTGCGGTTGGTGGTACCGACCTCCACCAGCCGTGCGCCTGAAGTCGCCATGATGTCTGGAATCCGGAACGAGCCACCGATCTCGACCAGTTCGCCACGCGACACGATCACCTCACGGTCCTGCGCGAGGGTGGCGAGGGCGAGCATCAGCGCAGCCGCGTTGTTGTTGACCACCAGCGCGGCCTCGGCGCTGGTCAGCGCCGTCAGAAGCTCGTGGGCCCGCCGGCCGCGGACGCCTCGCTTGCCGGTGCCAAGGTCCATCTCGACATCACAGTAGGCGTCGAGCAGATCCGGCAGACGCGCGGCCACCGCCCTGGGCAACGGTGCTCGCCCGAGGTTGGTATGCACGAAAATGCCAGTCGCGTTGATCACTCGCTGCAGGGGATGACCCAGGCGTGCGATGACGCCAGCGGCGATGCGCGATGCCACCTCGTCTGCCGAAGGTGCCCGCGCACTGCTGTCTGGGCCGCGGAGGCCGGCGCGCGCGCGCGCGAGCTCGGCGCGCGCTTGGACCCGCACCGCATCGTGTCCGTATACTTCGATAAGATCGCTCAACCGCGGATCGTTGAGCAATCGACCGATGGCTGGCAGTGAACGCCGTTGATCGGGTGTGTCGCGTGGATCATGGATGTCCATTGTCGTTCCTTGGCTCGTGCCCATGGTGGCCCGCCCAGGATCTCCCATCGCTGGCATGTCCCACCGTCGGGGTGTCCATTGTAGGATGCTTGCCGCGGATGGTCATCGAATCCGTATTCGAATCGCCAGCCTCCAGGACCAGCACCCATGCGAACCGAAGCTCGGCGCTCCACGCATCCAGGAACCCGACGCCGCCACGAAGCGGACCGGCGACTCGACCGTGAGATCGAACGCTCGGCAGCCGAGATCGAGGCGTTGCGCGTGGCACACCAGCGGTTTCTGGCTGGCGATCTGCGTACACCGCCGATCGACGATGCATTGCGGCTCAAGCGTCAGCTCCGAACGTTGCGCGAGCGGGCGCACGGCGCCGCCGCGCAGTTTCGCTTGACCGGGCTGGAGGCGAAACTTCAGAGCAACCTCGAGCTGTTCGATCGCCGGCTCGAGGCCCGGGAGAGCACGCTTCGAGAACGCGGCGCGGCCACTGGCTAGGCGCTCGACCCCGAGGCCGGGGTGGTGGTCGGCCGGGGCGATGACCGGGCTGCCGAACAGGCGCTGTTCACGCACCTAACCCGCGATCCGCGCGCAGCGGCCCGGCTCGATGCCGAACGCTTCCGCAGCATGTTGCAACGCAATGTCGCCATGATCCGCGAAAAGACCGGCTGCCGAGAGGTTTTTTTTCGGGTGGTTTTCGAAGATGGCAAGCCGAAGCTGAAGGCCAAAGCGATCCGGATACCCGAATAAGGAGATTCTGATGCGATACCTCACCCTTCGTGCGGCCAGAAGCGGGCTTGTGCTGGCGCTCCTGGCACCGGTCGCGACAGCCTCCGCTGCCCCTGTGGCGGATGAAGCTGGGCTCGAGCGCGCGCTGGCCGCGCAAGAAGCGTTGGTCGCGGCCGGCGGCAGCGACCCGGTGGCCTGGAACGACCTCGGCAACCTCCACGGCCTCGCCGGCGAGTTTGGAGAGGCTGAGGCGGCCTACCGGCGCGCCATCGCCCTGGATGATCACCAAACATCCGCGCGTTTCAACCTGGCGCTGCTGCTCATGCAGCGCGGCCAGAACGACGAAGCTGCCGAGCGATTGGAGCAGGTGCTGGCGCTCGATCCCGAAGATGCCTGGGCGTACTACCAGCTCGGCATCCTGGTCGAAGCACGCGGCGAGCGTGAGCGAGCGATCGATCTCTATGCCCATGCCTTCGCCCTCGATCCCACCCTGACCTTCGCTGAAAGCAACCCGCACATCATCGACAACCACCTGGTGACCCCGGCACTGCTCACCGCCCAACGCTATGTCAAGCACAGGACGGCCAGTCAGGTGCCACGGCAGTACGGTGATGGCGGCCGGATCGCCGCGTTGATGCTCCGCGGCGAAACGCAGGACGCCGCACCGCAGACGACGGCCACGGCGCCTGAGGGTCCCACCTCCAACGGCCAGCAAGCGCCAGAGAACCAACAGAGATCACCGGGCCAGCAGGTTCTGGCGCCGTCGGTGAACCACCGCGAAACCAGCGAGCAGCCTGCCACGAACGCCTACGGCGCAGGCGCCCTCGCTGGCGAAGACGAGAGCGCCGGCCAATCCGAGTCGAGCGAACCGGGCCGGGTGCTGACCAGCGAGGATCTCGACGCCAACAGCCATGCTGGCGAGGCGGTCGGTGGCCGCGCGACCCGAGGCGCACGCACACCGGGAGCTGTGTTCAACCGCTACCGTCCACCCCAAAATGCCCAGCCCAACGCCCGAACGCCCAACGCTCGAACGCCCAACGCCCCTGCTGCCGGGGGTGGCCGCCGCGTGGGCGGCGTGGTTCCGGTGGTACCCGCCTCGCCCGGTGCCAACGCACCCCGTGCGAATGCGCCGGATGGGCCTGGTGCAGCGAAGGACCGGCAGGGAGAGGCCGAGCGTGGGCGCAGCGAGCGCTTCCGGCCTTTGCAGCGCTCGAGCGCACAGCTTGACTTGGTGCTCGAGCCGATCGGCGCCGCCGCCGGCTAGGAGCCGACCGGCAAGGTGGCGGTCATCCCAACCGAGTGGTGTCGATCACCCGCGGAGGATCGTGATCGCCGGGCGGGTTGCAGACAGCACAGGGACACATCGCGCGCAGAAAGTCGAAGCGATAGATGCCGGTGGCATGACCGTCGGACCAAACGATCGAAAGCGCATAGTTGCCGACCGGCTCGATGCTTGAAGGCGATACCGCGCGGCTCGGCGGGCGGTAGATGACCTTGCCGTCGCCATGACCTTGGCAGCCGGCACAGGGGCAGTAGCCACGCACCAGCGCGTACGGCAAATCCGCTTCATGGCCGTCCGACCACACCAAATGAAAGGAGCCCGTTTCCGGTTGCCGTCGGACTTGCGTGACATACAGGTTTTTCATCGCTGTGTTCGTCGCTGTGTTCGTCGCTGTGTTCGTCGCTGCATTGAACACTGTTTGTGGACCCGTGTGCGAGGCTGTGGGACGAAGTATGCTTGGGTCGATAGTAGCAAAGACGATCAAGGCGAGGCAAAGATCGCTTCAACCACCTTTTCCTCGCCCGCCAAGGCTGCCTGGCGGTGGCCGCGAAGGGCGATCTGTTGCAGGCTTGTCGAGGCATTGACCTCGATCACCGTCGCGCTGGCGGGGTCGCTCGCCAGCGCGGGGATTTTGAGATCGATGCCGCAGTGGCGGAGCGCGAGAGCGCGGGCGATGCCACGAGCATGCTCGAGCCATGCCGCGGGCAGCGCGATGACCTCGGCGATCGCCGCAGTATTGAGGTTGAGCACCGGTCCAGGAACCTCGATCTCGGTGCCAGCCGGCGCAATGGCGCTCGGATCGATCCCGGTGGCGGCAGCCTGCGCCGCTGCGCCCTTGCGCTCGAGCAGCGCCTGGACCGAGCGACGACCATCGGCCCGCAGGCGCAAGGGGCGCCGCAAGTAGGCGATCAGGCATGCGCCGTCCAGTAGGTCGATCCGCAGATCGACGCCGGCGACCGTTTCCTGCACCAGGGCCAGGTAGTCATCGCGCCAGACACGGGCGACCGCTTGGTCGAGTGCCGCAAGGTCGTAGATGGCCATCACATCACGGCCGCGCGCACCGTGCCCCGGCTTGACGATCCATGGCGCGCCGAGCTCGGCGGCCAACGCATGGGCGGGCGCGGTACCGGTAAGGGCGACAAACTCCTCGGCGGCGAAGCGACCCGGCTGCAAGCAGCGGGCGCTGCGTGGCACGCGGTACCCGGCGCGAGCGAGCAGCGTGGCGGCGTGGAATTTGTCGGTGGCAATCGCGGCTGCGAGCGCATCGTTGAGCGGTGACAAGCCGCCGTAGAGGATCCGCGAGATGCCACCGCGCACGACTTCCCACAAGTAGCCGGTCTCGGGATCGAGACTGCGCAGCCGGCAACCGAGCCGCCGGGCTGCGGCCAGCCGCAAGTCCAGTGCCGGGGCGCACCCAGACCGGGCCGTCGCCTGCTCAGGAAGCATCGACGCCGCCTCGAGCCGTCCGTGCTACAGACCGCAAGCCCTGCGCCCCAAGCCACGCGTGTGACTCGGCCACCACCCGCAACGAACCGCAGGCCAGGATCACGGAGGGTGGCTCACCGTGAAGCGCCGCGGCTGTGACCGCCTTGCGTGCGGCGTCGAGGGCATCCGCGATGGTGGCGCAGAATGCGTCGCCGCGCCGGGTCGACGCCGCGCCGGGCTGCGGCTGCCACGAGCGGGCATCGTCCACTGAGGCCAGAAAAACCCGTTCCGCAGCCGGCGCCAAGCTGGCCAGCATGGCGCCGGCATCCTTGTCGCGGAGAGCGCCAAAGACCAGGCGGTAGGGCATGGCCAACTGGCGGAGAAAGACGCCCAGCGCCTGAGCGGAGGAGGCGTTGTGTGCACCGTCGACGAGCACCCTCGAGCCGCACGGCAGCCGGAAGGACTCGAGGCGTCCCGGCCACCGGCAGCTCGCCACGCCACGGGCGAGGGCACCGGCCTCGAGACGTGGGAAACCCGCCGCCGCCAGGGCTTCGATCGCCAGCGTGGCCAGCGCCAAGTTGCGGGCCTGGTGATCGCCGAGCAGCGCCAGGTCCAGGTCGTATGCGGCACGATCGGTGGTGAAGCGCACGCGCTGGCGGTCGAAGCCCTGGCGGTTGGAGGTCAGATCTCGCACCTCGCCGCTTGCGTAGCGCGGCCGCGCGCCGCGGCGCGCAGCCTCAGCGGCCACCGCCTGCCGTGCCTCAGGGCCTAGCCAGCCGACCACCAGCGGCCTACCGCGACGCGCGATGCCTGCCTTCTCGCGTGCCACGGCGGCCACATCGCGACCGAGAGAATCCCGGTGATCAGCGGCCACCGAGGTCAAGACCGCGACCTGCGGATTTGCAACGTTGGTGGCGTCTCGCGCACCGCCGAGCCCGACCTCGACCACGGCGAGATCGACGTCTTGCCGGCGGAAGAGTGTGAACGCCGCGACCGAGAGCGCCTCAAAGGCGGTGATCTCTCCGGGACGAAGGCGCTCGGCGAACCGGATCGTCTCATCGAGGCAGCTCGCCAAGTCCCGGTCGGCGAGCGGCCGGCCATCCACCAGCACCTGCTCGCAGGCGGTGGCCAGCGCTGGCGAGGTAAAGCTTCCGGTGCGGTAGCCCGCCGCGGTGGCGGCCGCCGCGATCAGCGATGTCGTCGAGCCCTTGCCGTTGGTGCCAGCCACCAGCACGGTCGGTGCTTGGTGCTGCGGATCGCCGAGCCTGACCAGAACCTCGCGAACCGTCCGGGTGCCGAGCCGAATGCCGCGGCCGCGGAGCGCCGCCAGGCGCGCGTCCGCGCCCGCAGCCCCGTCAGCGGCCGAGCCACAGGGGTTCAGGGGGTCAGGTGCCGCAAGCACCGGGCGACCGTCGCTTTCAATTCGGTGCGCGGGACGACCATGTCCAAGAAGCCCTTCTCGAGCAGGAATTCGCTGCGTTGAAAGCCCTCGGGCAAGCTCTGGCGGATGGTCTGCTCGATCACCCTCGGCCCCGCGAAGCCGATCAAGGCTCCCGGCTCGGCGATATTGAGATCGCCGAGCATGGAAAACGAAGCTGTCACCCCACCCGTGGTCGGATCGGTGAGGATCGATAGGTAGGGGTTTCGAGCCGCCCGCAGGCGTGCCAGTGCTGCGGCAATCTTCGCCATTTGCATCAGCGACAACGCCCCTTCCTGCATTCGCGCGCCGCCGGACGCGGACACGACCACGAGTGGCACACCGCGGTCGATCGCGGTCTCGGCCGCGCGCGTGACCCCCTCACCAACCACCGAGCCCATGGAGCCGCCCATGAAGCGGTAGTCCATCACCGCCAACACCACCGGCTGGCCCTCGATGCCGCCACTGCGCACCATCAAGGCATCGCGGACACCGAGGCGCTTCTGGTAGCCGCGAAGACGTGCCTTGTAGGGCTTCGTATCCTTGAACGCGAGGGGGTCCGTCGGACTGATCCCGGTGTGAAGCAGCTCGATCTCGAGCGTGCCTTCAGAACCTGCGTCGCCAGTCGGCTGATCCAACAGCAAGCGGATCCGCTCTTCGGGCCCGATTCGGAAGTGATGGCCGCACTTCGGACAGATGTCGAGATTGCGCCGCACCTCCTTGGAGTAGACGATCTCTTTGCAGCCGCTGCAGCGCAACCACAGACCCTCGGGAACCGAGCTGCGGCGCTCCTCGCGCCGGATCGGCTTGGGCTTTTTGGCTTTCTTGAACCAGGGCATGGGAAAGCGAGGCATCCACGCGCCGACCACGCGGCCGGGCTGTGCAGGCCGGCCCCAGGATCAGGAAGCACCCCTGGGAGACGGGTCTGCGCGGATCGCTCAGGTGTCCTCGTCGTCGGACGCTTCGAGGTCGTTGGGGACACCGAGACGCATACACGCGGCATCGTACATCTGGCGCGAGGCTTTCTTGGCGCTTTGCAGCTCTGCGAGCCGATCTTTGACTTTGGCGAGTTCCGCCTCGATCTGACCATCGAGGTCGGTAAGCTCTTGCCGTGTCATGCCCAAGATTTCTTCGTAGCGCTTCCTCTGCTGATCGGTAAGACTCATCCTTTTCCTCCGTCGAGCACCCGCCTCCGCGCGCACGACATCGACGGTTGATTCGCTCCGGAACCCGATCCGGATCGACGAGGATACTCGTCCGCTCCGGGTGACACAAGCGTTGCTGCCATGCCCGTTCGCTAGCGCGGGCCGGGTGATGCTTCCGGCGAGCCGCCACCACCGGACGGTGGCGGCTCCGCGGGCTCGTCCGGCGCCTTGCTTTCGTCCGGGGCGGTTTCGT
>Ga0114931_10012214_pt1 | contig 10071 bp, 11 predicted proteins | sample 2SBtaG_FD_89579 | JGI IMG/M metagenome (GOLD analysis project Ga0114931, IMG submission 89579) | Deep subsurface microbial communities from Kolumbo volcano to uncover new lineages of life (NeLLi) - 2SBTROV14_V59a metaG | ecosystem: Environmental > Aquatic > Marine > Volcanic | place: Kolumbo... | reverse complement strand
TATCGCGCTGAACAGGGCGAATTCATTTTGTAAAAGTTCAGAAAAGTCATCAAACGCTATTACAGCCGCTTCACGCGTTTCTGAATCCCAGATGCTATGCAAAACCTCTTTCATTGGTCTGTCCGTTCTGCTCGACATGAACAGGCGCATTAATTGTTAGAAAATCATCGACCTCCGATTGAGTCGGCATTCCCGGTCTTGCGCCAATTTTAGTACAGCACAAGGCGCCAACTGCGCTGGCATAACTAAGAGTATGATGCCAGTCCAGTTGATTGGCGATTGCGACTGCCAGTCCGGCATGAAAAGCATCCCCGGCGCCTGTACTATCGACTGCGTTAATTACAAAACCAGGCATGCTTCCAGTCGTGCTTTGTTGCGCCCAGATCAGGCCACGTTCTCCAAGTGTGATGATCACGTTGGGTGCAAGCGTGCGTAGTGTGCCTAACGCCTGCTGCGGATTATTTTGCTGGGTCAGCTGCCTGGCGAATTTTTCTGATGCGGCCAGATAGTCAACCTCAGTCATGAGTTGTTGCGTCCCTGGATGTAATGAGCCTGCATCCAGAATGGTTGGAATCCCATGTTGTTTTGCCTGGCTGATGAGCGCTTGCGAAATAGCCGGTTGATGACCGTCCATCAGCAGCGCTGACGGGAGTCGGTTAGCATTGAGCCTGCAATGATCTTCCGTTAAAACTGTCGACGCTTCTGTGTAATTGACAACGCTGCGTTTGCCATCGGGTTTAACAATCAATGTGGCGACCGGCGTGGCAATGGAACCACGCTTGACATGCCGTGTGTCAATGCCTTCCGAGGTTAATTCAGCAAGGTGGCTTTCACCGTATACGTCATTTCCCAGGTAACCGATAAATCCGCCAGTCAGTCCAAGCCGTGCAACAGCAACCGCTGCATTCGCCGCAGGACCTCCGCCGCAGGCCAGATGCGCTGTACTGCTTAGCTTTTCATCCTCAGCAGGGTGATGAGGGACCTGGAAGATTAAATCGTAACAGGCGTGCCCGATACAAAGTATTTCCATAAACAATCAGGATGGCAACAATCTGTGTCGTTGAAGAATTGAACTAATCCTCATCCAGCCCAAGGAAATTCCAGACATCTTCAGCAAAGGTTGTCTTGACAGTGTCCTCAGGGATGCCATTAGGGAAATTTATGCTGTACACTCGCTTGATATCTTCTGAAAGTTCAGTCAGTTCCAGCTTTCGATACGATTTTTCAAGAATTGTCAATGCGTGTGGGACTGAAGTTGAACGCGGGTAATTGTCAAGAACGGAGAAAGCACGCCTGACTGCTGCAACCCAGGCTTTACGCTTCATGTAATAACGGGCGATGTGAATTTCATGTCTGGCCAGTTGATTTCGAATCGCAATCATGCGTTGTTCGGCGTCTTGTCGATATTGCGTATCTGGATATTTTTCCAGTAGCTTTGCAAAGTTATCATACGCTTCGGCTAATGAGGAGATATCGCGTTGGGTATCGTCGCTGGGAATAAAACGCTGTATCAAACCGGAAGCTCCGGTAAAATTAACCAGACCACGGAGATAATAGGCATAGTCAATATTTGGATGTGATGGTTGCATTTTGATGAACCGGTCCAGGGTTGCCAGTGCGGCTTCCTGGTCGCCGTTTTTCAGATGCGCATAGCCAAGGTCAAGCTGCGCCTGAATTGCATAACGACTGAATGGATAGCGGATTTGCAGGTTCTGGTATGCTTCGATGGCTTTAGGATAGCGTTCTTCTTTCATAAAATCCTGGGCTTCCTTGTATAATTGCTCTGCGGTTTTGGCAATTTCCTCTTCTGACAGTTCCGATTCAGATCTTTTTTCCTTGTCTTCATCGCCATCAGCGTAAGCTGGCTGCCAGCACGGCAGCAAACCAATGATTAGCGGGCTGACTATAAAAACAATGCGATACAACATAATGAACTGGTTCCACAAGGCGTTATCAGAGAAGCGATTATACCTGATATTGCAATTAACATGTGCGGCAAGCCTGTTCTCCGGGCAAGGGATCTGTGCTTGATGGACGTTCGTGAAATCCCACAGGAACTTGCTGGAAAACGCCTGGATCAAGCCCTCGCTGTTTTATTTCCTGAGTATTCGCGTTCGCGACTTAAGCTCTGGGTTGAAAAAGGCAGAATCACAGTGGATAGTCAGCAGTGGCGTCCCAGAGACAAGGTTAAAAGCGGAGAACTGGTCGCAATCAACCCGGAGCTTGAACCATCCGGGATTGTCGAAGCGGAAGATATTCCATTAGAAATTGTCTACCAGGACAAGCAACTTCTGGTCTTGAATAAACCTGCAGGGTTGGTCGTACATCCGGCAGCCGGAAATTGGCGCGGAACCTTGCAAAATGGCTTGTTAGCTTTTGACCGGTCTCTAAACTGTATTCCACGTGCCGGCATTGTTCACCGGCTTGACAAGGAGACATCCGGATTGATGGTGGTTGCCCGTACCCTGGAGGCGCATTATGCTTTGGTAAGCCAATTGCAGGATAAAACAGTGTATTGGGAATATCACGCGTTGGCATGCGGAGCAATGATTTCGGGGGGGCGTATCGATGAACCGATTGGCAGGCATCCAACATACCGGAAGCGTTACACAGTGCGTGATGGTGGCAAGCCTGCTGTGACCCATTACCGGGTATTGGAAAAGTTCAAACACTACACATTGGTCAAAGTGATGCTGGAAACTGGACGCACCCACCAGATCCGTGTCCATCTTGCCCATATCGGCTATCCACTGGTTGGCGATCCGGTCTATGGAGGACGTCTGCATCTTCCCAAAGGCGCCAGCGAGTCGCTTAAACAAGCTCTCCAGCAATTCAATCGTCAGGCACTGCATGCAGCAAAACTAGGGCTGGTTCATCCTGAAACAAGTCAACAACAGAGTTGGGAGGCGGCAATTCCTGAGGATATGCGACAACTCATTGATGTGATACGGAACAATCACTGATGGATGATGCTAACTGGATTGAGGCAGACTGGCCTGTTCCCGCGGGAATCCATGCTGGAACCACGCTTCGGAGTGGCGGTCTGAGTCAGGGTTCATTTGATTCCTTTAATCTGGCTGCACATGTTGGTGATCATCAGGCAAATGTCATCAGCAATCGTATTCGTCTGGCTCATATGCTGACATTACCGCAGCAACCTGTGTGGTTGAATCAGCAACACGGTACGCGTGTTATCAACATTGATGATCTTCCAGAGTCTCCAGTGGCAGATGCCAGTGTTACAACCAAAAGTGGCATTGTTTGCACCGTACTCACGGCAGATTGTCTGCCTGTGCTATTGTGTGATCAACAGGGACGACAGATTGCTGCGGTTCACGCCGGCTGGCGGGGTTTATTGAACGGAATTATTGAGCGGACAGTCGCAAAATTCAGCAGTCAACAGCTTGTCGCCTGGCTGGGACCTGCAATCTCACAGCAAGCCTTTGCAGTTGGAAAGGAAGTGAGAGATGCGTTTGTGCAACATGCCAGTCAAAGTGACTGTGCGTTTATTAAAGGCAGAGCAGGGGAGTGGTATGCCGATTTGTATTTGCTGGCGACCCTGCGCTTGCAGACTGTTGGCCTGACTGATATCAGTGGTGGGCGCTTTTGCACATATCATGAGCAAAACTACTTTTACTCGTATCGCAGAGCAAATCAGACAGGCCGTATGGCTTCGTTAATATGGAAGGAATAGAGCCTTCTTGACGTTGTTATTTGTTTTTATTCTTGAGCAAATCCTGCAAGCCAGCAAAAGGATTGTGTGTTGCAGTAAATTGTTCTTCTCGACCAGGCCCTGATTCACTGTTTCCTGAATACTCTCCATAGCGAGCATGTTCATTATCATGGCAATACAGGCATAATAATTCCCAGTTACTGCCGTCTGGTGGATTATTGTCGTGATTGTGGTCACGATGATGAACGGTCAGCTCACGCAGGTTTTTATGGTTGAATTCACGACTACAGCGGCCACAAATCCACGGGTACATTTTCAGCGCTTGTTCACGATAACCTTTTTCCCGCTCAGCCTTTTGTTTTAAGGCATCTGCAATGATCTTGTCACGCTTGCCGGGGTCAATCCTGGTTTTTTTGGGAGGCATTGATGATTCCTTATGCTTGGAGGCTGTCTGAGAATAGAAAGCCTACTGTGGAAAAGTGGATTTTGGCCCATTTTTCCGATTAAATTCGTTAAATATAGCAAGTATTCGCCTCATTTTAAATTTGTATTCTGTATGATGAGTCATTTCAACCGTCGAGGTTTGCATGTATGCGCTGTTTGATTTGCCCGGTAATGCGTTCTGATTTCATCAGTGATTTTGTTATGCGCAGTGCGCCTGATTGTTTGCTCTCATGATTTATTCACTGACTGTAATGCAAGCCTGATAATGGCTTCACTGTTCATGCTATCGCTATCGATCTTGCTGACCATGCGCCTGGCATCTGCCTCGCTGAATCCAAGCGCGATTAATGCGTTAATGGCTTCTGAAGTCGTGTGTGAAGTGGTCGCTGTGCTGTCTGCGTGACGCTCGTTGATGCCTGTGATCGCTGGCAATCGATCACGCATTTCGATGATCAGGCGTTCTGCTGTTTTTTTGCCAATGCCGGGTAATTTTACAAGTGTTGCGATATTGTTCTCATAGACGCAGCGTTGAAAATCAGCAATGCTGATACCAGACAGTATCGCCAGCGCCAGTTTGGGGCCAACGCCATTGATGCGGATCAGGCTTCTGAACAGACTGCGTTCCTGCTCGCTGAGAAAACCATACAAGATGTGAGCGTCCTCCCGAATACTCAGATGAGTTAACAGCTGGACTTGCTGGCCTGTTTCAGGAAGTTCATAAATCGTGGACATGGGCGCGGTCAGATCGTACCCAACCCCATTGATATCAAGTAATATCTGAGGCGCGGTTTTACTGACCAGAATACCGCGTAAAAATCCGATCATGAGTGAGCGAGTCGCAGATGCAGTTGTTGACTGGCTTGCTGCTGGTGACAATGACACAGTGCAATCGCCAGCGCGTCACTGGCGTCGATTTGCAAGCTTCCACTGATTTGAAGCAAATATTTAACCATGTGGCGGACCTGGATTTTATCGGCCGCGCCTTTGCCGACAATAGCTTTTTTAACGACGCGGGCTGGATATTCAAACACCGGCAAGTTGTTGGCAACGCCGGCACAGATGGCTGCGCCTCTTGCCTGTCCAAGTTTTAGCGCAGAATCAGCATTTTTATGCATAAAGACCTGTTCGATTGCCAGTGAGTCCGGTTGATAGGTGGTGGCGACTTGGCTGATTCCAGTGAAGATCTGTTTTAAGCGCTCCGGAAATGTCTCTTCGGTTGAGCGAACACAGCCACTGGCAACATAGATGATTTTGTTTGCGCGGATATCGAGTACTCCGTAACCGGTAATGCGCGAACCTGGGTCAATGCCTAAAATACGTGGCATGTGAGATTGGCTGAATGAGGTGAAGTCAGATGCTGATCCGGAGTCATCATCAGGAGATCGACGCCAGGATTTCTTCGCTGATGTCGGCATTCGAGTAAACTTCCTGCACATCATCCAGGTCTTCCAGGTTTTCAAGCAGACGGATCATTTTTTCTGCATCTTTTGCATTCAGTTCAGATGTTGTACTGGCGCGCATTGTCACTGATGCTGATTCAGGCTCAAGTTTAGCCTCAATCAGTGCCTGTTTAACGGTTTCAAAATCTGCAGACGGGGTGATCACCTCGGCTGAGCCATCCTCGCTCATGATAATGTCCTCTGCGCCAGCATCCAGCGCGACTTCCATCAATTCATCTTCACTGATACCAGCAGGGTAATTGAGAACCCCGGCCTTGCTGAACAGATAAGAGACTGACCCGTCTGTACCAAGATTGCCACCGGATTTCGAAAAACAGTGACGAACTTCGGCAACAGTGCGGTTACGATTATCAGTCAGGCAATCGACAAGAACAGCGATACCACCCGGTCCGTAGCCTTCGTAGCGCACTTCTTCATAGTTAACGCCTTCAACTGCTCCCGTTGCTTTTTTAACGGTGTTTTCAATGGTATCGCGTTTCATGTTGTTGGACAGCGCCTTATCAATGGCTGCCCGCAAGCGTGGGTTGGAAGCGGGATCACCGCCCGCAGTTCTGGCGGCAACGCTGATTTCACGAATCAGCTTGGTAAACAATTTACCGCGTTTAGCATCTTGCGCGCCTTTGCGAAAGCGAATATTAGCCCATTTACTATGACCTGCCATGAAGACCCCTGTCGTAATTGCGTGGTTTGTAAGTATGTGCGTGAATCAAGCGTCCACATTGTCGATATTGGTTGTTATTTTACACCTGAATTCATCTGTTCAGCTACCAGTCTACAAGGCTAACGACATTGTCAGTCCTCGTATGCGCCAGCGTTGCATGACTAATGTCGGAGCCTGTGGCTTGCAAATGGCAGCTTTCTGCTGACAGCATCGAAGCAAAAACACCTGAATTGAAGGGGTTTTTCATGTTTCGACTGTCTGAATCTGAGTTGGTCGTTTTGTTTTACCAGACAGCTTGTTAAACAAAGATGTTAAAATCTCAGCGATCTTTAGTATTCAATCCAATTCCAAGTCAATCGTACTTAGAAAGTTCAGGAGGTAACTGTATGGTCAAGAAAGTCTGTTTTTCAGGATTGCTTGTATTTCTGATTACTATTTCATCTGCGATTGCAGAGACACAATTAACCGCTCATTATTCTTCCTCAGCAGATCAGGTTCCACAAACTGCAACTTTATTGGTGAAAGACGGCAAGCTGGCATTGCAAGATGGCAATGTACTCAATGGTTTTTATGACAGTGATCGCGATGTCGTGATTGCCATCGATCATAACCGAAAAGGTTATTATGAAATTGATCGTGCATTGGCAGCTCAGGTCGGCAAGCAAGTCAATTCTGTGGTGGCAACATTGAACAAACAAATGGAAAAAGCCATGGCGGGGATGAGTGAAGAACAGAAGCGAGCATTTCAGTCAATGATGCCTGGTGTGTTGACGCAAAAACCTACGCCTGCTCACTCACAAGTAGCGGTTCGCAGAACAGGCAAGGTTAACAAAATTTCCGGAATCCGTTGTGACGTTGTCGAAATTCTTGAGAACCGGAAACCAGTACAGAGACTGTGTGTTGCCCCTTATCAGGTGGTTGGTCTTTCAGAACGAGAGACCGAGTCACTGAAAAAGCTCGGGCAGTTTGCCGGTCAGTTGGCGCATTTGATTAATGTTGGTGGATTACAACAAGAGCAAGTGAACCCAGCCAGTCTTGCATCAGCGTTCAATCAGATCAAGGGTATTCCATTGAGCATCGATTCTACCAAAGGTGGCTCTGCCCGTATCACGACAATCAGCCATGACCAGGTAGATAACACTCTGTTCGCGGTCCCGAAACAGTACCAAAGACTGGATGTGATGAGTTTACTGGCTGGTACCGGGCGATAGGCAACAGGCGACAACTAAGGGTTCATTTTGTCAGTTTCTTTGCTCATCTTCAGTGTTGCAACGCAACAGCGCTTACATCGTACGCTAAGTGCCGCTGTTATTCTTTGTTCTATACCTGGTTATCACAGAAATACAGTGGTTTTCATAATAAGTTTGGGTAGTGGGTTAAAACTGTGAACAATAAACCACGGATTTTACCCACTACCTAATCATTTTGATCCTGAATCTGATACCAGTACATGTTTGAATTTTACGGATTGAGCGTGGAAATGCTCATTACGCTTGCTTTGCTTTGCCTGGCAATTTTACTGTTTGTAACTGAATGGGCACGGGTTGATGTAGCGGCATTGATTATCTTGTTGCTGATCGGCTTTGCAGGGGAGATTCCAGGTGTCAATCCGCTGTTGTCGACTGAAGCTGTGCTGCATGGATTTTCCAGTAATGCCGTGATTGCCATGATTGCGATTATGATCATTGGCGCTGGACTCGAAAAAGCGGGATTGATGGTGTCGGTCGCAGACTTGATGTTAAAAAACGGACGCAACGGTGAACGCAGGGTCGTCATGCGCTTGACCAGCTTGATCGGTTTGCTCTCTGGTTTTATGCAAAATGTTGGCGCGACAGCGTTGTTTCTACCTGTGGTGAGCAGAATCGCAGATCGAAGCGGCATCGCCTTATCCAGATTGATGATGCCATTGGGTTTTTGCGCAATTCTGGGAGGAACCTTGTCAATGATTGGTTGCAGTTCGCTGATTATGTTGAATGACTTGATGCAGGCAGCCAACCACGATGGACTTTTCCCGGTGCAACCATTTGACTTGTTTGATGTCACCCCGATTGGTATGGCATTGTTGGCGAGCGGAATTGTGTTTTTTGTTGTTGCTGGAAAATATCTGCTTCCGGAGCTGGACAATCCTGAGCGCCGATTAACCACAACAGCTGATTATCTGGAGCGAGTTTACTCAATCCAGGGTGTTGTTTTCCAAATCGATGTTGCGCAAGACAGTTCGATTGCAGGGAAAACTGTGCGTGAACTCGAGGATAGTGAGCATGCGCCACAAATTATCAGTTTGAGTTCAGGCAGGCAATTGCGTCTGGCACCAAACCGTGATGACATTATCTGGGCCGGCTCCCAACTCTGGTTGCTTGGGCATCGTGAGGAGATCAAGCAATTTGCAAATCAGCATGATCTGGACATTATCGAAGTGCCGTTATCAACGTTTGAACCTAAATCTGATTACGCGGGCATCGCCGAAGTCGTGATTCCGCCTGGTTCCCGTTTGATCAATGGTGATGTTGGTGAGTTTCGCCTACGTCGTCACTACCGGACAAACCTGCTCGGAGTTTATCGCAATGGTAAGACGTATCAGAATAATCTGCGAGCACTGCGTATCCAGGGTGGCGATACCTTGATTGTCTATGGGCGCTGGAAAGATATTGCAGAGATGGCAAAGGATCCTGCGTTTGTTGTTGCCAGTGACTTTCCCAAGCAAATACTGCGACCTGAAAAACTACCGTTAGCAGTTGTTTGTTTTGCGCTGGCTTTATTTCTGGCTGTCTCCAGCGAGGTCAAACTTGCCCTGGCATTGCTGGCAGGCGCAGTGGCAATGGTGTTATGCAAGGTCATCAGTATTGATGAGGCCTATCAATCAGTCAGTTGGCGTACTGTCTTTTTGCTGGCGGCGCTGATTCCTTTGGGCGCTGCCATTGAGAAAACCGGAACGGCAGCCTGGATTGCCAATCACCTGGTCAGCTTGCTTGATGGTGCCTCAGGATTGCAAGTGCAAATCATGCTCGCAGTGTTGGCGACAGCGTTTACGCTGGTGATGTCGAATGTTGGCGCTGTCGTGTTGCTGGTGCCGATTGCGATGCGGTTGGCAGTACAGATTGGAGCGGAGCCATCTGTTTTTGCTTTGACGGTTGCGTTGGCAACCTCAAATTCATTTTTGTTGCCGACGCATCAGGTCAATGCCTTGATCATGGGACCTGCCGGCTACCGAAACGCCGATTATCTGAAAGTTGGCGGAGCCATGACTGTGATTTATCTTATTGTACTGGTGATCATGATGAATCTGCTTTATTAGGTTTTTGCAGCTGTTCCTTTTGATTGAATAATGTGAAAAAATGGCCTCTATACTATACCTTTGATTTTCCAGAAAAGCTGATTTCTCTATGACTGTCATTGATTACCAGCATGATGTTGATGCGCTTGGACTGCATTGTCCATTGCCACTGTTACGATTAAAAAAAACCTTGGTCGCTGTTGAAAGTGGCGACATTATCCGCTTACGTGCCACAGATCCGGCGGCACATCTCGATATTGGTGTTTTTGCCGAGAAAACAGGTCATCAGATTGTCGAGCATTATGCCGAGCAGGATATACAGTATTTTTATATTCGTAAAAAATGATTGTTTGTTATTCAGACGTTAGGAGGCTGTCCGAGAATAGAGAACCTACTGCGGAAAAGCTGAGTTTGGCCACATTTCCCCATTATTTTCGTTAAATAGCGCAACTATTCGCCTCAAATAATGAGAAAATGTGACTCAAATCAGCTTTCCCTCGCGACGGCTTCTATTCTCGGACAGCCTCCTAGCGGAAACTGGTGATCAGCCAGCCTTCCT
>Ga0114931_10012213_pt1 | contig 10072 bp, 7 predicted proteins | sample 2SBtaG_FD_89579 | JGI IMG/M metagenome (GOLD analysis project Ga0114931, IMG submission 89579) | Deep subsurface microbial communities from Kolumbo volcano to uncover new lineages of life (NeLLi) - 2SBTROV14_V59a metaG | ecosystem: Environmental > Aquatic > Marine > Volcanic | place: Kolumbo... | reverse complement strand
TTCGTGAGGTCCGGGCGTTGATCCTGACGATTCCGGATGAGGATGCGATGCTGCGTGCGATTCGGGTGGCGAGGCAGGAAAACCCTGAACTGTTCATCGCCGCGAGGGCCGGCGTATTGAGCCGGGCGATGCAGGCGACGGAGCTGGGGGCGGACCTGGTGCTTGTTGACGAAATCGCAGCCGCACGGGCGATGTCAGACGAGGTTGTCAGTCAGTTGGTACGGCTTGGAGAGCTCGACAAGGATGCGGAGTCCTAATCGCGCAGCATGCGCAGTTCGTCACGCAAAATCGCAGCCAGTTCATAGTTTTCCTGGGCGATGGCTTCCTGAAGCCTGTGCCGAAGTTCAGCCTTCTGACTGACGGGTAACTGCGGCGTCAACGCTCCGCGCATGCTCGTGAGCAGCTGGGCTTCACTCGATGACTCGAACGCCTCGACGCGCCCCTGTGACTCGAAACACGAACGCAGCGAATCAAGCCCGGCATCGAGGGCGAGCAGGGCGGCTTTGGGCTCATCGGCCTGCAGGGCATGACTCGCGAGCGCCCGGGCTCGCATCATGAGGATGTACGGGCGAAACTGTTCAAGAGCGGTGCGGTCTTCCTCCTCGGCTGCATACTCGGCGCAGATATCGAGGACGCGAAGATTTCGGGTCGTGTCGCGCATGACGCCTTCGTAGTCTTCGAGCACGAGCAGTGCGATGTAGCGGTGGTAGTACTGGAGCGATTCATCGCGGAGGGCTTTGCAGTCTTCGGGCGGGAGTTGAAAGGCTTCGGGCTCTTCATCGGGGAGCATTCCGGTTTCGGCTTCGTCGATGCGCGTTTCGAGATAGTCGAGCAGGGACGGGAACCCGAAGGGTCGATCGCCGTCGGGTCGGCCATTGACATGCATCTGGATAATGCCCAGATCGAGTCGGACCTGAACGCGGGCGAGCCCGTCGTCGCCTTCGATGAGCCGAACATTGATCTGCCCGGGTTGGAAGGGCCATTCATCGAGCAGTTGTGTGAGGTCTTTGTTCATAGTTCTCGTGTGATTATCGCTCGGTTGTGATGTTGGAATATATGTCGGTCAGTCCGGGGAGATGTTTGAGTCGGATTGGACCGCGTTCAGGAGGCCAAAAATGGGTGTTGCGGGTGGGATTGATTCTTCGGCATGTCGATAATTCAAAAAAGTCGCTCGAATTGGGGGGAATTGTCTGGCGTCGGGTGAACCGTTTCGCATAGAATGCCGAACCGGTAGGTAGGAGTCCAATCTGAGGCCACGCGAGGGGGTAGGAAACCTCGCAAAGCTGATGAGGGTTGGACAGAGAGAGTTTGGCGAGTTCGAGGTTTTCCTCGGAGGAGCCCCGCTGGGAAACTGGCGGATGGTGGGTAGGAGATGAGTGGCATGATTGGAAACACAGTTTCCGCGCGATCGGGTCTTCAGTCCGATTTGCAGCTGTACCTTCGTGAAATAAACCGTTTTTCGCTTTTGACCCCGGAAGAAGAGCGCGAGCTCGGGTGGGCGATCATTAACGACGACTGTCCGATCGCCCGCGAGCGGATGATCCGTTCGAACCTGAGGCTGGTCGTCGCGATTGCGAAAAACTACCAGAACCGTGGGCTGGTCCTCAGCGACCTGATCGAGGAAGGCAATATCGGTCTTCTGCGTGCGGTCGAGGGGTTTGACCCGGCCCAGGGGGCTCGGTTTAGCACTTACGCCTCGTGGTGGATCAAGCAGGGCATCAAGCGGGCGCTCATCAACGCGTCCCAGCCGATCCATATCCCGGCGTACATGGTTGAACTGATCGCCAAGTGGAAAGAACACGCCCGGCGTCTTGAAGCCGAACTTGGGGCTCCGCCGAGCATGGAGCAACTCGCCAAGTCCATGGATCTCCCGCTCAAGAAGGTGAAGATCATCAAGCGGGCGATCAAGGCGTTCCGGACACCGGCCCAGGAAGCGGCATCGGGCGACAGCGACTTGCTCGGGCTCGGCGAACTCATCGCCGATGGTCAGATTGGTACCGCCGAAGACAAGACGCTCCGCCGCGAGGAACTGTCCACGCTCAAGCGACTTCTGGACACGATTGATATTCGTGAAGCCGAGATTTTGCGGATGCGTTTCGGGCTTGACGGGCAGGAGCCTTTGACACTCAAGCAGATTGCGGAGAATGTCGGGATCAGCCGCGAGCGGGTCCGCCAGATCGTCGATGAGGCTCTGGGGAAACTCAACACCAGGCTCAACGACGACAAGCCGAGCCAGTTCTTCCGTCGCGAGGAGCAGGAGCCGCGGCTTCACCTTGGCGACCCGGCTGCGAGTGCGTGATTGATCGGGCTTAAACGGGAACCCCGGTCGGGGTCATGCGGGGGCGGTCTGGATACTGGGCTTGCAGTGGTCTTCTATCGCGACCGGGGCGGTGCGGCCCGGCTCGTGCTACCATCCGCCCATGAGTCAATCCGAGTCGATCCGAAGCACTGTTGTGACCCGTCTGGCTGCGATTGCAGCTTGTGTGGCCGTCACATTCACGAGTAGTCTGAGCCTCGCCCAGCAGGACCAGGTGGCCGAGGCCAACGCCCGGTATACCTCGGTTCCTGATTCGAGGCGGAGCGATCTGATCCTCCTGCCTGCGGTGGCGAAGATGGATCCCCCGCCCGCCGGGCTTGATGGACTCAAGAGTGCTGAACTGATTGATCCGGGCAGCAGGCTCTGGGGCGATATTGAAGATTGGGCGACCGCTTCGCCTCATCAGGAGGCCCTTGACGCCCTGAGAAGCGTGACCAGCGAAAGCGATATTCGGCGAGCGATGGTTTTCGCCCAGCCCTACGGGACCAATGGCGTCGATCCCGAGTTGATCCGGGCCGGTCTTTATACGGAACTTGGCGATCCGCCTTTGCTCGCGGGTGCTCGCATCGGGTATCTCAAAGGCCTCAAGAATCTGCTGATTCTTGTCAATGTCGAGGCGACACGGCTCGGGGCTTCGGGCAAGCCCGGCGATGCGATTGACCTGATGGTGCGTCAGGTGTATCTCGGTCGTCAGATCGTGGACAGGTCTTTCCTGGTCGAATCGGTCTTCGGGTTCCACTCGATGATCAACGGGCTCTCACGCATCCGCGACATCGCTTATGTCGATTTCCGGGGTGATCAGGTCCTGAGTCCGGAGGAGATCGCCCGGACGATCAAAGCCATCGACGGGACGACGAACGGGTATCTCAATCACGGGCGCATTCTTTTTCCCAATGCGAACAAGCTCGCCGCCGAGCAGCTCTGGGAACTGCTCTATGAACCGCGTGGAAATGTCAAAGCCTCGTTTGCCAACACCATGGCGCGGCTTCGCACATCCGAGCGCCCGCTGAGGCTTTTTGCCGAGGCATCTCGATTTGAATCCGCGGGTGACCAACAGGGCGACTGGTACGAAACCCGCGACATGATCGATTCTGTTTTTGACGGGTGGTCGTCTCGCTGGACGCTAAATCCGTTCGATCGTCAACTGTCGCTCCCATATGCCTATGACGATCTGGACAAGCAGAAGTTTTCTGTGATCTCGGTTTCAACCGGAGACATGAGCATTCTCTACAACCTTCGGCGTGTGTTCGACACCGAAGTCGTCGGGACCCGGGATTCGCTTGCGCTGCTCGGGTATTACTATGAACTCGGTGAGTTCCCGCCGGCGATCAGTTCCGTGCGCCCGCGCTGGCTCGACAAGATCGAGGCCGACCCCTTCAACCCAAACCGTGCGGTGGGCAGGGTCCCCGCGCTCGAGTTCTTTGTCCCGGTGCGTGATGATTATGTCCCGGACGAGACCCAGTCCGCGCAGCCTCACAAGATGAATGTGTTCTCCTCGACCGGTGAAAACTTCTCGATCATGCTTCGCGAAGATCAGTTCGTGGTGTATTCTGTCGGGCGTGACGGGGTCAAGAATCTGGCGGAGGATGTCTCGGTTGATCCCGAAGCGGTCACGGGCGACTATCTCATCTGGCCACCGATGTTGTCGCTCGAACGGATGCACCTGCGTGAGACCAATCGTTTGCCGTAACGGGAATAATGCGGCCTGTTTGCGTGATTGATGCTTGCCCCGGGTCGCGTCTTCGGGCAGGCCGGATTCAGGAGGACTGTTCGTGACGACAGATCAGATTCACAAGATCATCATCATCGGCTCGGGTCCGGCGGGTTGGACCGCTGCCATCTATGCCGCCCGCGCCGAACTGGAACCCATCTGCTACATCGGTGTCCCCAGGCAGGACCCGGCCCCGATGCTCCCCGGCGGGCAGTTGATGCTCACCACCGAGGTCGAAAACTACCCGGGGTTCCCCAAGGGCATCGAAGGACCCGAAATGATGGACGCCTTCCAGCAGCAGGCCGAACGCTTTGGTACCAAAATCGTCGGCGAAGACATCGTCAAAGCCGAGTTCAACACCGACGGCCCCCATACCTTGCATACCTCGAAGGGCAATGTCATCCGGGCCCATACCGTCGTCATCGCCACCGGAGCGACCGCGAACTGGATGGGGCTTGAGAATGAAATGCGTCTGGCCCGCTCGGGCGGAGGAGTCTCGGCCTGTGCAGTCTGCGACGGGGCCCTGCCCGCATTTCGAGATCAGCCTCTGGCGGTCGTCGGGGGGGGCGACTCGGCCATGGAGGAAGCGACCTACCTGACCAAGTTCGCCAGTGTCGTCTATGTCATCCACCGGCGTGACGAACTGCGCGCCAGCCGAATCATGCAGGAGCGATACCTCAGTAAGCCCAACGCCAAGGTCCTCTGGAACAAGGTCGTCCGCGATGTCATCGGGGAGACTTCGATCGAGGCGGTGGAACTCGAAGATACCAAGACCGGCGAGATCAGCAGGCTCGAGGTGCGCGGACTGTTCGTGGCCATCGGGCACACGCCCACGACCGGGTTCCTTGAAGGCTCGGGTGTCGCCCTCGACGGCAAGAAGTACATTGTGCTCAAGGATCGTTCAAGCCGGACGAATCTCCCCGGTGTCTTCGCCGCCGGCGATGTCGCGGACCCGACCTACCGTCAGGCCATCACGGCGTCCGGCATGGGGTGTCAGGCGGCCATCGACGCTGAGCACTGGTTGGCCGACAAGGATATTACCTGAGCCGCTCGCGTTTGAGGTCGCGGCTCATCAGCATCGATATCGCGTCGATCGGATCGAGGTTCTTGAACAGGACCGCGTGAACGGCTTCGGTGATCGGCATCTCGACACGATACCGGGCGGCCAAGTCCATGACCGACTCGGTCGTCGCCACGCCTTCAACGACGAATGGCGAGTTGGTGAGGTACTCGCTAAGCTTTGCCCCGCGTCCCAAGGCCTCACCGAGCGATCGGTTTCGACCCTCCGGGCTAAAGCAGGTCGTCGCCAGGTCACCCACGCCCGCGATCCCGAAAAAGGTGTCGGAAGACGCGCCCATGGCGGTCCCCAGGCGGGTGATCTCGGCGAGCCCGCGGGCGAGCAGGGCGCTCTTGGCGTTGGACCCGGCCCCGAGCCCGTCGATGATCCCGGCGGCGATGGCGATGACATTCTTCGTCGCCCCCGCCAGTTCGACCCCGAGCATGTCCTCATTGGTATAGATCCGTAGCCAACTCGTCGAAAAAAGTTGCTGGAGAGCCACAGAAAACTGGTCCTGATCACTCGCTGCGACCATGGTCGCGGGCAGGCACCGGGCGAGTTCACCCGCAATGGTGGGCCCGCTGAGAACACCGAGCGGGCGCGGGGCTGCGTCCGGATCGTCTTCAAGTACATCGGCCACGATCTGCGTCGGGCGCAGCAGCGTCTCGTTTTCGATCCCCTTGGCCACGCTGACCACACCGGCCCGAGGCGGGACATGGGCCTTGAGCCTCTCCCACACCGATCGCATGAACTGGACGGGGATCGCGGAGATGATCAGATCCACCTCGCGCAGGGCGGCCTCGTCGCTCAGGGCGATCGTGACCCGGTCGGACAGGACAAACCCCGGTAATCGCTCGCTGGTATGGGTCTGAGCGAGCCGACCGGACTCATCTTCAGCATGTCCCCACATCCTGACCTGCGGGCGGTCCCCTTGGCCTCCGGCGAGAATTTCGGCGCAAACGAGCCCCATCTGTCCGAGCCCGAGGACACAGACCTTGTCCAGGGAAGAGGTTGGGCGCGATTTCGGGTCCAAATTGACCATTTTGTCTCCTGACGAACAAACCAGATCGGGCCGAAGTTCGTAAGCGTATGCGGGTACCGCCGGTGCAGGTGTCGTTACGCCGGGCCTACGATGGGTGTCCGCAAGCCGGGGCCGTTCGGTCCAGTTGGCTTGTCTCTGGTTCATATTGAGGATTTCACATGACCCAAGCGTCAGTCGCGGCACACGAGCATCATGACCACCCGCACGACCACGATCATGACCACGACGATGGTGTCATGTGTTGTTCCCATCACGAGATGGAAACGGAGCGATATCTGCTCCTCTACCTGATCGGAGGCGTGCTCGCCGCGGTGAGTTGGTTCGCCCGGGTCATGGGGTTCACCGATCCGCTCGTGGCCGCCCTGCCCGCCCTCGTCGGCGCCCTCCTGCTCGGGAGCACGCTTTTCTACGCAGCCTTTCTCGAGATCAAGCGGGCCCGATTCAGTTCATCGTCGCTGGCCGCTCTGGCGATTCTCGCCTCGATGGTCACCGGCAAGTTCGTCACCGCTGCCTTTCTCGCGTTCATCCTGCTCGTGGCGGACCAGATTCTCCAGCGGACGGCTTTCGGTGCGCAAAGGGCCATCGAACAACTGGTCAACCTCACCCCCGATGAAGCAAGGCTCGTCGAAGGCGACACCGACCGGGTCGTGTCCATATCAGAGATCAAGGTCGGGCAGATTGTCCGCATCCGCCCCGGCGAGAACCTGCCGGTGGACGGGCGGGTCGTTTCCGGGCGGTCGACGATCAACCAGGCATCGCTGACAGGTGAAGCCATGCCCGTCGAGGTGGAGACCGGGGCAGCCGTCTACGCCGGTACGACCAACCTCACCGGTGGCATCGATATCGAAGTCACGCAGGTCGGGGCGGATACCACCATCGGGAAGGTTTCGGAACTCATCCGCGAGGCAGAATCCATGAAGAGCCCGAGGCAGCTGCTCATCGAGCAGGTGGCCCGGTTCTTTGTGCCCGTGGCCGTCTCGGTGGCCGCTCTGGTCTACTTCCTCGCCGCAAAGAACCCGGCCACAGCCGATGACGCAGCCTTGATCGCGGTGACGGTTCTGGTGGTGACCTGTCCGACGGCACTCCTGCTTTCGAGCCCGACCGCGATGGTGGGGGCGTTCGCTGCGGCGGCCCGGCTCGGGATCATGGTCAAACGACCGGACTACATCGAGGCAGCCGCCTCGGTCGATGCGGTGGTCCTGGACAAAACCGGAACCATCACCACCGGCAAGTTCGGGGTATCAAGGCTTGTCCCTGCAGCAGGGGTCGAAGGGTCGGAACTGCTCGAAGCGGCTGCCAATGCCGAGCAACACTCGAACCACCCGCTGGCCCAGTCGATTTTGACGACGGCCAGCGCTGCCCGGATCAAACTGGACGGGTCGGACGAAGTCGAGGAGTTCCATGGCCGAGGCGTGCGGGCCCGGACGAGCCTCGGCGAGATCTATGTTGGTCGCGGGAGTTGGATCCGCGAGTTGGTCCCCGAGGCGGCGTCGGCGGTTGATGAAGCCGAGAAGCGCGTCGAAGGCATGTCCACCGTGCATGTGGTGCGCGACGGGAGGTACCTCGGTGCGGTCGGGCTCGAAGACAAGATTCGCCCCAATGCAGGCGGGGTCCTTGAACGCCTGCGTGAGTTCGGCGTGCGGACGATCGCCATCTTCACGGGCGATCGGCTCGATGTCGCCCGGCGTGTCGGTGTGTCCGTGGGTGCGGACCTTGTCGAGGCCGAATGCCTGCCCGAGGAGAAGCACCAGTTGATTCGCGAGATGGTCGGGCAGGGATACCGAGTCATGATGGTGGGCGATGGGATCAACGATGGTCCGGCCCTGGCCGAGGCGGATGTCGGGGTGGCCATGGGGCTTTCAGGCTCGGACATCGCGACCAACAGCGCTGGGGTGGCGCTGATGACCGATGAGTTGAACCGCTTGCCGTTCCTGATCGAGTTGTCCAGGCGGACCAAGGGGATCATCGCCCAGAACATCGCGGTGTCGATTCTGATGGCGATCATCGGGTTGATTCTGGCAGCGACCGGGCAGTTCACCAAGGCGGGGGAGTTGGGGGTCGGTTTCGCAGCGTTGTACCACTTCCTCCCGGACATCTTCGTGATCGGGAATAGTTTTCGGCTTTTCCGGTTTGGTGAAGAGTTCCTCGAAGTGGAACATGCAGCCAAAGCCGAGGCCAACCGCGTTCGTACGGTTCGTGAAGCGAGTGCAAGGAATCTTTTTGCAACGAGTGCATAAACTTCAGGGTTTAGGTGGCATAGAGTTGGGTAGATTGGTTCTGGATTGTGCTGTTTCGTTCAGTGGTAACGACTTTGCGGGGGTAAAGTCCCTATAGCCATTGAAGTGAAACTGGGCCATCCATTTTCAGAGATTCGAGCGGAGACAAAAACAATTTGGTGTCTCTCAAAGAGAGGCGGAGCAAATGTTTCAGAGTGCTCCAATCAAACTACAAGGTTTGAAAGTTTGGTAGATGGGTGTTGTTTTGGTGATCGGGGTCACCAAGTGAAACCACATTTGACCCTGTTCATTTTATTTTGTTAATTTCGCCGAAGCAGGCCATATGCCTGCACCGGTGACATGATGGCGTAAGGAATACGCCGAAGGAGGCAGCCGATGACCGGCATGCAACAAGAATCAGTCAATGGCAATGGTTTTCTAAAGGCTTCCAAGTGCTGCGGGGATGGGACGAACGGGTCAATACCTGTCCCGATCGATCCCGAAGCGGTTTGGCAGGCGCTCTCGGCAGTGCCCGGAACGGGCGTGTGTGTTGTGGGTACCGATGGAAACTGTGTTTACTCAAGCCCTGAGTCCAAACGCATTTACACCGGCGATGAGAATTTCGATTCCAAAGGCAAGACGCTCTATGACTTGTTTCCCAAAGAGTGGGCCGACGAACGCATCGGGTTCATCAGGCAGGTCGTCGAGATGCGTAAGCCGCTGGCGGTCAGGCAGGTGTGGCGAGGGTCTCAGATATGCATGGTGATGCGACCGATTTTCGATGCTGAAGAGCGGGTATCCCACATTCTCGTCTTATCTCGACCGATGGAGGCGATGGAGGCGATGGAGCGGTGCAGTGAGGATCAGAGCGTAGCCGAATCCGAGTTTATCGAACTCGGCGAGTTGAATGTCCTCACGCCTCGGGAGTTGGTCGTGCTCGCCCTGCTCGGGCAGGGGCTCACGCTCAAGGAGATCGCCGAGCGTCTGCACCGATCGTTCAAGACCATCGACAATCATCGTGCGTCGATCGGGCGCAAACTCCGCAAGACGGATCGGCTGGCGCTGGCCAAACTGGCAGCCCAGGCGGGTCTTCGTGTGCGAGACGCCGAGCTCAAACGCATCACACCCAAGGTCGGGCAGAGCGAACGGGCATAAGCACCGATGAAAAGAAGTCTTTGATAAGCAGGCGGACACAGGGTCCGCCTGTTTTTTTATGTCAAGAGACGACCCGCGCCCCCAGGATTTGCAGATGGCCTACGGCTTCGTTTGTGAGCTTCAGGTGTCGATTCCGCTTGTGCGCAGGAGCGTGCGGAAGGACTCGCCAAAGACGAAGTTGCCCTCCGGGAATTCGGTTCCGGCCATATTCTGGTCGATGTGGCTGAACACGAGATTCACCAGTCCGAAGGCGACCGGTTCATTCGGTGCGCACGGGTCGATGCGTTCGATCGTGCCTCGGGTCGACGCACCTTGCGCGGTCAGGCGTTCGATCTCGGCGGTGTAGCGCAGGGTGTCGCCGGGCATCGCATCGAGCATCAGTTCGGCTTTGGTGACCTTGGCGAGGATGACCTTTTCTTTGAACGCGTCGGCGTGCCCGACGAGGATGCCCGCGGTCTGGGCCATACCTTCGAGAATGAGCGACCCCGGCATGATCGGCAGGGGGGGGTAGTTGTCATGGGCTGCGAAGTGGTCTGCGAGATGATCTTCGGACGCCGACACATGCTTGATGGCG
>Ga0114931_10012212_pt1 | contig 10072 bp, 9 predicted proteins | sample 2SBtaG_FD_89579 | JGI IMG/M metagenome (GOLD analysis project Ga0114931, IMG submission 89579) | Deep subsurface microbial communities from Kolumbo volcano to uncover new lineages of life (NeLLi) - 2SBTROV14_V59a metaG | ecosystem: Environmental > Aquatic > Marine > Volcanic | place: Kolumbo... | reverse complement strand
TAAAGCGGGCTGCGCATTTTCGGTCATGGTCAGATCGTCAGACGATCCCTCCCACATGATTTGCGAAAGTTTTTTACCAAAGGCGTCATCAATTTCATCAAATACGACTTTGGCGGCTGGAAACTGTTCGGCCAGCTCCTTCCCCATACCAACCTTCTGACTGCCCTGACCTGGAAATGTGAATGCGTTGCTGCTCATTGATATTTCAATCCTTGTGATCTCGCCATTTAAGGGGTTGTGGCACTGATAGAGCATCTGTTTCAACTGTCAAGGTGCACTGCGTATGGTTTTGCTTGCCAATAGCTGTGAAGTTCTTATATAAGCCAGTTCTTATGGTATTTGGCCGGTTGAGGGCTGAACGGAAGGGACGCAGAGTTGACTTTTAAGTCAGGCCTCTTTTTTCTTCCCGTGTCTTCACTCTTTCGGAACTGATTTTTTGAGCCTTTAGCCCTTAGGGGGACAGTTGCTCAGGGAGGCTCCGCGCCGGATAAATGTCATTTGAGACTCATGTCACAAACCCTTTTCACTGATCATTCCAGTTTGGTGAAAAATAAGAAAGGCTCATTCTATGCCCTTGTACGAGCATACTTTCATGGCGCGCCATGATATATCTGCCCAGCAGATCGAAGCACTGACTGAAAAATTCTCCGCTGTTTTGAAAGAAAATGGTGGCAAGCTTGTTAATAGCGAATATTGGGGCCTTAAAAACCTCGCTTATCGCATCAAAAAGAACCGTAAGGCCCATTATGGCTATATGCAGCTTGAGACACCTCATGCAGCTGTTGCTGAGATGGAACGCCAAATGACTCTCACGACTGATATTCTGCGTTTTATGACCATTCGTGTGGACAAACATGAAGAGGGGCCCTCGGCCATGATGCGTAAATCTGATCGTGATGACCGCAAACCGCGTGGTGGCGGGCGCTTTGGTGGCGGTGGGCGTGGTGGTCCACGCGATGACCGTCGTCCTCCTCGTTCAAACTCCAGCGGTGATAAAAGAGATTAATCATGAAAATCGAACAACTTCCGGTCCGACGTCCCTTCCATCGTCGGCGCAAGACCTGCCCATTTTCTGGTGATAATGGCCTGACCATTGATTATAAAGATGTCAAGCTGCTGCAGCGCTATGTTTCAGAGCGTGGCAAAATCGTACCGAGCCGCATCACTGCCGTCACAGCCAAAAAGCAGCGCGAGCTGGCCAAAGCCATCAAGCGCGCTCGTTTTCTTGGTTTGCTGCCATATGTAATTGGCTAGACGATTTTTGAAAATCCAAACTTGATAGAGCTGTCCCTTTTTTTGGGGCAGCTCTGCAAATTTTAAGTGTTGGGATGAGTGTTTCAGGAGCTCTCTTTGCTCCTTCATCTCTAACCGCAAATGCGGGACAGCTTGCATGACGAAAAATCCAATTATTGCCGGATTATCCGCCGGAGGCACCGCTGCCGTGCTCTATCTTTCCCTTGCAACGGGGTCGGGTATCGGCTTGCTATTGTTTTATCTGGCTCCGCTGCCGGGCTTTATCGCTGGTTTTGGTTGGGGCGTGCGTGCTGCCGGAATTGCTGCTCTTTCGGGAACCTTGCTGATCCTGGTCAGCCTTGGTGTGTTGCCAGCGACGGCCTATTGTTTTTCCCTTGCTGTTCCTGGCGTACTCATTACGCATTATGCCTTTTTATATCGGCTTGTGGGGCCGCAGAACGAACAACCACAGGAGGGCGAGCCACAAATAGAGTGGTATCCGGTGGGCAATATCATTCTCGTTGTCGCGCTTTATGGCGGTTTGCTTGGTATTTTATCTGTTCTGCTGATAGGACCTTCTTATGAGAATTATCAGAACAATGTCACTTCGACCATTGATCTGATCATGTCAAAGGCCGGTGATGCAGGCATTTTAAAAAAACTGACACCTGAAATTCTGACGCAATATAAAAAACTGGTGCTGGCCATATTGCCAGCTTCCACGGCAATATTGTGGAGCCTGTTCGCGCTTATGAATCTGTGGTTGGCGGCTCATATTGTCCGTCTGTCGGAGCTGATGTCTCGCCCGTGGCCTGAATTTTCCAGTATGGACTATCCGTTGAAAGCCTCTCTTGTCTTTGTGGCGGCCCTTTTTTTATCGCTCATTCTCCCCGGAATGGCTGGCTTGTTGATGTCTGCGCTGGCTGGAAGTCTGATGATGGCCTTCCTTCTTCTGGGCCTGGCGGTCGTGCATAATGTAACCCGCACCTGGCAGACCCGGAGTCTTATTCTATTTGGCACTTATGTGACCGTGATTTTTATAGGCTGGGGCGCGTTGATCCTCATCGTGGTTGGCGCGGTCGAACCCTTTGTGCAAATGCGCCGGAGATTGAAAATACCAGATTCCTAGCCTTCAGCCAGCCTCTAACAGCTATAATAAATATTTTTTTTACGAACCACTTATCAAAAGTTCAAACAACACAACACCTCAGGGAGTCGTAACATGAAAGTTATATTACTACAGCGCATCAAGAGACTGGGCCAGATGGGAGACGAGGTCGTCGTCAAACCCGGTTATGCTCGCAATCATCTTCTGCCTTCTGGCAAGGCCCTGCGTGCCAACAAGGCCAATCGCACTTATTTTGAAACGCAGCGTGCCCAGCTTGAAGCTACCAATCTCGAGCATAAAAAAGAGGCCGATGCCGTGGCCGAGAAAATTAATGGCAAGCATTTCGTAGCCCTTCGTCAAGCGGGCGACACTGGACAGCTTTATGGCTCTGTAGCGACCAAAGACATTACAGATGTCATCACGGAAAACGGTTTCACCATTGCCCGCAATCAGGTCATGCTTGACCGCCCTATCAAACTTTTGGGTTTGCATGAAGTGCAACTCAGCCTGCATCCTGAAGTCGATGTGACCGTGACCATTAATGTTGCACGCACGCAAGAAGAAGCCGAACGTCAGGAACGCGGTGAAGATATCAACACTGTTGATGATGGTGTGGATGAAGAAGAGGCCATCGCTGCGGAAGATATGTTCGATGATGGTGGGCTTGCCGAGCAAGCCGAAGCCGAACTAAATGATGAAGAAAGTGATGAAGTAGAAGAAAAGAATGAGGGCTAGGACCTCGTTCTTTTGATTTAACAGCTGATGTACCGCAGCCCATTTTTTGCCTACGCCAAAATGCCTCGCGCGGGTCCTTGCTGACAGCACCAAGGGTTCGCCCTTGGAACCTGATAGATTGGAACCTGATAGATTGGAACCTGATAGATTGGGGTTGCATAAGGGATTAATCCCTTTGCTGCCCTCGCGCAAAGCGAGCCCCACCGGGAGGGATTCTTCAATAACTGCGTAACATCAGTTAACAGCTCTTTTTAAGAGCCTTGGCAAAATCATGGTCGGTCACGCATATAATGCAGAACCGACCATTTTTGTTTGCTGCCTGATTCTTTGTAGACCAGTGTTGTTGTAAGGCCAATGTCAAGTGGATCCTTGAACGAGGCTTGTCAAACGCCTGTTTTTTTCTTCCTGCACAGTGTGAATGTGAATTATGGGTATAGTTGTGCTTTTACCAAAATGAGTAATTGTAGTTTATGAGAATCACGTCATGCTATCTCGTATGACACAGACAAATATCCACGACATCTCATCCTCGTCCCAGCCAGACGCGGATGATAATAGCGCCCTGCCGTTTCGCATGGCACCCCATAACATCGAAGCCGAACAGGCCCTGCTTGGGGCCATATTGGTGAATAATGAGGCCCATGATCGGGTGTCCTCCTTTCTGGAGGTCGATCACTTTTTTGAGCCCTTGCACGGGCGCATCTTTCAGGTCGCTTCTCAGCTTATTCACAACAATAAACCGGCAACGCCTATTACGTTGAAAACCTTTTTCGACCATGAAGAGCCGGTCGATGAAAATCTCACCGTGCCGCAATATCTTGCGCGGCTCGCGGCGAACGCGACGACCATCATCAACGCCAAGGAATATGGTCAAACCATTTATGATCTGGCGCAAAGGCGCACCTTGATCATTATTGGTGAGGACATGGTCAATACGGCTTACGAATCGACCATTGACGAGCCGCCATCAACACAAATCGAAGACGCTGAGCAAAAACTCTACAAGCTGGCAGAAACAGGCAAATATGGCCAAGGTTTTGAAAGTTTCGCTTCTGCTCTACGCGGCTGTATCGAAATGGCCGATGCCGCCTATCGCCGTGGCGGAGGATTGTCTGGTGTTTCGACAGGTCTTACCGATCTTGATCGCCAAATGGGCGGCTTGCAGGGCTCCGATCTTATAGTGCTTGCCGGTCGCCCCAGTATGGGAAAAACGGCTCTAGCCACCAATATCGCCTTTAATATCGCCAAAGCCCATAATTTATCACAGGGGACGGATGCAGAAGATGGTGCTTGCGTAGGATTTTATTCCTTGGAAATGTCCTCAGAGCAATTGGCCACACGTATTGTCTCCGAGCAATCTAGGGTGCCGTCGGAAAAAATACGTCGCGGTAAGATTTCCGATGATGATTTCAGAGAGCTGGTACGGGTCTCGCAAGAGCTTCAGGACATCCCGTTTTTTATTGATCCAACCGGTGGCATATCCATCGCCCAACTGGCGGCTCGCGCCAGAAGGTTAAAGCGCCAGCACAATCTGGGGGTTATTATTGTGGACTATCTGCAACTGCTGACCGGATCTGGAAACAGCCAGGCCAACCGTGTGCAGGAAATCACCGAGATCACGACCGGCCTAAAAGCCCTTGCAAAGGAACTGGCAGTGCCGATCGTCGCCCTTTCCCAGCTTTCGCGTCAGGTTGAAAGTCGCTAAGACAAACGCCCTCAGCTTTCTGATCTGCGCGAATCAGGCTCCATCTAGCAGGATGCCGACGTCGTGCTGTTCGTCTATCGTGAGGAATATTACGTCTCAAGGGCCGAACCGCGCGAAGGCACTCCGGAACATCTGACCTGGCAGGATGAGATGGATCGCACCATGGGGCTTGCCGAAGTCATTGTCGCCAAACAACGCCATGGTCCGGTGGGCACGGTGAAAATGCAGTTCACGGGTGAATTCACTCGGTTTTCTGACTATATCGACCCTGATCGCGTGCCAGAACGTACAGGGTATTAAGCCGATTCTTTCAGTGTTTTCCCAGCGCAGGCTGGGATCCATACGCCGCAGCGGGGAGTGTTTTACCAAAACTCTTTGCTTGTTTCTCAAGGTCTCAGCCTATAAATCCTCGCCTGCGCGGGGATGACAGACCAGCTATTTAGAGCTACCTTCGTTCGACTGCTGCATGTTAAGTGTGGAAAACAGTGATTCTCTAAATAATGACGAATGCACGCAATGAACAAATCGACTTTTTCGGAACATCTGGATAATATAGTCACTTCTGACGGCTGCAATATGGGAGCCACGGCTGTTTTGACCGTGGACCTGCCTGCAATTGGTGAGAACTACGCCCGGTTAAGCGCCCTTGCCAAAGGGGCGCAATGTGCAGCTGTTGTCAAAGCGAATGCTTATGGAACGGGTGTAGAACGAGTCGCCCCTTTTTTGCACAAACAGGGCTGCAAGACATTTTTTGTGGCGACGCAGGATGAAGGAATCTTGTTGCGCTCTCTTTTGCCAGACACAAAGATTTATATTTTAAATGGTCTGCCGGCCGGCTGTGCAGTCAATTATCACAACTATAATCTGTGTCCCGTACTCGGTTCCATTGAAATGCTGGTAGAATGGGCACGATATTGCAATCGTACAAAAGCTTGTCCTCCTGCGGCCCTTCATATTGACAGCGGTATGAACAGGCTTGGTATTGGCCCGGATCAATTGCAGACTCTCATTGAGACGCCAGAGCTGCGAACAATAGAGTTTGATCTGATTATGAGCCACCTGGCCTGTGCAGATGAACCAGACCACCCGCGCAACAAAAAGCAGCTGCACACTTTTACCGCTACTCTGAAAGAACTGCCCACCGCTGCTAAATCACTTGCTAAATCCCCTGCTAAATCCTTGGCGAACTCAGCGGGCATATTTCTAGGGTCGGATTACCATTTCGATATTTTGCGCCCCGGTATTGCGCTATATGGTGGATGTCCGGTAACCGGGTCTGATAACCCCATGAAGCCGGTTGTCACCTTAATGAGTACCATTGCACAAATTCGTCTTGTGGCAAAAGGCGATGCCATTGGCTATGGCGCGACGTTTCAAGTCGAGCGCGAGACGCGGGTTGCTACGATACCGGTTGGATATGCCGACGGTTATACTCGCAGTCTTGGTTCCAGCAATGATCATGAGGGGGCATATGTCTATATTGGTAAAACCCGCGCTCCATTGCTGGGTCGTGTTTCCATGGATCTCATTACGGTAGACATCACCGATATTCCCGAGCACAAGGCTTTTGTCGGCGCACGCGTTGAATTGCTTGGCGCTCACATTGGTATCGATGATCTGGCAAATATCGCAGGCACCATCGGCTATGAAATCCTGACCTCGCTTGGGGCACGATATAAACGTCACTACAAGGAAGGCTCGAATGGCCAAAGCCTCTAATAATTTTGTTTGCCAAAGCTGCGGGGCCGTTAGCGGGAAATGGGCCGGGCGCTGCAATTCTTGCGGTGAATGGAACTCGATTGTTGAAGAGGCTTCAAAAAACAGTGGCATTGCCGGTGGTCCTGAAAAATCCCACACCAGCGGGATTTTGGTGACGTTGGTAAGCCTTGATGCGCAAACCGATGATGTGCCCCGCTTGACAACCGACAATGCTGAATTTGACCGCGTCACGGGCGGCGGACTGGTGCCGGGATCAGCCATACTGGTGGGCGGCGAACCGGGTATTGGCAAATCAACCCTTTTATTGCAGGTGGCAGCGCTGATTGCCGATAAAGGTCATCGAGCGCTGTATTTTTCCGGCGAAGAAGCCACAGCGCAGGTGCGATTGCGTGCTCAACGCCTGAAAGTCACCGGTTCGCCTGTTGAGCTGGGCGCTGAAACTAATATTTCCAATATCTTATCCACACTGGAAAAAGGTGAGACGCCCGCCCTCGTTATTGTTGATTCGATCCAGACCTTATGGTCCGACCGGCTGGAAGCCGCCCCTGGGACCGTCTCACAGGTCCGCGCCTGTTCGCAGCTTCTTGTGCGTTATGCCAAGCGCTCCGGAGCCGCGTTATTCATTGTCGGTCATGTCACCAAAGATGGCCAGATCGCTGGCCCTAAAGTTGTGGAGCACATGGTCGATACGGTGCTTTATTTCCAAGGCGATAGCGGCCACCAGTTCCGCATCTTGCGCGCCGTTAAAAACCGCTTTGGCGCGACTGACGAAATCGGCGTATTTGAAATGAAAAATGAAGGGCTGGTAGAAGTTGCTAACCCATCCGAAATGTTTCTGGGAGACCGCGCTGATGATAGCCCCGGATCTGCCGTATTCGCTGGTATTGAAGGGACAAGACCCGTTCTTGTGGAAATACAGGCACTTGTGGCAGCTTCGTCGCTGGCGACTCCGCGCCGGGCCTCGGTGGGCTGCGATGCCAATCGTCTGGCTATGATCATTGCTGTACTTTCGGCCCGCTGTGGCATGCGTTTTGGGGCCCATGATGTTTATCTCAATGTGGCGGGGGGCTTGAAAATAACCGAGCCTGCCGCCGATCTGGCCATTGCAGCGGCGTTGATTTCCTCTCTTGCTAGCATAGCCCTTCCGGCTGATCGTGTGTTCTTCGGGGAGATTAGCCTGTCGGGGGCCGTGCGCAATGTTGGTCATATGGGAGCACGCTTGAAAGAAGCTCACAAATTAGGCTTTACATCTGCTACAACGCCCATGCCGTCTGATGGGGAAGTGCCGGATAAACAGATTTTGGTCGAAAATCTGCCGCATCTTAGTGCTCTAACAGCAAATATACTGGGGTCAGAAGGTGAAAAAAACCACGAATTCGACCAAAAACGGAACAAAAACAGTTGATCAACACTGTCAAATTATGTCCAGTAGAAACAAGGGGCATCAAAGACAGAATTTGAACAGGGGCAGGGAAAAAACATGCCATCACTAACTATCGTCGATCTGGTACTGGCAACCATTATGCTGATTTCAGGCTTTTTGGCCATGATACGCGGCTTGACCAGAGAACTGCTATCCATTGGAGCCTGGGTGGCAGCTGCGGCGGCTGCCGGGGTTGCTTTCTTCTTTTACAAGGAAGAGATCATAGATCTCGTGCCCATACAATCTGAAATGGCTGCTGTTGGCGGTGTCGCCGCCGTGGTTTTCCTTGTCGTACTGATTGTTGTTTCTCTTTTGACCATCAAGGTTGGGGATTGGGTGCTCGACAGTAATATTGGTGCCTTTGATCGTACGCTCGGACTTTTGTTTGGTCTGGCACGCGGCATGATCCTTGTCGGGATTATGTTCTGGTTTTTTATAAAATTTACCGATGATAAAAGTCGTCCCGATTTTATTGAAAATGCTTATTCAAAGGATGCGCTGGAATGGACAAGTGACAAACTTGAAAATGTCGGGCAAAGAGTGGCATTGAAAGTCAAGGGTCTGCTTGGTAAAGGTGACCCCGACGCGGTAGATCCCGACTTTTAATGAAAGCCAATTTCGTTCTCGCTAATCATTGCTATCTATGCTAATAGGCTGACTTCACAGGTCATATACAGGATGTTTTCATGTCGCATCTTTTTGATAAAAGCCGGACGATAGAACAGAATTTAGTCACAGGAACTGACCTGCACGAGATAGGTGACGAGGACACGCTTCATGAAGAATGTGGAGTGTTCGGGATTTTTGATCATGATGATGCCGCAGCCTTCACCACTTTAGGGCTGCACGCTTTGCAGCATCGCGGTCAGGAAGCGGCTGGCATTATCTCTTTTGATGGTAAAAGATTTATATCAGAGCGCCATTTGGGCAAGGTCGGTGATCATTTCACATCGACAAAAATCATCGACAAGCTTGTGGGTCGAGCGGCTATCGGCCATGTGCGATATTCAACGACCGGTGACACCATATTGCAAAATATCCAGCCGCTCTATGCCGATCTGGCAACAGGCGGTTTTGCCATATGCCATAATGGCAACCTGACCAATGCCATTTCTCTTCGCGAAGACCTCATTAAGGGTGGTGCCATCTGCCAGACGACTTCTGATACAGAAGTTGTCTTGCATCTTGTGGCGCGCAGTCGAAAAAGGCTGTTTGTCGACAGACTGATTGAGGCGTTGGGACAGATTGAAGGGGCTTATGCCTTTGTGGGTCTCACCAACAAGAAACTGATAGGAGCACGTGACCCTTATGGCATTCGCCCGCTGGTGCTTGGCAAGCAGGGAAACTCTTATGTGCTGGCCTCTGAAACCTGTGCGCTCAAAATGATTGATGCTGAATTCGTCCGCGAAATCGAAAATGGTGAGATCGTTGTCATCGATAAAGCCGGAATTTCATCCTATAAACCCTTTGGTAAATGCGTCGCCCGCCCTTGTATCTTCGAATATATCTATTTCGCCCGACCAGATTCCATCGTCGGTGGGCATTGCGTTTACGGTGTGCGCAAGAAAATGGGCTATGAGCTGGCAAAAGAATCTGGTGTAGATGCCGATGTGGTCATTGCTGTCCCCGATAGCGGTGTGCCAGCAGCCATTGGCTTTGCCCAGGAATCTAATATTCCCTTCGAACTTGGCATCATCAGAAACCATTATGTCGGGCGTACTTTTATCGAACCGGCACAAAAAATCAGAGAGCTTGGTGTTCGTTTGAAACATAGTGCGAACTGCCATGCAATTGCCGGGAAACGAATTGTCTTGGTTGATGATAGTATTGTACGCGGCACGACCAGTATGAAAATCGTCAAAATGATGTATGAAGCTGGGGCCAAAGAAGTGCATATGCGCATTTCGAGCCCGCCAATCACCTATCCTGATTTTTATGGTATTGATACGCCCAAAAAAGAAAGTCTTATTGCAGCAGGGCGAAGTGTTGATGAAGTGAATGAGTTCATTGGGGCCGATAGTCTGGCCTTTTTGTCAATCGAGGGGATCTACAAGGCGATGAGGCATGCATCGCGGAATAATGATGTTCCTCAATATACCGACCATTGCTTCACGGGTGAATATCCGACAAGATTACTCGATCGCTCGGG
>Ga0114931_10012211_pt1 | contig 10073 bp, 9 predicted proteins | sample 2SBtaG_FD_89579 | JGI IMG/M metagenome (GOLD analysis project Ga0114931, IMG submission 89579) | Deep subsurface microbial communities from Kolumbo volcano to uncover new lineages of life (NeLLi) - 2SBTROV14_V59a metaG | ecosystem: Environmental > Aquatic > Marine > Volcanic | place: Kolumbo... | reverse complement strand
CCGGCCGCCGCTTGCGGTTTCGAAGGCGGTGCGATTGGCCAGCGCGATCTCTTCGAGCGTCTCCAGACAGTCGGCGGCGAATCCCGGACACAGCACCTGGACGCTGCGCACCCCTTCGGCGGCCCACCGGGCAAGCGTCTGATCGGTGTACGGCTGCAGCCAAGGCTCGCGACCCAGGCGCGACTGAAACGACAGGCCCCATTCGTCGCGGTTCAGCCCGAGTCGTTCGATCAGCAGGCGCGAGGTGGTGCGGCACTCTTCCGGGTAGGGATCGCCGGCGTCGGCGTAGCGTTGCGGTAGGCCGTGGAAGGACAGCAGCAGGCGTTCGGCCCGTCCTCCCGCCGCCCACGCCGCGCGCACGCTGTCGGCGAGTGCGGCGATATAGCCCGGATGTTCGTGATAACGCATGATGAAACGCAGTTCCGGGAGCAACCGGCGGCGCATCAGGGTTTGCGCCACGCCATCGAAGGTCGCCGCGGTGGTGGTCGCCGAGTACTGCGGGTAGAGCGGTAACACCACCAATCGGGTGACGCCCGCGGCGGCGAGTTCATCGAGCGCGCTCGCGATCGTCGGTTCACCGTAGCGCATGCCCAGGGCGACGCGTACCCTGCTGTCGGTATGCGCATCGAGCAGGGTTTGCAATGCCTGGTGCTGGCGCCGCGCTATGGCGAGCAACGGCGAACCCCGGGGGCTCCATACCTTGGCGTAGGCGCTCGCCGAGCGGCGCGGGCGAAACCGCAGAATGAAGCCGTGGAGTATCGGCCACCACAGCCAGCGCGGCGCCTCCACCACCCGTGGATCGGCGAGAAACTCGGCGAGGTAGCGGCGCACCGCCACCGTCGTCGGCGCGCCCGGCGTGCCCAGATTGACGAGCAGCAGGCCGATCGTGGCGTGCTGACCGGCATTGCGGCGGGGCGCGTCGGGGTAGAGCAGGCGCATACGGGTGAAGCCTTTGGGGTTGGCGGGTGCGCGATAGTGTAGCGGAACAGGCGCGTCCGGCTTGCGCTGGGCGCATCGCACCGCGATGATCCGATGGTGATGTTCAGGTAGGAAACGGAGTTCGGAAAATGAGCGTGGCGCAGAGTCCCGATTGTGACGCCGACGGCCTGATTGGCGTGGAGGCGGCGCGTGCCTTCCTGCTCGAACGCGCGCGCGCGCCACAGGTCGTCGAGGTGGTGCCGGTGGCGGAGGCGCGCGGTCGGGTGCTTGCCCGTACCCTGCACGCGACCAGCGACGTGCCGCCGTACGACAACAGCGCGATGGACGGCTATGCGCTGCGCGGCGAGGACCTGGTCGCTGGCGGGGACTTGCGCCTGCCGGTAACGCAGCGCATTCCCGCAGGGACGATGGGGCAACCGCTGCGGAGCGGAGAAGCGGCGCGGATCTTTACCGGTGCGCCGATCCCCGAGGGCGCCGATACGGTGGTCATGCAGGAGCAGTGCACGCGCGACGGCGACACGGTATTGATCAGCGGCCCGCTGGCGGCGGGCGACAACGTCCGGCCGCGTGGCAACGATGTGCGTGCGGGTCAGGCGGTGTTGAGCGCCGGGATCCGCCTGCGGCCACAGGAAATGGGGGTTGCCGCTTCGCTCGGCTGTGCGACTGTCGAGGTATACCGGCGCCCGCGGGTGGCGTTCTTCTCCAGTGGTGACGAATTGCTCGAGCCGGGTGCCCCGCCTCGGCCCGGCGCCATCTACAACTCGAACCGCTATACGCTTTACGGGCTGATCGACGCGCTCGGCTGCGAAGGACTGGATCTCGGCACCGTGGCGGATACGCTCCCGGCTACCCGTGCGCTGCTCGATCAAGGCGCCGCCCGGGCCGATGTGCTGGTGAGCACCGGCGGGGTGTCGGTCGGGGAGGAAGACCACATCAAGCGGGCCCTCGACGAGGTCGGGCACATGGCCTTGTGGCGGATTGCGGTCAAGCCGGGCAAGCCGCTTGCCTACGGGCGTATCGGGCAGGCGGATTTCCTTGGTCTGCCGGGAAACCCGGTCTCCACGCTGCTGACCTTCTGTCTGTTCGCAAGGCCCTTTCTGCTGCGGCGTATGGGGGCCACCGAGGTGCTGCCGCGCGGGTTGCCGGTGGTGGTCGAGGCGGCGCGCCCGCGTCCCGGGCGGCGCCGCGAATACGTCCGCGCGCGGGTTCACGGCGGTGATGACGGTCGGTTGCACGCCGAGTTGTACCCACGCCAGGGGTCGGAGGTGCTCAGCTCGGCGAGTTGGGCCGACGGTGTGGTCGAGATCCCGGAGGGACGGACGGTGGAGCCCGGTGACACCCTCACCTATTATTCCTTCAACGAGCTGTTGAATTGAGACGGGTCCGATGAGCACGATTCGAGTGCAGGAGCAGGATTTCGACGCCGGCGCGGTGATCGCCGCGCTGCACGCCGACCATCCGGCGGTGGGGGCGGTCGCCGCTTTCGTCGGTCTGGTGCGGGATCGGAATGAGGGTGACGGTATCCGCGGAATGGTGCTGGAACACTATCCGGGGATGACCGAGCAGGCCCTCGCGAAGATCGCGCGCGAGGCCGAAGAGCGCTGGGATCTGCTCGACGTGACCGTGATTCACCGGGTCGGTCGGCTCGAGCCGGGTGCGCGGATCGTGCTGGTTGCGGTGGCGAGCACCCATCGTGGCGATGCCTTCGCGGCCTGTGAGTTCATCATGGATTTCCTCAAGACCCGCGCGCCTTTCTGGAAAAAGGAGAGCACCGCCGAGGGGGAACGCTGGGTTTGCGCGCGTGACAGCGATGCACGAGCCGTTGGACGCTGGCGCGATTGACTACGGGTACGGACCCTGCCCGGCGCGCCAGCGGCGCGCTCTATGCGGTCACCGTGTTGATCTGGGGCACCAGTTGGTACGCGCTCGCGATGCAGGTCGGCGTGGTGGCGCCGACCCTCTCGATCGCCTACCGCTTCGCCTTGGCGACCGCCTTGCTGATGGGGTTCTGCTTGCTCAGCGGCAGGCGGATGCGCTTCGATCGCGGCGATCATCTCGGCATGCTGCTTCAAGGGGTGTTCCTGTTCGGCCTCAATTACGTTGCATTTTATTTCGCTACGCCGTACCTGACGACCGGCCTGATGGCGGTGGTGGTTTCGACCATCGTTTTCATGAACATACTCAACGGCGCACTGCTGTTTCGTTCCCCGGTGCACGGGCGAGTGGTGATTGGCGCGCTGTTCGGTCTCGCCGGGATCTGCCTGGTCTTCGCCCCGCAACTGAGTTCGGTGGCGCTCGACCAAGGGGTGCTGCACGGCCTCTTGCTGTCTTTGCTGGCCACCTACTCCGCGTCGCTCGGCAATATGGCCGCGGTACACAATCAGCGTCGCGGGATCCCGGTAGTGCAGAGCAACGCCTACGGGATGTTGTACGGCACGCTGTTGACCGCATTGCTGGCGCTATTTTCCGGGGTCGAACCGAGCTTCGATTGGTCGCCCGCTTACGTCGGCTCGCTGGTCTATCTCGCGGTTTTCGCCTCGGTGCTGGCGTTCGGCTGTTACCTCACCTTGCTGAAGCGTATCGGGGCGGATCGGGCCGCCTATGCAACGGTGTTGTTTCCGGTCGTTGCGCTCGGTGTATCCACCGCGCTCGAGGGCTACCGGTGGACGCCGCTTGCGGTCGCCGGGGTGGTGCTGATCTTGGGAGGCAACGTCCTGGTATTACGCCATGCCTAACGGTCCAGGGTCCGGGGTGGTTGGCAGAGCCTACGATCGAACGGTTCGAGGAGGTTGAGGCGCGGCGCCTGGCTGGTCTATGGTACGGTCGGTGTCGCGGTTCGCGGGGCGGCTCCGGACGGGGGGTGGCGTATTCGGGCGCGGAGCAGGGGCGCGTCGATGGGAGGAATGATGATGGAGCAGCTTCGAAATTCGGCGGGTCTGTGGGCGCTGTGCTTGGCCGTGGTGCTGGTGAGCGTGCCGGCCGGCGCCCTCCAGGCGAAAGGAAATCTCGCGGTGACCTATCCCGGACCCGACTGCGGCGCCCGACCGATCGCGCCAGTGCGTCCCAAGGCGTTCAAGGATAACGATCAGATCATCGCCTACAACGCAAGCGTGCGACGCTTCAACGACGGTAACCGAAAGTACGTCGACTGCATTCAACGCTATGTCAACGCCGCGGCCGAGGATATCCGCCTGATCCGGGCGCGGATCAAGGCCGTGGTTCGCGAAGCCAGCGGCCCCCCGAAAGGCGCCGACGGCGGTTGACAGTCCAGCGCGGCTCATTTATGCTGCAATGCAACATTTCAATGTGACGCAATGGTTTCGCGCCACGGTTGCTTTGGCGGTTGATGAGGATCAAGAAGATGGAAAACATTTTGTTGAACAGAATGGGAGGGTTGGACCTGCTGGAAGGCGTGGCGGACGCCCGTCAGGCGGCGCTGAATTCCATGACCGCGTTCAATCGGATCGCGATGCGGGCCCAGGGTCTGTTGGCGCGCCAGCAGTTGCGCGCGTTGGAGCGGTGCCTGGAAGCAGGTACCCGCCAATTGCGGCTGGTGGCCGAGGTGCGCGATTCCAAGGATCTGCTGATCAGTCAGGCCGAGGTCGCCAAGCAACTCGGTGAGGAGCTGCTGGCGGTCGCGCACGAGAGCACCGAGTTGCAGGCGCAGGTGCGCAGTGAGTTGGAGCACTGGGCCACCGACGGTATCAAGTCCGTTCAGGCGACCGGGGCCGAGACTAGCCAAGCCAAGACTACCCGGGCCAAGACGGTTGCGGCGCCCAAGTTGAAAGCCGCGCCGCGCCGCGCGGGCAAGGCTGCCTGAGGCGATTCGGAGCCTCGGTTCACGCCCATTCGAAGCGGAAACTCGCGACTCCGGGGCCTGGCAACCGGAGTCGCCGCGCGCACCTATGGAGGGAGGCAAATGCCTCCCTCTTTTCGTGCTTGGCGCGAGCGGGGTGACTCCGCTCAGTACATGTGCTGGCCGCCGTTTACCGACACCGTCGCGCCGGTGATGAAATCGGCATTCTCGGCGACCAGGAACAACACCGCCCGGGCGATGTCTTCCGGTTTGCCGAGTCGTCCGACCGGGATCCTGGAAATGATCTTCTCCAGCACCTTTTCGGGTACCGCACGTACCATGTCGGTGTCGACGTAGCCGGGCGCCACGGCGTTCACCGTCACGCCCTTGGCCGCGCCTTCCTGCGCCAGTGCCTTGGTGAATCCGTGGATGCCGGATTTGGCCGCCGCGTAGTTCACCTGTCCGTACTGCCCGCCCTGACCGTTGATCGAGCCGATGTTGACGATTCGTCCGAAACCGCGGGTGCGCATCCCTTCGATCACGCAGCGGCTCATGTTGAAGCACGAGGCAAGATTGGTCTGGATCACCGCGTTCCACTGGTCGAAAGACATCCGGTGCATGGTTCCGTCGCGGGTGATGCCGGCATTGTTGATCAGCACGTCCACCGGCCCCAGGTCCTGCACGATTCGTTCTACCGCCGCCTCGCATTGCTCGAAGTCCGAGACATCGAACTTGTAGGTCTGGATGCCGCTGTGCTGGCGGAAGCGTTGCGCGGCTTCGTCGTTGCCCGCATAGCAGGCGGCGACTTGGTAGCCCGCTTCCTTGAGTTCGGTACTGATCGTCGCACCGATGCCGCGCGTGCCACCGGTTACAATTGCCACTCGATTCATGATTCTTGCTCCTGTGATGGTTCCGCGCCAACGCATTATCAGCGCCGGCGCGTGGTTTCCCGATTAGCCGCGTTCGACGCACATCGCGATGCCCATGCCGCCGCCGATGCACAGCGTAGCGAGCCCCTTGGACACGTCACGGCGCTGCATTTCGTACAGCAGGGTAGTCAGGATACGCGCCCCGGAAGCCCCGATCGGGTGTCCCAGCGCGATCGCGCCGCCGTTGACATTGACCTTGTCCATGTCGAAACCCAGATCCTTGCTCACCGCGCAGGCCTGGGCGGCAAACGCCTCATTGGCCTCGATCAGGTCGAGATCATCGATGCGCCAGCCGGCCCGCTCGAGTGCCAGACGGCTGGAGGGGATCGGGCCGCTGCCCATCAGCGCCGGGTCGACCCCGGCGGTCGCCCACGAGACGATCCGCGCCAGCGGAGCGAGTCCGCGCCGTGCGGCTTCCTCGGCCGACATCAGCACCATCGCCGCGGCGCCATCGTTGATTCCCGAGGCGTTCCCGGCGGTCACGGTGCCGTCTTTCTTGAACGCCGGCCGCAGCTTCGCAAGCCCTTCGATGGTGGACCCGTGGCGCGGGTGCTCATCGGTGTCGACCACGATCTCACCCTTGCGGGTCTTGATCGTCACCGGAACGATCTCGTCGGCGAAACGCCCGCTTTTCTGCGCCGCCTCGTCCTTGTGCTGCGAGGCGAGTGCCAGTTCGTCTTGCTGGGCGCGGCTGATCTGCCATTGCTCGGCGACGTTCTCGGCGGTCACGCCCATGTGGTAGTCGTTGTAGACGTCCCACAGCCCGTCCTTGATCATGGTGTCGACCATCTGCGCGTCACCCATCTTGATGCCGCTGCGCAGGTGCATGCAGTGTGGCGCCTGACTCATGCTTTCCTGGCCGCCCGCTACTACGATTGCGCTTTCGCCAAGGCGGATGGCCTGCGAGGCAAGGGCCACCGCGCGAAGCCCCGATCCGCACACCTGATTGACGCAGTAGGCGGTGCTCGAGGCGGGGATCCCCGCCCCCATCGCCGCCTGGCGTGCCGGTACCTGACCGGTGCCGCCGGTCAGGACCTGACCGAGAACGACCTCGGATACATCATTCGGATCGGTTTGCGAGCGCTCCAGCGCCGCGCTTATGGCGACCTCGCCGAGATAGGAAGCGGGCACGCTGCTCAGGGTGCCGCCGAGGTCGCCGACCGGGGTGCGCGCGGCGCTGGTGATTACCACATTCGTCATGGCTACATCTGTCATGGATCTTGCCTCTCGATAGCCGATGCCCGCCGGCATCGACCATCGCGAGGGAGGTCGGCCGGTGAGGCGGTGAAAGAAAACTCGTTGATCAGTGGCCATCCACAAACGGTCATCCAGGCCGTTTGCGGCGTCCGGCGCATTGCTGTACCGGAGCTAGCGCCCGTTTTCGAGGACGGACACTATTTAGTCGTTTACTGTAACTCAATTAAATGCTGCAATGCAACATTCACCATCCGGTGCGGTGCCGGATCCAGCTACCGGCCCCCGTCGACCAATACTTCGACGAGGCGGGGCGCGGCGCTCGCGAAGGCCTCGCGCAGTGCATCATCGAGGGTCTCGGGAGTCTCGACGCGACGACCGGCAACCCCGAATCCGCGCCCGACCGACACGAAATCCACCGTCGGTTCGGTCAGGTCGAGGCCCGGATAACCGCGTGCGGCGTCACTCTGGATCGCGGCGCGGTAGCGGTCCATGTTGCGCTTGAGAATGCGGTAGGAGCGGTTGGCGAGGATCAGGAAGACGATCGCCAAATCATGGTGAGCGGCGCTCCACAGGGCCTGTATGGTGTAGAGCGCCGAGCCATCGCCGGAGATCGCGAGCACCGGCCGCTCCGGCCACGCGAGTTTGAGCCCGATCGCGCTCGGCAATCCCTGACCGATCCCGCCGCCGCGCGACGCGAGGTAGCCGCCGGGGTCGTCGAAGTCGAGTGTCGCGAGCATGTCCCGCCCCGCGGTGATCGGTTCCCCGGCAATCACGGTATCGTCGGGCAGCGCGTCGCGTACGGTCGCCATCAGCCGCGCGGTGGACATCGCCCCCCCGCCGGCGGGCAATTCGGCGCGCGCTCGCTGGGTCGCCTGGACCGTTTTCCATTCCGCGCGCAAGACCTCGCGGCGTGCAGCCGCGGCGGCCTTCAGTTGCTGATCGTCACGCGCCGCGAGCGCCGCATCGAGTAAGGCGAGCGTGGTTCTGAGATCACCCACCAAGCCACAATTGGTTCGGTAGTTTCGCGCGATCGCCGCCGGCGTGGCTTCGAGGTGGATGCGCGCCGCCCCGTCCGGAAAAGTCGGGTCCGGCGCGTACCAGATTTCCTCGAAGAATTCGCCGCCGACCAGCATCACCAGATCCGCCCCTTCGAGGGTGCGACGGATGGCGCCCTGATCCTGCGCCATGCGGCCGCGAAATTGCGGATGCCGATTGGGAAAGTTCGTCCGTGCCGGCAGCACTTCGCCCCACACTGTGGCGCCGAGCCGTTCGGCCAGGGTGACCAACTCATTTACGGCGCCGCCGCGCGCCACCTCATCACCGCACAGGATGCACGGCGACTGCGCACGAGCGAGCAACTCCACCGCAGCAGCGATACCATCGGGATCGGGTGCGCAGCGCGGGTAGATGTGCGACGGCGCGAGCGCCGGGTGCGCGCTGCGCTGGTCCATGACGTTGATCGGTAGCGCGACGAACACCGGGCCGCCGGGCGCTTCGCGCGCGATTTTGAATGCGCGATGGAGCAGCAGGGCAAGCTCGTCGGCGCTTTCCGCCTGTACGCTCCATTTGCACAGCGGCGCCGCCATTGCCACCAGATCATGGCCCAACAGTGGGTCGCGCAGGCGCATTCGGGTGTCCTGCTGGCCGGCGGTGAGCAACAGCGGCGTGTGGCCTTCGCCGGCGTTATACAGCGACCCCAGCGCGTTGCCGAGCCCCGGCGCGACGTGCACGTTGACCACCGCGACGGTGCCGGTCGCCTGGGCGTAGGCGTCGGCCATGGTCACCGCCACCGCTTCGTGTAGCGCGGTGATATAACGAATGTCCGGGTAGTCGATCAGTCCGTCGATGATCGGCAACTCGGTAGTACCCGGATTGCCGAAGATATGGTGCACCCCCTGGGTGCGCAGGGTATCGAGAAAAATCTGTTTGCCGGTGTAGATCTCGGTCATCGGCTTCCTCGCAACTACTCAGTTCGTCGGTGCAAGCCAGGAAAGAGACGAAAAATCATGCACGCACCGTGTGCTCGAAGCTGTTCGCGAGCGTCGCGAATCCCCTGCTCAGTTGCACCGCGTTGTGAGGAATGACAACGTAACGCCACGGCTTCCCGGCATTGGCCGTCATGTAATTGGTCGCGTGGCGGCAATACTCCCGGGCCGCCATCGCCTTTTCCCGGACTTCGTCCGTATCCATCTCCCGCTCTTTCTTGGTCTCGACCATGACGATGGCGTCCGCGATCTCGACCACGAAATCCGGCACGTACTATCGAGTGTTGTGCTTCCAGTAAATTCGGAACTGATTCCGTGCCGGTCACATCCACTTCAATACGTCCGCGTTCCATTCCAGGCGCGCCTTGTTACCAAGGCTCCGCTGCGCGATCTTCCCGAATCGGTGCGAAACTCGTTCAGCGCCGCCCGCCGCGATAGGTCAGACTTTCGCCGACCGACTCGGCGATCCGATCCTTGGTCACGATCCCGACCACGTCCTCGGCCCACGGGATGCGCCGATTGCCGCCCACCACCAACACGTTGTTGGCGCCCTTGCGGGTCATGCGGGTGATGACGTCGAACATCACGTCGTCGCTGCGCGCGATCACGAAATCCCGGAAGGAGAGTTGCCCGATGGCGACCGGGCCCATGACCCAGCCGCTGGATTTCATGCCTTCCATGGTGCGCATCGCCGCGCCGACCTCGAATAGCCCGGAGATATGCTTGCCGGTGCGCACCACCACGTGGCCGACCAGATCGCGGTGCGCATGGACGAAGTCTTCGTAGTACATATCGCCGGGCAGGATCGTGACCCGTTCGTTCATGACGTCGCCCGCGGTGCGTACCAGGAACATGTTGGCGTGCAGCCCCTTGGGTAGGTTGCGGCCGCGGCGGGCGAGCTTCAAGGTATAGATGTTCTCCGCCGAGAGCAGTCGTCTGACGCCCACGCTCAAGGCCACCGCCACCACCATCGGTAGCACGATGTCATAGTCCAAGGTCATTTCGAAGATCATGATGATTGCGGTCAGGACGGCCCCGGTCGCGCTGCCGACCATCGCCGCCATGCCGATCATCGCGAACGCCGCCACATTCATCGTGGAGCTTGGCAACAGCGGTTCCACCAGCGCCCCGTAGGCGCCGCCCAGGGTGGCGCCGAGAAACAGGGCCGGGGAAAAGATCCCGCCCGAGGCCCCGGAGCCCAGCGTGATCGAGGTCACGCAGAGCTTG
>Ga0114931_10012210_pt1 | contig 10073 bp, 5 predicted proteins | sample 2SBtaG_FD_89579 | JGI IMG/M metagenome (GOLD analysis project Ga0114931, IMG submission 89579) | Deep subsurface microbial communities from Kolumbo volcano to uncover new lineages of life (NeLLi) - 2SBTROV14_V59a metaG | ecosystem: Environmental > Aquatic > Marine > Volcanic | place: Kolumbo... | reverse complement strand
CCTGGACGGTCATGGAGGGCCCGATGGTGAGCGTGTCCCCCGTCGAGGATGTGTACACCTGGTTGTTCGTCGAGTTGGTGCCGAACCGCAGGGACCCGGTACCGGCGAGGGTATGATTCCCCAGGAAAATCAGTTGGGTCGTGTTGCCGGTGGAATTCAATGACGCCACGCCGTTCAGAGTCAGTCCGTTCGCGATGGTGACGAGCGCCCTGTCGGCCAGGTCGAGATCTGCGTCCAGGGTCACTCCGGACAGCTTCCCGCCGTCCAGTGTCCCGAGGAGGGGTTGCCCTCCGGCGCCGGCCAGCACATGCGTGTTGCTCAAGGCGCCGCCGGCGAGGGTGAACGCACCATTGACTTGGAGCGTCCCCCCGACGGTGAGGGTCCCCCCGGCAAGGGTCAATCCCTCCTCGGACCGAACCTTGGCCGCGACCGCGGTGCCGCCGGAAATCGTCACCGTATAAGTTCCCGCGGGTCGGTCGATGACCACGGTATCGGCGGCGGTGGGGACCGTGCCCGAGTTCCAGTTCGAGGGATTTCCCCAGTCGCCGTCGGCGTCGACGGCCCACCGCACCGCGTGGTCCAGGATGAAGTGTCTGGTGGTGGAACCGACGTTGCCGGCGGCATCCCGGCCTTCGACCTGAAACGTGTGCCACCCCTCGGTAGGGGCAAGAGTCACCGAGGTTGTGTTGGTGAACAGGCCGTCTCCGGCGCCGTCCAGCAGGACCGAGTATTCCAGGGATCCGACGGGGGTGATGCGATCGTTTCCGGTCCAGATGAACGTGACCGAGTCGGCGGCGACGAGGGTACTCTCGGCCGGGCCGCCGGTGAGCTGAACCGTCGGCGGTTCGAGGTCGAGAAAGTTGGTGTAGGCGTCGTAATGCGAGGTGGCGGCGTTGGAGCCGCGCTGGTCCGCCCAGGCGGCGAACAGATGACCGCCGTCCGCCCAGATGCCCTGGACCGGGCCGGGAGCGAGGCCTGTCCGGGGAAGTCCGGAATTGGTCGTGCTCTCGTCGGTGATGCGAACCGACGGCGCGAAGGTGGCGAACCCGTCGCTCGAAGCGGCCATGTAGATGTCGGCCAATTGACCGGTCTTGACCGCACCTGCGACCGAGTCCGTCTCGCGAAAGTCGTACCAAAACACGTAGGCGTTGCCGGCGTTGTCCGTGGTCATCCACGGGAAATTCTCTCGATAGAGAGGCAAAACGTCGCCCGTGAGTAGAATCTTGTTCGAGAAAGTGTTCCCCCCGTCGGTGGACACGACGCCCACGATGTCCCCGCTGTCGCGCGCCGGTGAGGCCGTCGTCGGGGTGATGCTCAGTTGGGCGGTGCGGATGGCGTACCCGGTCGGGCCTCCGGCGTATTGCTGGGCGCGGAGATAGTAGGAACCGGTTCGGTGAGCGGTGAAGACGATCTGCTGGATCCACCTGCCGTCACTGGCGTAGGCCAGCAGGCTGTCGGGGGTCGTGCTGCCGTCGATGGGGTCGGCATAGAGGCGCATGAAAAAGGACTGGGTGGTCGTGTTGGTGGTCGAGGAGTAATCGTCAGGCTCCAGGCGGAGGAGAACGGTCTGCCCCTGGGTTAGGTTGAGACGCCACCAGTCGAGCTGGCCGACATCGCTCGTTCCCACCGCGGAATCTCCGATGGCGAGGGTGAGGGCCTGGTTCGGCACGTCGTTGGGCTCGACCTCGGTCGTGAAGAGGCCGGTCTCGGTGGGAGGGGACCATTTTCCGCACTCGTGCCAGGCAAGATAGACGTTCCCCCGGGTAGACTTGGTACTCCGGTCGACGGCGATCGTGATGCGTCCTTCGTCCCACCCATTCCAGTCTCCCGGGCCGCTGCTGAGTTTCTCGAGGGTTTGGCTGGCCACCTGACGTTCCGCGGACCAGGTCGAGCCGTGATCCGTACTCTTGCGGATCTGGACGGTGTACGGTGTGATGGGATACGAGAGGTTGCCGGTGATGTAACCGTAGTAATCCGTAGTCCACGCAACGTAAAGCTCGCCGTTCGGACCAAAGGCGACCGCCGGATAGTCCGGGCGCGTTTCCGAACTGAGGATGGTCGGGGTACCCCAGGTAGCGCCGCCGTCGGCGGAAACGACGCATTCGATGCGGGCCGTGCTGTTCGAAAAATATCGACCGTAGGTGACGGCGATATAGGAGCCGTCCACGGCAAGGCTCGGGTCGATAAAGTAGTCCGCGGTATTTCCGTTGACACTGGCCACGATGACGGGAGGATTCCACTGGAAAACGGATCCGACAAACGCTCCGTGCCAGACCGCGTGTGTGTCGTCCGCCCAGGTGCCGTTCACATCGAGACCGGTTCCGTAGTTGGCGGCAAGGTAGAAATTTCCCGCGCCGTCGGTGACCACGTGTCCCCGGAGACACTGGTCGTTGGCGGCGAGACGGGGCACGCTTCCCCCGTCCACGAAGGTGGCGCCATAGTCGGTGGATGTCGCATATCCCACCATGGCATTCGGAGGGAACTGGGCGCTGCCGTCGAAACCGCGAGAGTCGAACCAGACCACGACAACCAGGGAATCGTCGGCGGCAATCGACACCTCAGTCTGGGATTCGTTGGCGGCGTCTCCGGTGAGGTCGTTGGCCCGCACGTTTGGGGGCTGAAGCGCGGGGAGACCGGCTGGGGGGGCCGCGGCCAGGGCGCTGCGGACCCGTGCCGAGAGGGCCGCGTAGCCGGACCACTCGGCGGCGTCGAGGCGGCGGACTTCCGCCCATGCCCTGGCTTCGGAACTGGAAGGTCTCCCATGTCCCGCCATTGCGGGCATCGGGTGACCTTGGATCTCCGACCCGGCGGGGGCGGCGACGAGGGGCGAGCTAACGATGGAAACGGCAAGGGACGCGAGAGAAACGATCGCGGCAAATCGCACGATGCACTCCTTGAGGAAAGCGGCCGAGAGCGACGAATGAGGCGTGAGCGGCTGGCCCGGAAGGATCCAGGAATTCGACGAATCTCATTTCCTAACAGGAATTAACTATAGTGTAGATCATGCTGCGCGCCTGCGTCAATGGAGAATGGAACCAGCCGCCCTGTACTCGACGTACGCAGGCTTGGATAGCGATCAATTAAGCGGCTATGTTGGTCTGTTATTATGTCTTGAGATGACCTGCCCAGGCGGAACTCACCCCCCCGCGACGCGGAGCCAGGCGGCGGTAATCAGGCCGAGATCCGAACCGATGTGGATGGCGGCGGGCACCATCATCCCTCCGGTCCTGCGGGCCAGGACCTGCCACGCTACCGACGCGCCCAGGAGAAGAGCGATGCCGAAAAGAAGCCACGGAACGCTCACGAGTGAAAACAGAACGAGGGCGTGGTACCCGGCGAAGAACAAGTGGGAAAGGTGCGTCCGGTTTCGAAGGGGACCCCAGTGTCGTTGTTCGAGCACGGGATGAACGAGGCCGTAGTACGGGATGAGGAGGACGAGGGCCCAGCCGGACACGTGAAACCGATCGAGCCACCCTCCCAGGTCGACGCGCGTGATGTGCGGCAGGAGGAAGTAGAGGGCGGGGCCGGCGACCAGCGAGGGAAGGCCGGTGAGCAGGGCGCGCCCGCGAGGAACCGGGAGTCCGGGGCGGCGTCCGCGCGCCCAGAACAGGATCTGGGCATGGTAGCCGAGGAGGGCCAGCCAGCCGTTTTCGAGCAGTAGCCAGAAGAGACCGATGGAGAGATAGGGCGCGAGCAACCGGAGGGTGAGCGGGAGGGCCCCGTCGGCGGGGGGGTGATCCAGGGAGGGCCTTCGAGTTCGTTGCACGTTTCGATCCCTTTCAAGCCGTGGTAGTCACCTTGGTATCTTCCCAGGAAAGGGGAGGGCGGGAAAGGGCGTGGTCCGGGTGCCGATGAACCGTACATCTAGCCGATGAAGCGGTCTCTGGGGACCATGAAGTGTACCGCTGGGCGATAAGCCGGCAAGTCCGTCCCCGGAGGCGCTGGCCGATGTGACTCCGGCGAAGGGATCGCGGGTTGTACGACCCCTCGGCCCGGTTCGGCTTCCGTCCCTCCCGTTTCGGCTCCTTCCACAAGTCCCACCGCTCGTTCCCGGGCCGGCAGGATTCGTCGACTGGCCGCCCCCCACCTTGCTCCTCTCTCGGCTCTCTGCTACCCTCCTTCCCCTCTTATTCGGATGCTGGTGTAGCTCAGCTGGTAGAGCAACGCACTCGTAATGCGTAGGTCAGCGGTTCGATTCCGCTCACCAGCTCCATCCTTCCTCGAGGTTCCTGTGGCAAAACAATTGATGGCTGGGGTTTCCGGTGTTCGCGGCGTGGTGGGGGAGGGGCTCACCCCCGCCGTCCTCCTGCAGTACACTGCCGCGTTCGCGGCCTCCCTCGGCCCCGGGCCGGTGGTGTTCGGCCGCGATTCCCGGCCCACCGGCCCGGCGCTTCGCCACGCGGTGGTGGCGGCGCTGCTCGCCATGGGCCGCGAGGTGATCGAGATCGGCATCGTCCCCACGCCCACCGTACAGCTCATGGTGGAACGTTTCGGCGCCGCCGGGGGGATCGCCCTCACCGCGAGCCACAATCCGGTGGCCTGGAATGCCCTCAAGTTCGTCGGCCCCGACGGCCGCTTCCTGTCCCCGACCGTCGCCCGGGACTTCCTCGCCTCCATCGACCGCCCCAAGGCCTGGGTGCCCTGGGACCGGTTCGGTGACCATCGCAAGGCCGACGACGCGGTGGCCCATCACATCGACGCCATCTTGAAGTTGGAGGAGGTCGACGGTGAGGCCGTCGCCCGTCGCCGCCCCAAAGTCGTCCTCGACGCCGTCCACGGCGCCGGTGGCGCCGCCGGGCGTCTTCTCCTGGAACGCCTCGGCTGCGATTTCGAGATCCTCTTCGAGGAACCGACCGGCCTCTTCCCCCGCGTCCCCGAGCCGGTGGCCGAGAACTTGGACATCCTCGCGACGACCGTCCGCGAGCGCGGGGCCGACCTCGGCTTCGCCTTCGACCCCGACGTGGACCGCCTCTCCCTGGTCGACGAGACCGGCCGCGCCATCGGCGAGGAGTTCACCCTGGCCCTTGCCGCCGACCACGTCCTCGGCGCGCGCCCCGGCGCGGTGGTCACCAACCTCTCGACCAGTTCCCGCATGGAGACCGTTGCCGCCCGTCACGGCGCCTCGCTCCGGCGCACCCCGGTGGGGGAGGCGAACGTGGTCCAGGGCATGATCGAGACCGACGCCCGGATCGGCGGGGAAGGAAACGGCGGGGTCATTCTCCCCGCCCTCCACCTCGGCCGCGATGCGCCGGTCGGGATCGCCCTGATCCTCACCGGCCTCGCCGCTCGGGGGGGGACCCTCTCCGGGTGGCGGCCACCTTCCCCCCGCGGGTCATGGTCAAGACCAAGACGCCGATCTCCGGTGAGCCGGACCTCGAAAAGACTCGCGATGCCGTACTCAAAACTTTACCCGGGGCGGAGATAGACGAACGTGACGGCCTTCGTTTGGCCACCCCCGAAGCCTGGGTTCACCTAAGAAAATCCGGCACCGAGCCGATCATCAGGGTGATCGCCGAGGCGGCCACCCGCGAGCGGGCCGAGGCCCTCGTTCAGGCAGCGCGGACCGGTTTGGCGTAAACTCTTTTTCCTCGATTCGATCGGGTCCGGCGGCGGTATCCCCGCAGGGAGCCCCGGCCGGGCGGCCCCCATCAGGAACAACAGCGCAAGGAGGCGGGCATGTGCGGCATCGTGGGGTATTCTGGACGCCAGGAGTGTCTGGGTATCCTCCTCGACGGAATGAAACGGCTGGAGTACCGGGGCTACGACTCCGCCGGCATTGCCGTGCTCAACGGCTCCGGAGTGGTCATCCGGAAATCCGCGGGGAAGATCGCAAATCTCGAGACGGTCCTGAACGGCGGCGGACCCACCGGCCACACCGGGATCGGCCACACCCGCTGGGCCACCCACGGCGAGCCCAACGATCGCAACGCCCACCCGCATCGCGACGGCACCGGGAAGCTCGCCCTAGTCCACAACGGGATCATCGAGAACCACGCCGCGCTGAAGGCGAAGCTCGAAGCCGAGGGCCACACCTTCGAAACCGAGACCGACACCGAGGTCCTGGCCCATCTCATCGAGAGCTACTTCGAGGGAAACCTCGAGACCGCGGTGGCCAAGGCCCTGGGCTTGGTGGAGGGCACCTACGGCATCGCCGTTCTCCACCAAGACGATCCGGAGAAGGTCGTCGGCGCCCGTCTCGGAAGCCCCCTGGTGGTCGGGATCGGCAAGGGTGAGCACTGGGTGGCGAGCGACGTGAGCGCGGTGCTCCGACACACCAAGCAGGTCATCTATCTCGACGACGGCGAGATGGTGGTGATCACCCCGGACAGTTACCACACCGTGACCCTCGACGGCCGCCATCGTGACAAGCAGGTGCAGGAAGTGAGCTGGGAACTGGGGCAGATCGAGAAGGGGGGCTATCCCCACTTCATGCTGAAGGAGATCTTCGAGCAGCCCGACTCCATCCAGAACACCTATAGCGGCCGTCTCGGTCTCGAGGACGGGACCGCCCGTCTCGGCGGGCTGAACATGGAACGCCATGCCCTGCGCCTGATCGACCGGATCATCATCCTCGGCTGCGGCACCTCCTGGCACTCGGGCATGATCGGCGAGTACATGCTCGAAGAATACGCGGGGATTCCGGTGGAGGTGGAGTACGCCTCGGAATTCCGCTACCGCAAGCCGATTGTGAACCAGGGGACGGTCTGCCTCGCCATCAGCCAATCCGGGGAGACCATCGACACCCTCGCCGCCATGCGGGAAGCCCAGGCCCGCGGGGCCCCCGCCCTCGGCCTGGTCAATGCCGTGGGCTCCACCATCGCCCGCGAGTCCGACGGCGGGGTTTACATCCACGCCGGGCCCGAGATCGGGGTCGCCTCCACCAAGGCCTTTACCTGCCAGGTGGCGGCGCTCTCGGTGCTCACCCTCTGCCTCGGCCGCCTGCGGGGCATGTCTCAGGGCCAGGGTCTCGCGGTGGCGAAGTCCCTGAGCGAGATGCCGGACCAGATGCGGCGGATCCTCGACGGGGCGAAGCACATCGAGGAGATCGCCGGCATTTACGGCGGCCACGACAACTTCATCTACCTCGGTCGGGGTTACAATTTCCCGGTGGCCCTCGAGGGGGCGCTCAAGCTCAAAGAGATCTCCTACATTCACGCGGAGGGCTACCCCGCGGCGGAGATGAAGCACGGTCCCATCGCCCTCATCGATGAGAACATGCCGGTCGTCTTCATCTGCGTCCAGGATTCTGCCTACGACAAGATCCTCTCCAACATGGAAGAGGTTCGCGCCCGCAAGGGTAAGATCATTGCCGTGGCCAACGAGGGGGACACCCGGGTGCGGGAAAAGGCGGACCACGTCATCTACGTTCCCCGGAGCGAGCGGATGCTGTCGCCGCTCTTGACGGTGTTGCCGCTCCAGCTTCTGGCCTACTATATTGCCGTGGCGCGCGGTTGCGACGTGGACCAGCCGCGCAACCTCGCCAAGAGCGTTACCGTGGAGTAGCCGATGGAATTCGTGAGCACCGAGGGAGCCCCCGCCGCCGTCGGGCCCTACAGCCAGGCCGTCAAGATCGGCGGCCTGGTCTTCACCGCCGGCCAGATCGGTCTCGATCCGGCCGGCGGGGGGATGGTCGAAGGCGGCGTCGAGGCCGAGGCCCGGCGGACCCTGGCCAACCTGAAGGCGGTGCTGGAAGCGGCGGGCTCGGATCTCCACCGGGTGGTCAAGACCACCGTCTTCGTCGTCGACATTGCCGATTTCGCCGCCGTCAACGCGGTCTACGCCGAGGCGTTCGGCGATCATCGCCCGGCCCGGTCCCTGGTCCAGGCCGCCGCTCTGCCCCTCGGGGCCCGGGTGGAGATGGAGGCGGTGGCCTCCTGCGCGTCCTGAGCGGTGGACAGGCTCCCGGCCCGCCCTCTAAGATGCGGCGTTCTTTCGAGGAGACGAATGGGTCCTGGTGGGCTCCGAGGACTTCAAATCCTTCTGCCGGGCGCTAGAACCGTCCGGGGTGGGTTCGATTCCCACGCGTCTCCGCCACCTTCGACCCGGCGCCTTCGGCTGGGGACCCTGGCGGCGCTGGGCGTCGCGGCGGCGCTGGCGTTGCCGGTCGGCGCGCCCCAGGCGGCGGCGCGGACCGCACCCGAGGACGGCCCTCCGCCCGCGCGGGTGGCCTTCCAGTCCATGGCCCTGCCCGGCTGGGGCCAGATCGAGAACGGATCCTGGCTCAAGGCGGCGGGCTTCTTCGGGGCCTATGCGGGGATGTTCGCCTGGGGTGTCTCCTTGAACCAGGAGAAGCAGGATGCTCGAGGGGCCCTCAACCGGGCTCTCGGTACCGCCGACGAGGCGTTCTATCGCAGCGAGGTTGACCGGCTGGCCAACGATCGCAACGCCAAATTCTGGTTCGCCGGCTTGGCCACCGTCCTTTCCATGGCGGATGCCTACGTGGATGCAAGCTTGAAGAACTTCGACGAACGAATCAACGCCGACGTGGCCTGGTGGTCCGAGACCGAGCGCGCTCCGGTCCTCGGCCTCGCCCTGCGCGTTCCCCTTCCCGGCGGGGGCGGTCGCTGACCCATGGCATCCAACGTCCGCAACTTCTGCATCATCGCCCACGTGGACCACGGCAAGTCGACCCTGGCCGATCGCATGCTGGAGATCACCGGGACCCTCACCCGCTACCAGATGAAGGACCAGGTTCTGGACAACATGGACCTGGAGCGGGAAAAGGGCATCACCATCAAGTCCCACCCGATCACGATGGACTACCGCGACGGCGCCGGGGACGAGTACGTGTTGAACCTCATCGACACCCCCGGTCACGTGGATTTTTCCTACGAGGTTTCGCGGAGCCTCGCCGCCTGCGAGGGGGCGGTCCTGGTGGTGGACGCCGCCCAGGGGATTCAGGCCCAGACCCTTTCCAACCTGCTCTTGGCCCGCGATGCGGGACTCGCCATCGTCCCGGTGCTGAACAAGGTGGACCTCCCGGTGGCCCAGCCCGACCAAGTGGCCGACGAACTCTCGATGCTGTTGGAGGTGGATCCGGAGTCCATCCTGCGCATTTCCGCCAAGACCGGGGCCGGAGTCCAGGAGGTGATCGACCGTGTCGTCGCCGAGGTGCCGCCGCCGACCCCGGGAGCCGAGGCCACCCGGGCCCTCATCTTCGACTCGGTCTTCGACCAGTACCGCGGGGTGGTGGCCTACGTCCGCGTCGTGGACGGGCGGCTCCGCACCGGCGAACGCATCCGTTTCCTCTCCAGCCCCGGTGAGAGCTACGAGGTTCTCGAGACCGGCATCTTCCGCCTGGAGATGATCAAGCACGACGCCCTCGAGGCGGGGGACGTGGGGTACCTCATCGCCGGGGTCAAGCGAATCGGCGACGCCCATGTGGGGGATACCGTCGCCGCCGGGGACGATCCCGATGCCGAGCCTCTTCCCGGCTATCGCCCCATGAAGCCGATGGTGTTCAGCGGCCTTTACCCGGTCGACACGGACGATTACGAGGAGTTGAAGGCCGCCCTCGAGAAGCTCTCCCTGAACGACGCCGCCCTCTCCTTCGAGCCCGAGACTTCCGAGGCGCTGGGCTTCGGCTACCGCTGCGGATTCCTCGGGCCGCTCCATCTCGAGATCGTCCAGGAGCGCCTGGAGCGGGAGTACGGGCTGCACTTGATCGCGACCGTGCCCAACGTTCGCTACCAAATCCTCCTTGCGAACGGCGAGGTCGGCACCGTCGAAAACCCGGCCAAGATGCCCTCCCCGGGGGAATTGGAGCTGATCGAGGAACCCTTCGTGCGGGTCACGATCCTGGTTCCGGCCGAGTACGTCGGCAACATCATGAAACTCGCGGTCGATCGTCGCGGTATCTACAAGGAGATGGTGTATCTCGACACCGAGCGGGTGAAGCTCGTGTACGAGCTGCCCCTGAACGAGATCGTGCTCGACTTCTACGACAAACTCAAGTCCATTTCCCGCGGCTACGCGACCATGGACTACGAGCATATCGGCTTCAAGGAATCGAAGATCGTCAAGATGGACATGATGCTCAACGGTACCGCGGTGGACGCGCTCTCGGTGCTCGT
>Ga0114931_10012209_pt1 | contig 10074 bp, 10 predicted proteins | sample 2SBtaG_FD_89579 | JGI IMG/M metagenome (GOLD analysis project Ga0114931, IMG submission 89579) | Deep subsurface microbial communities from Kolumbo volcano to uncover new lineages of life (NeLLi) - 2SBTROV14_V59a metaG | ecosystem: Environmental > Aquatic > Marine > Volcanic | place: Kolumbo... | reverse complement strand
ACATGGATATCCCGGTCGATCAGGCTTACACAGATGCCAACCTGGTAACTGCTCCGGCCTGGCCTGCACACCCACAATGGCTTGCACAATTTCTCAAAGTTTTAGGAACCCGCATCGAACACGAAGAAGCGGTCCATGCATGAATCTCACTCAATCATCCGGAGACGCTGCAAAGCCACACACTCAAAACCCTCCCAAAAGGAGGGTTTTGTTTTTTTACCACTCTCTACCGTTATTCCGACCGAAGAGGAGGAATCTATTCTGGCAATGAACGTGAGATGTACTAAGTGTTTTTTAGCGTTGTTGGGCAGGTTAGATTTCTTCCCGATTGCAAACGGGATCGAAATGACAGTAGCATAGTAATGACTACAAATTGTAAGTCCCCTTCAGGGGATTTAGGGGTAAAACACAGAGCGAATCATTCAGATAATCACCCAGCTCCCTTCAGCGACAACCCCAGCAAAAAATGCCAGATCGTTAATGCGGCAACTCTTGCTGTATGAGCGTCCCGATCATACTCCGGGTTAAACTCAACCAGGTCCATGGAATGAACAATGGGATTCTTGCCTGCCTGTTCTGCGGCAAACAGCCAGAGATCCAGGTTTAGTCCGTTTACGGCTGGAGCGCTTACTCCCGGAGCTACGGATTGATCAAGCACATCCATGTCGAAGGTAGCCATTGTATCAATTTCGAGGCTATCGTACAATCGCGCTATTCGTTCGGTTGTCAGGTGGGATTTCATTACGCAGTTTCCGCCGTTTGATTCGATGTAAAGACGATGTTCACGGGAAAAGCTATGTTCCTGCAAACCGGCTACGGTGTATTTTTTGCATCGACCCGAGTCGTGTTCCATAGCCTGGCGGAATGGCGAGCCGGAGTGTGCCCTGCCGTTTTTGAATGGTCGGACGTCAGAGTGAGCATCCCAGTTGATGATTTCACAATCTTTCTTTGCATGGACATATCCCAGGAAATGGCCGTAAGCGGTCTCATGTCCACCGCCAAGGATAATGGGAATAATGTCTTCAGCTAAATATTTCCCGACCAATTCTCCAAGATGTTCCTGGTCGGTTTCCATATCTCCTTCCATTTGGATATTCCCGAGATCGACCGTGTGCTCGAGAAGTTCAACGAATGGAGAATGAACAGTTTCGGTTGCTGGTGGTGTCAGGCGGAAAAGCTGCTGGCGTATATAATCCGGTGCTTTGGAGGCGCCGGCCCTTCCCCAGTTGCGGCGAACACCTTCATCCGAGGGAAATCCGATCAACACCGCACGAGTATCAGAATAGACAGTATTATCTCGATGAATCAGGTGGTCAACTTTGGGGTCATCTGACTGGCGGGTTGGTAAATCGATGATTGGTTGAATAAATGTTGGCATCATAATATCACCCCCATCGTTTAGTGATACTTATAAAGTACAACCTGCCGCAATCTCTTGAAAGAGAAATCGAATGGCACGTTCAAACCCATTACCTTGTTTAAGAAGTCCACAGCAACCTTTTAAGGAAATCAAAAAATATAATGATGATAGCTGAAGCACCAATTGATTTAAAAGACACTGTTACTATGCGCGGAAACATCGAAATGCCGTGGATGGGTTTCGGTACTTATAAAGTTAAAGAGGGATCTGAAGTTGAAAATTCAGTCAAGTGGGCGATTGAAGCCGGGTACCGGAGCATCGACACGGCCGCACTTTACGGTAATGAAAAAGGAGTTGGAAAAGCAATCAAGGAAAGTGGCGTATCAAGGAGTGATATCTTTCTGACCTCCAAAGTGTGGAACTCCGACCAGGGTTATGATCAGACTATCAAAGCGTTTAATGCCAGCCTGGAGAAACTGGGAACGGATTACCTGGATCTGTACCTGATTCACTGGCCGGTTGTCGGCAAGTACAAAGAAACCTGGCATGCCATGGAGAATCTACACAAAGAAGGAAAGATTCGTGCTATAGGCGTGAGCAACTTCCTGGTTCATCATCTGCAGGATTTAATGTCCTATGCGAGTGTTGTACCTGCAGTCGACCAGGTTGAGTTTCATCCCTACCTGCAACAACCGGATCTTCAGAAATTCTGTCTGGGAAATGAGATCCGACTTGAGGCCTGGAGTCCGATTATGAAGGGAAAAGTTACTGAAATCAAAGAGTTGATTGAACTCGGAAAGAAATATGACAAGACACCAGCCCAGGTCACGCTTAGGTGGGAGCAGCAGAAAGGCATCATTGTGATCCCAAAATCAGTGCACAAAGAGCGTATCCATGAGAATGCCCAAATTTTTGACTTTGATCTGACCGACGAGGAAATCGAGAAAATTGATGCCCTCGATAAGCATGATCGTTTAGGTCCGGATCCGGATCATTTTGATTTCTGAAGTGCATGAGGTAACCACGGAGTTCACAGGAGATTACAAAAAGTTGTATAGTCTGCGAACTCCGTGGTTTATTTCTTTAGCGAAGCATACTCACTGCTTCGTTGATATGTTGGGAATACCGGTTGATGGCTTCGGCTGTAATGCCCACTTCTTTTGAAGCCTCGTTCCAGTTTCTCTGTTCGATAGCCTCGCGAACCCCGGGCAAGGTCTTGACACCATACCCTGTATAAAATCCAGGGGCATAAATCTGGTGGCGGAACCAGGGACGACGCGGTAGACCACCTTTATCCGTCAATTCCTGTTCGGCGGTCTGAAGTGCATCATTTAATGCATTTATTTGAGCAGATGAGAGGGTTACACCTTTCTTCATTTGAACCGAGAAGGCCGAGTCAAATGAAGCCGCACTATTCTTTAAATGAGCAACGGCATTTTCAAGCGGGGCAAAGTTGAGATAGGGAACGTCAGACAACGTTTTGGGAGGATTGTAAGTTTTTGTCGGATCGGCAGCCAGTATGTATATGCTGTCTCTCAAAAGCTTATGCTGGAATTTGGCCTCATCCCTCATATTCCCGATCATTTTTTTGATCTGATTGAGATACTCTCCAACCTGGTCGGCCATATCGGAATAGTGGAAAGGCAGCAAGTCAGCATCCGCAAAACGCAGTACAGCACGACCGGCTGTTTTACTTAGCGCGACTCCATACTCAAAGCTCGGATCTCCAAACCTGCGATAATGATCGAATGAATCATATCGCGAGTGGTAAGAGCCACCGCCTCCTTCACCACCGTATCCCATGTTTAGTGATGCGATGCCAAGATGTTGCAGGAACGGCGAGTAGTCAGATCCGGAACCAAGCGGATAGATCGTCAGGTCTTTGCCATTAGCCACTTCTTTGTCGCCATTAACGAGTCTGCGAGCCCGGAGGCGTTCGATGACATCGACATGACGCTCCGGATCGATAACACTATGACCTACCTGGTTGATGAAATGCTGCAGGCTGTGAGAACCACCGACATACAAGAATCCACGACTATTTCCATCCGAATTTATATAGAGGACCGCTTTCTTTTGCAACTCATCAGCGTGTTCTTCGACCCATTCAGTCGATCCCAATAGTGCCGGTTCTTCACCGTCCCAACTGCAATACACAATGGTTCGTTTTGGTCTCCATCCTGTTTTGGCAAGCTGACCGATGGCATAGGCTTCTTCCATCATCGCTGTATTTCCACTCAGGGGATCTGCAGCTCCAAACACCCAGCCGTCCATATGGTTGCCGCGGATGACCCATTGATCGGGTTCCTCCGATCCCCGCATCTTTGCGATGACATCATACAATGGAACCATATCCCAGTTAAAGGTTACTTTCAGGTGGACTTTTGCAGGACCGGGCCCAATGTGATACGTGATTGGCAAGGCGCCCCGCCATGATGGAGGAGCCACAGGTCCCTTGAGAGCTGCAAGCAATGGTTGAGCATCGGCATAAGAAATAGGCAGAACGGGAATCTTCAGGATGACTTTCGCCGAGTCGCGTGGGATGCGGTGTGCATTTTCTGTTGCCCCAACTCCGGGCGTCAGAGGATCTCCCGGGTGGATCGGCATGTCCATGACCGAACCGCGCTGCACCCCTTCATCCGGCCGCCAGGACCCTTCCGGGTAGGAATCGCCTTGGTGGTATCCGTCGTCAAGAGGATCGGAATAGAGGATGCATCCGATGGCCCCGTGTTCATAGGCTACTTTCGGCTTGATACCGCGCCACGAACCGCCGTAACGCGCAATAACGATCTTTCCCTTAACAGAAATACCGCGTTCTTCCAGTTCCTTGTAATCATCAGGTACACCCTGGTTTACGTACACAAGATCAGCGGTAATATCTCCGTCGGCAGCATAGGCATTATACGGAGGGAGTGTATTTTTCTGAATCGATGACGTTGCATCTTCCTTGAGTGCAGGTTCATGTAAACTGGCTTTAAAGTGAGTCGGTTCGACCAATTCCAATACGCGTTCTTTAGGTGTCGGGAACAGCACCTTGAATTGTTCGATATGCGCATCAAATCCCCATTTTTTGAACAGGGAGATTAGATATTCGGCATTCTTCTTATCGTGAGGTGATCCAAGCTGGTTGGGTTCTGACGACATCCTTTTCATACGATCACGCAAATGATCGGGAGACAGGTAGGAATCGAATTTTTGTTCGAGTTCAAATTGCTTTTTGCTGTGCTCCGGGGTAAATCCCAAAATGACTGTATCTGTACTATCCTGCGGAGCCAGAGCGATTATAAAGATCAAAACGGAAAATACCGCTGCCTGGAATATTCCTCGGTTCATATATCCTCCAAAATTTAAGATCACACCCTAATGAAAGCGGTAATATGCAGATACCGTCAACACATTTCAATTACAAGCAGAAAGGAGAAAGGTTAAAGTCATTTCACTTTTTATGCTCCGGCTCACGGAACAGGTCGGGGAATTCTTTTTCAAACTTGGTTAGTTTGGGTGCAATCACGATGGAACAATAGGCGGCATTCGGGTGATTATTGTAATAATCCTGATGATAATTTTCCGCTTTGTAGAAATTTTTCAGGGGTTCGATTTCCGTTACGATCGGCTTGTCCCAAAGTCCTGATGCATCCACTCTCGACTTTGATTCTGCTGCAATCTTCCTCTGTTGTTCATTTTCGTAGAATATAACGGATCGATACTGCGTACCAACATCTGCTCCCTGACGATTGAGGGTTGTGGGGTTGTGCGTGTGCCAGAAGACATCCAACAGGGTTTTAAATGAAACCATGGTTGGATCGAACGTGATGCGAGCTACTTCTGCGTGACCGGTGCGACCGGTACAGACCTGTTCATACGTCGGGTTGGGCACATTACCGCCGGCGTAACCCGGCTCAACGGATATGACACCTCTTACTCGTTGAAAGACAGCTTCAACACACCAGAAACATCCGGCGCCTAATGTTGCGTGTTCCATTTGTTTATGTTGAGTTTGAGCTTTTGCCTGACGCCCCCCAATTACGGTCAGAGCCAAAGTCAGAGCAATTGTTAAAAGAATGCTTTTATTCATGCACCATCAACATCCTGGTTCCCGGCTTCGTTCGTAGTGTTTATTCAACGAGTTTGTAGAGGGCCTTGATTTCCTTCGCCCAGTTATCCATATCCGGTGTTTCCAGGATGAGCGGCATCTCATTGAAGAAGGGCTCATTGACGATCATTTTAAACGTCTCCCAGCCCAGTTCGCCTTCACCGATTTTTTCATGGCGATCAACCCTGCTGCCCAGTTCTCGTTTGGAATCATTCAAATGCAGGCCTTTTAAAAATTGTTTCCCGAACAATTCCTTTAGCTCTCTTACGGTTTGTTTGAAACAAAATTCATCTTTGATATTATAACCGGCAGCGTAGGCATGACACGTATCGATGCATACTCCAATCCTGCTTTTATCCTCAACCTGGTTGATGATTTCGGAAAGATGTTCGAACCGATAGCCAACATTACTTCCCTGACCAGCAGTGTTTTCAATAACAACCGTCACGTTTTTTGTTTCCTGGTGAAGTTCATTGACGGCTGTAGCTATGCGGGTCAGACACTCCTGTTCCGAGATCTGTTTCAGATGAGCGCCCGGATGCACATTAATCATGGTGATGCCCAGTTGTTCGCATCGCTGCATCTCATCCAGCAATGCGTTACGCGATTTTTTCCACGGACCCGGCTTGGGATTTCCGATGTTGATCAGGTAGCTGGCATGCGGCAGAATACGATCAGGTGAATATCTATATTTTTTACACCGGGTTTTAAATCCTTCAATATTTTCTTCTGTTAGTGGTTTGGCAGTCCATTGGCGTTGATTTTTGGTGAATAAGGCAAATGCCTGCGCAGCGATTTCCTTCGCGTTATCGGGCACATTTTCAACACCGCCCGCAGCACTTACGTGTGCACCTATCCATTTTCGGGATACAAGCGACACCCTGTCAGTGTCAAGACCCTGACAGGGTGTATTCCCTTTACTTTCGTTTCTATTCAACAACATAGCTCAATGTTTTGTCAGCAATAATCTCTTCATGGGCTTGTTTGAAATTCGACAAACCACCGAAACGATCTAAAGTTTCTTTTTTATTTAAATGAGTGTTGATGTTACTAAAAAAAATTCTGAATGAAGAATATGGATAAGACCTGAAGTTTCTAACCAAGCCATGGAGCTGAGGATTTTGATGAATGTAGCAAACCAATCGGCGGAAGTACTTCTCTGAATCGATCTCTATCCGTTTGAATGGCCTGCAAAATAAAGATCCCGTTCTGCGCTCTCTTCTATTGAAGGATTGGGCATAACTATTAAACAGATGGGAAAATAATTGTGAAACATATATATCTGTCGCCTTTCTATTCAATAAAAAATATTCCGGTTTGAACTCGAATTTTAATACATGATCAGATTCTCCGGATACTCTCGAAATTATCTCATTTCTCTCGTTGGATGATCGTACCCTTATCAGCAGGTGAAAATGGTTTTTGAGAAGACAAAACGAATATGTATCAATCGATGGATAACAGTAATAAATATATTTTGATAGGAAAGATTTATAAGTTTCAGGATTTGTGAAGAGGTCCGTTTTATTAATCCCGCGATTGAAGATATGATAATAACCTCCCTCTTTTAAGGGAATTGTATCGTTCATAGCTAGTCTCTCTTGATTTTGGATTATTTGCATACCCTGTCAGGATCCAGACCCTGACAGGGTGACTTAAAAGCTAATTTATTTGCATTTTAATGACAAATAACATCTTGTAATGAATCAATATGTCGTCGGAATCGATTCTGCGCGTGGAGGATGGGTTTGTGTTGTTCTTCATTCTGGACAGGAGATCTCGTTTGGTTTGTTCAAAACAATAGCGGGCGTGAAGCAAGCACATCAGGATGCGGGGAGAATACTCATCGATATCCTGATTGGATTGGCCTGTAATGGACCACGCAGATGCGATCAGCTTGCACGGAAGGAATTAGGTAAACGAAGAAGCAGCGTTTTTTCGCCACCATGCCGTGAGGCTATCTACCAGCCAGGTTATATACAGGCATGTGTTGTCAATGAACAATTAACGGGAAAGCGAATCTCGAAACAGGCCTGGAACATTTCCCCAAAAATCCGTGAAGTAGATGGTTTTCTGCAATCGCAACCCGGTTTATCGGAAATCATGTTGGAGGCGCATCCGGAATTGAGTTTTGCGACTTTTGCGGGACATCCGATGGTTCATAACAAGAAGACAAGCGAAGGCTTCGAAGAGCGATTCCAATTACTTTCGAGATATCTGACAGGCTTTAAAAAGAGATATCACGATGCCCGTAATCGATAGAATAAATCGACCGTAGCCGATGATGACCTGCTGGATGCTTCCGTTCTGGCACTTGCCGCTTCATGCAATGACTGGCAATTACAACCATTACCAGATCCGCCGGATTATGATAGAGTCGGATTGCCCATGCAGATTGTCAGGCCTGCAGGATTCGAAATTTGAGATTAGAAATTGGTGATCAGAACGCTATGGATCAGGTAACACGACGGGGGGGGGAATTAGATGACTAAGTAACTCAATTACTAATAACTAATTTCCAATTTCCGGCATCATTTAAGCAATTCTTTCACGTTTTCAATCAACAGCTTGTTCTTCTGATCAAAGAGGAAAGATTCGATTTCATTAAACTCGCCTTTTGCAAATGACCGAAGTATCCTGCCTGAACCCAGTACATGAATATGGTCGCACCAACGTGTGAGAGACTCAAGCACATGAGAGGTCAGTATGATTGTTTTCCCTTTCCCGGTAAGCTCCTTTAGGATATTTCCGAGAAGCTGGTTGGTTTCCATATCCAGGTTGTTGAAGGGTTCATCCAGCATCATGATTTCACGATCCGGGCAGAGAATACCGAGTAGTGCCAGTTTCTTTTTCATCCCGGATGAATAGGTTTCGACAAGCTCATCGAGGGGTAATTCAAAAATGGTATTCCACTTGTCGATATCGAAATCCGGGTTTTTCAATCGAAAAATTTCCAGATATTCTCTGCCGGTTATGCTGCTGTAGAAGTAGGGATCTGTTTTCAGGTAACCAATCTTTTCATTTGATAAAGATTCTTGATTCCAGGTAACGGTGCCGCTGTCGATGGATTTTCGTCCGTATAGGATATTGAGTAGGGTTGTTTTTCCTGCGCCATTGGATCCCATCAACCCATGCAATTGACACGCATCAAGTGATAGGTTTAGATCTTCAAGTACGGTCTTCCCATCATAACTGCTATGAATAGAATTGAGAATAAGCATAGAGGTATCGGTTCAGTTTTAAATTGGCGCGATAATAAAGAGAGATAACCAGCAGAATAGATAAGATGCCGGGTATTAATGGCAGAATCCACCCGGCAAACCCGAGTCCGGCAATGACTGCAACCGGAAGTTGAAGATTTCGGCCTTCATCATACAATGAATACTTTGCAAGCATCGCCGTAAAAATGGTCGAACTTCCTACGATCAGTGAAACAGCGCCAATTAAAATCCAGCCTGGTTTCAGGATGGTGAATTGGATGATTAGCGGCAGTACAAGCGGGATATAATAACTCAGAATTTGCAATAGTTTGTGATTCAGAAAAGTTGCCGGGGTTCTGTTCTGGATTTTAATCCACACGGCGGGTTCGCATTCGGTATAAAAATAACATAGGTAGGAAGTGAGTATGAGCAACCCGGCGATGATCAGTTCAGGAATAAAAAAGCCGACAATAAAAGTGATTAGATAAATGAAAAGCATACCCATTCCCCATTTTCTGATCCCGGACGTCCATTCATACGCTGTTGGCGACAAGTGAAATGAAAAGGAGGAGCTGCTTTTATGAACGCCTAATCCACTTGGCGACATGCTGACGAGGAGAATGAAAACAGGAAGGAAACCAGCAAAATACCATTGTCGGTTAAGCAGAATGAGTGCCAATCCGGGCAGACTAATCAGAGCATATTCGGCCAGGTAAAGAAGTCTCGGTGAAAATTGGAGATCCTTCAAAAAGCCAGAATCATCACGACTGATGTGAATGACGCTGATGACCAGCACTGTCATCGGAAATGAAGACAAAGGATCCAGCATGGAACCACCGATAACGACCAATAGCACTGCAATCCTGATGATGCCTAAGGCAAGCAATTGCCTGCCCAAAATCTTTGCGTGCAGCCGTAAAAGGTAGCGGAACATATTGTATGGTGAATAGATTGACTAAAACTTTGGCAATATGGAAAACTTATTCGTAATTAACATGTACAAAGTGAACACATTAATTAGAAGTGATCATATGAATCCGGTATTAAAATCGTTTCAGGCTATTCCGGGTGTGGGACCAAGTATCGCCAGGGATTTGTGGGATATGGGTTACAGGGATATATCCGAATTACGCACCCAGGATCCCGAAGTCATGTATAAAGATCTGTGTGAGCTTCGTGGAATGCACATCGATCGGTGCATGCTGTATACTTTCCGATGTGCCGTTTATTTTGTCACCGAACCAAATTCCGGTCCTGAATTGCTCAAATGGTGGAATTGGAAAGATGCAGAAAAGTCCGAAGTGAAATCAACCTAACTTCAAATGGAAGAAACCAAAACACTACAGGTACAGAAGAATCTGGATCAAAAACTGAACCTGGCATTTACTTTAAGCATCATAACGATTGTTTATAACCTTCTT
>Ga0114931_10012208_pt1 | contig 10074 bp, 7 predicted proteins | sample 2SBtaG_FD_89579 | JGI IMG/M metagenome (GOLD analysis project Ga0114931, IMG submission 89579) | Deep subsurface microbial communities from Kolumbo volcano to uncover new lineages of life (NeLLi) - 2SBTROV14_V59a metaG | ecosystem: Environmental > Aquatic > Marine > Volcanic | place: Kolumbo... | reverse complement strand
TTATAAAAAAACGTAAAGACGCTATTCGAAAGAAATTAAAACAATTCGATATGACCCAATAGGATTTAGTTATAATCCTGGAACATCCGAAGTCATATATGAGTGAATTAATGAATGGGGTTTCTCAATTTACATTAAAAGATTTAGTGATAATCCATAGAATTTTAGGGATAAACTTAAACACATTGATTCCAACATATCTTCAAACTGAAACAAGGGACAAGATAAAAGAGTCTATCAATAAATTAAATAAGCCAAAACTAAGATTAAGAAAAAAAGAATTTGTTTAATAAAAGCGCATAATACGCGATAATACTATTAAGACAGTTACACGTCCGCTGCGGCGGCCAGAATCTATGATTATTAAACGAGATGCTGACCTCTGTGGCGAATTAGGCTACAGACGGAAAGCATGACTGTGTGTTATAATTTAATGAATAGAACAATATAGCTGAATGAAAAAAATCACAAAAATCATTTTGCTTTTTTCTTTACTGCTTCTAATTTCGTGTAAGGAAGCTTCTGTAGAAAAGCAAGCTGCTATCGATCTTCAGCAAATTAAAAACCGCGGTGAACTAATTGCTATTACAGGATATAATCCTTACAGCTATTTTATTTACAAGGGACAGCTTCTCGGTTTTGAATATGAGTTATTAAAACGGCTTACCAAAGACCTTAACTTAAAATTAAAAATTAAAGTAGTTAAGGATATGAACAAAATGTTTGATATGCTTGATAAAGGTAAAGGTGATTTAATTGCTTATAATTTGACTGTTACAAAAAGGAGAAATGATAAATATGCGTTCTGTCAGGCTTTGAATACAACAAAGCAGGTCTTGGTTCAGAGGATGCCGAAAAATTGGAGAAAACTCACACGAGACCAAATTGATAATAAATTAATTCGTAACCATCTAAAATTGGAGGGCAAAACTATTGTTGTTAGAAGTGCTTCCTCGTATGTACAACGATTAAAAAATCTTTCAGAAGAAATTGGCGGCGGAATTAATATTAAAATTGCCGCTCCTGATTTGACAGTTGATGATTTAATTAAAATGGTTGCTGACGGTAAAATTGATTATACCGTAGCTGATCAAAATGTTGCACGTCTTAATCAAGCTTTTTATCCGAACATCGATGTAAGAACAGAGTTGTCATTTTCTCAAAAAATAGCTTGGGCATTTAGAAAAAGTTCACCGAAACTTTTAAAAGCCGTAAATAATTGGTTAAGCAATATTAAAAAGAAACCGGAATTTTATGTTATTTATAACAAATATTTCAAAAATAGAACAGCATATCGCAGAAGATTAAAAAGTAAATATCTTTCGTACGAAAGCGGAAAAATTTCCAAATATGACAAATACATTAAGTTATTTGCTGACAGTCTCCATTGGGACTGGCGTTTATTGGCATCATTAATTTTTCAGGAATCCCAGTTTAACCCTGACGCAAAATCGTGGGCTGGTGCAATAGGGCTAATGCAAGTGATGCCCCAGACAGCAAAGGGTTACAATATTTATAAACTTGAAATACCACGAACAAATTTGGAAGCCGGGTTTCAGCATTTGAAATGGTTGGATAAATATTGGCGTAAATCTATTCCAGATTCAAGCGAGAGAATAAAATTTGTTCTTGCTTCATATAATATTGGACTTGGACATATTGAGGATGCACGCAGACTTGCAAAAAAATATGGTGCAAATCCGAATATTTGGTTTGGGAATGTTGAAAAATATTTGTTGCTGAAATCCAAGAAAAAATATTATACCGATCCGGTGGTTCGTAATGGTTATGCTCGAGGAATTGAAACCGTAAATTATGTAAAAGAAATATTGGATAGATATCGACATTACCTTCAGCTTATTAGTTAATTTTTTTAATAAATTCCAATATTATTTTTGTTTGTTCATACATATTTTTATTTGTTACAATTTGAAAAAATTAGTACGTTTTTAACAAAATTTTATGATTAACATAATAATTTCGTAGCAATTTAATTTATCAATCAGGTTATTTTAAAAATTAATGTTTAGGTAAAAAATGAAAAATGTTGTAATCTTTGGAGCAGGTCAAAGTTCACCCTATTTAATTCATTATATGCTAGAAAATGCAGAAGCGTATGATTGGCAAGTTACTGTCTGTGATATGAATCTTGAATTGGCAAAGTCCAGGGTTAATGGTAACGTTCGAGGCGAAGCTATTCAATTTGATATAAACGATTCGCACTTAAGAAAAAAATTAATTTCAAAAGCTGATATTGTTATTAATATGCTGGCTCCGGTATTCCAATATCTTGTTGCTCTTGATTGTTTGGAAAATAAAACTCATTGTATTAGTGCTTCTTATACTAATCCTCAAGTAGCTGATTTGCACCAAGATGCTTTATTAGATGATGTTTTAATATTAAATGAAATGGGATTGGACCCTGGTATAGATCATATGTCGGCTATGTCGATAATTGATAATGTAAAGAAAAAAGGCGGAATTATTAACAGTTTTATCGCCTATGGCTCCGGTATTCCTGCCCCGGAGGTTAAATCAAATCCTCTGAATTATTGCATAACGTGGAATGCCAGAAATGTTGTTATGGCCGGTGAAAGCGGAGCTCAGTACATGGAAGACAACAAGATAAAAGTACTTTCCAATAATCAGGTCTTTAGAAGAACTTGGACGGTGAATGTTGCCGGCGTTGGTCCGCTTGAGGCTTACCCTAACAGAGATTCACTTGTCTATCAGGATTTGTTCAAACTGCACAAAGTTAAAACAATGATTCGCGGTACTTTAAGATATCCGGGATGGAGTGAAACTTGGCACCAGATTGTTCGACTCGGTATCCCAAACGAAAAAATGCCTATCCATAAATTAGCTTCAAAAACTTATGCCGAGTTTACAGAAATGTTTTTGCCTTTGCTTGCCTCCGGAGCAAATATTGAAAAGCGAGTTGCTAATTATTTAAATATCAGCCCAACGGGGACAATAATAAGAAATATGCGTTGGTTAGGATTATTTTCCGATGAAAAGATTGGAAAAGGTCCAAAAACTGCTGCTCAAGTATTAGAAAAAATTCTACGGGAAAAGATGCCTTTACCTGAAGGAGCAAGGGATATGGTAATTTTAGTTCATAAAATAAATGCATATTATCCTGAAATTAAAAAGAAAGAAATAAGAACCACTACTTTTATTGAATACGGAGACGGTTTTACTGCAATTGCCAAAACAGTAGGAATGCCTGCTGCTATAGCGGCAAAGTTAATTCTTACCGGCAAATTAAAAATACGAGGATGTCGAATTCCAACCCATCCGGATATTTACAAACCGGTGCTTAGAGAACTTAAGAAGAACGGTCTGAAGTTTGTTGAAAAAGTTGAAAGCATAAAATAATTGAGTTATATACATAGCGCAACAAGCTGCAATAAAAAAAATGATTTAAGAACAAGGATTAACGATTTTTGATTTAAGAAATAAAAAAATCTGAAATCTAAAATCGTTAATCGATATTCGTTGTTCAAAAAATGTGTAAACTTTGTAAAAAAAGTAAAAATTCGGCTTTGACGAATAAATTTTAATTTCTTTGAAAAAAATGGAACATTCGACCTTGACGAACAAAGATTTAGTTGTCAATACTATATTTACATTTGATATATTCACAAAATAGGCTTTGATATACATTTATTCACTCGCTCACAGAGTTTTGTCCACGGGACTCTGTGAGCGAATTAATGTAATCACTTATATAACTCAATAAAATAATTTAAATATAAACGGTCAAAAATAGTATAATTTATAAATAATTGACTTTTGAAAGTAACAATTTAGTTTATTAGTTTTATAACAGTTCATTCAAATTTTATTTACGGTGTTTAACTTAATAGGGAAACCGGTAAAAATCCGGTACTGCCCCGCAACTGTGATGGATGTTAATGCGCTAACATTTGCCACTGTTTTGTTGTTACAAAACGGGAAGGCGTTAGTTGCAGTCCTAAGTCAGGAGACCTGCCGTAAGTATCAATTTAATCAACCTTCGTGGGAGAGGATAGGTTAACAAAAATATCAGCAAAATATTTGCTGCCCTCTTTTAGAAAATTTTCGATTAAATTAATATGTACGTTGATAATCACGTATAATTTAATTTGATGAACTCTTTTTCAATTGAGACTAGGAAATGAGAGTTCAACGTAAAATAGTATTTTTGTATTTGTTGTTTTCGGGTGTGATTTATCCGCAGAAGAAAATACGCATAATTGATGCTAATACTTTGAAACCGGTTCGGAATGTTTTGGTTTTTTCACATTCGGCAAGCACTTATTCGGATATTAAAGGATTGTTTTTACTTAAAAATTTTAATTTTAAAGATTCTCTTACCTTCCGGCATATTCTTTACAAAAGAAAAAAACTGCCTTACAATGAAGTTGTAGAAGAAAAAATTATAAAATTACAAAAGAAAAATATTTCTACAAAAACAGTAAATATTGTTGCTGCTTCGGGAAACAGAAATACAGCTATTGAAAATGAAACGGTGAATTTGAATGAACATAATGCTTCGCAGTATTCCGGAATTGGAGAATTACTGAAAAAGAATACAACGCTTATTGTAAAGGATTACGGTGGTTATTCAGGCTTAAAAACAGTTTCATCACGCGGACTGAGCAGTGAAAACACGATTGTACTTTTTAATGAAGTACGAGTAAATGACTTACGTACCGGGACGTTTAATTTTGCAGAGGTGGACTCTAAATTTATTAATAAAATTGTTTATTCTAAAAATTCGGATTCAGATATTCAATCTTCGGGCGGAACGGTTAAATTGTTTTCAGGGAATGATAAATCTGAAAATTTATTTACTTTTGGAGCAAAGTTTAACTCGTACAAAACACAAGAATATTTTTCTTCTCTTAAAATTTCCCAAAATAAATTATCGTATAGTTTAAATATTAACAGAACTTTTTCCCCAAACAATTTCAAATATATCTTTGAAGGGAAAAGATTAAAAAGAGAAAATGTTGATTTTTCAAAGTCGTTTATTAGTGGCGATATTCAATGGAAAGAACGTAATGTTATACTCAAATTTTATACACATTATTCACATTTGTTGAACGGCTTGCCCGGTTTTGTGGTTACTAACAATTTTAATTCAAGCAAAGCTTCAAGTTTAACAAATTCACTATTGTCAATATTAAATATTGATTATTCATTTGGGAAAGGAATATTGTTTTTTTCTAATATCGGTTATCACAAACAATACTTAAAATTGATTGATAATGCTAATCAAGTGTTGCTTGATAGAAAAAGCCAAAGTTCCACATTTGATGATATTGGTATTAGAAATAAACTCCAATTTTATTTTGGAAATATTAGAACGATTGTAAATTATAATTTTGAATATGGACAAGTTGATAGCTTAACAGCAGTCTTGCAGGGGCAACTCGTTTCCAATTTTACCAAAAGACAAACACATAGATTCTCAGTTGATTTCATTTCCGATTACAAAGTATATGGCTTGGGCAATTTGAGATTAAATACTGAGCTGTCGTATCAAATAATTAACGACCACTTTATTAAACAGCAGAAAAACAATTATTTCTCATATCGGCTCAGCTCCGAAATTATTCCTGAATTTTGGAAAAATTAAAAATTCATTATTTCTTTTGCCGATAATTACAGACACCCTTCTTTTAACGAAGCTTACTACTCAAGTCTGTTTAGCAGTAATAATCTGCAAGGTGAAAAGTACAAAGAACTAAATATAGGAATTGATTTCAAATTAAATAATTTAAGTAGTACAAACATTCAATTAAACTATTTTTCAATTTGGGGTAAAGATAAGATTATTTGGGTGCCTACACGTTTGGCTTTGCAAGTGCCTCATAATATTAAAAAAGTGAAATCCGAAGGATTTGAGTTAATTCTTAAACAAAAAGTTTTTAAAAATTTCATAAATGCTGAATTAATTTATTCCTACATTGATGCACGTAATCTTTCGTTTACTTCTTCAACAGATAACTCTTACAATAAACAATTAATCTACACACCGAAAAACCGTTGGAATTTTAATATGTATTTCAATTACAATAATTTTAATATGGCAATAAATACTTCTTACGTTGGTAAAAGTTATTTCACTGCTGATAACAGTGCGCAAAATAAATTAAAACCATATTTTCTGCTTGATGCATCAGTCGGTTATAAATTTAGGCTCTTTAAAACTACACAACTTTTTACAATAAATGCATATAATATCTTGAATACTAGCTACTTTGTTATTCAATCTTATCCAATGCCGTTAAATTCATATTCAATAAATTATCAAGTGAGGTTCTAATGAAAAAATCTATTCTAACAATTTTTGTAATTTCTATTTTTGCTTTAAGTAGCTGTAATAAAAGTGTTGATCCAATAATTGATCCGCCGGCATTACCGCAAAGTTCCGGCGTAATCGTAGTTAGCGAAGGTTTGTTTAGTCAGAATAATTCTTCAATTTCATATTATTCAATAAAAGACAATAAAGTTACCCAAAATGTTTATGCTGCTGCTAATAGTAATGCTAAATTAGGTGATACTGCAAATGATATGAAAATACTTGGGAATAAAGGCTATATTGCTGTTGACCAATCGTTTAAGATTGAAATAATTGATGTTAATTCTTTCAAAAGTCTGGGAATGATTGATTTATCAACATACGGAGAACCGCGTGAAATCAGCATTGTTGATTCAACTATGGGATTTGTTACTGTGTGGAACAGCAATGGTGACGGTGTGGTTAAATTTAATCCTTCTAAAATGACCGTTACTAGTTTGATTACGGTTGGTACAAAACCCGAAGGAATCGTAAATAATGGGAAATATCTTTTTGTGGCAAATTCTGGTTGGGGCGCCGATAGTACTGTCAGTATTATTGATGCAACACAATCTTCCGTTGTTAAAACGCTTACCGTAGGAATTAATCCAAATTCGGTAATTGAAAATAATGGTGAAATTTATGTGATTTCAACGGGGAGTTATTCCGGCAGCTACACCGGTGGAATTTTTAAATTGATCCGTCAACTTTAACAGTAACAAAATCTATGGACTTGCCGGGGAATCCAGGTGATGCGGCAGTCGTTGATAATTCAATACTAGTTATAAATAGTTCGGGTATAGTAAGATTAAATTCAAATAATTTAAGTATTACAGATTCCACATTTATTAAGAGCAGTGAAGTAAATCCTATTTTCTCAACAATTTATTCAATAGCTTATGACCAATCTAAGCAGAAATTATATCTTGGCAATCCAAAAGATTTTCAGCAAAATGGTGAAGTTGTAGTATATGACCTAAGAGGAAGCGAATTGTCAAGATTTGATTGCGGTATAAACCCGGGAACGATTGTTATTAAAGATTAGAGATTTTGTAAATAATATGAATTTCTCATATTGAATAATCACGTAGAAACAGTCGTTTATGACTATCGGCAAACAGCATTGCTGCAACGTTTGGGCGTTACTTGATATCAGTAGTTAAACAGTTCGGTAACCGCCGGATTTTTCGGTATCTCAGACAATTCACGAGATACCGGAAAGATCCGGCTCGGCTACCATTTCTTGTGATTCCCAACTAAATTATTACAAATATAGTTTTTAAAAATGGTATGAGTTTTTATTCTGCAGTTTACTACAAACAATTAAATATTATATCTGTTTTTCAGCCATTCAAAAGCCAAATTGATTTCTTTTGTTTTTTTTTCGGCAAGTTCAATTAATTCTTTGCCGAGTGAGTTCACTTTGTCGGGATGATATTGGGCAATTAAACTGAGATATTTTTGTTTAATTTGTGATTTTGAAAGAACGCCGGTTAAACCAAGTATATTACCATAGTACTTTAGTTTTTCTTTGTCAGTTGCATTCTTATGGTCGAATTCTTTTTCCGACTCTTCTTCTTTGTATTCATAACGTTCGTATCTTTCATATTTTTCATATTTTGTGTACGAGCGATAAGTTCGTTTCTTTTTATTAGCACTTGTTTTTCTGTTTCCGCCAATATCTCTAATTGTTGAATAAAAAGCTGAATTTCTTTCCCCAACCGAACCAAGATAATCCAAAAGCAAAATATTTGTATGACTCCAATCCGTATTTTTTAACTTGCGTGCTAGTTCAACTAACTTCTTCGTAAGTCTATCGGTTTGCAGATTTGTTCTCAACTTAACCAATTTCCCGCCATCTACAATTGGTGTGGAATACTTTAGAATTTCCGCTGCCCAATTATCATTTGTTGGACTATTAATCAAGGTGGCAAGGGTTAAAAATTCGTTTAAAACCGAAAGTGTTGAAATATTTTGAGAAAGCAATTTTGAGTGTACTAAACAATTTAAGTGTCCATAAAGAGAAAACATAAATTCGTTTTGTGTTTGATCAATATCCAAATTAAATTGTTTAATAAATACCGAACTAATTGCTTTGTAAGAGTACATGTTTCTAAATTCAATGCCGAGCATAACATTTTGATTTAAATATCCTCGCGAAAAATCAGTAATACCTTGTTGAACAGAGCCGATTGTTCTCCAAATTTGACTATTGATTTCATCATAAATTACAAATGCTTTATCGTAATTCCCCTCCGCAGTTAAAGAGTCAGCAATGTCTCTCATTTTTGAAATATTTGACATAAAACCATTCGCCTAAAAAGTAAAATACAAAATTATAAAATATATAATTACAAATAATAAAATCTGCTTAATTTAATCCGATTTTACTACGTAATGTTAATTCGATGCATCCAAACTTTGTGTTTCTTCTTCTGTCAAAACTTTTTCAAGGTCCAGAAGAATTAGCAACCTGTCTTCAAGCTTACCTACTGCTGTAATATATTCGGCATTAATACCTGCAACCATTTCCGGTGGCGGTTCGGTAATGCTGCGAGGGATTCTAAGTACTTCGCTTACTTCATCAACAATAAAGCCGACAGTTTTACCGGAAAGTTCAACAACAATAATTCGCGTATTGTGGTCGTGTTCGTTTCTCGGCATATTTAGCCTTGTGCGTAAATCGATAACGGGGATAATACGACCGCGTAGATTTACGACACCGTCAACAAATTCCGGGGCATTTGGCACGGTAGTAATTTCCATCATTCTATTAATTTCTTGTACTTTAAGTATATCGACTCCAAACTCTTCATTCCCTATCTTAAAACTTACGAGCTGAAGGATATCATCTAAGTTTGCTTCGCCTGCGGCGGATTGTTCTTGAGCTGTACTCATTTTATTTCTCCTTAATTTAATTTTTAATTTAGTAAATTTTCATTTAAAATATCTTCGTTGTTGTTTACACTATTACTTTTAAAATGTGAAGTAAGTTCAAGCAAATTTTCCGTTAATCTGTTTAAGTCTTCTGTAGCTTGAGCAACTTGCTGTATTCCTGAGGAAGTTTCTTGTGCTACATTATTAATTGCTGCAATATTTTTACTAACTTCTTCGGCTGTTGCTGATTCTTCTTCGCTGGCACTTGCGAGTTGTCTTATTTCATCTTGTGCTTTTTCTGCAGCTTCTAATATCTCACTTAAAGCATTAGCAACTTGCTCAGTTAGCTGCATTCCATAATTTACAACATTATCAGCAGTTTCCATTGAGGTGCTTGCCTGCTTTGCATCAAGTTCAATAGCCTTTAGAATTTCAGCAATTTCTTTCGTTGTATTTGTAGTTCTTTCGGCAAGTTTTCTAACTTCATCGGCAACAACGGCAAAACCGCGTCCTTGTTCACCGGCACGGGCAGCTTCAATTGCTGCGTTTAGTGCAAGTAAATTTGTCTGGTCGGCAATTTCATCAATTGCTTTTGCCATTTCACCTATTTTATCTGTTTTGCTTACCAATTCATTAATGGAAGCACCAACTTCTTTTGTTGAACTTACAATTCCTTCCATTCCTCTTTTACTTTCAACAATTTTATCTGCACCGTTTTTAGCTTTTTGCCAAGCCTCATTAGCATACTCGGCTGCATTACTTGCGTTTTGAGTTGTTTCCATAATAGTACGAGTCATTTCTTCAATTGCAGCGGCAACATCAGCAGTTTGGGAACTTTGTTCGGCGGCACCGGCTGCCATTTCTTC
>Ga0114931_10012207_pt1 | contig 10074 bp, 2 predicted proteins | sample 2SBtaG_FD_89579 | JGI IMG/M metagenome (GOLD analysis project Ga0114931, IMG submission 89579) | Deep subsurface microbial communities from Kolumbo volcano to uncover new lineages of life (NeLLi) - 2SBTROV14_V59a metaG | ecosystem: Environmental > Aquatic > Marine > Volcanic | place: Kolumbo... | reverse complement strand
TATAAATATCTATATGAATACCACGTGCACGGTTTACACCTGCATTAGGATTAAACTCTTCAGGTACACGGAAATATATAAATGTTATACGCAATCTGACAGGATTAATCAACGCTGTAGATGACCTAAACGTAATATATCCCACATAAATACCTGTTTTCTCAGGCCAGAATTGATTACTCGGGTCTGGTACCAATTTCGATGGGTCGCAACGGATTTCCATCTGCAGTTCACCGTCGTCAGCAGAGGGCATTGTAGGTATTGGTGTGCCAAAAGCATCGTCACCCAAAATACCATTATCCATCCAATTGATATATCCGTATCTTGTCGGTTGTATCCATCCGGCAGGAACTCGATTTGAAGGTCCCGGCAATGCTCTGAACGTCAACCAAGGCTGATCTGATTCTACAGTTATATCCAGCAATCTGGAAGATGTTACTTTATTTACTATCTGAACACCTCTTATGTCCCACAATGGGTTGACCGAACCCGAATCAACTGTTATCGGGTCTGCCATATCCCACAACTCGGGTGAAATTTCCTCAATTGGCGGAATAAGACCAATACCTCTCTGCATCTGCCAACCAAATGCGGGAACATTATCACTATATTGCAAATAGATTGAACCCGGCAAGCATCTCCAACCGGCATCCCATTTTGAAGGATATGGCCTGTTGTCAACACCTGCAAGACCGGTGAACTCTGTCGGATTGGGATAGTCAGTTGATACGTCGCGACCTTTATATTCCGGTCTTAAATTTTCAAACGGAGCCTGTGTACGAACATTGAGGTCGTTCCACATAATTGTGTCATTCTTTATATAAATAGGTGTAAACAGTGCATTTCCCGGAGGTGTCCCAATTTCCGGAATAACCCTAAATCTTATATAAAGCATAACTTTGAATTCATCGGACTGCAAATCTGTATTCGGCAATGGCTCGGTACTTGTACCGACAATTGTCATTGCTCTTCCCTTCATATACATATCCGGTGAAGGTGACGACTCAAAATAACTTCCGTATGACCAATCTTTTTGATCGTACCAGGAAATATTAAACTTGTTTGCCAATGGCTTATAGCCAAGAATTTCATCTTTCAATGGCCATGACAACTCTACGCCAACAGGTCTTACTGCTGTCCTATTATATAGAACAGTAAACCTGAAACTCTTAATTAACGGCGGATTATAAATATCCTTAGTCTGGTCGTATGGTGCCCATCTGTTATCAACAAATACAGGCATCAAAAATTCACGAGGACCGTTAGCAGCCGGCGGCAACCAAATCCTTCCGTCAGGATACCACTCTGTATCCCACTGGTCGTTTCCTGACAGAGAGAGTCGAGGAATACCGGGTCTGTCGTAAGCCTGAGCAGTATTTACATTTGCCAGCACAAAACTGAGCACCAGCAAAGCACCTAAGAACCACCCGGCACTTTTCATTTGTAATAAATTGAACTTCATATGTACCCCCATATTAAACATTAAATGATTAAATAATTAATTTTTTATTAAAATTTTCCTTTTTATCAAATTTTTTGAGTATTGAATAATTCCATAATATACTCCGTTTGAGAACCCGTCTAAAGAGATTCTTGAAATTCCGGCATAACTATGCCTATTTACCATTAAATTTCCCAGAATATCATAAATCATCACCCTGTACGGCTCACTTTTACTGTTGATTATCCAAATTTTGCTCGCACTATAATAATTATCGGTAATTTCACCATCCATACCTCTATCAACTGTCATTATTGTATCATCTTTTCTCTGTGCCGATTTAACATAATGAACATCACCCAATAATCTCGAAAAACACGAACAACCATCGTCAATTCCGACAGGTTTTATGAGAATTTCAGCAACCTCTTCGGCTTTTTCTTTCTCAACCAAATCTACTATGGCTATATTTTTATTATTCACCACTCCATTTACAAAGAACGAGACATAAACCGCTGTATCGGCTATATCTAAAGAATCAATTTTTAGCAAGTTTGTATCAGCAGGCTCTAAACTCTTAACATAAAAATTGTCAAAATTTTTCATTTCGAGCCGCATTTCCAGTTTTTTGACAGTCGAATCAATACCTTGTTTTGATACTATTGCAAAACTTGCTTCATTTTCCAAAGTATCTATAACCGTCGTATTGCCGTCAGCAGTCAATTGAAAATATCTATCGGGTTTATCAACCGTAACAGCTGCGACAAAACCATTTTCGTAAATTATTTTCTTCTTAAACTCATCGGTAAATTCCAAATAATCAAAAAGAACCATTACGGAATCATGACAATCGCCAAGAAAATCACCAAGAAAACCTACCAATGGTCTATCACCTGCCACAGGTTGCATACCGAGAGTTGCAACAGCACCTCTTATATGACCGTCGTGAAAAAAACCAACTTGCCTAAATTCAAAGAACTCTGCCAAGGTATTCAGATACAATGCCGAATGAAACCTTAGCTTTGTTGAGTCGTAACTCAACTGAAAATTACATCCAAAGAGCGAATCCGTCTTAACTATTTTCCCCAGGTCAATAACAACAATCACCTGGTCTTTTCTCTGCCCGCAAACATCTACAACACGTTTACTAACAGTCCTTGCCCATACCGTATCTTTTGCTTTTAACTCTTGGCCGGTGCCAAAAGGCACCAGCCAGAGTAAAGCAATTATACTACTTATTATAAATAAGTTTATTCGATAGTGATACATTTTCACCAATCAATCTGTAAATATAAGCACCTGACTGTACCTGCATATTCGATTCATCGGTACCGTCCCAAACGAAGCTATGAACACCGACACCCAACTCATTGCTTGCCAATGTTTTAACTTTGTTACCCATTGCATCATAAATTGTTAATGTATATACTCCTGTTTCGGGAACATTTACAGTAATCAATGTAGTTGATGTAAATGGATTTGGATAGTTGCTAAGATTACTATTGCTTGCGTCATCGTCAACACCTGCAACAATTAGATTAATGGGGTCAACTTTCTTGTCATTGAATCTAATGTTATTTGCAGCAATATTTGATTTCAAGTCAACATTAACATAAGCAACAGGTGTCTGTGCATCAAACTCACCGGTTCCGGCCAATACAACCGTATTACCATCAAAATCGTAAGCGATTTTATCATTCACCGTTTGTACAGACTCTACATTTGTATTCATATCAAATGAAGCAGCCAAAGGACCGTTGACATAACCATTCAGATAAACAGGTATTGAAGCTACGTCATTGATGACTCTGACATCACCGAATCGTACAGCATTTGCCTCTACTTCATTTGCAGTTATCTTTCCGTAAAGCGGAATTGTGTCGTGCATCCAAGGCAATACAGGAATTCTTGCAGAAATATAGTGCAATATTAATGCTGCATCATATTCCGTAACCTGATAGAATACGGCTCTTAATGAAGGAACCTGTGTCGGCAAATTATCGCCTTCGTAGAAATCTCTCCAATAAATATCTTCTCTTGTGTTAATATCCGGCCACCAGTAACGACCATTATGGTTAACATCACCGTGATATGCCTCTCTCTTACGAACACTGTCCAGAGGAATCTTTATGGCTCTCGAATGCATGATAACTCTTGCATCATTAACCGTAACAAAGCGGTTTTGAGGCATATCATAATGTCTGCGGCCTACGCCCTTAGACATATCAGCATCGCCATCTCCCCACCATTCGCCAAGATTGTATCTTTGCTTTGCGGTAAAGAGGATTCTCTTTTCTGTTCCACCGGAAGGTGTCCATTCGTTTGTCAATCTTTGCGACGTCCTTGCCAAAATATAATCGTAAGAACCATCGGCTTTTTCATGTTCCAAACCATTCAAAAAATCATTACCTTCGCCTTTGATACCAACAGAAGCACCCTTTGTAACAACCAAAGTTCCCGGGTCATAAATATTACCACCAATTTGACCATAACAGAATTCAATATCACCCTGTGCTGTCAAGGGATCTTTGGATTTATACAATTTCAACTGAAAATCGCCTATACTCGATTTTACGTTTTGATCATTGATATTCAGATTTTTCCATTCAATAGTAAAAACACCATTCTGAGCATCAAGATAATATGAAATCTCTGTTGGCATATAGCCGTCAAATCTTTCATCACTCGTTCTCAATCTGTGATCGCCCCAGAAAGGAGCAATAACATTAATAGGATATGATGCGCTACTGATAAACAAACCTTTCGACTCCTTCGAAGGATAGAAGGTAGGAGGCGAGAAGGTTACAAAACCGTTTATGCATACCCAAAGTTTTGTATAAATTTCGCCGTTAAATTCAAACGGGAAACCTATATCAATACCTGTGGAATACGAATATCCGTCATCCAAATCTACATCCCAATTGGGAGGTAGTCCAAACGCACTCTCGGGTATGATATTCTTATCGGGACCAAGTTCTTCGTATGGTGTTAGATACTTAATCGTAACATTACCATAATCACCGTAAACTTGGGCCTTTAACGGCTGCAAAGAAAATACTATTCCGAGAATAAGTACAAGCCCCACAGCTATTAAGAAGTTACGTTTCATTTTAATCTCCAATTTATGTTTAAAATTATCTTTCATTGTTTAATACCGGGTGCGGGGGTTTAAACCCCGCCACCCTTTATTGAAAATTATTATCTTATGATTACCATTCTCATTGTTGATGTAGTATTGGCAGTCTGCAAGCGAAGCATATAAGAACCGCTGGCCAAAGGTCTGCCATCTGCTGACTGTGTATTCCACTGTACATCATACATTCCAGGTGCATAATCTGCATTGGCAATTGTTGCGACTACGTTACCAAGAGCGTCAACTACATCAAGTTTAATCTTGCCGTATTCTTTTACTCCGAAGGTAATCATTGCTGTGGTCGTTGCCGGATTCGGATTTATCGAGGCAATACCTTCATCAATAGATATTGGCTGGTCGTCAAGTCCGCTTGCCCAATCATGAAGTATGACAAATGCATGGAGTTCCGGATTGTGTATCTGAATTCTGAATCTGTCACCTTCGGTGATAATTCTATAATCAGAAGCATTTGCACCCGGCTCGCCTAAGCCTGTCTTCATATTATAATTGAACAAGTTACCATTCGACGAAGCATCTCTTATGAACCACTGTGAACCTGTCGGATTATGCTGTGCATCATTCTTATCAGGAATCTGATTCTTATCCCAGCTAATTGACACAGGATAATAGATTGATGTATTTCCAACTTCGCCACCTGATTGGAATCTACCTTTATAAATTCGCACATCCTGTACACCCTGTTTTGCTCTCGGGAAGATATTGCGATACGTACCGTTTGTAAGAGGAATTGTCCATCTTGCATCAAATACATCTTCGGGAGGTATCGGCGGTAAATCATATTCACAATAGTTATAATCTAATGTTCCAACATCTTCACCGTCAAGTCCATCACCTGTTGTAGCATCTCTCGGCGCTGTACCAAATTCGAGTATCTTCCATGCGAACTCTTTCGTTCCGGGTGTTCCGCCCGGTGCTGTATTCTCAATAAGCAACTGACATACAAAGTCTGTCGGATCGCTGTATTTTAGTCTGAATACCAATGTGTCTGACATTCCCGAAGCATCCGTTACGATAACATGAATGGTTACCTTGCCGTCAGCATCAGGTGCTACATTGAATGCATCTGTTTTCAACAATACCTTAACAGTATCATTAGTTTTCGGACCCTTTATCGGATTTGGTGTTACAGTGAAATCTGTTAAAGGATTACCATCTTTATTTTCAACCTTCATAGTTAATGTTTCGCTCGGGTCACCTGCATTTTCACCACGTAATAAGTCGTGGTCGGAGACAAACAATGTGTCTTCAAACGGCTGTCCCTTATCAATACATCTTACCTTAGGAGCAGATGTAATGTCAGGCTTATGATTTGTGGAATCAACTCTCAAACCAAGAGTAACAACGTCTGAAAGCTGTTTTTCACCATCAATAATATCCCAAACGATAACTGTAACCTGCTCATCTTTCGGAGCATCATCAACCAAAGGCATTCCATAAAGCAATCCGCTTACAGGATTAATCTTCAACCATCTCGGTGTCGTCTTAAGACCTGTCAAATTCCAATATCCTGCTTCTTCGTAGCAAGGATCCTTCGGAATTGAATCTTCCGGATAGTCTGCATAAACCAATTCAAATCTGTGTTCTTGATCGAAGTTCGGGTCAAAGACCTGAACCATTCTTGATGAATCAATTAATTCGGGATTATAATCATAATCTTCTTTTGCCGGATCCAATGTTCTTGTAATTATTGTCGGTTTCACGTTGACGAAGACCCGCAATGTCAATGGCGTTGTACCACCGTGGCCGTCATTACAGATAACCGTGAACAATGTATCAGTGTTCAATGCACCATTATATTGTTCTTCCGGAGTTAATAATGAAATAGCTTCGGCAGCAGGAATACGGACATTTAATTTACCGTAAGCCTGGAAATCAACTCCCATATCATCACTTTGATCATCATCTCCATAAACCTTCAAATACTTATTAGCCATCCAAACAGGTCTGTTCTGTCTTACAAGTACTGTATCATTCATTTCATCAGGAGGATTATCAGTGTCATAATCTGTTGAATCAATTATAACCTCTCCATCAGGTCTTACAGATACACTTACAAAACCGTATGCTGTTTTACCATAACGATAATCCCAAGTTCTACCATACATATTTGCATAATAATCTTCTTGTTCATCGTTTGTGTTGAAGTCAACTTGGAATCTCAACTTATCAGTCAAGTTAGCTTTAACTGCTCTGTCGCTCCAGCTTGTTTGCGGAATATCCGGTGTCATACCGCAGGTGTAAATCGAAGGTGTATAGACAACCCATATATCTTCGTCGCCTGCCATATTAATTCTTCTTCTCAATGTGTCAGCTGCTGCATCTGATTCTTCCTTGGTTTCTACCCAATCGGCAAATACAGGAGGCTGGTTGACAACAAACAGCTTAAATGTATAATCAATTCTTCTGTTTGAACCGTAATCAATTGTATCTTGCTGCAAATATCTTGCATTTGCAATATCATATTTGCATGCATTCATATATTTTCTGAACAATTGCATATAAGCATCAATTGAATCTTGTCCTATATTTAATTGTTTCAGATAATCTACCGTCTCGCCTGTCGGCGGGAAGTTTGAAGCAGATACATAAACATTCTCGCCACCGGGAACTACATAAGGATTGATAGGCCATCCACGAAGCATCAAGTAACCCTGAGCCAAATCTCTTGGATTTTGATGCTGTGTATCGCCTGCCGGTATGGTATCACACTGTAACCACTGTCTCAAACCTGAATCCCATTCAGTTGACCATGTATAAAGCAACTGAGGATAAACAAGCGGAAAACGCCATGAACGTGGATCGTAGAAATGATTTGTATCTTTTGCAGTAATCGTCATGATAGAATCACGTCCTTGACCTTCTAATACCGGTAAACCACTATATGTGCCCGGAGATTGCGGATATGTTCTGTCTTCCGTTACAAATATTGTATTCAAGAACTCTAAGAGAGGTACAGTTTTCTTTACGCCCGGTTCCCAAGGATATTCGGATCCGACTTCTTTCCAAACCGTATCGGTCTTCAACTGAACTACGTTACCTGTCCATTCGGGTGTTTCCGTTGATTTAACAATCTTAAACGAAATACCATCTTCGAATGCCGGAATAACGCCTTCTCTCCAAAGTACTGTTCTAGAAATAACGCGAACTTCATCACCAACGTTAACCGGAAGTGCAGTAAATCTCTCACCGGCAAAGAAGGTCTGATTGCCTTCGTTTGACGGCGGCATATCAGGTCTGTTCCAGAATAAATCAGGAACTTTTGCAAACTGAGTTGTACCTGCACTATATTTACGTCCAAGCAATGTTGCTCTATCTTCTTTATAAGGTTCCCATCTTAACTGCTGTAGCAAATAAGCACCAACACCAAGATTGAACATACCTTCTTCTGTTCTTCTAAATATAGTATTAGGATTCCTATTTGTAGAATCAGGAACTAATTCGACTCTTGAACGGAATACTTCTCTGTAAGGTGCATCTTCGCCAACCTGTCTTAAAGTTGTACGGATAAAGTCACCTGTTGATTCATTAATCACAAAGAATACCGTTTCATTCAAGAATCTTGGATCATGATTGCTTCTTTCAGCAATTCCTTCATAATCGGCAGATGTTTCGAGGAATAACGGATAACCCACCGGATGATAATAATTACCATCTTTGTCAGGTCTGAATTCACCCTGCATTGCTGCAATAAATGGATATTTCAAATTGCCGTTTTCGTCGCGTGCTTCTGCAACTTCGGGATTGCGTAACCAACGTTTTACATATTTACCGTAAGAAGGTTGATTGTCATCCCAGTATCTCTTGATAATCGGAGGAATACCAACAGCAAAATCTTCAATCGGTGCCATTCTGCGTGCCGAGTAATCTGCTGTTTTGATATCTGTTCCTTTATCATGCACATCATAAACCAAACCGGCCATCAATGCTTTAGCAGCAATTGAATTATCGCCGGGCGTGTTCTCGTTAGTTCCGTTTAAGAACGGAATTACCGTATAAGTATATTTATTATATGATTCAAACGGACCCTGCTCTGTCGGATTCGATGTTGCAGGATACATAAATTTCATATAAGTTGTATCGCATTTGTTGAATTTACTTTCTACGAAGAATGTTTCTTCGTTTGCATTTTGAGGTCTGCCATACTGATCTTGAAGCTGAACAATAACATTTGCTTCTGTTCTGCCCCAATAATTCCAACGTAATGTATCAGTTCCGCCCCATCCTGCCATACTGCCGGCTAGAACACCTTTTGTATTTGGTGCATCAGGCAATCTGACCAAGAATCTGGCATCATTATTATACATTGAGTTCGATGCAGTTGCTGCAAACTCATCAGTATATTCAACACCTCTTGGATATGGTCCAACAATTTCGCCATATAATACTGTATTTGCCAAATCCGATGATGCCTCATTTGCAACCAAAGCACCTTGCGAATCTCTTTCAACCGGTCCGGTTATAACATTCTGCTTTACGCCGATGTCTGACCATGCCGTATTGCCTGTTACTAATGAACGATTGAAGAAAATCTTCAAATTCCAGTTGTCTGAGTAAATTGCAGCACCTGTATAAGAACTATTATTCTCAAACCTTGCTCTGTTGAACCAGATTTTATCTGTTCTGTTAATTCTGTCAACAGTTACACTATCCAAAATATACAAACCGCCACCAAGACCGACTCCGTTTTCTCTTACGCCTACTTCAGGATGATATCTTACAACATCAATAACCCGAATATTTGCAGGAATAACCGTTGTCCATGTCTCACCGGCATCAACAGTTTTAATTATCTGTCCGTAATCACCAACTGCATAAGCATCGCTGCTCGTCTGGAAGAATACACTCTTCAGACCAAATTTCGTATTCGAAGTTTTCTCAACCCAAGTTACACCGCCATCTTCTGTCTTGAAGATTTTACCCATATCTCCTACTACATAACCTGTCATCAGGTCTGTAAAGAATACAGAGTAGAAATCATAAGCGGATGATTCATATACTTTCGTCCATGTTTCACCGGCATTTGTCGTTTTGAATATCTGACCAAACGAACCGGCAATGAAACCTGTCGTAGTATCTACAAAGTAAACACTTCTTAGATTGCTGTATGTGTTTGCATTTTTAACATCCCATGTTTGGCCGCCGTCGGTTGTTTTGATAATCATACCTCTATCACCAACTGCAAAACCCTGCCATTTAGATGTAAAGTCAACACTGTGCAATGTATTGTTGGTTACGGGTGCTGTAGTAGGATCAAACCAGGTGTTACCACCATTAGTTGTCTTCAAAATTCTACCTGCACCACCAACTGTATAACCAACCAATGAACCGGAAAATGTTACACTATTGAGTGACCATGTCTCAATTGGTTCTTTAATCTGTGTCCATGTATTTCCATTATTAGTTGTCTTGATTATCAAACCTCTGTCACCGACAACTACGCCATGATTATAATCAGTGAAATAAACACCTTTTAATCTAT
>Ga0114931_10012206_pt1 | contig 10075 bp, 10 predicted proteins | sample 2SBtaG_FD_89579 | JGI IMG/M metagenome (GOLD analysis project Ga0114931, IMG submission 89579) | Deep subsurface microbial communities from Kolumbo volcano to uncover new lineages of life (NeLLi) - 2SBTROV14_V59a metaG | ecosystem: Environmental > Aquatic > Marine > Volcanic | place: Kolumbo... | reverse complement strand
CGGCACGGTCGAGAAGGACGTCCCACTGGCCAAGGTGCTGAAGCGGGTCGAGCGCGGCGAGCTGTCGGCCGGCGGGGTCAACGGCGCCCTCAACAGCCGCGACGCCGCGCGGGGCAACCTGTCAGTGCGCGCGCAGCGCACCGGCAAGTCACAAGTGCTCATCTACTACCCCCAGGGAATCAACCTGGCCGAGGGCGCCGACCGGCGCAAGATCGTCGGTGACCGTGTACACGCCATCAGCGAGGCCGCCGCCAGCAGCGGCTTCTCGTGGTCGTGTCACAGCCACGCCTGCCACGTGGTGCTGCCGCAGATCGCCAACGCGCCCAACCAGGCCCTCGAGGCCTACGCGCCGACCGAGCTGCCGGGCAAGCAGGCCAACACCTGGGAGCACGCCCTCGAAGGCGCGAACATCAACGTCACCATCATCCGCGGCGATCGGGACGAGATCTCGTCGGTGCTGGGTGCCGACGACAGTCACACGATCGCCATCAACCCACACGTTCGCGAGGTCATCGTGCCCGGAGCCGGGCACCACTACGTCGATCTGGTGCGTTGAGGACGCGCCCGTCGGCGTCCGGGGCGGGGTATCATCGCGCCGTCGTGCCCGACAGCAGATTCACCGGCGTGCGCGAGCTGGCCATCGGTGGGATGGCCATCATCGAGCGCGCGATCATGCACGGGCCGCACGGCTTCGAGAAGGATGTCGTGCTCAAGCGGCTGCGCCCGGAGCTGGCCGATCAGCCGGCGCTGGTCGACGCCTTCGCCGCCGAGGCGCGTCTGGGCGCTCGGGTCGACCATCCCAACATCGCCCACGTCTACGAGCTGATCGACGACCACGGCCGGCTCGCGGTGGTAATGGAGCTGGTGCGCGGCTGGGAGCTGCGGCAGCTCCTCGATGCCGCGCGACGCACCGGCACCCCGTTTCCGTTCGACGCCGTGGCCACCATCGCCAGCGCCGTCGCCGCCGCCCTGCACCACGTGCACGAGCTGGCCGACGATGGCCGGCCGCTGGGGTTCATCCACCGCGACGTGTCTCCGTCCAACGTGATGGTCACCGCCGAGGGCGGGGTCAAGCTGCTCGACTTCGGCATCGCCAAGGCGGCGTCCAGCGCCGACCACACGCAGATCGGCCTGGTCAAAGGCACCACCGCCTACATGTCACCCGAGCAGTGCCTGCAGAGCCGCCTCGATCGGCGCAGCGACATCTTCGCCCTGGGCGTGTCGATGTACGAGATGGCCACGCTGACCCAGCCGTTCGCCCGCGCCGGCGACGGCGACCAGACGGTGATGGAGCGGATCGTCCGCGCCACCTGCGCGCCGCCCACGGCGTTGGCGCCCGACTGCGCCCCCGAGCTCGAGGCCGTGATCCTGCGTGCCCTGGCCCCGGCCCGCGAGCTGCGCTTCGCCGACGCACTCGAGCTGGAGCAGGCAGTCGAGGCGGTCGCCGCCGCGCACGGAGTCCCGCTGTCGCCAGTGCGGCTGGCCCGCTTCGCCGGCGACCTGATGCGTCGTGAGCCCCCACGGCTCCCGGTCGACGACCCCGATTCCACCCGCATTGGCACCTTCGAGGCCGACACGCCCGGGGCCGACGTGCCCGACGCCGACGCCGACCTCGACGGGGACATCACCGAGGTCGACTGATACAGTCTCGGGAATGAGCGGAGGCGGCCAGAAAGACCAGGGCGAGACGCGGCTGTTGTCGGCCTTTCGCTACCGCGTGGCACGCTTCGTCGTGCGCGTGGTCTCCGGGTCGGAGCCGCTCCCGGCACCGGTTCAGTCGGCCGGTACCGAGGTCACCATCGGCACCGATGAGCGCTGCACCCTGCGCCTCGGCGATCCCACGGTCTCGCGCCTGCACTGCAGCATCACCGCCAGCCCCGAGGGGATCCAGCTGACCGACCTGGGCAGCACCAACGGCAGCGTCATCGCCGGCTGCCGCGTGGCCACCGCCTGGCTGGCGCCGGGCACCCGCGTGGTCCTGGGCAACACCGAAATCGCCGTCGACCGCAGCGGCGACGACGTCACCGAGCCGATCAGCCGCGACGAGCGCTTCGGCCCGGTGCTGGGCACCAGCGTGGCCATGCGCCGGCTGTTCGCGCTGCTGCCCAAGATCGCGGCGTCGCAGGCGACGGTGCTGATCGAGGGCGAGACCGGCACCGGCAAGAGCCTGCTGGCGCGGGCGATCCACGCCGCCAGCCCGCGGGCCGACCGCCCGTTCGTGGTCGTCGACTGTGGCTCGATCCCGGGCACCCTGATCGAGGGCGAGCTGTTCGGCCACGAACGCGGCGCCTTCACTGGCGCGGTCGGCGAGCGCGCCGGCTACTTCGAGGCCGCCGACGGCGGCACGGTCTTCCTCGACGAGGTCGGCGAGCTGCCTGCGGAGCTGCAGCCCAAGCTCCTGCGCGTGCTCGAAGAGCGGGTGATCCGGCGCCTCGGCGCCCGCGACGTGACCAATGTCGACGTTCGCATCATCGCCGCCACCAACCGCGACCTGCGCACCGAGGTCAACCGCAGCAACTTTCGCGCCGACCTGTGGTACCGGTTGGCCACGGTCAAACTGCGGGTGCCGCCCCTGCGCGAGCGGCCCGAGGATATCCCGCGCCTGGTCGAGCACATCTGGTCGTCGCTGGGCGATACCGACGAGCCGCCGCCGCGGGCCCTGGTCGAGCGGATGACGCGGCAGAGCTGGCCGGGCAACGTGCGCGAGCTGCGCAGCGCGGTCGAGCGGGCGCTGCTGTTCGACGGCGATCCCGAGCTGTGGCGCACGGTCACCGGCACCGGTGATCCGATCGCCGGTGGCGAAGCCTCCGACGCCGGGCTGTCTTTTCGCGCGGCCAAGGCGCGCGCGATCGAGGCGTGGGAGCGCGACTTCCTCGGCGACCTAATCCACCGCCACGGCGGCAACATCTCGCGCGCCGCGCGCGCCGCCGGCATGAACCGCAACCACCTGCGCGACCTGCTCGTCCGCCACGACATCCCCGCCAGCAAGAGCTGAGTCGCAGCCGGCGACGACCCGGCGCAGACGGTCGGCCCGCTCGCGCTCGCGCTGTGCCCGTCGCCGCTGGCGCCGAGCCCGCCGCCAGCCGCGCAGCCCACCCAGCAGCATCAGCACCAGCGGCGCGGCGACCAGGAAATCGACCACGCGTCGCCAGTCGAACAGCGCCGGCACCGCCGCGTCGCCCGTGGGCACCGCCGGCGCCGAGGCCTGTGCGGCCGGCGCAGCCTGGGTGGGCGCAACGTCGTCGCTCACCTGTGCGGCGTCGTCCGCGAACTTCCCGCGGGTCTGCTCGCCGTAGATGTGCGCGCCGACCGCGACGACCACCCCGATCAGAGAGAAGACGATCAGGTACTCGAGATAGCCGGTGCCGCCGGCCGTACAGGTGTGAAGCCGCCGCGTCATCGGTTCCAGAAGCAGTAGTCGTAGGTGGAGTCGTAGGTGAGGTACTTGCTCGGCTGCCTGCACAGGTCCGGTTTGTCCGAACCCGGCACCCCCGGCTTGGGCGGATAGACGGCGCCGCCACCCGGCACCTTCTTGGGAAAGCCGCCCGGAGTGCCGATACACATCGCCGTCCACGCGGTGACACCGACCGCGTAGCAGGCTCGGTTCTCGGCCTCGCCGACCAGGCCCCGACGGTGCTGTTGCTGCTCGCCCCACACCGAGTAGCAGCCGCGCTGCGAGGCGATGCGCCCGCGCTCGATGTTGCGGTTGCGCTCGGCGATGGCCATGGTGCAGCCGTCAGCCGTCTTCATGCCCAGGCCGGTGTGGTGGCAGAAGTAGATCTGCCGGTCGACCCAACCGTCGCCCGACGAGTTACCCGGCTGCGACTCCCACACCTCGAAGCCACCGTCGAGCTCCTGGTCGATCGAGCTCATCGTGCACTGCTCGTCGGGATTGTAGGAGACCAGGCGGTATGGGCTGACGTCCAGACCGTGGCTGACGCCACCGTGCTGGATCCGGCCGCCGACGTAGGTACCGGGGCGATCGAAGCGGGTGGTCGAGCCCTGGAAGGTCTTCTTGTCCGATCGGGTGAAGTGACGAACGCCGGGCAGCGCGGCCAGGGCGATGCCGGCGATCATCATGAGGTAGAGCACGGCCTCCACGCCGCCGCGCTGGTCACGCCAGAGGCTCGCTCTCACGGGTGCCATCTCTGCTCCTCCTCCTCCCCGGCGCGGTCGATCGAACGGTGGATCATCGCGATCACCTGGTCGCGCTCGTCGTCATCGAGCTGTTGCAGGATCTCGCCGACGGCCCGGTCGTACGCCGCTCGGTCGTCGAGGTCGACGTCGGCGTCGAACGCTGCCATCGCGCTGGTGAACAGCTGCTGGCCGTCGTCGGGAATCAGCCGAACGGCGCAGGCGACCAGCCCGTCGGGCGCCGACGCGGCCTTCACGCAGTCGGAGAAACCGGGAGGAACCTCGGCACCGTCGCACAGGCGATCATAGTCGTAGCCATGGTCGTCGCCGGCGCCGCCGAGCGACCGGATGTGGTCGACCATCGCGCGGCAGCCAGCACCGCCATCGCTGCGCGGCGCCAGCCGCGCACGGGCATTGTCGTCTCGCGCGACTGCCACCCGCGAACGCGGCGCGGGCGGAACCGCGATCATCGGCCGGGCGAGCGGCAACTCGCTGTCTGCGACCATATCGGGCCCGTCGAGCCAACGGCCGACGACCACCAGCACCAGCGCCGCCGCCGCCACCGCCACGATCACCGCCGGCGTGTCCCGGCGTGCCTGCACGCTAGCCTTCATCGTCCACCTCTTCTGCTTCCTGTGGGTGGTACATCGCGTCGGGCAGCTCCAGCCCCATCGCGCGGATCATCTCGACGCAGCCGGGCAACTCACCGGTCGCTACCAGGCGCGAGCGGATGGTGCCATCGCCGTCGCGGGCGAGGAACTCGCGGCGGAATAGCGGCCGGAACTGATAGCCGCCGTTCTGCTCGTAGCCGAGCACCTCGGTCAGGCCGGTCACGCAGCGGCTGCCGTCGGCCAGGCGCGCACACTGCAGGATCAGATTGATCGCCGAGGCAACCTGCGACCGGAGCGCGTACAGCGGCAGCTCGACGTCGCTCATCAGCGCCATCGTCTCCAGCCGATTGACGGTGTCGAGCTGGTGGGTCGCGTGCACGGTGGTCAGGCAGCCGCCGTGGCCCGAGGTCATCGCCTGCACCAGGTCGAGGGCCTCGCCACCGCGAATCTCGCCGACGATGATCCGGTCCGGGCGCATGCGCAGAGTGGCGCGAAAGAGGTCGCGGATGCTGACTGCGCCCGCGCCGCGTTCGTCCGGTGGCTGCGCCTCCATCTGCACCACGTGCGGCAGCTGCAGCTGCAGCTCGCGGGCATCCTCGATGACGACCACCCGCTCGTCGCCGGCGACCAGCGACGACACCGCGTTGAGCAGCGACGTCTTGCCCGACGCGGTGCCCCCGGCAATGACGATGTTCTGCTTGCACGCCACCAGTGCCGCCAGCGCGGCGGACAGATCGGGGGTGAACGAGCCCAGCTCGAGCAGGCGCTCGAGGGTCAGGGGCGTCAGCGAGAAGCGGCGGATCGACACGCTGGGGCCGTCCGGCGACGCCGGCGGAAGCACCGCCTCGACGCGCGATCCGTCGGGCATGCGGCCCTCGAGGATCGGCCGGTCAGGCCCGATGTGGCGGCCGACGTACTGCGCCAGGTTGCGCACCGCCGCCGCCAGCGCCTCGGTCGACGCGAAGCAGGCGTCGACCGACTCGATCCGGCCGCGCCGCTCGACGTAGATCCGGTCCGGCCCGTTGATCATGATCTCGGTGACCGTCGGGTCGTCGAGGAACGGACGCACCGGAGCGAAGAAGCGGGCCAATGTCTGCTCGTAGATCGCGTGGGGAATGGCCACTACTGCTTCCTCCGGTGGTGGTGTCGGTGACGCTGGCGGCGCAGCTCCGCCTTCCTGTGCCGGGCCTCACGCGCGTACCGCCCGGTCGGCGCCAGCGCCAGGTAGCGCGCGTAGTGGGTCGCGGCGCGCCGCGCGAACCCCTCGCGCTCGTAAGCCTGGGCCAGAGCGAAGTGCGGCTCGGGCCGATCGGACACCTCCGAGACCAGGGTCTCGAGCTGGGCGCGCTCGTCGTCGAAACGGCCGACCGCTCCCAGGAGCTCGGCGGTGAGGTAACGCAGCTGCCAGTCGCCGGGGCGCGCGGCCAGCCGGTTCTGGGCGTAGCGCAGTGCCGCGCCGTAGCGCTCGCCGGTGACGCAGATACGCAGCAGCGGGATCATCGCGTCGTCGTAGCCGCGCACCAGCGCCGCGGCCAGGTACTGCTCAGCGCGCAGGGTGTCGCCGCCGCGGGCCTCGGCCAGGCCGATGCGATACAGCTCGGCAGCGTCGACGCCGGCGAGCGGATCGACGGGGCCACGCGGCTTCGGCGCCGATGCACACGCCGCGGTCAGCGCCAGCGCCGCGATCAGAGCGCGGATCATCGCTTGCCCTCGCCGTCGCGGGCGGCGCGCATCTCGAGGATACGGTCGGCGTGGGCCAGACACTCGGTGTAGGCCCCGCCGCGGTCGCGCAGCATCGACGCCACCACCCGGGTCTCGATCAGCGCCTCGCCGTAGTGATGGGCCTGGATCGCCCGGTCGAGCTTGAGCCGGTGAAAGCGGTAGTCGGCCTCGACCCGCCCGGCGGCGCGGTCGGCCAGCTCTGTCGCCTCGCTGCGCGCGGCGTCGTCGCCCGCGATGCCGGCGCAAGCGGCGGCCTCGCGGTAGAGGCGCACGGCGACCACGCCGTCGTACGGCTCGAACGGGTAGCGCTCGATCTTGGCGTCGGCGGCAGTCAGCGCCTCGTGCGCGCGCGCCGCCGACTCGCGGGCGTTGCCCTTGCACGGCACGCTGCTGGCGGCGAACAGCGCCGGCGCCTCGGCCCGCGGCCGCCCCGGGCCCTGCGGCGACCTGGCCAGCAACATCTTGCCCACCCACACGGTGACCATCACCAGCAGCACCTTGCGCGCCAGCAGCATCCACCGCCTGCGGCGGCCGGCCCTGGCCTCGGCCCGCGCCAGGCGGAACACCAGCACACCGCAGTCGAGCTCGGTGCCCCACGGCACCACGCCGTTTTCGAACGGCTTGCCCGCCCGGCGGGTGGCCTGTTGCGCACCGCGCGCCGTCGACACCCAGCAGCCGTCCTCCCGCGGCGCCAGGAGCAGGTGCAGCGGCTCCAGCTCCCGGTTGTCGACCAGCGGGATGGTGGCGTTGACGTCGCTGCCCACGGTGACGCGCTCGCCCGCGAGCGAGCGCCGCTCGCAGCTGCCATCGGAGCGAATGATCTCGAGAAACGCTTCAGTCACGACGAGACCCCCTGGAATGCCGACATCGAACGGATGAGCAGCGGCGCGAGGATGAGGATCATCACCGCCAGGATCAGCATCACCAGCGGTCCGATCATCAGCACCGACGCGCGCGCCGCCGCCTCTTCGCCTTTCACCGTGCGCCGCTGGCGCAGCACCTCGGCCTGAATGCGCAGGACCTCGGCCAGCGGGTTGCCCTTGGCCTCGGCCTGCACCACGGCAGAGACGAAGTCGCGCACCTCCTCGGTGCCAACTCGATCAGCGAACCCCTCCAGCGCGGCGCGCCGGGTGTGGCCCAGCTCCAGCTCGCGGCGGATGGCGCGAAGCTCCTGCACCAGCGCGTCATCGGGATCCTGCGCGCCTTCGATCACCTGGCCCAGCGCGCCGGGGAAGTCGAGCCCCGCGCCCAGACACAGCGCCATCAGATCGATCGCCGGCGGCAGGCCGCGCGACAGCTGCTTGACCCGCAAGTTGGCGCGGGCGCCGACCTTGTGCCGCGGCCACAGCACGCCGATGGCGCACCCGGCGGCGGCGTACAGCGCGTTGCCGCCGCCCAGCCCGAGGCCGAGGATCAGCCCGGCCACGCCGCCGAGCAGCGACAGCGCGAAATACTCGTCCGGGCTCAGCCCCAGGTAGTCGCCCGAGGCGGTGAGCTGCACGTCGGCGCGCGCGCGCGCCCTGGACAGCGGCAGCCGCGCGAACAACCCGGCGACGAAGCGCATCAGCGGCTCGATGCGGGCGAACATGCGGTTCTCGGCCAGCGCCCGCTGGCGGGCCATACCGCGGCGGCCCAGGTGCGGCGACACCGCCGGCGGCGTCGCCGCCAGACCGTAGGTGACGATGGCGATGCTGGTCGCCAGGGAGCCGTATGCGCCGTAGAGCAGCAGGGAGTCGTTCATCGGATCACACGTCCACCGCGAGGATCTTGCGCGCCAGAAGGATGCCGCCCAGCCACAGGAGGAAGGCCGCCGCGTAGACGACCACGCCGATGAATCCAGTCAGCGGATCGAAGAAGTGCGCGTCCATCTGCAGCAGGCCGTAGTAGATGGCCGGCGGGAACAGCGCCATCACGAACAGCTGCATCTTGCCCTGGGCGGTCTTGCTGCGGACGACCCCCTCGAGCCGGGAGATCTCGCGGATCGCCGCCGCCGTCTGCTCGAGCTGCTTGGGCAACTCGCCGCCGGTCTGCCGGCCGACTAGCAGCCCGGTGACCGCGGCGGAGAAGATCGGCCGCTGCACCCGGGCGACCATCCGCCGCAGCGCGACATCGACCTGCTCGCCCAGCTCGATCTCCTTGACCACCAGGTCGACTTCTTCGGACAGCGGCTTGCTGGTCAGGCGAATGGTCGACTTCAGCGCGTCGGTGAGCGATCCGGTCGCGCGCAGCATGTTGGCCAGCATCACCAACCAGCCGTCGACCTGCTCGACGATGCGGTCGCGGCGCTTGCGCGCCCGCCGGCGGAGCAACAGGTATGGCCCGGCCAGCACCACCGCGACCAGGTAGAGCGCGCGCGTCTGCCCGAGCCCGGCGATGACGAGGAGCAGGCCGGCCAGGAGGGCCTGGGTCGTCGCCACCTGGGCGGCGTTCCGCTTGGCGCGGGTGAAGGTCAGGTCGCGATCGAGGACGGCCAGATAGCGGGACAGCGCCCCGCGCGGAGCGCTGTCGGGATCGGTGAAGAGCAACCAGGTGATGGCGCCGAGCCCGCCGCTGATCAGCGCGATCGACAGCCAGACGAGCATCGAGGTGGTCACAGGTAGTCTCCTCCTTCGGCCGGGACCAACCCGTGCACGATGAAGTCGGCGATGAAGCTGGGCAGGTAGCCGGTGGCGTAGAAGTCGCCCAGCACGGCGCCGTCGGCCGCGGTGCCGGTGCGGCGATAGCCGAAGATCTCCCGCGTCTGCAGCTCTCCGTCCGGATCGATGCCGACGACCTCGGAGATGCTGACGATCTTGCGCGAGCCGTCGGCCATGCGGGTCTGCTGGACGATGATGTCGAGGCTGGCCGCCAGCTGCTCGCGAATCGCCCGCGACGGCAGATCCAGCCCGGCCATCAGGCACAGGGTTTCGATCCGCTTGAGCGCCTCGAACGGGCTGTTGGCGTGGGTGGTGGTCATCGACCCGTCGTGGCCGGTGTTCATCGCCTGCAGCATGTCCAGCGCCTCGCCGCCGCGGCACTCGCCGACGATCACCCGGTCGGGGCGCATGCGCATGGCGTTCTTCACCAGGTCGCGGATCGACACATCGCCGCGCTGCTCCATGTTGGGCGGGCGCGACTCGAGTGATACCACGTGCGCCTGCGCCAACTTGAGCTCGGCCGAGTCCTCGATGGTGACGATCCGCTCGCTGTCGGGAATCGAGCCGGACAGAATGTTGAGCAGCGTGGTCTTGCCGCTGCCGGTACCGCCGGAGACCAGCAGATTCTTGCGCGTGGCCACGCAGCGGTGGAGGAACTCGGCCATCCGGTCGGTCAGGGTGCCCAAGCGCAGCAGGTCCTCTCGGCCCCAGCGGCGCTGGGGAAACTTGCGGATGGTGATGCAGGTGCCGCGAATCGCCAGTGGCGGGATCACCGCGTTGACCCGCGAGCCGTCGGCCAGACGGGCGTCGAGCATCGGCGACGACTCGTCGACCCGGCGCCCCAGCGGCGCGACGATCCGCTCCAGCACCGAGCGGACCGACTCGTCGTCGGTGAAACGCGCCTCGGTGCGCGCCAGCTTGCCGTCGCGCTCGATGTAGATGACGCGCGGGTCGACCACCATGATCTCGGTG
>Ga0114931_10012205_pt1 | contig 10075 bp, 9 predicted proteins | sample 2SBtaG_FD_89579 | JGI IMG/M metagenome (GOLD analysis project Ga0114931, IMG submission 89579) | Deep subsurface microbial communities from Kolumbo volcano to uncover new lineages of life (NeLLi) - 2SBTROV14_V59a metaG | ecosystem: Environmental > Aquatic > Marine > Volcanic | place: Kolumbo... | reverse complement strand
TTACGATTTCGATGCATCTGTCGAAAAGCGGGTAGAAGAGATTGCAAACGATGCTTGCATAGAAGGCGCGGAGGTGGTTATTGCTCGCTATAAAGAAAAAGAAGAATGAGAAGAAGCTTATTGTAGCCCTGGATAACGAAAAATTAAGTTGTGTGGATAAAATTCTGAGGGTATCCAATAAACTGTGTATCTGGCATTGAGTTTAGTCAGGCAATCTAACACGATCCTTACCCAGTAAAATCATAAACTGGTTCAGTGCCTGTTTCTAGTTCTGAATGGGCATGGTCCATTTCTTGGCAATGTTTCTAATCGCAAGGTAGAGCACCTTCTTTACGGCCTCGTCATTGGGAAACACGCCCTTGGTCTTAAGAACTTTACGCAGGGAGTAATTCAACGACTCGATAGCATTAGTCGTATAAATGAATGGCACTAAGTTAAGGGTGTTTAGCCCGACTATCAATAGCTTAGCCTCGTGATGACGCGGCTCTTCCGCAGACCAGCCCCATGCAAATGGGCTTAACTTAGCGCCATTCGGCTCTGCCCCCTTTAGCTTGTACTAAGCAAATCGAAACCACCCACTTGGACCATGCAACCTTGATATCGCTTTCCCCGAACAATCATGCGTAGAAAGTCTGGCTTACTGGATGTTGTGCATACGCTATGGGCGAATATATTAATATTGGGCCTTAATATTGGCACCGGTATCCTTACTGCTCGATTTTTAGGTGCAGAAGGACGTGGCGAGATGGCCGCCATGATATATTGGCCGCAGCTCATGGCATATGTGCTGACCTTAGGCTTACCGTCTGCGATCACATATCATCTAAAGCACAATCCATCAGACGCAAATCGTATTGTTGGGAGTATATTTTGGGTCGGGGCAGTGCTAGGAACTATTGCAGCTGTCATTGGAGTAAATATTATTCCTTTCTGGCTAAGGCAGTATTCTGTGGAAGTTATTGAGTTTGCACAATACGCTATGGCTTTCTCGCCACTGGCTCTAATAGGCCTTATGCTCGTTGCCGCAGCCCAATCCCGGCCAACATTGAAGATATTCAATATTGCGCGTTTTAGCAGCCCCCTTATTACTTTTTTCCTTCTAGCGTGTTTGCTGATGTTGAGCAGATTATCTCCCATATCTGCGGCCATTAGTTATTTTCTTGGTAGTGCGATTGTTAGCTCTCTATTAGCTATATGGGCTTGTCGAAAATTTCGTCCTCTTTGGTCGGGATCTGTTCAAGCGCTTCGGGGGCTCTTGTCATATGGCTTACGGTCGTATGGAGTTGAGTTGTTGAGAGTATTATCGATGTATTTCGACCGTATGATTGTTTTGTTCTTTCTTGATGCGACCGCAATGGGATTATATGTTGTGGCTTTAAGTCTCGCGCAAATACTGAACGTCATTCCGAATGGAATTTCTTCTGTTTTATTCCCTCGTGCTTCTGGGCAGTCAAGGGAAGCAGTCCTTCATATGAGTGGACAGGCTATCCGATTCGGCTTGATTGCGGCGATTGCTGCTGGGATACCTTTGATTCTTGCAGGGCCCTATTTGCTAGGGCTCGTATATGGTGACGAATTTACACATGCTTCATCAGTACTTCGACTGCTAATTGTATACGTTATGATCAGCGGATTGGCATTGATCCTCGAACAGGCTTATATGGCATTGGGAATGCCGGGGCGTATTTCCCTGCTCCAAGGACTCGCGTTCGGCAGTGGTGTTCCTCTCTTGATTTGGCTAGTTCGTGATTATGGCATTGAGGGGGCCGGCATTAGCTTGCTCGGAATGGCGATACTAAGGTTTGTGCTTGTTTACACAAATATTGCGCGTTCGATGGGGGTTCCCGCACCTGGTCTTTTCCCAAGGGTGGATGAAGTGAAGCACGTTTATAACAGTGTAAAACGTCGTTTTTTTAACAACATCATAATATGAACTTGATATGTGTGAAATAGACAAATGAGTGAGAATGAATTTTATAATGAGTATACACGTTGGAAAAACTGGTCTGGCAATCCCAATGTGTCACTTGTATCTGAACGTTACGGGAGAGAAATTCGTCGAGCGGGTCTTAAGCCTGGCTCTGCGATTCTCGAGTTGGGCTTTGGCGACGGTGCATTTCTCGACTGGGCTCGTGATAAGGGGTTCAATGTCTTTGGGACAGAAATTACCCAGGCATGTGTTGATAATGCACGCAAACGAGACCATCAGGTAACCATCGGGTCCATTGGGGAAGCGATAAAAACATTTGGTCAGCAATTCGATGCAATAATTGCCTTCGATGTCCTGGAGCACATCGACAAGCCGGGTTTAGTGCAGGTGCTCACCGAAGCCCATTCCGCACTTGTCGAGGGGGGGGTGCTTGTTGCGTCTTTTCCGAATGGCGCAAGTCCCTTTGGTCGTTATTACCAAAACGGAGATATCACACATGAAACTGCTCTCACTGACCGGATGCTAGGCCAGCTTGGCCTCAAAACTGGGTTTGTGGTTCAGGGGGCGTACAATGCTGCGCGGCCAATATTTGGCCGACGTCCATATTTGGCGCCGATAAAAATGGGCATGGCCGCTTTTCGTGCATTTCTCGAGGTTACGATCAGTTACGTCTACTTTGGGTCTCGCGTTCCATTGGATCCTGTGATGACCGTAGTATTGCGTAAGGTTTTGTAAGAACTTGTTTTTCATTGAAGGAATTCGAAGATGAGCTTCTGGTGGGTTGCTAGAAGTTTGATTATGGGTGTGGCGTTTTCTTGTGCGTTTATATTTGCCTTTTTACCCGAAGTATTCGTGCCTTCATTTTTGCTGGCTGTTGTGATGACTGGTTTCTTTCTATATTGGCGTTACCCAGCCGGGTATCCGGCCTTTGTATTATGGCTTTGGCTGATTACTCCCGAAGTCAGGCGATTGTCAGACTGGAATATGGGGGGGATGTCATCAGAGTTCGTGATGCTGGCCCCATATTTAGTTGCCGCGATTGCATGGTTAACAGTAATCAGATACGCCCGCGGGTTAAAAAGAAAAGGAAGTTTTCCGTTTGTTTTGGCGTCATTGGGCGTGAGTTGTGGTTTTTTTACGGGGGTTATAAACCACGGTATTTTTCTTGCGTTGTTTGCTTTCCTTCAATGGATTGTTCCATTAGGTTTAGGGCTTCATATCGCACTTCGTTGGAAGGATTATTATTTTATGCGTGATAACCTGGATAGGTTTTTCAAATGGGGGGTTTTGATTCTATCTGCATACGCTATTGTGCAGTTTGTGTTTCTTCCTGAGTGGGATCGACTATGGATGCAGAATGTTGATATGAGATCTATCGGGTTGCCAGAACCTTTTTTGGTGCGCGTTTTTAGTACAATGAATTCACCCGGTCCCTATGCAATTTTCATGATGGTTGGTCTTATTTATTTGCTTGGCACTGTCACCTTGGGGAGGGTAGGTAGCTTAGCAATAATTCTAGGTTACCCAGCATTTTTGGTAACGCTGGTTCGTTCTGCCTGGGGCGGTTGGATTATCGGTGTCTTATTTTTAATGCAAAAGTTTTTTTTGGTGCGAGGTAAGAGATTTGCCGTTCTGTTTAGTATGCTTGGCCTCTTTATAGTGGGTGGTATATTACTTTTGGAGGATGGGGTTATTGTTGATCGTATTGCCAGTCTTTCCCAAATTGGCGAGGATCCGAGTTATTTAGCTCGTGCACAACTATATGCCAAAGCGAGTAGTGATATTATTTCAAGGCCACTAGGTGCAGGGTTGGGAAGTTTTGGTGGTACTAGTCATGTAAGCGATGCCGAGGTTATAAAGCGATATGGTGCATTTGATAGTGGGATTCTTGAAATACCATATGTGTTAGGTTGGCTTGGAGGTTTGTTTTATATTTGGGCATTAGTATGGCTAATTTTACAAATTGTTCAGGGTTGCTTTATCAGAAATGATCCGTACTTACTTACATATTGTGCAATTGTAATGGCTCTCGTTTCTCAGCTCGTGTTTGGGCCTGCGCATCGTGGAGTATCTGGAGTATTTTTGTGGAGCATGATCGGGATGACTATGGCGAGCATGAAATATATGAGTAGATATGGGGAAGGATAACATGAGGTTGGGTGTTTTCTGTACAATATTAGCTCGACCTTAGTAGGTGATATAATGAAGGTGAATTAGCTACCTTACTCTTTGTTGTTTCTCTGATGCTTTGATTTCTCGATCATACTGTCATCGTTATATTTCCATGCTCGCTTTGGAGAGAAGGTCAACATATGAATTTATTCAATACGGTTTAACGATAGGAATAATCTTTACAATAGGACATCCTGACGATGAAACTATTACAACTTGGAATGGGATGGTTTCCTGAGCAGGCAGGAGGCCTAAATAGATTCTACTACGATCTTACAAATCAGCTACATTCAGATGGCGTAGGCATTCACGGTCTTGTTGCTGGCTCGGACTCCGTGGAGAAGGATTCTCAAGGACTTGTAAGTGCTTTCTCTAGCAGTGATGCGAGTTTGATCAAGCGTTGGAGAGCTGTACGAAAAGCCGCTACAAGCATACTCGACGAAAATCGCATAGACATTGCCGCTTCTCATTTTGCTTTATATACCTTTCCACTTCTTGATAAATTGAATGACACACCATTGGTTATCCATTTTCAAGGACCCTGGGCTGAGGAAGGTGCCGTAGAGGGAGGTGGACGCTACTCCACAATATTAAAGACCTTCGTTGAGAAGAGTGTCTATCGACGTGCTGGCCGCTACATCGTTCTATCAACTGCCTTTCGTGAAATTCTTGCTCGCCGTTATGGGATCGATGAAGGCTTGATTCATGTGATTCCGGGCGGTGTCAATTCTGCCAGATTCGCAGTGGATAAGTCAGTATCTGAGGTTCGAGAAGAATTGGGCTGGTCATTGGATCGGCCGATTGTACTTGTCGTTCGTCGGTTGGCTCGCCGAATGGGCTTGGAAAATCTGCTTGATGCTGTGGAAAAAGTGCGGCGAGACATCCCTGATATATTGGTGCTGATAGCAGGGAAAGGCCCTCTTCGCGAAGAATTGGAAGCAATAATTGTAGAACGTAATATTGGTAACAACGTACGACTGCTTGGATTTGTCCCTGATGAGAAACTGCCATTGGCGTATCGTGCTGCAAACTTGTCCATCGTGCCCACAGTTTCTCTCGAGGGATTTGGATTGATCACTCTTGAGTCCATGGCCTCTGGCACACCCGTCCTCGTTACGCCTGTAGGCGGACTCCCTGAAACTGTTTCCGGATTGTCAGAACAGTTGATACTGCCAGGATATGGTTCACAGGACTTGGCATGGGGAATACGATCTGCTCTTGATGGAAGCCTGCCGCTACCCAGTGAGAAAGATTGTGTTAAGCATGTGCAAGATAATTTTGATTGGTCTCTAATAGGGAAGCGTGTCCTCAATGTATACAATGAGGCACTTGCTTGACTATCCGTGTCCTTTTTTTGGATCATGCCGGTGAACTTGGTGGTGCAGAACTATCACTGCTAGACCTTGTTACAAAGCTGCCAATTACTGCCCATGTTGTTTTACTTTCAGAGGGACCGTTTAAGGAAAGGCTGAAAAATGCCGGTGCATCTGTGGAGGTCGTAACTGCTGGGTCCAGTATCCATAACATTCGACGTAGGTCAGGCGTTCGAGCACTGTTGAGATCAATGCCTGCGGTACTGTCCCTTGTTAGGCAAGTATCGAATAGAGCAGGAGATTATGATCTTATCTATGCAAATTCTCAGAAGGCATTAGTGATTGCTGCGCTTGCAGGCATCCTTTCCAGGCGACCAGTAGTGTGGCATTTACGGGATATACTTACTTCTGAGCACTTCAGCGGAGTAACACGGAAGGCTGTGGTTACATTGGCGAATTACTGTGCTCGAAAGGTTATTACCAACTCAGCGGCGACGGCAAGGGCTTTTGTAGATGCAGGTGGATCAAAAAATAAAACTACAATTATATATAATTCCATCGACCCCAAAGTATTCGATGAGATTGACGCGATTTCTGTCAGAAAAATCCGTGACTCTATAGTCCCTGCTGAAGTTTTTCTGGTTGGCGTATTTGGGCGCCTTGCACCTTGGAAGGGGCAGCATGTTCTGATCGAATCTCTTACTGACTTGCCTGATATTCATGTGGCAGTTGTTGGATCTAGTCTTTTTGGTGAAGAGAAATATGAGAGGGAACTCAAAGATCAGGTGGCCAAGCTTGGGTTGCAGGATAGGGTGCACTTCCTTGGATTCCAATCTGAAATACCCAGCTTCATGAGAGCGATGGACATAATTGTTCATACATCAATATCGCCAGAGCCTTTTGGGCGCGTCATCGTTGAGGGAATGCTTGCAGAGCGACCGGTAATTGCAGCAAAAGCTGGCGGTGTATTAGAAATTCTTGATGATGGAAAGAGTGGCTTATTAGTGTCGCCAGGCGACCCAAAAAAGCTGGCAAAAGCTATTAAAGTACTGGGAGAAAATGCTGTACTTGCAAAGAGGATTGCTGTTGAGGGGAAAAAAGTAGCACTAGCCCGGTTCTCACCACCAAAGATGTTAAACCGGGTTCATAATGTACTTGTTGCTGTGTCATCAGGTATTTCTATTGATGATGTATCTTCCAACGACGATCAGTAGAGTTATTGAGAATATTTATTTATGAAGGTTGCGATTGTTCATGATTGGCTGACAGTATATGGGGGGGCTGAGCGAGTTCTTGAGCAGATGCTTAGGCTGTACCCCGATGCTGATTTGTTTTCTTTGATCGATTTCTTGCCGGAAGAAAAAAGGTTTTTTATCTTTCATAAAACAGTCACCACATCTTTTATACAGAACCTTCCTTTTGCAAAGCGTAAATACCGTGCTTTCTTGCCGCTTATGCCTTTGGCGATAGAACAGTTTGATCTGTCTGCGTATGATCTAGTGATATCCAGCAGCCATGCTGTTGCAAAGGGTGTGATAACAGGGCCAGACCAACTCCATATCTGCATGTGTTATTCCCCTATTCGCTACGCATGGGACATGCAGCATCAATATATACAAGAATCTGGATTGACTCATGGGCTAAAAAGCTGGGTAGTTCGCTGGCTGCTATACAAAATTCGTATATGGGACAGCCGCACGGCCAATGGTGTAGATGAATTTATTGCCATTTCAGAATTTATCCGAAAGCGAATCAACAAGGTATACCGCCGCGATTCACGTGTGATATATCCGCCTGTCTATCTTGACAATTTTAGACCTGTTGCCGAGAAGGAAGATTTTTACCTGACGGCTTCTCGGATGGTGCCATACAAGAAAATAGACCTACTTGTGGAGACTTTTTCTGAGGAGTTGAGGGATAAGACCCTATATGTAATAGGGGATGGTCCTGAATATGACAAAATTAAGGCCAAGGCTGGAAAGAACGTAATACTCTTAGGGTATCAGAGCAACGAGACATTGGTGGATTATTTGCAGCGGGCCAAGGCTTTTTTGTTTGCTTCGGAGGAAGATTTCGGAATTGCACCCTTAGAAGCCCAGGCTTGCGGTACACCAGTGATTGCTTATGGCAAGGGTGGTGCGCTTGAAACCATCGTTGGACTTGATTGTGATTCACCTACGGGCGTATTTTTCTGTGAACAGTCAATTTTGGCAATTCGCGATGCGGTTCTTCTCTTTGAAGATAGGATGCAGGAGATCACTGCTGAAGCTTGCGTAGCAAATGCTAGGCGTTTTTCTGATAAGCGATTCAGGGAGGAGCTTTTTGCATTTGTTGAGCAAGCTTATTCCGAATGGTCTCAGGTCGCGAGACTTAACTTAAGGTAGTGGAACAATGAATATTTTGGTAACGGGCGCAGATGGGTTTGTTGGTTCGCATTTCTCTCGAATTGAAAATAATTCCATAATTCCCCTGAAGGATGATGATGGTGCAGTTGATATCCGTGATTCCGAACGAATTCGGAAGATTGTATCGTATATGCAGCCGGACGCCGTCCTTCATTTGGCGGCACAAAGCTTCGTACCCAGATCCTTTGAGAATCCCTTAGAAACCTTCGATATTAATTTTAATGGTACGTTTGCTCTGCTATCAGCATTACAGAAAGCAGATTTCAAAGGAAGGATGTTGTTTGTTGGCTCCGGTGATGTATATGGCTTGGTAGATTCTGATTCACTGCCCATTACGGAAACAACTCCTCTGAGACCCAGAAACCCCTATAGTGTCAGCAAGGTGGCAGCGGAAGCCTTGTGCTATCAGTGGAGTCAGACTGGGCCTTTTGAGGTAATTTCGGCAAGGTCTTTTAATCATATCGGTCCGGGACAGAGCGATCGATTTGCCATTTCTGATTTTGCGAGACAGATTGTGGAGATCCACCATGGATTTCGTGAGCCAAAGCTCACCGTAGGCGACATTGATGTCACACGTGATTTTACTGACGTGCGCGATGTGGTCCATGCCTATGAGCTGTTAATAAGGAAAGGGCGGAATGGCGAGGTATATAATGTCTGTTCGGGGAAAAAGCGAAGCATACGCACTATGATTGAGCGGTTATTGCTACTCGCTGGCGTAGAAGTAACTATCGAACAGGACGCCACTCGTCTAAGACCATCTGAGCAACGGCGTGTATATGCTAGTAATACGAAATTAAAGCACCACACAGGCTGGCATCCAGAATTGGAGTTGGACAAAAGCCTTAAGGACTTACTTAACTACTGGGAGAAAACTTTGATATGAAGAAAAGCGCATTGATTACGGGTATAACAGGGCAGGATGGTGCTTATCTTGCTAAGTTTTTGCTAGATAAGGGTTATGAAGTATTCGGTCTGCATGCTAGACGTGCTAGTGACACGTTATGGCGACTTCGGTATCTTGAGATTGCAGACCGAGTCACCCTGCTGGAAGGTGACCTGACTGATCTTGCGTCGTTGATTCGTGCTATGAACGAATCCCATGCAAACGAAGTATATAACCTTGGTGCTCAGAGTTTTGTCGCAACTTCATGGACTCAACCGATTCTTACGAGTTATGTAACTGGACTTGGTACCTTGAATATGCTGGAAGCTATTCGGTTAATGAATTCAGTTGCGCGTTTTTATCAGGCCTCTACCAGTGAGATGTTCGGGAAGATCCAAGAGCCGATGCAAAGTGAGGAAACACCATTTTATCCTCGCAGTCCATATGGTGTTGCAAAGCTTTTTTCACATTGGTCAACAGTGAATTATCGTGAAAGTTTTAATATGCATGCATCGAGCGGTATTCTTTTCAATCATGAGTCTCCTTTGAGGGGGATTGAATTTGTAACGAGAAAGGTTACAGATGCAGCTGCAAGAATTAAGCAAGGAAAGCAGGAGAAGTTGCACTTAGGTAATATTGATGCAAAACGTGACTGGGGCTATGCTGGTGATTATGTTGAAGCAATGTGGCTGATGCTTCAGCAGGATGAGCCGGATGATTATGTGATTGCGACTGGCCGTACAACGACAGTGCGTGATATGTGCCGAATTGCATTTGAATATGTTGATTTGAATTATGAAGATCACGTTGTGATTGATCCCGAATTTTACCGGCCGGCTGAAGTTGAAGTGTTGCTTGGTAATCCGGCAAAGGCTAAGAAGAAATTGGGTTGGGAAGCAAAGACCAGTCTTGAAGATTTGATATATATGATGATGGAAGCCGATATGAGACGGGTCTCTGTAGAGTAGTTTTACGTTCGCGGTTTTCAAATGGCTCACTCAGTTTAGGGTTATCGTCAATGTATTCTTCGAAGATTTATTCAGCCTGTTGGGCTCAATATGATAAGGCTCTAGGCCGTGGGCAGGTAACTGAGGTCGATTACCAGCTGGATTTGAGGGATACTTATAGCGGTTTTAGGCCCGTGAGTCTGATCTGTGAAAGTGAAGGGTTTTGAATTTCATTGTTGGGGAGGATGATCTGGTCTTACGCCTATTTTCTGGGCTTTACGGTGGATGCCAGATTCAGTTTGGACAATCAGCCATCGTTACGGGCATAAGGGAAGTATGTTCGTTGTTCAGCTTCTGACACAGTTTCGATTTCCCCATTGAGTACGGTATCATTCGGCTGAGGCGGTTCGGTAAGTTTTGAT